>FLYN01000022.1_pt1 | contig 12914 bp, 10 predicted proteins | sample 1122621 | NCBI WGS metagenome assembly FLYN01 (sample SAMEA4346792, study PRJEB14843) | hot springs metagenome | biome: Terrestrial Biome; feature: Habitat; material: Sediment | place: India | collected 2012-06-12 | depth 1760 m
CGGGCAGCCATGGAGCTGCCCGCTCGCTGGAGCATGTTTATGGCTGCCACCAAACCTACCGAGATCGGGGCCCTGCCGGCGACGCGGGCCCGCGCAGCCTGGCGTACATCCGTCCGCTGCGGCTGGTCGCTGTATCTGATGCTGGTTCCGGCGCTGATCGTGCTGGTGTTGTTCCATTACTACCCGATGTACGGCGTGATCATCGCCTTTCAAAAATACAACCCCGGCCTGGGCTTTACGCGCTCGCCCTGGGTCGGGCTGGACAATTTCGTCCGCCTATTTGGGCTGGCCGACTTCTGGCGTGTGTTTACCAATACATTAATCATTGCAATCAGCAAAATTGTTACCGTGCAGATTTCGGCGATTTTGATCGCCTTGATGCTCCACAATGTCCGCATGGTTGCGTTCAAGCGGATCGTACAGACAACGATCTATTTGCCGCATTTTCTTTCGTGGATTGTACTGGGCGGTATTTTGATCGATCTGCTTTCGCAAAATGGCCTGGTCAATCGCACGCTCGGCGCGCTGGGCCTGGGTCCATTTCTGTTTCTCGGCGATAATTTCTGGTTCCGCCCGACGTTGATCATTACCAACCTCTGGAAAGAGGTTGGCTGGGCCACGATCATCTACCTGGCGGCGCTGACCGGTATCGATCCGCAGCTGTATGAGGCGGCGGCGATCGATGGGGCCGGCACAGTGCAGCAAACCCGACACATCACGCTGCCAGGCATCCGATCCACGATCGTGCTGATCGCCGCACTGAGCATGGGGTCGGTGCTGAATGCCGGTTTCGACCAGGTACTGACGCTCTACAACCCGGCGGTCTATGCCACCGGCGATATTCTGGACACCTATATCTACCGGCTTGGATTGGTCGGGGCGCAGTTCAGCCTGGCGGCAGCGGCCGGGTTGGTGGGCTCGGTGCTTAGCTTCGTTTTGATCGCACTGGGCTACTGGGCTGCCGATCGCTGGGCCGACTATCGACTGTTCTGAGGGGGCGCATATGGTCGTTGATCGCTCCTGGCGCGCATTGGTGCTGCGTGGTCTGAACTATGCCGCGCTGAGCTTGCTGATGGCGGTATGTGTGATCCCGCTCATCCATATTGTAGCGGTCTCGTTCAGCGACCGCGCCGCTGCGGTCGGCGGGTTCGTCACGCTGTGGCCGGTGCGTTTCACCACCGCATCCTATGCCAAGGTGCTGGAAGCGGGGGCGTTCCTGAACGGCCTGCGTATCTCGGTGCTGCGCACGGTGATCGGCACGGCGCTGATGATGCTGATCACCATTCTGACTGCCTACCCACTCGCGCGTGGCGGCCACGAGCTGCGCGGCCGCAACGTCTTCATGTGGCTATTGATCTTCGCGATGTTGTTCTCCGGCGGGATCATTCCGTTGTTCCTGGTAGTGCGCAATCTCAAGCTGCTCAACACCGTCTGGGCGCTGATACTACCGGGCGCGCTGCCGATCTTCAATGTGATCATCCTCATGAACTTCTTTCGCGATATCCCGCAGGAACTCGACGACGCTGCGGTGATGGACGGCGCCTCGCACTGGCAGCGCCTCTGGCGCGTCTACGTGCCACTCTCGCTGCCGGCGCTGGCGACGCTGACGCTCTTTTGCGCCGTCTACCACTGGAATTCCTGGTTCGATGGCCTCATCTACATGACGCGCGCCGAGAACTACCCGCTTCAGACCTTCCTGCGCACGGTCGCGGTGCAGCTCGATACGTCGCAGATCATTCGCGATCAGTCACAATTCAATCAGTTCTCGGATCGCTCGGTGCGTGCGGCGCAGATCATCGTGACGACCATCCCGATCCTGGTGGTGTATCCATTCCTGCAGCGCTATTTCGTCGCCGGGATCAAACTGGGCGCGGTGAAGGGGTAAGGTTATTTTCCCCCTCCTGCGCCCGCGCCGCCCACTCGCCGCGCGGCATGGCGAAGACGTACGTAGCGCGTCGCTGTCCGGCGACAGCGATCTCGTCCGCGCGGCGTGTTCCTTCTAGCACCAGGCCATTCTTGCGCGCCACGGCGATGCCAGGGCGTGTTTATAAACTGCGCGGATCTGCATACACTGTCCGTTATGGTACCTCGACACGATGAGCGTCTCGCGCCGCTGCTCCCACCCGCAAAACCGGATATGGGACGGCCCGCCGTCCGCATCGCCCGATTGTGAATGGCATCCTGTGGCTCAAGCGCACTGGCGCCCTGTAGCGCGATATTCCGAGCTGCTATGGCACGTGGTCGACCAGTGCGCGCCGCTTTTACTGCTGGTGCAAGCAGGGCATTTGGCAACGCAGTTTGGACGCCGTGCAGCAAGAATCCGACGCCGCCGGGCAGATCGATTGGGAGACGCACTACGTTGATGGGAGCGTGGTCCGTGCGCATCAGCATGCCGCAGGCGCGCAGGCGTCGACCCCGGAATCGGAAGCATTGGGCCGCGCGCAGGGCGGCTTCAGCTGTGCGGCGTCGCCCTATCCGTTCCACCATCCCTCGCAAACGCACCGAGCGTCGAACTGGCCAGGTCGACCGGGCCATCGATCGCACCCGCAGTCGGATGCCTGATCAATCGGCTCAAGCAGTCGCGCCGTACCGCCACACGCTACGAACAATATGCAGCCTACGATCTTACCATGCTCACCATTGCCGCGATTCAGCTCTGGTTGTGACTTCGCGAACACGCCCTGGTTAACCAACAGGACTTTTTTGTGGACGCAGCTCCGGCAACTTGACGCCCGGCGCACGCGCCCCTATAATAGCGCTACCAACGAACCTGTGCGTTCCTGGCAGCATCAGGCTTAACCCCCGCAGCGGATCCACTTCTGCAGCATGCAGGCGGTTGTGCCGGCATCGATTGTCGGTGCCCTCCAAGAGGGGTCGGCGCCGGGCTCTGGCATACCAGCCACCGTTAGCCCGTGCTCCCCGTGTTCGCCCTCTGCGCGAACCAGGCGACCGGTAATCGCAGCAGCACCGGCCACTGCAGAGGGAGCCGGGAGACCGACTACAAGGGGCACCGTCGGGCAGTCCGCGGGGATATCGGAGCTATGGAGGTCGAAGGGCTACCTGGGCACCAACCAGCCCGCTCGATGGGCTGGCTCGTGCTGGCGTTGGCCGCCCTGTGCGGCGGCGTGGCCGGCGCGCTGATGGGCGGCATGCTCATCTGGCTGCTGCTGGGTCGGTCAGACGCTGCGCGGATTTCTGTGCCGCTGCCAACACCGACGCCAGGCCCGATGGCTGCCCAGGCACCCGGCCCGCCCGACTCGGTGCGCGATGCGCCGGCTCGCGTTGCCCGGGAGGTCGGCCCGGCAGTTGTCACCGTGATCTCTCAGCTCCCCTCGCAACTGAGCTTCTTCGGCACCTACCAGCCACCGCCGGCGCGCGGCTCCGGCGTGATCATCGACCCGCGCGGCTATGTCGTCACCAACCACCACGTTATCGAGGGTGCCCAAGAGCTGTACGTCGTGCTGGCCGATGGGCGCCAGCAACAGGCACAGCTCGTCGGCAGCGACTACCCGTTTAGCGACCTGGCGCTGATCAAGATCCCAGGCGCCGACTATCCGATCGCCCGGCTCGGCGACTCCGATGCGCTGCAGCAGGGCGAGTGGGTCATCACGATCGGCAGCGCACTGGGCGACTTCCGCAACACCGTCACGGTCGGGGTGATCAGCGGGCTGGGCCGCTCGTTGGAGACCGAAGGCGCGGTGCTCGACGACCTGATCCAGACCGACGCCGCGATCAATCACGGCAACTCCGGTGGGCCGCTGTTGAACCTGGCGGGCGAGGTCATCGGCATCAACACGGCGATCATCCGCGGCGGCGCGCAGCAGGCCGAAGGGATCGGCTTCGCGATCCCCAGCAACACCGTGCGCTACGTCGCCGACCAACTGATCACCCGCGGGCGCGTCGCGCGGCCCTACCTTCCGATCGAGTATGTAACTATCACCCGGCGTCTGGCCGCGATCTACCAGCTGCCGGTGGACCACGGGCTGTACGTTCAGCGCGTCGCGCGCGGCTCGCAGCTGGCGGCAGCGGGCGTCCAGCCGGGCGATATCATCCTATCCCTGGGCGGCGAAGCACTCGACGAGCGTACGCCGCTCTTGCGCGTCCTCGCCCACCATCGGGTCGGCGAGCAGGTGGTGCTCGAAATCTGGCGCGACGGCGAGATCCGAACCGTCGAGGTGATGCTGGAGGAATTGCCGCGTTAGGGCGCGCTGCAGCGCCAAGATTCATGCAACCGTAACCGGACTATCAGCAGCGTCTCAGCCCTCCATCAGCAACGAGACGTATAATCGCCTTGCAACCCGGCATCAACACGCACATCACAGGAGACCTCAATGCGGACACGTGCCATCGCGATCGCGCTTCTGCTCGGGGTTCTGGCGGGGCTGGTCGCCCGGCCCCAGGCGATCAGCGCCGCCCCGAAAAGCCCTGGCGAAGTGCCAGACACCCTGCCTCCGTTCATGTCGCAGTATTTCCCTGAGACGGGGCACTCGGCGGTCAACTCGTTCCTGCTGTTCTGGCGCAATACGCCCAACGCGCTGTTCGTGCTCGGCTACCCGATCTCGCAGCCCTTCATCGAGGAAAGCTTCACCAACCCCGGCGAGTACTATCGGGTCCAATACTTCGAGCGCGCGGTGCTCGAGGAGCATCCGGAGAACTACGGCACGCCGTTCTACATCCTGGGCCGGCTGATGGGCAACCAGATCATCAAGGGGCGCGAGAACGAAGCGCCGTTCCAGCCGGTGAGCGATCCTGGTGATGGCACCTATGACGCATTGACGGGTCATACGCTGCGCGATAGCCCTGCGCCATTCCGCAGCTTCTGGTACAACAACGGCGGCCTGGCGGTGTTCGGCCGCCCAAAATCCGAGCAGTTCCAGGAGGTCAACAAAGCCGATGGCAAGGTCTATTGGGTGCAGTACTTCGAGCGCCAGCGCATGGAGTGGCATCCCGACGAGCCGGACCCGAAATATCGCATCTTGCTGGGCCTGCTCGGCAATGAGTATCGCGACGCCCATCATCAGGGCAACCCAGCCTTCGAGCGCCAAGACGGCCCGCCACCTGCGCCGCAGCCGTCCGGCAAATTCATCTACGGCTTCAACGCGCTGCTCTACGGCGAAGGAACGCCCTGGCAAGACCGCAAACGCGTGTTGCAGCTCGCCAAGGCCGCCGGCGTGCCCTGGATCCGCCAGCAGGTGCGCTGGATGGATCTGCACGACCGCTCCGGCGCGATCTATTGGGGCGAGCTTGACGATATCGTGCGGGATTGCTCTGAAGCTGGGGTGAGCCTCCTGCTGAGCATCGTGGCCGCGCCGAGCTGGGCCACACCGAACGGACGCAACGGGATGCCCTCGCGCGAGCATTTCAAGGACTTTAACTACTTCATGGGCGAGATGGCCAAGCGCTATAAAGGCCGGGTCCAGGCCTACGAGATCTGGAACGAACAGAACCTGGCGGTCGAAAACGGCGGGCGGGTCGCCAACGCCAGCCATTATATGGATATGCTCGTCGGCGCGTACGAGGCGATCAAGGCCAACGATCCAGCAGCGATCGTCGTCTCCGGCGCGCCCTCGTCGACCGAGACCAATCGCCCGGATATCGCGCTCAGCGATATCACTTTCCTGCGCCAGATGTTCGCCGATCCGCGCTTCCGCTCACACGCCGATGTCGTCGGGGTGCACCCCGGCGGGGCCTCTAACCCCCCCGATACGCTCTGGCCCGACAACCCCGGCCCCGGCCCTGGGTGGGTCAACAGCCGTGAGTTCTACTTCCGACGCGTCGAGGATGTGCGCGCCGCCATGCTCGATTATGGCCTGGGAGACATGAAGATCTGGATCACCGAGTTCGGCTGGGCGACAAAAAATAATACGCCGGGTTATGGCTTCGGCAACAACATCTCCTACGAAGAACAGGCCGCGTGGATTGTGCGGGCGTTTCAGATGGGCAGCCGCGATTATGCGCCCTGGGTCGGCGGTATGTTCCTCTGGCAACTCAATTTCGCCATCCCCTGGAAGTACAACGGCAACGAGTTCCACGAGCAGGCCTCGTATGGGGTGCTGAACGGCGATTGGAGCCCCCGCCCGTCGTACCTCGCGATCCAAGCTATGCCCAAGGATTAATGCCCAATCGACCGCAGCGCGCCGATCGCTCGCGGGGCTGGAGGCCAGGGTCGGACCTGGCTTCCAGCCTTTCGTGTGCAAGCCCGCTTCGCTCTCGTCCTGGCCCCAGTTGCCTATGAGGATCCACGATCGACACGGACGATGCCCACTCCACCGTCGGTCGTCCGTCGCCTGTTGTGCGCTGGACACCGAACTCTCCGGCGTGAAACGCTTTCGCGGCCAGAAACGTCATCACCTGGAATCGAGCTTGCGCTCAGATGAGCGTCAGTGCCGACGCATTCGGGCGAACGCGCGATCTCGTGTACAATAGGGCCCGATAGTACAGATGCATGTCCATAAGGAGATTTGCTGTGAAGCTGCCATCCCTCCGTTTGCGAACCGTCGCTCTTCTGGCGCTGCTCACGCTGCTGCTGCCGCTGGTGGCAGCCTGCGGGAACACCCCGGAAGGCGACGCAGCCCCCCTCCCCACCGCGTCGGTCAACACCCCATCGGGCAATCCTTCTGCCGGGGAACAGCCAACCGCGCCCCCCATAGCCACAGCTGGCGCGCCGCCGGCCACCAACTCCCCAGCGGAGCCGACCCCTGGCGCGCCCCAACCTGCGCCGACCACCACCGGGCCAGGCGATCTGACCTTCCCGCTGAAAACCCCCTACCTGGAGTTCGGCATCGTCGAGCACCTGTACTATACCGATCGCGAGCGGGTGCTGACCCTGACCAACATCGCCGGGTTCGATTGGGTGCGCCAGCAGATCCAATGGAAGGATATCGAAGGCCCAACTCCGGGCAACTACGCCTGGGGCGAGCTCGACAATATCGTCAACGACACCGCCGCCCACAACATCAAACTGCTCATCAGCATCGTCAAATCGCCCAGCTTCTACAACCCGACCAACGGCCTGCCGGAAGACCCGAAAACCATGGGCAATTTCGTCGAGGCGATGGTCAGGCGCTATGGCAATAAGATCGGCGCGATCGAGATCTGGAACGAGCAGAACCTGGCCTACGAAAACGGCGGCCGCGTGACCGCCGAGAACGCCGGACATTATGTCGAGATCCTGGCCGAATGCTACCGCCGCATCAAGGCGATCGCTCCCGAGATCTATGTGCTGGCGGGCGCGCCCTCGTCGACCGGCTACGACGATCCCAATGTCGCGATGCCCGACGAAAAATACTACCGGGCGATGTACAGCTACAAGAATGGGATGATCAAACAATATTTCGACGCTCAGGCCGTCCACCCGGGCGGCGCAGCCAACCCGCCGGAAACGCTCTACCCCGAGAACCCCAGCTATATCGAAGGCTGCCAGCCGGCCCCCGATCGCTGCTGGAACGATCATCCGACTCACTACTTCCGGCATGTGGAAAATGTGCGCCGGTTTATGGAGGAGGAAGGGGTCGGTGATCATCAGATCTGGATCACCGAGTTCGGCTGGGCGACCAAAAACAACACGCCGGGCTACGAATTCGGCAACTATATCTCGTTCGAGCAGCAGGCCGACTATATTATCCGCGCGATGAAGCTGGCCTATGAGAATTATCGCTATCCGGACGGGACGCCGTGGGTCGGCGTGATGTTCCTGTGGAATATGAACTTCGCAGTTCTGCAGGCCGCTGCAGGCAATCCCGAGCACGAGCAGGGCTCGTTCGGCATCCTCAACCCCGATTGGAGCCCGCGCCCCTCGTTCCTGGCTATTCAGGGCTTCCTACCCCAGATCAAGAAGGAACAGGGTCGTTAAGTGATCCAGCCTGCCGGTGCGGGTGCTCCCCCTGGATCCGCCAGGTCGGCCTCCCGCACCCAGACGGTGACCGGTGGGCCTCGCGGCTCCCCACAACCGATCCCGCCGCGATCTGCTTGTGGGCGCGCGCCCCATGCTATAATGAAGGGCGTTCGACCGATGCAGCGAGGTGCTCGTGCCGCTAGCTCGTATCGACGATCGCCCGATTCTGCTGGCTCCCTCGGTGCTGGCCGCCGACCACGCACGGCTCGGGGAGCAGGCGCGCGCTGCCGAGGCGGCCGGCGCCGATTGGCTGCAGATCGACGTCATGGATGGGATGTTCGTTCCCAACATTAGTGTCGGCCTGCCGGTCGTCGAAGCGCTGCGCCGCACCGTCGGCCTGCCGCTCGATTGCCACCTGATGATCGTGCAACCCGAGCGTTATATCGCCGAGTTCGTCAAAGCCGGCGCCAACCATATCACCGTCCATGTTGAGGCGACCAGGCATCTGCATCGGACCGTCGAGCAGATCAAAGCGCTCGGCGCCACCGCCGGGGTGGCGCTCAACCCGGCGACCCCGCTCGGTGTGCTCGATGAGATCCTGCCCTATGTCGACCTGGTGCTGGTGATGAGCGTGAACCCTGGCTTCGGCGGCCAGGCCTATATCCCGACCACGACGAGCAAGCTGGCACGGTTGCGCCGGCTTCTCGATGAACGTGGGTTTGGCCACATCCACATCCAGGTGGACGGGGGCGTGACCGCCAGCAACCTGGCCGAGATCGTCAGGGCAGGGGCAACCAACATCGTCGCCGGATCGGCGATCTTCAACCAGCATGAGTCGGTCGCTGCGGCGATTCAGCGGCTGCGAGAGGCACTCCTTTGACACACGCAAACGTTCCAAACGCCAAAGCACGAACCCCGGTTGTCCTCGCCGCCACCCATCACGATCCCGACGGCAGGCTCGCTGATCAGACCCGGCGCAGTTTGCCGCTGCTCGTCCAGATCTTCGCCGGGCTGGCGATCCAGGCGACGCAGGCGACGCAGGAGCGCTCGTTAGAGCTGCTCGCCGGCGTCGGCGCGCTGATCCGCCGCGAGGCGCCCGGGCTTCCGGGCGGATTACGCTATCTGGGCCGGGCGCGCCGCGCGGCTGTCGAGCTGGCGCTTGAGGTGGATGTGCCGTTCATCTTGTTCTGCGACTTCGATCGCGCGCTGCACTGGGCCGAGTGCTATCCGCAGGAGCTGGCACACGTCGCTGCACAGCTCGGCGCGCACGATTTCACCGTGCTCGGGCGCACCGCGCGGGCGTTCGAGACGCATCCGCGCATCCAGCGCGATACCGAGGCGATCGTCAACTGTGTCTTTGCCGCGGTGAGCGGCAAGCATTGGGACGTGACGGCCGCTGCGCGCGGGATCTCGCGCCAGGCCGCCGAAGCATTGCTCGCCGGCTGCCCCGACGAAACCATCGGCACCGATGTCTCGTGGCCGCTGTTCATTCAGCACGCCACCGGCCTGTCCCTCGGCTACCTCGCCACCGAAGGACTCGAGTTCGAGACCGCCGATCGCTACCACGACGACATCGTGGCGGCTGGCAGCGTGGCCGACTGGATCGCGCAGCTCGACGCTGACCCGCGTCGCTGGGCGCACCGCCTGGAGCTCGCGCGCGTCGAGGTCGAGGCGATGCTACCCTATCTCTGAAAGGATCAGGTGCTGCTCCACACCCGATGGAGTGTGTCGCAAAGCACACAAGACGCTGCGAAGAGGACCGCTATGCCCAAAGCAGGCATCACTCCCCGCGCCCAGGACTACGCCCAATGGTACCTGGATATTGTGCAAGGCGCCGATCTCGCCGAACCCGCCGAGGTCGTGCGCGGCTGCATCGTCTTCAAACCCACCGGCTACGCGATCTGGGAGGCGATGCAGCGCGGCCTGGATGATCGGATCAAGGCCACCGGCCATGTCAACGCCTACTTCCCACTGCTCATCCCCAAGAGTTTCCTGATGCGCGAGGCCGAACACGTCGCGGGCTTTGCGCCCGAAGTTGCCGAGGTCACGCGCGCCGGCGGCGAGGAGCTGGCCGAACCCTACGTCATCCGCCCGACCTCCGAGACGATCATCGGCTATTTCTACGCCCGCTGGATCCGGAGCTGGCGCGACCTGCCCGTGCTGATCAACCAGTGGGCTAACGTCATGCGCTGGGAGCTGCGCACCCGCCCGTTCCTGCGCACCACCGAATTCCTCTGGCAGGAGGGGCATACTGTGCACGCTACCGAGGAGGAGGCCGAGCGCGAGACGCTGATGATCCTGCACGATGTCTACGCCGACTTCGTCGAGAAAGAGATGGCGCTGCCGGTGATCAAGGGTCGCAAGACCGAGAAAGAGAAATTCGCCGGCGCGTTGCGCTCCTACGCCCTCGAAGCGATGATGCAAGACGGGCGGGCGCTGCAGGCCGCCACCTCGCACAACCTGGGCCAGAACTTCGCCAAAGCCTTCGATATCACCTTCACCGACCAGAACAACCAGCTACGCCACGCCTGGACTACAAGCTGGGGGATCAGCACACGACTGATCGGCGCGCTGATCATGGCCCACTCCGACGACGAAGGGCTGGTCGTGCCACCGCGCCTGGCACCGACCCAGGTGGTGGTCGTGCCGATCTACAAGAACGATGCCGAGCGCAGCGCGGTGATGGCGGCGGTTACGCAGATCACTGCCGGGTGGAAAGGCCGGCTGCGCTTCAAGGTCGACGACCGCGACCATCTCACCCCCGGCTTCAAGTTCAACGAGTGGGAGCTGAAAGGGGTGCCAGTGCGCATCGAGATCGGCCCCCGCGATGTCGAGCAGGGGAGCGTGGCCGTGGCGCGCCGCGACATCCCCGGCCGGGCCGGTAAATCGATCGTCCCCCAGGCCGGGCTGCTCGAGCATCTGGAAGGATTGCTGGCGCAGATCCAGCAGGGGTTGTACGATCGCGCCTTGCGGTTTCGCGAGGAGCATACCTTCGAAGCCACGAATTACGGTGAATTAAAGGAGGCGGTCGAGCGCGGCTTCGTACGCTGCTATTGGGCCGGCACCACCGCGGATGAGCAGCGCGTTCAGGACGAGACCCGGGCCACCATTCGGGTCATTCCGCTCGAGCAGCCGGAACGGCCGGGCAGATGTGTGCTAACGGGCCAGGAGACGCGCCAGCAGGTGATCTTCGCGCGCGCGTATTGACGCCCAGGCTCCCCCAGCACGGCGACCGTCACGACGCTCGATCGCAGCCCGTACCGGCTTCCATCAGTGGTTTATCACCAGCATGTCACAGGAGCAGCCATGAGTTCAGACAGCAAGCGACTCGCTCAATTCTGGCGCGACCAAGGTGACGCCTTTACCAAAGCACTCTACGACGACCTCGTGTCGCGCGCCGGCTCGTTCTATGCAACAATGCCGCGCGAGGAGTTGCTGGAATCGATCGGGCAGCTGGCGCAGCGCTGGCAAGCGGTACTGGAAGCCAACGATCCTGCGCCGCTGATCGACTTCACGCGCCAACTCGCCCTTCAGCGTTCAGAATCACACGTTGCTGTCGACGATATCATGCACGTGATCGACAGCCTGCGCGAGCAACTCTGGCGTTTGATGGGGCAGCTGTATGTCGCCGGCGATTGGGATATGGATGTGGTCGAGCAGGTCGAGCGCTGGCTGCACGAACAACGCAAGGCGGTCGTCAGCAGCTATGGACAGACCTGGCAGGAAGCGCAGGATCGCCTGGAGGAGCGTGAGCAGGCACTCCAGGATCAAAGCCGGCTGATCCAGGAGCTCTCGACGCCGATCGTGCCGATCTACGAAGGCGTGCTAGTGCTTCCGCTGGTCGGCGCGGTCGACTCACGCCGCGCCACCCAGATCATGGAGTCGGTGCTGGAGAAGATCGTCGAATACCAGGCCGACGTGCTGATCCTGGATATCACCGGTGTGCCGGTGGTCGACACCGGGGTGGCGAATTACCTGCTCCAGATGGCGCGCGCCGTGACGCTACTGGGCGCACGGGTGGTGCTGGTCGGCATCGGCGCCGAGATCGCTCAGACGATCGTGCAACTTGGGGTCGAGCTCCGCGACATCACCACGCTGGCGAACCTGCAGGCCGGCATCGCCTACGCGCTCGAGCAAAAGGGCTTCGCCATTCGGCCGGTGGCAGCCTGACCCGACGCACCAGCTGTTCGGGCGCCCGCTGGCGCGGATGGCGTAGCGGCGCATCAACGCGCGATAAACTGCTCCCACTCGCGCAGGCGCGCGCGTTGGATGTCGTTGAGCGCAACGATCGGGCGGGCGCGCTTGATGCGTTCGAACGCAGCGACCCGGCCCAACCCCTGGGTCATCAGGTAGGCGCTGGCCGTCAGCGCGGCGCGGCCCACCCCAGCGTGGCAGTGCACCAACACGGGCCACCGGTGGGCGTGCGCGGTGGCGATGAAAGCGACCGCCGCCTGCAATTGCGCGATCGTCGGCGCGTGGAAATCCTCGACCGGCAGGCGCAACACCAGGTCGGGCGGCGGGCCGTCGAAGCGATCCTCGCGCTCGGCCTGGAGGTTGAGAACGGCCCGTACCCCCATGGCATAGATAGCGGGCCATTGAGATGGGCGGAATTCACCACCGACGAACAGCAATGCGTCGATCTGGCTCAGGTTCAGCCCAAACAGCCGCCGCCATTGCGTGACACCATAGAGCCACAGCCGTGCGGGATGATAGAGGGGCGGCGCGCCTGAATCCGGCAGGTTGACAGGGAGCGATTCATCGAGCATACGGCACTGGAACGATCACAGAGTCAGCAGAGCGATGGGTGGAAGGCAGGGAGCAGCGGAGCACCCCCCTGCCATCCCCTCGGCGTAGTATACCATGCCCGGGAATCGTACGCTCGAGCGCCGGTGTCCGTCAAACCGGGGCGCCGGCCGCGACCGGCCCCGCCAGGAGAAGGCTTCCCGCACTGAAGTCTGAGGACCGGGCCTATTTCGTTTGCGCGAGCACCTACGTTGCACGAGCGTGACGGCCCCCGCGCTCGCCGCCCGGCAGCGAGCCCAACGGATCGCGCGCGAAGCGCGGATCAGCAAGGCTTTCG
>FLYN01001220.1_pt1 | contig 12903 bp, 11 predicted proteins | sample 1122621 | NCBI WGS metagenome assembly FLYN01 (sample SAMEA4346792, study PRJEB14843) | hot springs metagenome | biome: Terrestrial Biome; feature: Habitat; material: Sediment | place: India | collected 2012-06-12 | depth 1760 m
CGGGCGGGCGGCTCGCCTCGCGCTCCTCGCCATTGGGCTCCCTTGCTGAAACACGGTAAGTGCCTTCAAAGGGCTGCTGGAGCGGGAGAAACAGCGTGAACGTACTTCCGGCGCCGGGTGTGCTCGCCACGGTGACATACCCGCCATGCGCCTCGGCGATCCACTTGACGATCGCCAGCCCAAGGCCGGCGCCACCGCGGTTGCGCGCGCGCGCGCGATCGGCCCGGTAGAAGCGCTCGAAAATATGTGGCAGATCCTCCGGGTCAATCCCGATGCCCGTATCGGCGACCGTCAGCGCGGCATAGCTCTGCGCGCGGGCCAGGCCAAGCGTCACGCGCCCGCCAGGCGGCGTGTGTTGCAACGCATTGATCCCCAGGTTCAGCAGCGCCTGTTTGAGTCGATCGCGATCGCCCAGCACCACCACCTGATCCTCGTCGCCGATCCGCAACTGAACACCGTTCGCCAGCGGACGCAGCTCACGGTGGACCTCGAGCAGCAGCGTATCGAGCTCGACCGGCTCGCGGCGCAACTGGGTGCCCGCCTCGCTGCGGGCCAGAAATAACAAATCGTTGACCATCCGGATCAGCCGGGCTACTTCCTGGCGCATATCGGCCAGCGACTCGGCCAGCAGCTCGGGATCGCGGGCGGCACCACGGTCGAGCACCTCCAGATTGCCCTGCATCGCCGCCAGCGGCGTGCGCAGTTCGTGCGAGACATCGGCGACAAAGCGGCGCTGCGCGCTGAACAAGGCTTCGAGGCGCGCCAGCAGATCGTTCACCGTCACTGTCAGGCGCTGGAGCTCATCGTGCGTATTCGGCACCGGCACCCGGCGGCTCAGGTCCTCGGCCCGCACGATGCTTTGCGCCGTCCGCGTGACCTCATCGATCGGCTTGAACGCGGCGCGCGTGAGCCAGGCGCCACCGCGGGCGGCAGCGAGCAACACCACCAAACCGCTGCCGAGCAGGGCGTAGAACAACAGCTTCAAGGCCCGCTCGGTATCGTTCATCAGGCGCGCTACCTGGATCACCCCGACGACGCGGCCGCGGAATAGGAGCGGTGTGAGCAGCATGCGCACCCGCACAGTATCCTGCTGGATCGACGTCACGACCGACTGATTGCCCAACGCGCGCTGGAGCAGCGCCAGGTCGACTGCCATGGCATGCTGGATTCTGGGCGCCTGTTGCAGGTTGGGCGATCGCGCCAGCAGGATGCCATCCTGATTATAGACCTGGACGTATAGATTGGTTGCCTCGAAGCCGCTCACCGACTGCCCCGGCAGAAACAGCACCGGACGGCCGCCAAAAAAGGTCTGCAGCGTCTCGTTGCTGGCGGTGAATTCCTCCTGGAGCAGTTGGGCACCGAGCCTGAGCTCGTTCTCGATGCCGCCGATCAGCGCCTGACGTACGATCAGATAGACGCCGACATCGAGCACAATCAGCGCCGCAGCGAAAAAACTGACATACGAAAGGGTCAGGCGCGTTCGCAGAGACACGGTTCTGGATCTCAATCCCTGATTCACGACCTATAGTGTGTCGGGCAGCACGCGATGACGTTGGTCGATCGCCCGCACACCAGCGGCGCATGCGCCCCGCCCCGCCGGGGAGGAGGAACACCACCGCGGAACTCCTGGTTATTATAACACCCTGTCGTTATGTCCGGCGTGAGAGGTTGATGAGGCTGATGGCAGGATAGGCCAAAAGCTGCTGGCAGGCTCCTGAAAGGGCAGCAGCGGATACGGGCGATCGCTGATCGTCTCATTCGAGCAGGATATCCACTGCTGCGAGCTGGAGCATCAGGCACGGCGTGCCTTACTGGTTCATCCGGCAAGTCGGTAGACAGGTGTCCAGCGGAGCGAAGCGGCCAGGCTTCACCCGGCAGATGCCTTTCCCCTTCGCTCCGCTCGGGGTGACATGCCCGTGAATTTACCGGATGCACCACTTACGGAGCTGGTGCGGGCGGTTGATCCGCCAGCGCCTCGGCGCCCAGCCGGCCGAGCAGCACATCGTAGGGTGGGGCGTTCTCGGGGTGATACTCGAAGCGTGCACGCTCGAACCACTGGGTCAGGTACATATTGCCATCGGCGCCCTGCTCCATCTGCGGCTCGGAGATCGGGTAGCCGAATAAGGCGATCGACTCCGGCAGGCTCTTGGCCTTCTTGTTACCGTCGAACTCCAGCCCATGGCTGATGTAGAAATTCCAAAATTGGGGCGCAACCGCGTGGCCTGTCTCCTGGAAATAATGCGGCGTCGCAGGATCGGCCTGTGGGAAGGTGAACCAGTCGCGCCCCTGCGCCGTCAGCCGATCGACGCCGATGCGGCCCAGCAGCACATCGTAGGGCTTGGGCTCCTTGGGATGCAACTCGAAGCGCGCGCGTTCAAAATACTGCACCAGGTAGGTCCGCTTGTCGCCTTCGACCGGCTGCTTGGTGGCTGGGGTGAGCGGCAGGCCGAAGACCTCCAGCCCGCCGTTATCGCGCCAGTAGGTGGCGAAGCGACCTGTGATACAATCGGGCACCTGCGGGAAGCAGAACTGGGGCGCAGCTTCGGCAGAGGGCACACACAGACAGGCCAGCACCAGCCCAGCCAGGAGCACAAGTCGTCGCATCAGGCTTTCCTTTCTCGAACGATTGGCAGGGGTGCGCAAACACGCAAATCGTGGGCATGACATACATCGCCTGGATGAACAGGCCATTAATGCGCCATGGTGGAGTGTCATCACAGCGATCGCCGGGTGCGGGGCTGCGAACCGGGCCCAAGGCCGGCGAGCGTAGCCACCCCTGCGCGTGGTATACTGAGAGCGCACACGTACCGGTATCGCCGGGCTCGAAGAACGCATTGGTCGCTCCCGACTGCGACCTGGCGCGCGCAGAGGCGGCACCGGAGTGTGCGACGGGCAAAGATGACACGCTGGCGAGGCAAGATGACAATATCGCAATCGGATCGAAGGACCTGCCAGGTCATCCGTGCCGGGCGGCTGGACTACATAGCGGCGTGGGCATGGCAACGCGAGCTTGCGCATCGGCGCTCATCTGGCGCGATCGGGGATACGCTGCTGTTGCTCGAGCATCCGCATACCTACACGCTGGGCCGTGCGACCCGCGCGGGCCACCTGCTGGTCGGGCCGGAGGTACTGGCCAGGCAGGGCGTGGCGCTGGTCGAATCTGACCGCGGCGGCGACATCACCTACCATGGCCCGGGCCAGGTGGTCGGCTACCCGATCCTGAAGCTCTCGCAACACGGTGGCGACGTGCAGCGCTATCTGCGCATGCTCGAAGAGACGCTGATCATCGTCCTGGACGGCTACGGCATATCGGCCGGGCGGATCGCCGGCCACACCGGCGTGTGGGTCGGCGAAGAGAAGATCGCCGCGATCGGGGTCAAGCTGAGCGCCAGCGGCGTGACCCAGCACGGGTTCGCGCTCAATGTGACTACCGACCTGCGCTACTTCCAGCAGATCATCCCCTGCGGGATCGCCGACAAGGGCGTGACGTCGCTCGAGCGCCTGCTCGGCGCAGCCCCGCCACAGCCCGAGGTCGAGGAGCGGATCGCGGCCGCCTTCGGCGAGGTGTTCGGCGTAGCGATTCGCTTCGCAGCAAGCAGCGTAGCTATGATAGATTTCCTGGAGGCGAGGAGCGATACACGCGCCAGCGACCAACGGATCGCAGGCCCCATGTGATGCGCAAGCCGCCTGCTGGCGTTGCCCCGTTCTCGATATCATCGTAGTTGGATCACGCTGTCTGCGCCCTACTGCACGCCTTTTCTGCAACGGTTGGGTTGACCATCCACCGGAAAGGTTGAACGATATGGCTGAATTTATTCCGCTGGTGCCGGCTTCCACACCTGCCGCGCCCGGTGCATCGCCCGCGCCGCGCCCCCGCCGCCCGGAATGGCTCCGGGTGCGTGCACCGGCCGGCGAGAATTACGAGGACCTGGTTCATCTGATGCGCACCAAGCGCCTCCACACCGTTTGCGAAGAGGCGCGCTGCCCGAACATCGGCGAGTGCTGGAACCATCGCACCGCAACCTTCCTGCTGCTCGGCGAGATCTGTACTCGCGGCTGCCGCTACTGCGCGATCGCCAAGGGCAAGCCGCAACCGATCGACGAGGAGGAACCGGACCGGATCGCCGAAGCAGTGGCGTATCTCAAGCTCAAGCACGCGGTACTGACCTCGGTCAACCGCGATGACCAGCCCGACGGCGGGGCGCACATCTTCGCCGCGTCGATCCGCAAGATCCGCGAGCGGCTACCAGAGTGCAAGGTCGAGGTGTTGATCCCCGACTTCGAGGGCAACTGGGACGCGCTCAAGCTGGTGATGGACGAGCGGCCCGATGTGCTCAATCACAACATCGAGACGGTGCCGCGGCTGTTCCGGCGCTTCCGCCCGAAGGCCAGCTACCGCCAGTCGCTCGAACTGCTGGCCCGCGCCCGCCAATTGTGCCCCGAGGTCGTCACCAAAAGTGGGATGATGGTGGGCGCCGGCGAGACCAACGAAGAGGTACTGGCAGTGATGGACGACCTGCGCGCCGTCGATGTGGACGTGATGACGATCGGGCAGTATCTGGCGCCGACAGCGTCGCACTGGCCGATCGATCGGTATGTCACGCCGGCAGAGTTCGTGATGTTCAAGGCCGAGGGGCTGCGGCGCGGGTTCAAACACGTCGAGAGCGGGCCGCTGGTGCGATCGAGCTATCACGCGCACGAGCACGTGCCGCAACCGTAGGGCCAGCAGGCCGTAAGCCAACGCTCCAGCCGGCAGGCGGCGGTCGCACCCATGCGCTGCTGCGAGCCGCCACTGCCCCTATATCCACCACGCGGCTATTGAATCCCCGGCGCCATTCAGCCAAGCCCGCGGAGCAAGCACCCGCGGCCATGCGACCGGTCGGAGCATCACGATCAGGCGGGAGCGATCGCCAGCACACGCAGCGGGCTGCCACTGCCGTCGACGATCTTCAGCGGCGCGGCAATCACGATCGCGCCGGTGGGCGGCAGTTGATCGAGATTGCAGAGGCTGGCCAGGCCGAACTTCCCAGCGCCGTGCATGATCGCGTGGTTGGGAAAAGGCGGATCGAAGGTGCCCGCCTGGCCGGCATCGGTGCCGACCGTCTCGACGCCGACGCCGAGCACGTCGCGCTCGTAGGCCAGCAACTCCGAGGCCGTCTTGTGGAAACCAGGGCTGTGCGGGCCATCCTCGGCGACGTTCAAGAACGCCTGGGGATCGGTGCGCTTGCTCCAGTCGGTGCGCAACAGCACCCAAGAGCCGGCCGGGATACGGCCGTGCTGCTGCTCCCAGGCCAGAATGTGCTCGGGCATAAGCAAGAAGTCGGGGTTCTGCGCCACCTCGCGCGAGACATCGATCACGCATGCCGGGCCGATGAAGCGGCGGGCCGGGATCGTATCGCAGCGGTTCTCGGGCAGGTCCTTGCCGGTGATCCAATGCACTGGCGCGTCGAAGTGCGTACCGGTGTGCTCGCCCAGATGCATGGTGTTCCAATACCAGGCCGGCCCGCGCTCGTCGTAGCGCGAGATCGTCTCCATGGAGAAACCGGGCGAGGAAGCGAAGATCGGCGGCAGGCCGATCACCGGCGTGTGCGGGCCGAGCGGCTGGGTCAGATCGACCACCTTCACCGTTCCGGCGTTCAGCTCATCCACAAGCTGCTGTAGAAGATTGGACATGGTTGCTCCTTGCGTGAGAGGTCACGGGTTAGGGATAGTGAGGTCTATTGAATTTCGATCTGTTAACGCCTGCCCCCTAACTCCTTGAGATACCTGGCGAACTGGAAGCGGTTCTCGAGCATGGGCAGGTCGGTGAGGAACACCGGCGGCCCCTTGGCCTCGACCTTGGCCACGAGCGTGGTTAACTCCCGCGCCACCAGGGCGTCGTTGAAGGCAGCAACGAACTCGTCCAGCGCGCGAACGGTGGCAGTGCGCGGGACGCCCGCGGCAGCGGCGATCGCCGCGATGTCGCTGCCGGTGGCGGTGGCGGTGGGGAAACCACCGACCGAGAGCAGGCTTTCGTTGTCAAAGACCACGTGTAGCAGGTTCTTCGGCCGGTAGCGCGCCAGCGTCGTCAGGCTGCCCAGGTTCATGAGGATCGACCCATCGCCATCGAGCACGACGACCTGCAACTCCGGGCGGCTGAGCGCGATACCCAGGCCCATCGAGGAGGCCAGGCCCATGGCGTGCTGCAGGTAAAAAAAGCCCGGGCGATGCCCCAGCGACTGCAGCTCGGCTGCGACGGCCCCCATAATGGTGACCACGATGCAGCGTTCGAGCTGCGGGTAGACCGCCTTCATCGCATCGATACGCAGCATACGCCCTCCATAGAATGCAGAATGTAAAATGCAGAATACCGAAACGCTCACGATACCATGTTGCAATTTTTATTCTACATTTTGCATTTTCATTCTGCATTTTGCATTTTCATTCCTCCCACATCAGGTCGCGGCAGAGCAGCAGGGCCACCGGTCGGAGCGAAGATTCGGCCAGGGTCTGCGCTCTGGCGATGCGCCGCGCGACGTGACCCGGCTCCTCGAGGCGCTGGTAGGGGATGCGCAATGCCTGGAGCAGCGCCTCGGTCGCGCCGCCGCCTTCGGTCTGCCACGGGTCGCGCTCGCCGAACTCGCCGCGGTAGCTGATCAGCATCAGCAACGGAATGCGGTACAAATGCGCCAGCGAAACGATCCCGTTGATGCTTGCCAGGAAGCCGTGGTTCTGCATCAGCATCGCCGACCGGACCCCGGCCAGATGCGCACCGGCGGAGATGCCGACGCCCTCCTCTTCCTTGGCCAGGCGCACCAGCGTGACCTCCGGGTCCTCGTCGGCCATGCGAATCAGGTGCACCAACCAGGTCTCGGGCAGGGCCGAGAGCAGGCGGATGCCGCAGGCTTTGAGGGCATCGTAGATGATCTGGGAATTGGCGATGGAGACAGGCATCGGCTGCTCCTTCCTGAGGTATGGTCGCCTGCACGATGGGGATATAGCGCGATTGTACTACGCCTCGTGCTGGCGGTCAATGCCGGGGGCGTATCATGCTATAATGCAGCGCATCGGCGCATCACCAGCGAACGATCCGTTGCCAGGGCGGCCTGGCCCTCCGAATCCCCACAGCAACCTGCAGGTGCTGCGCTCTCTGGCCGATGAGAAGGGGGTGCTATGACAACCTCCCTCCGCTGGACCTCGGCAGACCTTGAGCTCATGCCGGACAACGGCAAGCGCTATGAGATCCTCGAAGGAGAGCTGCATACGTCACGGCAACCCGATTGGCATGACCAGTTCGTCTGTCTCCAGATTGGTGCAGCGCTGCAGGCGTGGAGCAGCCAGACCGGGGCTGGTATAGCGAACATCGCGTCCGGCATAATCTCCGACGAGGACGACGACGTCGCGCCGGATGTTGTCTGGGTGAGGAAGGAGCGGCTGCCAGCGCTGCTGGCGCCCGACGGCAAATTGCACGCTGCCCCGATCTAGTAGTCGAAGTGATCGCGTCGGGGCCGAAGAACGAGCACCGGGATCGCGAGGCCAAGCTCAAGCTCTACTCGCGCCGTGGAGTCCAGGAATACGGGATCGTCGATTGGCGCCGGCGCCAGGGAGAAGTCTACCGGCGGGAGAACATCGCATGCGAGCTTGTCGGAACGCTGTACGAACACGATAGCCTCCAATCGCCCCTGCTGCCAGGCTTCACCTGCCCGGTGAAGCAGCTTTTCGCTGACCTTCGATAGCCAGGAGGAGCACGCTATGGCAACCACTGCTGGCACCACCCCCGGCCTTCAGCCGCGCCGCACGGTCGAGGAGCTCAAAGAACTACGAGCCCTGACGGGCAACGCCGACGGCGCTCAGCGCGTGGCCTGGACGGAGACCTGGGCCCAGGCGCGGGCGTGGATGCGCGCGAAGCTTGCACACCTGCCGGTGGAAGTCACCCTCGACGAAGCGGGCAATCAATGGGCGACGCTGCGCGGCGCGTCCGAGCGCGCCCTGCTGATCGGCGGGCACATCGACTCGGTGCCGAACGGCGGCTGGCTGGACGGCTGTCTGAACCTGCTGGCGGGGCTGGAGGTGCTGCGCCGGATCGCCGGCGAAGGCACGCCGCCGGTGACGGTGCGGCTGGTGGATTGGGCCGACGAAGAAGGCGCCCGGTTCGGGCGCAGCCTGTTCGGCTCGAGCGCCGCCGCTGGCACGCTGAACCCCGACGAGCTGCGCGATCTGACCGACCGCGACGGCGTCCGGCTGCCGGATGCCCTGGCAGCGCATGGCGTCGACCTGGATCGCGCTCGCGAGGCAGGCAGACAACTGGCCACCGCCGCCGCCTACCTGGAGCTGCACATCGAGCAGGGGCCGGTGCTCGAGGACATGGGGCTCCCCCTTGGTGTGGTGCTCGGCACCTTCGGCGTCGAGCGGCATCGGATCACCTGGCGCGGGCAGGCGGCCCATGCCGGTTCAACGCCTATGGACAAGCGGCGCGATGCGCTGGCCGGCGCGGCCAAACTGGCGCTCGAGATCCGCGAGATCGCCAGGCGCACCGGCGATGGCGCGGTCTGTACCTGCGGTGGGGTGGTCTGCAAACCCGGCATCGTGACCTCGGTGGTCGAGACTGCGGAGCAACTCCTCGATCAGCGCCATCTCGACGCGCAGAAGCTCGCCGCCATGCTCGAACAGGCGCAGGAAGCCAGCCGGCGCTTCGCCGCAGAAGAGCGCATCGAGGTGGCCTGGGAGCGGATCTGGCGGATCGAGCCGATCCTGTTCCACGAGCACCTGATCGCCCTTGCCGACGAGGCGATTCGTGAGGCGTGTGGCACATCGCACCGTCTACCGAGCGGCCCGCTGCACGACGCGGCCGAGGTGGCGCGCGCGGGCGTACCGACGGTGATGCTGTTCGTGCAGAGCCTGCGCGGCCTCTCGCACACCAGGCTCGAAGACACGCGCGAGGAGCACCTGGAGCTGGCCGTGCAGGCGCTGGATCGCCTGGCGACGAAGACGATGCAGTGGCTTGCGCAGCAGTGATTGCAGCCACCGGCCGTTGCGAACATCCTTAACATACGCTATCGTGACGTCTATGGCGCTCCTGATCGACTACAACGGCAAACGCCCGTGCATCGCCGACGATGTTTTTCTGGCGCCGACCGCCGTGCTGATCGGCGACGTGACGGTGGAAGCAGGGGCCAGCATCTGGTTCGGCGCCGTCCTGCGCGGCGATTTCGGCGCCATCCGCGTCGGGCCCGGCAGCAATGTGCAGGACAACGCAGTGATCCACACCGGCGAGCAATGGCCGACGATCATCGGCGCCAACGTAACGGTCGGACACGGCGCAGTGCTGGAAGGCTGCACGATCGGCGATGGTGCGATCATCGGCATCAACGCCACGGTGCTGCCGCATGCGCAGATCGGGCCCGAGGCGCTGGTCGCGGCGGGCAGTGTGATCACCGAGGGCATGGAGGTGCCCGCGCGCACGCTGGCCGCCGGCGTGCCGGCCAGGATCAAAAAAGCGATCGCAGGCAGCTCGCTCGCGTGGGTCCGCATGGCGGCCAGTGATTACCGCCAGAAGGCCCGCGAGTACCGCGCGCGGGGGGTCGATCGCCTGGGCGGCACGCCCGACCCGCGCGCCGGTGCCGAGCAGTGCGAGTGATCCGCAAGCGCGTTCAGCGCGCGGCCAGCGCCTGGGTGAGCGCTGTGGTGGTAGCACCGGCGCGCAGGAGGAACAGATCGCGCTTGCTGAACCGCTCGCCGTGGAGCTTGTTCATCAACTGGATCACGCCACGCACCTCCCCAAACGCCATGAGCGGGACGCAGAGGACCGAGCGGGTCGTACAGCCGGGCAGCTGGTCGATCTGCGGATTGAAGCGCGGGTCGAGGGCGACATCGGCGATCACCAGCGGCTTGCGGAAGCGCGCGGCCCAGCCCGCCACCCCCTGGCGGATCGAGATGCGCTGCTCGGCAGGCACGTTGCTGCCCGGCCCGAAGATCACCTCGGCGATCAACTGACTGGCGGCCCGGTCCAACCGGTAGAGGATGCCGGCCTCCACGTGCAACAGATCCCGAATGCGGATCATCAACTGGCTCATCGCCTCGTGCGGCGGCGCAACGTTGATAAAGATCTGGTTCATGGTCGTGATCGCCGTCAGCTCAAACTCGCGCTGCCGCAGCGCCGCGAGCGTTTCCTGGTGCTGCTTGCGCTCGCGCACCTGAGCGATAAACGGCCCGAGCGCCGCTTCAGCCCAGGCCGGGAGCCCGGCACGCCCCGGCACGCAGAGCGCCGAGGGCAGCACCAGCAGCGGCAGCCCCCCCGCAGCCAGTTCGGTATCGGGCGCGATCGCACACGGGTCGATCAACAGCATATCGGGCGGCTGCCGATCGCGGGCAGCTGCCGCGCCGTCCCAATCGCGCGCGACGGTCGTGGCTACTCCTAGCCGTCGTAGCAGGCCGATCAGTGCCAGCGCGTGATGCTGATAGATGAGCAGCGCGTTCAGGTCGGCCGGCGGCTCGATGCGGCTGTCGAACGTCTCGAGCAGCGACGCGCGGATCTCGGACTGCAGGATCAGGATGTGGGACAGGTCGTTCTGGGTGATGTAGCCGCAGTTGACCAGGATCTGGCCGAGCGGGATCCCGAGATAGTTCTCGGACTGCAGCAGCATGCAGACCTGCAGTTGGTCCATGGTGATCAGCCCTTGTTCGATCAGCAGCGCGCCGATCAGCGGGACGCCCATGTACGCCTGATCATCCATGGGTTTCTTCCCCTATCGAAAAAAAAAGAACAAAGAACAAAGAACAGAGAGCAGCGGCATCAGGCCGCAGTATGCTGTTCGTTGTCCCCGGTTCTTTGCTCTTCCCGATCAGCCGCGGAGCTTAAAGCGCTGGATCTTGCCGGTGGCCGTCTTGGGTAAGTCGTCGACGAACTCGATCCAGCGCGGGCGTTTATACTCGGCCATCTTCTGCCTGCAGTACTCGATCAGCTCGCGCGCCAGGTCATCGGAGGGGGTGTAGCCTTCCTTCAAGGTCACGAACGCCTTGGGCTTGATCAGGTTCGCCTGGTCGGGCTGGCCGATGACGGCGCACTCGAGCACGGCCGGATGGCTGATCAGCGTGCTCTCGACCTCCACCGGCGAGACCCAGATGCCCCCGACCTTCAACATATCATCGGAGCGCCCGGCGTGCCAGTAGTAGCCGTCCTCGTCGACGTAGTACTTATCGCCGGTGAAGAGCCACTCGCCGCGGAAGGTGCGCTGGCTCTTCTCGTATTGATGCAGATAGAACAGCGCAGCCGTCTCACCTTTGACCAGCAGGTTGCCGATCTCGCCGCGCGGCACCTCGCGGCCCTCTTCATCGACGATCTTCAGCTCGTAGCCCGCAAACGGCTTGCCGCTGCTGCCGGGACGAATGTCGCCGGGCCGGTTGGAGAGGAAGATATGGAAGTTCTCGGTCGAGCCGATGCCATCGATGATGTCCACACCGGTGCGCTCCTTCCAGGCATGCCAGAGCGGCGCCGGCAGCGCCTCGCCAGCCGAGACGCACAGGCGCAGCGACGAGAGGTCGTAGTCGCCGAAGTTCTCCAGCGCCAGCGCGGCGGCGTAGCCGGTCGGGGCGTTGTACATGATCGTCGGCTTGAAACGGGCAACCATATTCAGCACATTGGCAGTGATGCGCGGCGACCCCGGGTAGAGCACCACGCTCGCGCCGACATACCACGGGAAGATCAGGTTGCCGCCCAGGCCGTAGGTAAAGAACAGCTTGGCGACCGAGAAGGTGCGGTCGTCCTCGCGCAAACCCAGCACATTCACGCCCCAGAGCTGGGCGGTGAGCGGGTAATCCTTGTGCGCATGCGGGACGCCCTTGGGCTCGCCGGTGGTGCCGCTGGAATAATTCAGCGAGCAGAGATCGTCGCGATGGGTCGGCGCCGCCTCCAGATCGGTCGATTCACCGCTGATCCAGTCGTGGTAGGCACGGTACCCTGGCCGGTCGCGCTGGCCGATCACGATGATATGCTCCAGGAACGGCAGCTTTCCGCGAATCTGCTCGATCGCCGGTAGCAGGTCGGCATGCACGATCAAGGCGCGGACCCGGCTGTCGTGCAGCATGTACTCGTACTCGTGCGGTTTCAGCAACGTATTCAAGCTGACCGCGACCGCGCCGATCTTCAGCGTGCCGAAGAATGACGTCACCCACTCGGGAACATCATACGACAGGATGCCAACACACTCACCGAACCGGACCCCGATCCGCTTGAGCGCGTTCCCGACCTGATTGACCTCGCTGGCAACCGCGCGGAAGGTCATGTCGCGGTCGGGGCTATACAGAGCGACCTTATCGGCGCGGGTCGCCAGGTTGCGCTCCAGGATGTCTACAGCATTGTAGTACAGCGGCAGCTCTGCTGCTCTCATCGTGATCGCCTCCTTGTCTCACATCACCGCACGCCTTCGTCTGACTGCATAGTATAGCACGCCCGCACCGCAGTGGTGCATACGGTGCGCCAGGTGGTCGCCGTGGTGGTGCTTGCGATCGGCAGCATGACATGGCATACTTGCTGATACTTGGCAAGGTAGCTTATACAACGGCTGCCCCCTGGTGGAGCGACACCATGCGAGCAGCGGTGCGGCACGATCTGTTGTTGGCGGCAGCAGACTGGCAGAGCCGGGCGCTGACGCTGGCAGAGTTGCAGGAGGCCGGCTACGAGGTGATGGCCGTCCCCGGCGTGCGCTCCGCCGCCAGGGCGCTGATCCGCCGCCTGGTCGCGCCATCCCTGATCCTGGTCGATACGCATGGCGACCCGGATGCGACGCCCGGGCACGTGGAAGGACTGCAGGAGCTGGCGCCCGGCGTCCCGCTGATCCTGATCGCCGGGGCCTACGATTGGGCAGCCTGGGAGCCTTTGCGCGCCCACCTGGCGGCGCTGCTCCGGCGGCCCGTGACCGTCGGCGA
>FLYN01007463.1_pt2 | contig 12891 bp, 8 predicted proteins | sample 1122621 | NCBI WGS metagenome assembly FLYN01 (sample SAMEA4346792, study PRJEB14843) | hot springs metagenome | biome: Terrestrial Biome; feature: Habitat; material: Sediment | place: India | collected 2012-06-12 | depth 1760 m
ATCGCCCAGAACTTCTTTGAGGATCTGCGCGCTGCGCTCAAGGATCCCAATATCGTGCACGACGAAGCCAGGGGCGTCTGGGTCGAGAAGCTGGCCGGCTACTTCGCCCCCGCCGAACGCGACGACCAGCGTGCGGCGCTGCGCGCGGCGCTCTCCAGCTTCGCCAACGACATCAGCGAGCTGGACCCGAACCAGGCGCTGACGCTCGAACTCCGCTTCGACGGCGTCGAGAAGCTCTCGGACGACGGCACGCGCGCCATGGTCCGCCCGATCAACGCCAGCATCCACCTGTTGATCGTGCGGACAACCGAGACCGGTAAAGTCATCACCGAGTACGAACAGCAGATCGGTCTCAATCAAATCATCGGCCGCGAGGATGGTGCCGTGCCGATGGTGCGCGTCGGTGGCCGCTGGTTCCTCACCGAAGGTTAGCTGACGCCATGGCCATCTGATGTCTCCTCGGGGCGTTGATAACGCTCTCCTCGTGATGAACCCTGCTGCCAGGGAGGCCTCGGACGTGGTACAATAGCGATCTATACCAGAGTGCAATGAACGTTGCGTGGTGTTGCTCGGGGCGACAAAGCTGGGTAGCAGGGCGGCCGTGGTCCATTTGAGCCCTGGCAGCCGCTCGCCATCCTGGTCGCCCGATGGCGTACCAGCACGTTCTGATGGTGGAATGATGCGCGTCGCGACAGGCGACCAGCGGCGGAATGCCCCAGACAGAGCGCGCGCCGACGCTCTGGCGCAACAATACGAGGAACAGCGGCGGCGCCAGGCAGCGGCACTAGCCCAGCTTGACTGCTTGCAGGGCATCCCATCCCGTGATCTGCTCCGTCTGGCTCACCTGTGTACACTGCGCGTGTTTTTGCCTGGGGCGTTGATCCTGAACGAGCGAACCCCGGGCGCGTTTCTGTATTTGGTGCTGCGTGGCACCGTCAGCCTGACGCTGCACGACCGTGCCGGCCACCAGGTGCTGATCGGGGTGCTCGATCGCGGCGATTGCTTCGGCGAAGGCCCGCTGTTCGGCGACCTGTTTCGCGGCGCTACCGCCCAGGCGGAGACGACCTGTTATCTGTTGCAACTGCCGCTCGAGGATGTGCAGGCGATCCTGGCGGAGGCGCCGGAGCTGGCCGCGGCGCTGCGCGCTTTGTACCGGCGCCGGCTGGTGGAGAGCACGCTTGGCCGCGTGCCGCTGTTCAGCCAGCTTTCGCCGCTGGAGCGCGCGCGGATCGGCGGGTTGCTGCAGCCGCAGCAATACCCGCGCGGCGCTACGATCATTCGCGAGGGCGAGCCGGGCGACGCGCTCTATCTGATCGAGGCCGGGCAGGTGGCTGTCGAGCACAATGGCCAGGCGATCGCCTATCTCGATGAGGGCGATTTCTTTGGCGAGATGTCGCTGCTGACTGCGAAGCCGCACAATGCCGACATCCGCGCGCTCACGCCGGTTGAGGTGCTGGCGCTCCCTGCCACGGAGTTTGATCAGTTGCTGCGGCAGCAGCCCACGCTCGCCGAACAGTTGCACGCGGTCGTCGAGCGGCGACGCGCTGCGGCAGCGCTGCTCCAGCGCGACCAGGCGCGCGCCCAGCAACTGGTGGCGGCGATCGAGCGCGGGCTACTGCGTGGCACCCACGTTCTCGTCCGCGACCCGCAGTTGTGCCCCGATGATTGCCGGATCTGCGAGGAGGCGTGCGCGGCACGTCACGGCCACCCGCGCATCCACATCGGTGGGGTGATGCTCAACGGCCTGGACGTGACCGATTCATGCCGCCAATGCCGCGTCGGCGCCGAGTGCGTCGAGGCCTGCCCGTCGGACGCGATCCAGTGGAACGACCGTGGAGCGCTGATCATCACCGATAGCTGCACCGGCTGCGGCGCCTGCGTGCCAGCCTGCCCCTACGGCGCCGTGCAGTTGGTGCCGCGCGAGCGCGAGATAGCCTCGCCGCTCTGGGCGCTCTGGCAGCAGATCCGCCGCCTGCAGCTCCCCACCATCCCGCTCACGCCGGTTCAGCCGGCCTCCCGCGCCGACAAGTGCGACCTGTGCCATGGATATGACGACCTGGCGTGCGTCAGCGCCTGCCCCACCGGCGCGCTGCGGCTCGTGCCGATCGAAGAGGTGTTCCCGCTGTAATAACCATCCCTCGCATGCGAGTTGAGGGGTGGACAGAACGCTCGTTCGCAGCCGGCGCTGGCCGCTTGCTGCTGCGCGCAACCCGCACCCCGCTCCTGCTCCCGGCCTCGGAAAAGGGGGTGGATAGGTCCAGGAGGGCGTGCCATCCTGCGTGCGCGACCCTCACCCCTGCCCTTCTTCCGCCTGCGAGAGCGGAGGATGTGGTGGTGCTGGGGTGAGGCCACCGGCGCGTGGCGCGGTCGGCGAACAAACCCGGCCCTAAACGGGCGAGGAAGCGGGGGATGCGGAGACCTGTCCGCTCTTGAACCCGGCTGGGAGGGGGTAGGAGGGCCGTTTGCGGGTCAAACGGCCTCCTGCGCCGCTCTTAGCGAACGATCAACGGCGCGAAGACTTTCCATGGCCGCGCGGTCACCGTTGCGGCGCGTACTGCGCTGAACGGTCCGCAGCCGCTCCCGTTGCAGCCACTCACGCGAAAGTAGTAGTGGCCCTCGTCCTCGACGATCGTCAGTTGGGTGTTGGTTGTCACGAAGGTTGCCTTGATCGTTGTGAAAGTGGCGTCGGTGCTCTCCTGCACCAGGTACGAGGTCGCACCGCTGACGCTGCTCCATGTGAGTGCGATCGTCGGTTTGCCGCCGTTGATGATCGGATCGAGCGTCGGTGCAGGCGGCAGCGTCGAATCGACGATCCGTTGCGCCCGCGCGGCCAGGGCGAAGGGCTGGGGGCCGCCCAGCGGGTTCACCGCAGCCCCACGCACAGAAACGATATAGACGCCGGTGGCAGGCGCAGCAAGCTGCACGCTCTCGACGTTGTTGCAGCGGTCAGCACCGGCGACACGACACACCGGCGCCAGTTCCGCGTTGGCGTTGCCATGCAGCACCACGCCATCCGGCGTTTGGACCTCGAGGTCGAGATCGTTGACCAGCGCTTTGCTCGCTAATGGCGTGCCAGGGTAATCGGTCCACGCCAGGGTGATCCGCAGCGGCTGGCCTGCGTCGACCCTGAGCGTGTAGCTCACGACCGCGCCGCTGGTGAGGCCGGCGCCTTCGCGGAGCCAGACCTGATCATCGCCGTTGAGGCCGACGGTGTCGGTGATCGCGGCGCGGCCCCAGCCCTCGACATTGTTGGGCCAGGTTGCAGGGATCTCGCGCTGCGGGCCGACCCCGTATTGCCCCGGGCCGATGTCGGCGGCCCCGTTCAGCAGCAGTGCTTTCACCAGCGCTGCGCTGGGCGTGCCGATCCCGTGCTCCTGCGCCAGCCACTGCCGCACCAGGGCTGCCAGGCCGCTGACCATCGGCGCGGCCATCGAGGTGCCTCCGTTGTAGACGTAGTCCGCGTTGTAGGCCCCCCAGCCCACGCCGGCTGCGGGATCGTGGGAACGCGCAGAGAGGATGTTGGTGCCGGGCGCGACGATCTCGGGCTTGATCCGGCCATCGTCGGTGGGGCCACGGCTGGAGAAGGCCGCGATGCCGTTCGGGTTGTCGGATAGCCGGTCGGACTTCAGCGGCTCGGCGGCAAAGATGCTCGGCCAGCACGTGCCCCAGGTGCTGCAGCGCCCGCCGGGGTTGTAGCCGCCATTGCTGCGGGTACTCTCCGAAGCGCCGACCGTCAGCACGTTCTTGGCAGTGCCCGGCGTGTTGATCGAATCGCGGTCTACAACGCCGTCGCGTGGGGTGCTATCGGTGCCGCTGTTGCCTGCCGACACGACGAACAGGTGGTCTTTGTGCTGCCAGAGAAAGGTGTCGACGTCCTGGTCCTGCTGGGTGTAGGCGCCGTAGCTGTTGGTCCAGCCGGTCGGCCCGCCCCAACTGGCGTTCTGGATCCGCGCACCGGCATCATACGCTTTCGACAGGTAGGACGTATCGAACGGCAGGCAATCCAGGGTCGTGCCGCCGTTCGACACCGCCTGGACGACGACGCGCGCTTCTGGGGCGATGCCAGCGAACGACAGGCCGGCGGGCGAGAGCGCCCCGTTGCCGAGGATCGTCCCACCGACGTGGGTGCCGTGCCCGTTGCGATCGTCCCAGGTCGTGCTGTAGGGCTGGCCGGTGCAGCTACCGTCCATCTGCTGGCGGGTGAAGCCTGCGGCGACGCGCCCGGCGAAATCGGCGCTGAGGTTGGCCTGCACATCCAGGCCGGTATCGGTGACGGCAACGATTTGGCCCGCGCCCGTTAGCCCGAGCTGCTCGCGCGCCGCGGGCACGCCCAGGATCTGGCGCGCCAGGTCGTTGTGCAGGTGTGGCGCGATGAACGGCTCGATCCACAGCACGTCATCTCTCTCGAGCATCGCGCGCAGCGCGCTGGCCGGGAGCTGCACGCGAAGCGAAGTTCCGTTGAGTCCGCTGTTGCTGCCGAGAATCGCGCCGCCACGGGCCAGGAGGTCGTGCGTGAGCGCGCCCAGATCGGCGTCGGGCGCGGCGAGCAGCCGCAGATCATGCCAGCCAGAGCCACCTGCCTGCAACCATGGGTCAAGTTCCGGTGGCAGCTTGTAGGCGAGCTGAAACGGGCCGGACCAGCGCAGATTGGGCAGCGCTGTCTGAAGCTGCTGGTTCGCGTATGTGGTGCGGACCAGCAAAGCGTTGTCGGGGATGTAGAGCAGCGGGTGCAGGCCGGAGGCCTCCAACTGCGCGCGTGTGCGCTCGTCCGGCGCGGTGCTGAACTGCACCACCATCAGCCGCGATCGAGGGCTGGCCCGCAGCTCGGCTGCAACGGTCGGCGTGCTGACGAGTGGATCGAAAGTGGCGCGCCGCAGGTGCAGCAGGATCGGGGCGGTGCCTGGTGCAGCTGCTGCGGTCGACCCGACGAGCGACAGGATGTAGAGAAGTACGCCGAGGACGATGATGATGCGTTTCGACAATCGCGGCTCCTCCTAGGCAAAATCAATCAGATCGTTCGGGATAAAGGGTTAGGTGCAATCCGTTTCAACAGGCGTTTCCGGCCCACCACAGCGGCGCAGCGCCACAGCGGGTTGTTCTGCTGCGCCGCGTCGCTGCGGCTCAGCCCTCAGTCGTCGTATTTGCAAAGTATTGGGGTTAGGTGTTGGGCTTGAGCACGACAAAACGCCCATGCGTAATCCCTAACCCTTCGCTTGGAAAAACACCAGGGGGCGAGCATACTGCCCCTGCCTGGTAGTACCCCCGGCGCAAAGGGACGGGACCGCCGACCCATTCCGCCGGGAGGGTGCCGCAAGTATACTGGCGGTAGTCAATAGTACACCAGATTCAATGCTATCGAGGTTCTCATGCCCGGGCGGTCGCTGCTCGACTCACTTCTTGCGCTGCTCTTCCCCGATCGATGCGCCGGTTGTGCCCGGCTTGGGGCGCTGCTGTGTCAGCGGTGCCGCGCGGCGCTGGTGCCCTACCCTGGCAGCATGCGCCGGCTTCCGCCTGGCCTCTCCGACGTGCGGATCGGGTTTGTCTTCGAGAGTCCGTTGCGCGAAGCGGTGCATCAGTTCAAATACCGCTCCATTCGACGCCTGGCGCAGCCGTTCGGCGCGCTGCTCGCAGCCCAGCTTGCAGCGCGCCCGCTCGCGGCCGACGCTGTCATGCCGATCCCGCTGCACCCCGAACGGCTGGCCGAGCGTGGGTTCAACCAGGCCGAAGCGCTGGCGCGCGAGCTCGCGCGGGCCATCCACCTCCCTTGTATAAACGAAGGATTGGTGCGCGTTCGGGCGACAGAGCAACAGGCCCGGCTGGATGCGCGCCGCCGTGAGGAGAACGTGCGTGGTGCCTTCAGCTGGCAGGCCGCCACCGAGCCACCACGCCGCGTGCTGCTGGTGGACGACATCTTGACCACCGGCGCGACGATGGGGGCGTGTGCTGCGGCACTGCGCGCGGCCGGCGCCGATGTGGTGTATGGGCTGGCACTGGCCCGCAGCCGGCCCGAAGCGGTAAACTGACGCGATCTCCGCGCTCTCACCTCGATTGCCGGGTCATCGTTTGCTGGAGGATACCATCTTGGACGCACCGTGGAGCAAAGCCGATATCCATATCCATACCGCGCACAGCGACGGCATCGCCGGCGTCGCGGCGATCCTGGAGCACGTCGTGCAGGCCACCGACCTGCGCCTGATCGTGATCACCGACCATGACACCGTGGCCGGTGCGTTCGAAGCGCGGCGCCTGGCCCGGGCCTTCGGGATCGAGGTCGTGGTCGGCGAGGAGGTCAGCACCGCCGAGGGGCATCTGTTGGCGCTGTTCATCGAGCGCTGGCTGCCGCCTGGCCGCCCTGCCGCCGAAACGATCGCCGCCGTGCACGCGCAGGGTGGGCTATGCATCCCGGCGCACCCGTTCGATACCCTCGTGCCGTCTATGGGGCATGCCGGGCTGGGGCGGCGCTGCGCCGGCCCGCGCGCCGGTGAGTGGCCGGTCGATGGCGTCGAGGTCTTCAACGCCACGCTGCTGTGGCGCAATAGCAACCGACAGGCCGGCGATGTGAGCGCGGCGCTGGGGCTGGCGCCCTGCGGTGGCAGCGACGCGCATAGCCTGGCGACGATCGGGCGCGGCTATACGATGTTCCCCGGCACCAGCGCCGACGACCTGTACCGGGCGATCCAGCGCGGCCAGACCCAAGCGGGCGGGCGGCATTGGCGCCTCCATCATTTTCTCGCGATCGGTGCCCACCGGATTCGGGAGCGCTGGCGCCGCCGGCGTGGCCAGGTGGCGCTGCTGCCGGTCGTGGACCCCAGTCTCGATCAGGAGCCGCTGTTCGGTGTTGAGCCGGCGTTGGGTCTGGAGCCGTAACGATTCACCGGTGTCTTTCCCCCCATCGTGCACGCTCCCCTATCCCCCCGCTTCAATTGGAGCGGGGAGTATGTGTGGAGGCGCTGGGGCGAAGGCCACCGGCGTGTGGGGCGTCGGTGAACAAACCCGCCCCTCCCCACCCTGTCAAGGTGCTTGGCGGATGCACCACGTGTGTGGCGCCTGCAAGTTGACACCGCTCGGGGTTGTGCTACACTCTGGCGGCTGTGGTTCGATCGCAGAGCAACCGCCATGGGGGAGAACATATGCGCAACTTGCTCGTCACGGGCGGTGCCGGCTTCATCGGCAGCAACTTTGTTCACTACATGCTCACGCGCTACCCCGACTACCGGATCGTCGTCTACGATAAACTGACCTACGCCGGGCGCCTGGAGAACCTGGAGCGCGTCAAGGACAACCCTCGCTACTGCTTCGTCCGCGGCGACATTTGCGACGCCGCAGCCGTGCGCGCGGCGATCAGGCAGTACGATATCGACACGATCGTCAACTTCGCCGCCTTCACCCACGTCGATCGCTCGATCATGGAGCCTGGCCTTGCAGTAACCAACAATGTCAATGGCACCTGGACGCTGCTGGAAGCAGCGCGCGAATTCCAACTGGAGCGCTTTCATCAGGTGAGCAGCGTCACTGGTGATACACCGTTGCTGGTTCGCGACGAACGGACCGGTGAGGTCGCGCTCCGGCCGATCGAAACGCTCGACGGCCTCGATTTGCCAAACTACAGCGTGCTCACGCTTGATGCCGATAACCAGGTGCGCTTCGTACGCATGCGCCGCTTCATCAAGCACCCGGTTGACGAAGTCTTCCAGATCCGCTTCGACGGGGGAGGGACGATCCGCGCGACCGGCGAGCATTCGGTTTTCGTCTTCGATGGCACAGCGATCGTCACGAAGCCCTCGGCACAGGTGCGCCCCGGCGACATGCTGGTCACCTTCCTGGGCGACGTGGCAGGCAGGGAGCGCAAGCCACATCGTTTCAACCTCCAGGAGCTGCTGCAGGAATACACCATCGAGCGCTTGCCGGGGCAGCTCGCGGGCCGCCGTGTGATCCTGGCACTGGCGCAGGAGCCCGCCCGGGCCCGTGAGCTCGTGGCGGCTACTTCCAGCGCGACTACTACCTGGCGGGCGATCGACGAACTGATCGCCGACGGCTGCCTGCGGCCGGTCGACGGAATCTACCAGGTAACGGCGCGCAGCGTCGCTGATGCTGCGCGTGGGATGGTCGCCACGCGCTGGCAGCAGGTGAAACGGCGCCTCCGCCTGCCCTACGACGAGCTTGTCGTCACGCCGATGCTCATGCAGGTGTTCGGCCTCTATCTGGCCGTGGGCCAGGCGGCTCCCACCGGAGCTGAAGGTGAACGGCGCACCGGCACGGTCACCTTCACCATTCGACGTGACGAGACCGACAGGCTGGAACTCCTCCAGCGCTGTGCCAGAGAGGTGTTCGGTATCCGCGCTGAGGTGCAACCGCGCGAGAGGATATATCAGGTGACGTATGGCTCGCGATGGGTCCATCGCCTGTTCAGCCAGTTCGGGGCGACGGCTGAGACCAAACGGCTGCCGTCGTGGATCTGGGCTCAACCGCGCGATTTGATCGTCGCCTTGTTCAAGGGCTATGCTGGCGGTGCCGGCGTGCGATCGGGCAGAACGTGCTGCCGTAGAGCGCACAATCGCCGGCTGATTGAGCAACTTGTGTGGTTGGGGCGGCTCAACGCCATCAACACGCGTATGCGCGCGCGGACGATTCGCCGTCCGGCCGGTGCGGCGCGCCGAACGGCCTACGAGCTGGTGATCGAGGCGGAGCGTGGCGCTGACGAGGCGGGCGCCTGGCGAGAGCCGATGGCGCGCCGTTTGCCAGTGCCGACGGTTCGCGCAGGGTTGCGAACCGGGCAATTACGGGCTACGATTCGTCGTCGAAGGCGTGCCAGCACGCAGCCGTCGCGGCGCGCGATCGCCGGGCGCAGCGATGGGCTGGGTTGGCTGCGGCAGCTGGCTAGTTCGGTGGCCGGTGTCGCCGAAGTACGCTCGGTCGAGCGGATCAGCGGGCGCTTCATGGTCTACGATGTCTCGGTCCCTGGCTGTGAACGATTCTTTGGCGGTAATGTGCCCTGCCTGTTGCACAACACCGACGAGGTGTACGGCGCCATTCCGGCCCCCAGGCGCTCGAAGGAGGGCGACCCGCTGGAGCCACGCAGCCCCTATTCGGCGAGCAAAGCCGGCGCGGATCACCTGGTGTACGCCTACGCGATCACCTACGGCATGTATACGACGATCACCCGCGGCTCGAACAATATCGGCCCATACGGCTACCCGGAGAAAGCGGTGCCGCTCTTTACGACCAACGCCATCGATGACCTGCCGCTGCCGATCTATGGCGACGGCAAACAGATGCGCGACTACCAGTACGTCGAGGACCATTGCGAAGCTATCGACCTGGTCTTGCACAAAGGTGCTCCGGGCGAGATCTACAACGTCGGCACCGGCGTGGAGACGCACAACATCGACATGGCCCGCAAGATCCTCGATCTGCTCGGCAAGCCACACAGCCTGATCCAATTCGTGCCGGATCGGGCGGGCCACGATCGCCGCTACGCGCTCGACACCAGCAAGATCCAGGCGTTGGGCTGGCGCAGCAGGCACACCTTCGACCAGGCGCTTGAGAAGACCGTGCGCTGGTACGTCGAGCATCAGGGCTGGTGGCGCCCGATCAAGTCCGGCGAGTATCTGGAATACTACCGCAAGCAGTACATCGAGCGCACCTGAAGCGGGGCTGGGGGATGATCGTGCTGCCTCCCGGCTCCCGAATCCCGCTGGTCCCATAGCGCAGGATATGGATGCTTCCCCCACCATCCGCCTGACCATCCCGCCGGAGGACGAAGGGCGCCCATTGTTCGAGATCGTGGCAGTGGCGCTCGGCGACGAGCGGGCGGCGGAGCTGTTGATCGCCCGTGGTGGGCTATGGGTCGCCGGAGCGCGCGTGCGCGAAGGGGTAGCGGCGGCGCGCGCGGGGACCGAGATCGTTCTCTGCCGGCCGCTGTCGGGCATGTATCCCGAGGTCGTCGTCACGGCCGATCAGATTCTGTACGAGGACGACGACCTGCTTGCGCTCAACAAGCCGCCGGGCGTCTATGTCGATGCGACGCCGTGGGACGCCGAGGGCAACCTGCACGCTGCGCTGGCCCGTTTCCTCGCCACACGTGACGGCGTGGTGCCGCGGTTGCACCTGGCGCACCGGCTGGACCGGGATACGACCGGCGTGCTGTTGGTGACCAAGAACCCCGCGATCAACCCGGCGATCCAGCGTGCATTCATCGGCGGCAGGATCGCCAAGGAATATCTGGCGCTGTGCCTGGGTGATCCGCTCGAGGATGCGTTTGCGCTCACCACCGGCCACGGGCGCACCATCCACGGACTGTTCCGCGTCTATCCCGCCGAGCACATCGGGCAAATGTTGCTCAACGGCTCGGTGGTCAAAGCCATGCGCACGCGCTTCCGCGTCGAGCGGCGCCTGGGCGACGCGACGCTGGTGCGTGCCTTTCCCGAGACCGGCCGCACCCACCAGATCCGCCTGCACCTGGCGCACCTGGGCCATCCCATCCTCGGTGATACCAGGTATGGCGGGCCTACGATGTGGCGTGGCCGGCCGCTCCCCTACCATTTGCTGCACGCCGATCGGCTGGTGCTGCCCCACCCGCGCACGAAGCAACCGCTCGTCCTCGTTGCGCCCGCGCCCGCCTGGGTGCAATGGAGCACGTCGTAATACCCCCATTGTGGCAGGTGGGCGCTCTGCAGCCAGCGAAGCGCCCGGCCCCAGGCTGCCGTGCTGACTTAGGGACTGGTCGCCTGCGAGAGCGCGGCAAGCATGCCGACGATCACCAGCGCGAAGCAGGCGACGATCGCCAGGCCGATCAGGAACAGGATCAGGATGACGAAGAGCGCCTTGTTCGCGGGAAGGTTCATCCCCGACTGGATGCTCAGGTAGGTCAGATACAATTGGTAGAGCCAGACCGCCAGGCCAGCGATTCCGGTGAGGATACCCAGCGGCCCGATCGCGATCATGTTGAGGAGGTTGAACACAACCAGCAACGGCGCGTAGAAGAGCGAGACATCATAGGCCAGTTCGCCGAAATTGCCGGTGCCGCCGAACGCCTTGCCCAGCAGGTAGACCAGACCAAGCCAGATAAAGAAGCCGATCAAGACGCCGATGAGCGTGCCGAAGATCGATCCGCCCAGACCAGGGCCGCCCGCTTGCTTGATCGCCGTGCCAATCGCGGCCAGGATCCCCGAGATCACCGCCGCAACTGCGACATAGATCGTCGCCCACTGCAGGTTGTTCCGCTCGTGCTGCTCGAACGTCGCTACTGCCGGCCGGGTCAGTACCGCCATGCTCCCGTCGATCATTTGCTGGAACGATGGGGTCTCTTGTTGCTGGTACATCGACATGGGCGCCACCCTTTCTTGTTCAACGACGACGGATCCACCGACTAATTGTACTTGAAAATCGGCGAGCCATTGCAGGAATTGCAGGCATAGGTTGCACCTGTCGTCGGTGCCGATTGGTGGCCCTACCTGGGTCCCAGCACCTCGCCCACGCGCAGAATCTCCGCCTCGGTGTTGTAGAAATGGGGCGCGATGCGGATGCCTGTGCCGCGCGGGACAGTGATGATGCCGGCGGCTTCAAGGCGCGCACTGGCCTCCTGGGGGTTGTCCACCTCGACGATCAGGATGCCCGAGCGGTGCGCGGGCGCGGTACTTGCCGAGAAGCAATAGCCACGCTCCTGCAGGTCGTCGATCGCCAGCCGGATCAGCGCCAACACCCGCTCGGCGATCCGCTCGACCCCGATCTCCTGGATCAGCGCGACGCTCGCGTGGAGCCCGAGCAGACCGACGATGTTCTGCGAGCCGAGCACGAAGCGCTCAGCCGTCGGCAACAATGTGAAGTTGTAGTCGAGGAAGTTGGCCGCATCAACGACGCTGGCTGCGCCGACATAGGGTCCGGGCACCAGCGCATCCAGCACCTCGCGGCGCACATACAGGAACCCGCCGCCGATCGGGCCGAGCAGCCACTTCTGCGAGCCACAGGCCAGGAAGTCGACGTGAGCGGCCTGCACATCGAAGGGCAGCACCCCGAGCGACTGGATGCCGTCCACCACGAAGAAGATCCCACGCTCGCGGCAGAGCTGGCCGACGGCGACCAGGTCGTTGCGGAAGCCGGTCGCGAACATAACCGTGCTGAGCGCGATCGCGCGCGTGTGGCTGTCGATCCGCGCGACCAGCCGATCGAGATCCAGGCCACCGGCGGATTGCGGAACGATCTTGGTCAGCACGCCGCGATGGGCCAGGTTCATCCAGGGGTAGATATTGGCCGGGTAATCACCGTCGAGCACCAGCACGTTGTCGCCGGGGCGCAGCGGCAGGCTCAGCGCGGCGGTGTTGATGCCGGCGGCGGTGTTGGGCATCAGCACGATCTCGTCGGCCGAGCGGGCATTGATGAGCGCGGCGATGCGCTGTCGCAAGTCGAGCAACGTGGCTTCGACCTGTTCACGAAACGCGGTGAACGGCAACCGCGCAGTCTGCTCGTTGAAGGTGCGCATCGCCTCCAGCGCGCGCAAATTGACCGGCGAGACCCCGGCGTGATTGAGGAACGCATAGCGTTCGACGATCGGGAAGAGGGCCCGATACGAGGTTGGATCGAGCATGGGGCATCCTTATCCACAGCCGCGATAGCTTTCGGACTATCATACCACATGTGGTGGGGGTGCGCCGGCAGCTCATGGATGATGAGGTATACTGCGGCTGTGTTGAGGAGCGTGGCTGCCGCAGTTCCGACCGCCGATCCTTCCTGGCGCCCCTGATAGTACGCGGCCCCATCCGCGGAGCGGCATGGCCAAGCCGGCCTGGCGGCAATTAGCGCTCGCCCTCGCGACGGCCACCGCGTTTCCGGCGCCGGCGGGGGGCATGGGTGCGCTCGGCTGCGGGCGATTGGGAGGGCGCGGCTGGCCGGGGG
>FLYN01003663.1_pt1 | contig 12870 bp, 6 predicted proteins | sample 1122621 | NCBI WGS metagenome assembly FLYN01 (sample SAMEA4346792, study PRJEB14843) | hot springs metagenome | biome: Terrestrial Biome; feature: Habitat; material: Sediment | place: India | collected 2012-06-12 | depth 1760 m
GATTATCTTGACCGTCTTCAGTATGCCGCTGCTGGGGTTGATCGCCTACTTTGTGATCTTGGTCGCCGGGCTGGTGGTTCAGCGTCAGAGCAACGAGATCGCGGTCTTGCGCAGCCGGGGTGCCTCGCGCCTCCAGGTGCTGGGGGTGTATCTGCTCGAAGGCGCGTTGCTGGGAGCGCTCGCGCTCGCGCTGGGGCTGCTGCTCGGTCAGGGTGCAGCTGTGCTGATGACCTGGACGCGCTCGTTCCTCGAGCTGGTGCCCGGCGAGCCGTTGCCGATCGAGTTGACATCCGATGCCTGGCGGCGCGCCTGGCAGATGATCGGCGTCATGCTGCTGGCCAGCCTGCTGCCGGCCTTCGGAGCTGCCCGTTATACCATCGTTTCCTATAAAAGCGATCGCCTCCGCGCCACCCGCCGCCCGATCTGGCAGCGCGCTGGCCTCGACCTGTTGTTGCTCATCCCAGTCTATTATGGCTATACCCAGCTCCGCGATCGTGGCACCGTTGCGGTCCTCGGCCTGGGTGGGCCGGGTGGCGACCCGTTCAGCGACCCGCTGCTGCTGCTCGTGCCAACGCTCTATATCTTCGCGTTCGCGCTGATCGCCGTGCGGCTGTTCCCAACGTTGATGGCCGGACTGGCCTGGCTGTGCAGCCGGCTGCCAGGGGTGGCGGCGCTCACCGCGCTGCGCTACCTGGCCCGTACCCCCCGCGCCTACACCGGCCCGGTGCTGTTGCTGACGCTGACCCTTAGCCTGGCTACTTTCACTGCCTCGATGGCCGCGACGCTCGACCACCACTTGTACGACCAGATCTATTACGAGACCGGCGGCGATATGCGCGTCGCCGACCTCGGTCAGAGCACCGAGCCGAGCGAACCTTCCTTTGCGTTCGGGGCCTCCGAGAACGCCAACACGCCCCAGCAGCCGAAGGATGCGCTCGATGAAGCCAAGTGGCTGTTCCTGCCGGTGACCGATTATCTGACCATCCCCGGCGTCGTCGCGGCGACCCGTGTCGCTTATAGCTCGGTCGAGGCCACGATCGGTGGGCGGACCGTCGCAGCCCAATATGTCGGCGTCGATCGGATCGATTTTCCCAAGGTCGCTTACTGGCGCGACGACTACGCCAGCGAGTCGCTCGGCGCACTGATGAACCGCCTGGCCGACGATCCGGCGAGCGTGCTGGTGAACACGGGTTTCGCCGCGCAACGCGGGCTGCGCATCGGCGACCGGTTCACGATCGCGATGAGCGACCTTGAGACGCGGCGCGAGGTGCCGGTGGTCGTCGCCGGGTATGTACGCCTGTTCCCGACCGTCTACCCGGAGGACGGACCGATCATCATCGGCAACCTGGATTATGCCTTCGAACAGCAAGGGGGCCAGTATCCCTATGATGTCTGGCTGCGGCTGCGCGAAGGTACCCGCCCTGAGACCATCCACAGCGGCGCACTGGATCTGGGCCTGCGGATCTTCGGGCGGGGCTTCGCGCCGGCCGCGATCGCGGACGAACGGGCACGCCCCGAGCGGCAGGGGCTCTTTGGCCTGCTGTCGGTCGGCTTCGGCGCGGCAGCCTTTCTCACGGTGCTGGGCTTCCTGTTCTATTCAGTGCTCTCGTTCCAACGCCGCTTCGTCGAGCTGGGGATGCTGCGCGCGATCGGGCTGTCGGCACGCCAGCTCGGTGCGCTGCTCGGCTGGGAACAGGCGCTGATCATCGGTGCAGGGGTGCTCGCCGGCACGCTGATCGGCATCAGCGCCAGCGGGCTGTTCATCCCGTTCCTGCAGGTGCGCGGTGGGCAACATCCGCAGACGCCGCCGTTTGTGGTCCAGATCGCCTGGAATCAGATCGCGATCATCTACGCGGTCTTTGGCGCGATGCTGTTGCTCGCCGTCCTGGTGACGCTGTTGCTGCTGCGGCGCATGCAGTTGTTCCAGGCCGTCAAGCTAGGTGAAGCGATCTAACGAAGTGATGAGCGATGCGTTTTTGAACCCATGGGTGCACGATCACTCATCACTCACCTCTTCATCACGCATGATCAACGAGCCATTGATTCTCTGCGACAACCTGGTCAAGATCTACAAGCTCGACGAGGTCGAGGTCGTCGCGCTGCAGGGGCTGGATCTGCGGGTGCGCCAGGGCGAGGTGATGGCGCTGGTCGGCGCGAGCGGCTCGGGCAAGACCACGCTGCTCAATGTGCTCGGCGGGCTCGACCGGCCATCGGCAGGGCGTGTGCTCGTGGCCGGTAACGACCTGCTCAAGCTCTCCGAGATCGCGCTCAACCGTTATCGCCGCCGCTATGTCGGCTTCGTCTGGCAACAGAAAGCGCGCAATCTCATCCCCTACCTGGACGCCGAGCAGAACGTCGAGTTGCCGATGATCATGAGCGGCGTCGGGCGACGCGCGCGGCGCGAATGGGCCCGCGAGCTGATCGAGGCGGTCGGGCTAGGCACGCGGCGCCGGCATCGCCTGGCGCAACTCTCCGGCGGCGAACAGCAGCGCGTCGCGATCGCCGTCGCCCTCGCCAACCGACCGACCCTCTTGCTCGCCGATGAGCCAACCGGTGAGCTCGACTCGGCCACCGCCGCGACGATCTTCGAGATCTTCCATAAGCTCAACCAGGCCTATGGCCTGACGGTGGTGATCGTCTCGCACGACCCGCAGATCGCCCACCACGTCGACCGGGTCGTCGCCATCCGTGATGGTAAAACCAGCAGCGAGACGATCCGCCGCAGTGTCGAGCAGCAGGAGCAACGCACCGATGCGGACACCACGCCGACTGCCGGGGCGCCGGCGGCGGAGCACATGTTCGAAGAACTGGTGATGCTCGACTCGGCCGGGCGCTTGCAGGTGCCCAAAGAGGTGCGCGAGCGCTACGGCATCGGCGACCGCGTTCGGATGGAAGAAACGCCCGAAGGCCTGCTGCTGCGCCCGGTCGCCACATCCCAACCGATGGTCAGGCACCTGGTGGAGCCCGACGAGCCGCCGCCCAGAAAGCAGCACGGCCTCGCGAAACTGCTCAATACCTTGAAACGACGTACCTGACTTCACCATTTAGCATTCACATGCCGATCTCCCCCTCCAACACACCCGCTGTGCGGGTCACCGACGTCACGCGCGCCTATACGATCGGTAGCGAGCAGGTGCTGGCGCTGCGCGGCGTCAACCTGTCCGTCCCGGAAGGTGCCTTTGTCGCGCTGATGGGGCGCTCGGGCTCGGGCAAGACTACGCTGCTCAACATCATCGGCGGGCTGGACCAGCCGACCGCGGGCGAGGTCGAGGTCTACGGCACACGACTGAGCCAGCTCAGCCAGGAGCAGCTCACGTTGCTGCGCCGCGAGCGTTTCGGCTTCATCTTTCAGTCGTTCGCCTTGCTGCCGATCCTCTCGGCCTGGGAGAACGTCGAGATGCCGCTGCGGATCGCTGGAGTGACCTCGGGCCGCGAGCGGCGCGAACGGGCCATGGAGGCGCTCGCGCTGGTGGGCCTGGAGAAGTGGGCCACGCATCGGCCGCCCGAGATGAGCGGCGGCCAGCAGCAGCGCGTCGCGATCGCCCGCGCGCTGGTCTCGCGCCCGCGCTTGTTGCTGGCCGATGAGCCGACCGGCGAGCTCGATTCGGCGACCGGGCGGGCGATTATGCACCTGCTGCGCGAGATTGTGCGTACCGAAGGGGTTACGCTGGTGATGGCCACCCACGACCAGACGGTCCTCGAATTCGCCGATACGGTGCACCAGATCCGCGATGGCCAGATCGTCGCATTGTGACGTTTGACACAACTACCCGCTTGTGATAGACTGCCAGCTACAGCGCAGCAGAGCAAGCTGGTCCTTGCGTCTGCGCACCCCAGGGGTGTTGCAGGCTGTCGGCAGCGCACCCCCTCTGCGCGGAGAATCGCCATGCAAGAGCAACGCCAGGTTCGGGATCGTATGGGTCCTCCACACGGTCAGGCCCGGGAGCACCTCCAGCAGCGCGCGGCCGTCGCCAGCGCCGCTCGCCCTTCGAGCGCCGCGCCCGCATGGGTGCGCTGGCTGCTGGGTGCGGCGGCGGCAGCCACCTACGCCCTGATTGTGCTCGGCGGGATCGTGCGGATCACCGGCTCGGGGCTTGGCTGCGGCGACGATTGGCCGCTTTGCAATGGGCGCATCGTCCCGCTCTGGAGCGTCGAGACGCTGGAAACGGCGATCGAGTATAGCCACCGCATCACCGCTGCTGCAGTCAGCTTGCTGATCCTCGCCGGTGCTATCAGTGCTTGGCTGCGCGCCCGCTGGGTGCTCAAAACGGCGCTGCTCGCCCTGGGGCTGTTGATCGTGCAGATCGCGCTTGGCGCGATCACGGTCAAGATCGATTTGCACTACTTTGCGGTCGTGCCGCACCTCGCCACGGCGATGGCGATCCTCGGCACGCTGCTGGTCGCTCTCACTCGTGCCCACACCGGCTCCGGCCTCCCACCGCAGCGCCTGGGCGGGCGGGCGCAGGCTGCGCTGCGGCGCTATCGCACCCTGGCGCTGGCCAGCGCCGCGCTGTTCTATCTGGTGTTGGTGCTCGGCGCGCTGGTAGCCAATAAAGACGCGATGTGGGCCTGCCTCGATCTGCCGATCTGCCCGGCGACCAACGAGCTGGCGTTGATCCAGATGGTCCATCGCGGCGCCGCCGTGCTGGCAGCGGGTGTCGTCGCTGCGCTGGCGATCCAGACCTGGCGCACGCGCCCGGAGCGTGCGTTGCGCAGCGCAGCGGGCTGGGCGCTGGGCCTGACGGTGCTCCAGATCGCCGTCGGGGTGGTGCAGGTGATCCTGGCGCGCACCGGCAACGATGCGCCGGTGATGGCCGCGCGCGCCACGCACCTGGCGATCGGGGCCGCCGGGTGGGCCAGCCTGGTCATTACGGCGACGCTGGCAGTGGTTATCCCCTATCGCGGGGCGCGCATGGCGGGCCGTGGGCCTTCGGATGCCCCCCGGCTACCGTTGGCTGAGGAAACACCGTCCGGGCAACCCGCCGGCTCGCCCCAACCCACGCGCACAAGCGACCCGCTGGCTCGCCCCAGCGTAGCTCACCCTGCCCTCGCGCGGCTCCAGGATTACCTCAGCCTGACCAAGCCGGGCGTGATCACATTGCTGATTCTCACCACGCTGGCGGGCATGCTGATCACACCGGCCGGCCTGCCGCCCGCCGGGTTGATCTTCTGGACGCTGCTGGGCGGCTGGCTCATGGCGTCCGGCGCGCACGCGATCAATTGCTATCTCGATCGCGATATCGATCGGCTGATGGGCCGCACCAGCAGGCGACCACTGCCGAGCCGGCGCATCCCGGCCTGGCATGCGCTGGCCCTGGGGATCGCACTCGGCACGCTGGCGTTCGCTATCCTGGCGATCTTTGTCAACCTGCTGGCCGCCGCGCTCGCCCTGGCCGGGCTGCTCTACTACGTGTTCATCTACACGCTCTGGCTCAAGCGCACCTCGATGCACAATATCGTGATCGGCGGCGGGGCCGGCGCGTTCCCACCGCTGGTCGGTTGGGCCGCAGCCACCGGCGGGCTGGCGCTGCCAGCCGTGTTCCTGTTTGCGATCATCTTCTACTGGACGCCGCCGCACTTCTGGGCGCTGGCGCTGATCCGCGAGCGCGACTACGCCCGCGCCGGAGTGCCGATGCTGCCCGTCGTGGCCGGCGACGCCGAGACTAGATGGCAGATCCTGCTCTATACCTTGCTGATGTTCATGCTCACGCTCATGCTGACGCCGCTCCAGATCATGGGCCTGCCCTACCTGGGGATGGCGCTGGCGCTGGGCGCGCTGTTCCTGCGCTATGTCGTCCGGCTGCTGCACGATGGCACGCCGGGCGCAGCCTGGGGGCTCTATCGCTTCTCGCTGATCTATCTGGCGCTGTTGTTCGCAGCGATGGTGCTGGATCGAACCCTGCTGGCCTGAGCCTGCACTGCGCAGCCCGGCGCAGTGTGAACCACCAAGCTATCAAGAGCCCAACGGCCAGAAACACCTCCCACCCAGGCAGCCTCGCAAGGTTGCCCTTCATTTCGCTTCCTCCCCGCCCACGGCTTACGGGGGGTGCGTCAAACGTCCGCTCCCCACACCCCCGCAGTGCAGCTTGTCAGACAGCCTCTCACATCGGCCTGGGACGCAGGGTGCCGACGAGCACCGAGGCTGGCACATCCAGTTCGACGCGTAGCTGCTGCCCGGGTTACGCACTTCCGATCGGTCTCAGGGCCGAACCATCCATCGGCCCGGCGTGGTATACTATCCGAGTCGCGTGCCGCGCAATGGCGCGCTGTTTGTCGTCCCCGTTTGGATCCGCGATCAACACCTCAGGAGGTGGCACCCGATGGAACAGCTCCGTCATCTGGTGCCGTTCGTAGCGCGCTACCGCTGGCGGCTGCTGCTCGGCCTTCTCTGCTCGGTCTGCTCTACCGCCGCAGCGGCGATGCTGCCCCAGATCGTGCGCCTGGCGGTGAACGACCTCAGCACCCGCGGGGTCGTCGAATCGCAATTGCTGCGTTATGGTGGGCTGTTGCTCCTGATCGCCCTGATCGACGCGGTCTTTCGCTTCGGGCAGCGGATGCTGATCGCCGGCACCGCCTACCTGGTCGAGTTCGATCTGCGCGGCGCGCTGTTCCGGCGCCTGCTGGTGCTCGATCAGGGCTTCTACGGCCGCATGCATACCGGCGACCTGATGGCGCGCGTGACCAACGACCTTTCTGCTGTGCGCCAGTTCCTTGGGCCGGGATTCAACTCGCTGATGAGCGCCGGGCTCTTGCTCGTTACCGCTGGCGTGCTCATGTTCAGGACCAACATGGTGCTCGCACTCATGGTGCTGCTTTTGTTGCCCGTGGTCACGGTGCTGTTCATCGTGGTCGGAGCGCGCATGCGGCGGATCTTCCGCACCGTCCAGGATCAGTTCGGCGATCTCTCAACACGCGCCCAGGAGAACTTCAGCGGTATGCGTACGATCAAGGCCTATGCACAGGAGGAGGCCGAGATCCGCGTCTTCCGCGAGGCCAACGAACGCTATCGCATGCTCAATGTTCGCTACGTGCTGCTCAGCGGCCTGCTCTGGCCGACGATCGCCCTGCTGCTCGGCCTGATCGGTGCGCTGGTGCTGCTGATCGGCGGGCGCTTCGTCGCCGCCGGTACGATGACCCTCGGCGACCTGGTGTTGTTCAACACCTACCTCGTCATGCTCTCGTGGCCCGTGATCTCCCTCGGCTGGACGGTCAACCTCTACCAGCAGGCCTCCGCATCGATGGGCCGCATTGCCGAGGTGCTGCACCGCCGGCCCGATATCGCCTCGCCACCCACCGCGCCAGAACACTTCACCGTCCAGGGCGACATCGAGTTCCGTGATGTCGGCGTGCGCTTCGGCTACGCCCTGGCCGGCGATGGGCCACGGGCGCTGGATGGTGGGAGGAACGGCGCTGGCGATCGCCCGCCGTCGATCGCCCATCGTCCAGACGAGTGGGTCTTGCGCCACATCTCCTTCAGTGTGCCGCGCGGCTCGTCGCTCGCGATCGTCGGCGCGACCGGGGCAGGCAAAACCACGCTCGTGAACCTGCTGGCGCGCGTGCGCGATCCCGATGAGGGCCAGGTGCTGATCGACGGCCACGACATCCGTACCCTCCCGCTCGATGACCTGCGCCGTGGCCTGGGGTATGTCCCGCAGGATACTTTCTTGTTCAGCTTGCCGCTGCGCGAGAACGTGACCTTCGGGAGGATGGATGCCTCTGCCGAGGCGATCGATCGCGCGGTCACGATCGCACGGCTGAGTAACGACCTGCCGCAGTTCCCACAGGGGCTGGAGACCATGATCGGCGAGCGCGGTGTGACCCTCTCGGGTGGCCAGAAGCAGCGGACTGCGATCGCGCGCGCTGTGTTGCGCGATCCGGCCATCCTGGTGCTCGACGACGCGCTCTCCAGCGTCGACACCCATACGGCAGCCGAGATCCTGGCCGGGCTGCGCGAGGTGATGCGCGGCCGCACCAGCATCATCATCGCCCAACGCATCGCGACAGTCAAGGACGCCGACCAGATCATCGTGCTGCACAACGGGCAGATCGCCGAGCGAGGGACGCACCGCGAGCTGATCACCCTGGGTGGCCGCTATGCCGCCATGTATCGGCGCGAACTGCTGAAGGCAGAGCTGGAAGACGACTCGTGACACGATGATAGGGGGTCACAATGCCGGGATGATGAAGTCGAACGCAGTGTCAGCTTGTCATCCCGTCTGGTCCAAGTAGGAGGGTAAACTTGGCTGCCTCGAACTTTGAGGAGGACGAGATCCTGGGCAAGGCCTACGATAGCCGGCTGATGCGGCGGTTGGTGGTCTTCATCCGGCCCTACTGGTATCGGCTGGCACTGGCGCTGCTGCTGCTGACCGGCGCGGCGCTGGCCGAGATCGTTCCGCCGTATCTGGTGCGCCTGGCGATCGATGGTCCGATCGCACGCGGAGATGTCGGCGGCATCCTGCCCCTCTTCCTGCTCTACGTCGGCGCGCTGTTGGCTGCCTTCGGGTGCCGCTATGGCCAGACCTACATCATGCAATCGACCGGCCAGCAGGTGATGGTCGACATCCGCATGCGGATCTTCAGCCATATCCAGCGCATGAGCCTGGCGTTCTTCGATCGCAATCCGGTGGGCCGCCTGATCACCCGGCTGACGAATGATGTGGATGCGCTGAACGAGTTCCTCACCCAGGGGATGGTCGCGCTGCTTGGCGATAGCGCCCGGTTGGTCTTCATCGTAGGCGCCATGCTCTGGCTCAACTGGCGGCTGGCGTTGATCAGCCTGGCGGTGCTGCCGGTCGTGATCGGCACGACGTTCTTCTTCCAGCGGGTGATGCGCTCGGCCTTCCGCGCGGTGCGCCAGCGGCTGGCGCGCATCAATGCTTATCTGAACGAGCAGATCACCGGCATCTTGGTCACCCAGCTCTTCAACCGTGAGGAACAGAGCCGCATCCGCTTCGATGAGTTGAGCCGCGATTACCGCGCTGCCCAATTCCGCTCGCTGCTGACCTTCTCGATCTTCTTCCCAACCATCAGCGTCCTTGCGACGCTTGCTACCGCGCTGTTGCTCAACCTGGGCGGGCAGATCGTGCTCGGCGGCCTGGCGACGATCGGTACGCTGGTGGCGTTCATCCAATACACCGATCAGGCGTTCCAGCCCATCCGCCATATCGCCGAACAATACAATACGCTCCAGAGCGCGATGGTCTCTTCCGAGCGCATCTTCCGCATCCTCGATACCGAGCCCGAGGTGCAAGACCCCGCGCAACCAAAGTCGCTGCCCAAACCGGTGCGCGGCGAGGTCGAGTTCAAAGATGTCTGGTTCAGCTACGCCCAGCCGCCGGCATCCGGTAGCCAGCCAGCCGATCCCGGTACTGCCCAGCCGCCGGCCAGCGACGAGTGGGTGCTGCGCGGCGTCTCGTTCCGCATCCCGGCCGGGCAGTCGGTAGCGATTGTGGGAGCGACCGGCGCCGGGAAGACGTCGTTGATCAGCCTGCTGGCGCGCTTCTACGATATCCAGCGCGGCACGATCACCCTCGACGGTGTGGATATTCGCCAGGTCCGCCAGGCCGAGTTGCGTCGCCACGTCGGCGCGGTGCCGCAGGACCCGGTGTGCTTCAGCGGGACGATCGCCAGCAACATCCGGCTGCACGATGAGTCGATCACCGACGAGCAGGTGCGCCGCGCTGCCGAGATCGCCAACGCCGCGCCGTTCATCGAGCGGCTGCCGGGCGGCTATAATTACGAGGTACGCGAGCGCGGCGCGAACCTCTCGGTCGGCCAGCGCCAGCTCCTGGCGTTCGCCCGCGCGATCGCCTTCAACCCCGAAGTGCTGCTGATCCTCGATGAGGCGACCTCCAGCGTGGATACCGAGACCGAGGCGTTGATTCAGACCGCCCTGGAGCGCCTGTTGCACGGGCGCACATCGATCGTGATCGCGCACCGGCTCTCGACGATTCGCCATGTAGACCGGATCATCGTGCTCCACAAAGGCCGCGTCGTCGAAGACGGCACGCACGAAGAATTGCTGGCCCGGCGCGGCTACTACCACCGGCTGTACCAGCTCCAGTTCGCCGAGCAGGTGGGTGCATGATGCACCGGGCGGGCGACCGACCGGCGGCAATCACGGGCAGCTGAAGTGTAGCACCACAGAGCCACAGAGGTGGAGATGTAGCCGCTGCGTCGCTGCTGTGGTGCTACCAAATTCGTGAGATCGCTTCCGCTTTAATGGTTGTACGCCGCACGAGCGTACAACACTACGTGTTCAACCGAACCTGGTATCAGGACTCATCAGCGCCAGGGGTGCGCGCACGACCGATGCACGAGCCGTCGGACTGCCGCCTGCCGCTGAAAAGGTATCCCATCTAACCCAGATCCTCCTCCGCCAGCTCCTCGCGCCACTCGCTCTGCTCCCGCGATTCCATCGGAAAGATGACGCGCATCCGCCGCACCTGATCAACCGATTGGGCGGGTAGCGCCGCCAGCACCAGGATGCTCACGTCGTCGGCTGGTGCGCCGCGATCGAGCTCGAGCGCCCGGCTAAGCAGCGCTTCGGCCAGCGCCTCGGCGCTGGCGCCCTCGGCGACGCGCCAGCCGGCCAGGAAGTTCCCGAGCTCGACATCCTCGCCGTAGCGCTCACCGGCTTTAAGCAGCCCGTCGGTGAAGAGCACCACATAGGTGTAGGGCCGCACCGGAATCTCGGTGATCTGCGGCCGGGTCATCGGATGCAGGCCGATCGGTGTGGACGGCTCGCTGTGGACATGCGCACCTTCTGGGTCGAGCACATAGAACGGCGCCGGATTGTTGCGCGAAATCCGAATCGTCCCGGACTGAAAGTCGACCGACAGGATATTGAGCGTCGCTGCGACCTGGCCCATCCGATAGGTGTACAGATAATCGTGGACGCCACGAGCAACGACGCCGTCGCGGGCGCCGTCTTTGAGCTGCGCGATCGCGCGCGTCACCAGCAGGTTGCTGAGGGTCTTGGCGCCGCGACCGCTGCCCTGACCATCCACCAGCACAAACGAGAAGCCGCCACCGGGCCGCTCGATCATTTCGATCGTATCGCCGCTTTCGATCGCGCCATGGCGAGGCACCTTCGCCGCCGCAATCTGTAGTTCTACCATGCCGAACCTCACTCCAGCGCGTGATGCGTAGTTATGTCCGCTTTTATTGTAGAACGTTAAGAGAGGGCTATCAAGTTCGTTGCAGGGTTCACAATCTCGCTTGAGAATTCCGACCGCTGCGAGCGTTCATATCATAAACGGCCCCCGCCATCTTCACGATCTTGTAAGGTAGCCAGAGCGGGGTTATGGTATTATGGAACCAGCGGCGATCGCCGCCTCGCAGCGTGTCACCAAGACGTTGTTGTGCGCCTGCGCCCGATCATGCCACGCCTGCCGCGCCGTGCCCGCGCCGATCGCACGATTTGCAAGGACCGACGCAGTGAACGACTCAGCCAACGCCGGCAACCTGGCTGCCGACCGCCTCCGTGGTCACCTCCAGCCGGACCTCCTCGCCCGGCTGGCGGCAACGGGCACGCTCCCACCGCCGGAACTACGGGCGGCGTGTGTGCGCATGCGAAGCGAGCTGGCCGCGCTGGCGACCTATATCCCCCCGGTCATCGTCCGCGAACAGCTCGCCCGCCCCGCTCCCGGGCGCGTCAGTGGCGCCTATTGGGATGGGTCGGTCTTGTTCGCCGATCTTTCTGGCTTCACTGCGCTTTCCGAGCGACTCAGTTCGCTTGGCAAACAGGGCGCCGAGGAGATCTCGGCGATCATCAACAACCTGTTCGACGCTCTGGTCGAAGAGATCCACCGCTATTGCGGCGGGCTGCTCAAGTTCGGCGGCGATGCGATCACCGCCTTCTTCGATGCGCTCACACTCGGCGAGCAGCACGCCGCCCTGGCAGCACGCGCCGCGCTGGCGATGCAGGAGCGCATGGCTGCGTTTGCGGCCCTGGAAACGCGCGCCGGCACCTTCGGGCTGCGCCTGCGCATCGGCGTGCATAGCGGCCGCGTCTTCGCCGCGCAGGTCGGCGATCACGAACACATCGAGCTCGTCGTCACCGGCCGCAACATCAACCGCGTCGCGCTCGCCCAGGAGATCGCCGAGCCAGGCGAGGTGGTGATCTCAGAAGCCACCGGCGCGCTTCTGCCGCAAAGCAGGGTTGAGCCGCGCCAGGCCGGGTTCTTCCTGCTGCAACGCATGGACGCGGTCGCTCCCCCCATGCAGGAACAGCGCTGGGGCTGGCGAGCCGGCGCAGGCGACCTGGCCGAACTGCTCGCATTGGCCGAGCGGATCGATGCGCTGCGGCCCTACCTGCCGCGTGGCCTGCCGCGGCGTTTCCTCGAGCCCTCCACCGATGGCACCAAAACCGGCGAGTTCCGCCCGGTCACGGTCGTCTTCGTCAACTTCTTCCCCTTCAGCGCCATGCTCGATCGGTTTGGCGATGATAGCGCTGCCGCAGCCCACGTGTTGAACGCCTACTACTGCCGCGCTCAGGAGGTCATCCACCGCTATGGCGGGATCGTCAATAAGGTCGATATGTACACCTTCGGCGATAAGCTGATGGCGCTGTTCGGCGCGCCCATCGCTCACGAGGACGACCCGCTGCGCGCGGTGCGCGCCGCGATCGAGTTGCGCACCGCGCTGGCCGATGCGAACGCCGAGATCACCTCCATCCTGAGCGATGGACGATGGGCCATCGATGCAGGCCAGAGAACGCTGAAGACCGATCGCCCAACTGCTCGCAGCAGCCGCCGGATGCCGGTCGCCTTCGCCCAGCGGATCGGCATCAACACCGGGGTGGTCTTCGCCGGCCAGGTCGGCTCGGCACGCCGCCACGAGTACACCGTGATGGGCCAGCCGGTCAAC
>FLYN01004156.1_pt1 | contig 12840 bp, 15 predicted proteins | sample 1122621 | NCBI WGS metagenome assembly FLYN01 (sample SAMEA4346792, study PRJEB14843) | hot springs metagenome | biome: Terrestrial Biome; feature: Habitat; material: Sediment | place: India | collected 2012-06-12 | depth 1760 m
GGAGCCGATCGCCGCCGCTCCGCGGCGCGCACACCCCAACAGCGGCGGGTGGGAGCCGGTCGATCTCCGATCGCTTGCGCCCGGGACCGTGCGTACGATCGATGTCGCCGGGCGCCCGGTGCTGTTGTGTCGAGTGGGCGAGACGTTCTACGCCTACGAGACGACCTGCCCGGCCTGCGGGCAGCGGCTGGATGCCGCGCGTCTGGAGGCCACGGCGCTTGCCTGCCCGACTTGTGGACAGCGCTACGATGTGCAGCGCGCCGGGCGGGGGCTGGACGATCCGTCCGTCCATCTGGAGCCGTTCCCGTTGCTGATCAAAAATGGGCGGGCGCAGCTCGCCCTGCCCGATGTGCTGTTGTAGCCCTGGCGGAGGTGCGCAGGCGTGCCGGGTTCGGGACCACGTCCTTCCAACCAAACGGCGTTCGCTGCGTTGCGCCGGTTCGCGCGCGAGCGGGCAGTTGCCGAGCGCTGCGAGTTGTGCAGCGCTCCGCTGGCGCCCGATCACCAGCATCTGATCGAGCCGCCCAGCCGCCGCCTGCTCTGCTGCTGCGATGCCTGTGCACTGCTCTTCAGCAGCCAGCACGCCGCGCGCTATCGCCGGGTACCCCGGCGCGTCCGCACGTTGCCCGACTTTCGCCTGACCGATGCGCAATGGGAGCGCTTGCTGATCCCGATCGATCTGGCCTTCTTCTACCGTAGCTCCCAGACCGGCAAGGTCGTCGCGCTGTATCCCAGCCCGGCCGGCGCCACCGAGTCGCTGCTCGAGCTGGAGGCCTGGGACGACCTGGTGCGCGATAACCCGATGCTGACGGAATTGCAGCCGGATGTCGAGGCCTTGCTGGTGAATCGGGTAGGCGGCGCGCGCGAGTACTACCTGGCGCCGATCGATCGCTGCTACGAGCTGGTTGGCCTGATCCGCACTCACTGGCGCGGGCTGTCGGGCGGCGAAACGCTGTGGGTGGAGGTTGGACGGTTCTTCGCCCGGCTGAAGGAGCAGGGGTGAGAATAAAGAACAAAGAACAGAGAACAACGAACAAAGAATCACGCACTCGGAAGGGCGCCCCAGCGTGGGTATCCCAGAACTGAGGACTAAGTACAATGAATCGCACATCCATTCCGGGTTGTGTCACTCCTTCGCGTCCCCTTCTCCTGCGGTCCGCCGCGCCCGAGCTCGGCGCAGGCTTCGCTGCCCCTTCCCTCCCTCCGTTCGTTACAGTCCTTCGGGCTCCGCCCCCGACCCGAGCCGGGACGCGGGCGCAGGCTGAGGGCACGGCGTAGGACGCCCGCAGGAGGGCGCAGGACAGGCTCTGAGCGGAAGCGAGCGTCTTCGCGAAGGGTCTCGGGTGTGGCATAGGTCGAGATTCTTCGCTCCGCTCAGAATGACAACAGGCAGGACGGATGGGTGATTCACTGTCCTAAGAACCAAGAACTGAATTCCGACGGGCAGTCATCTCATGCCTGATCTAAGCTTCCAGATCGAAGGGGTCGAGGCGCCGCCGTTCGCCGCTGCGCCGCTGCTGGCCTTCAAGCTGCGCGTCACCAACGCCGACGCCGAGGAATTGATCCATACCGTCGTGGTGCGCTGCCAGATCCAGATCGCAGCGACGCGCCGGCGTTATAGCGCGCATGATCAGGAGCGGCTTCGCGATCTGTTCGGTGAGCCCGAGCGCTGGAGCCAGACCTTGCGCAGCCTGCTGTGGACCCACGCCAGCGTGGTCGTCCCGCCCTTCACCGGTAGCACGGTCGTGGATCTGCAGGTGCCCTGTACCTACGATTTCAATGTGGCGGCGACGAAGTATTTTTACGCGCTCGAAGAGGGCGATATTCCGCTCGTGTTCCTGTTCAGCGGCACAGTCTTCTACGCCACGGACGACGCGCCCTTGCAGGTCGCCCAGATCTCCTGGGATCAAGAAGCGACGTTCCGATTGCCCGTGCAAGTCTGGCGGCGCATGATGGACCTCTATTACCCCAACAGCGCCTGGCTCGCCGTGCACAAAGATGTGTTCGACCGGCTGTATCGCTACAAGATCCGGCGTGGCCTGCCGACCTGGGAACAGACCCTGGAGCGCCTGCTCGCGGCCGACGCAGAGGAGCAGCCATGAACCGCGCGCTGGTGGACAAAGTCGCCGATGCCGTGCTCTATGAAGGGTATTTGCTGTACCCGTATCGGCCCTCGGCGGTCAAGAATCGGCAGCGCTGGACGTTCGGCGGGGTGTTTCCACAGGTCTATAGCCTGGCGCAGGGCGGCAGCGATGCCTGGACCGTCCAGACCGAGTGCCTGGTGGAGGGCGACGCGCGGACGCTGCTCACGGTTCGGCTACGTTTTCTGCACCTGCTGGCGCGCCAGGTGGGCGAACTGGCGGCCCCGCTACCCGACCTGCCCGCGGGCGTCGAGCCATCCTACCGCCCGGTTGCGGCGCTGCAAGTCGGCGATCAGGTGATCCAGAGCTGGCAGGAGGCGGTGGAGCGCGAGGTCGCAACCGAGGAGCTGGAGTTGGGCACACTGCTGGTGCAGCCGCACCAACAGCCATTCAGCTTCCCGGCGTGGCGCGCACTGGAGGCCCTGCGCGCGCCGGAGCCCGACGCCCTGGTCTGCGGTGTGCTGGTGCGCGAGCAGCAGCCGATCGACGGGCTACTGGAGGTGCGCGCCGTGCCGGTCGCGGCAGGCGTGTTCAAGGTCGGCGTGCAGATCGCCAACCTCACGCCGCTTGAGGACGCCGGGAAGAAAAGTCGCGATGAGGCACTGCTGCACGCGTTTGTCTCGACCCACGCGATCCTCGGCGTTCGTGACGGCGCCTTCGTCTCGTTGCTCGACCCGCCCGAGCCGCTGCGCGCCGCCGCAGCCGACTGCCGCAACGCCGGGCTATGGCCGGTGTTGGTCGGGGAAGCCGGGGCGCGCGACCTGCTGCTCGCCTCCCCGATCATCCTCTACGACTACCCGCAGGTCGCGCCGGAGAGCCCCGGCGACCTGTTCGACGGCACCGAGATCGACGAGCTGTTGACGCTGCGGATCATGACCATGACCGAGGAGGAGAAACGCGAGATGAGCACGGCCGATGAGCGCGCCCGCGCGCTGCTGGAGCGCACCGAATCGCTCGCGCGTGAGCAATTGCTGCGCCTGCACGGCACCATCCGCAGCCTGCGGCCGCTGGAGGAGGAGCCATGAACGAGTGGGACGCGCTGACCGAGAACACCCACCTGGAGCTGGTGCGCGTCGGCGCGGTGGTCTTCCGTACGGGCGACCGCGTCCGGCTGCGCCCGCGCGGCGGCGCCGATATCTTCGACCTGGCGCTCGCCGGCAGGATCGCGACGATCGAATCGATCGAGCAGGACTACGAGAACCGCATCTACCTGGCGGTGACCGTGGATGACGACCCGGGGAAAGATCTGGGCTTCCAGCGCAAGCCGGCCCACCGCTTCTTCTTCGCGCCCGAAGAGGTCGAGCTGGTACAGGAGCACGGGGGCGCTCGATGAGCGAAACGGCGCGCATGCAAGCAGGTATGGCCCAGCAACGCATCCTGGTCGCCGGCATCGGCAATATCTTCCTCGGCGACGACGCCTTCGGGGTCGAGGTCGCGCAGCGCCTGGCGCAGCGCCCCCTCCCCGCGGGGGTGCGGGTGGTCGATTTCGGCATCCGTAGCTTCGACCTGGCCTACGCCTTGCTCGACGACCCCGACGCGGCAATCCTGGTCGACGCGACGCCGCGCGGCGGGGCGCCGGGCACGTTATACCTGATCGAGCCCGATCTAGGGGCGCCCGAGGACTCCAGCGCGCCGCTGCCCGACGCCCATAGCCTAAACCCGGTGGCGGTGCTGCAATTGGTCAGACACCTCGGCGGACGGCCCCGGCGCCTGCTGGTAGTCGGGTGCGAGCCGGCGGCGCTCGAGTCGGAGGATGGGCGGATCGGGCTGAGCGAACCGGTGCAAGCGGCCATCGATGAGGCGGTCCGGCTGATCGAGTCGTTGGTCGCAGACCTGCTCCATCACGAGCGGGCGGCACACGATCGTGAGCGGAAGAATCCGCATTCGTAGCTGCTCACACAGCACGTATATCAGGCTTGGATAAGTCCGTACAAAAAGCGGGGAGGGTAGGAGGGGCTGCAGGCCCCTCCGAGAAGATTCTGGATTAAGGAGGCTCACAGTGAGGAAGCTGCTCTACATCCTGCTCGGCGGGCTGGCGCTCGTGCTGCTCCTCCAAGCGCTCCCGGATATTATGCGCTACATGCGCCTGCGCGAAATGTGACCGTCGCCATGCATGAGTTGTCGATCGTGACCTCTTTGCTGGAGGCGGTCGAGGAACACGCGCAGGAGCTTGGCGCGCGCCGGATCGTCGCGATCAATCTGGTGTTGGGCGCGCGCAGTGGCATCGTGGCCGACTCCTTGCAGTTCTATTTCGAGCTGCTGGCGCCCGGGACGCTGGCCGAGGACGCGCAGATCAACGTTCAGCGCACACCGCTGCGCTTTCATTGCGCCGGGTGCGATGATGCCTATATCCCCGCAGCCACCGATTTTCGCTGCCCGCGCTGCGGCGCGGTCGGCCAGGTTATCGACGACGGGAGCGAGCTGCTGATCGAGAGCATCGAGATCGAGTCATGACCGTCCAACACGTCACAATCGTCAAAAGCCTGCTGGCCGGCAACGACCGGATCGCCGAGCGCAACCGCGCGCGCTTCCGTGCCGCCGGCGTCCTGGCAGTGAATGTGATCGCCGGGCCGGGCGCTGGCAAAACCAGCTTGATCATCAGGACGCTGGAAGCACTGCGCGACCGCGCACACGTCGGTGTGATCGAGGGCGACATCGCCGGGAGCATCGATGCCGAGAAGGTCCTGGCCGCGGGCGCCGGCGATGCCGTGCAGATCAACACCGGCGGCGGCTGCCATCTGGAAGCGGATATGATCGAGCGCGCACTGGACGAGCTGGATCTGCGCCGGCTCGATGTGGTGTTCATCGAGAACGTCGGCAACCTGGTCTGCCCGACCCACTGGGCGCTGGGCGAACAGATCCGGCTGTGCCTGGTCAGCGCCGCCGAGGGCCACGACAAACCGGTGAAGTATCCCGAGATCTTCACCGTCAGCGATGCGATCGTGCTCAACAAGATCGACCTGATCGACCTGGTGGACTTCGATCGCGCGTTCTTCTACGAATCAGTCCGCGCGCTCAATGCGGGCGCACCGATCTTCGAGCTCTCGTGCCGCAGTGGCGCCGGATTGGCCGCGTGGGTCGATTGGCTGTGGCAGCAGCGTATGCGCTGGGGGCCTGCGCCCTGCACCCGCTGATGGCCTGCCTGGTGGGCTGCTTGCCACATCGCTCTGCGATGCTACGAGGAGAGGGTACTATGAGCCAGCAATCCACATCGCCACGCCCGACGCATCACCGGGGCACCACCGGCGCTGGGCGCCCCACCAAAACAACAACGCCGCGGTTCTCGACCGGCATCAACCCAAACGACCGGAAGCCGATCGACCCGAAGAGCCCGTACCTCCCGCCGGCCTGACCCGCCCGGCACGCCGGCACGCCGGTTGCACGATCTCCGGCGTCATCACGACCCGGGTGGACGTGGTACAATACCAGGCTACGAGTTCGCGTCCGAGAGGCTGCCTGAAACGACCCACCCCCATGGCTACGGGCGGGAGCTGTAGCCCCCCATCCCCTGGCGCGGGGCAATGTGGCGGGGCTGTGCCCTCCACGTCTTCCCGCCCAGGCAGCCGCGGAGAACAGTAGATTATGGCCGCCACACACCTCACAAGCACCGAGCGGCGGCGCATCATCGTCCAGGGCATCGTCCAGGGGGTCGGCTTTCGGCCCTTCGTCTATGGGCAGGCCCGGCGCTGTGGCCTGGCCGGCTTTGTGTTGAACGATAGCACGGGCGTGACGATCGAAGTCGAGGGCCCGCCCGAGGCGCTGGATGCCTTTCAGCGCGCCCTGCACGAGCAGGCGCCGCCGCTGGCGCGCATCGATAGCATCGTCGCCGAAGCCGCGCCGCCGCACGGCGAAACGGCCTTCGTGATCGCGCATAGCCAGGCCGGTGCTGAGCGCCGTGCGCTGATCTCGCCCGATACCGCCACCTGCGCCGATTGCCTGCGCGAGCTGTTCGACCCCCACGACCGGCGTTATCGCTACCCGTTCATCAACTGCACCAACTGCGGCCCGCGCTTCACGATCGTCGAGGACGTGCCCTACGATCGCGAGAAGACCACCATGCGGGTCTTCCCGATGTGTCCCGCCTGCCAGGCCGAGTACGACGATCCACTGAACCGGCGCTTTCATGCCCAGCCGAACGCCTGCCCTGCGTGCGGGCCATCTGTGGCATTTGAGCGCTGGGCATCATTGCCTGGCTCGCATCTCTCGCCCGGGGTCGATCCGATCGACGCAGCCGCACGGTTCCTCGCCGCCGGCGCGATCCTGGCGATCAAGGGCTTGGGCGGCTATCACCTGGCCTGCGATGCGCTCAACCCCGAGACGGTGGCCCGGCTACGCCAGCGCAAGCATCGCGAGGCCAAGCCCTTCGCCCTGATGGCCCCCGACCTGGCGACCGCCCGCCAGCTCTGCGAGGTCAGCCCGCCCGAGGCGGCGCTGCTCGAGTCGCGCCGCCGCCCGATCGTACTGCTTCGCCAGCGCGCAGCCGGCCTGGTGGCCCCTGCTGTCGCGCCAGCCTATGCCACGCTCGGGATCATGCTGCCCTATACGCCGCTACATCACTTGCTGCTGCGTGATTTCGCCGCCGCCGTGGGCCCCGATCGCCCGGCGGTGCTGGTGATGACCAGCGGCAACCTGAGTGAGGAGCCGATCGCCTACCGCGACGACGATGCCCGTACGCGCCTGGCGCCGATCGCCGAGGGCATGCTGACCCACAACCGGGCCATCCATATGCGCTGCGACGACTCGGTCACGCGCATCGCTGCCGGCGGTGAGCAGCTGTTCCGCCGCTCGCGCGGCTACGCGCCCGAGCCGATCCCGCTGCCGTTTGCCTGCCCGGTCCCATTGCTGGCCGTCGGTGGACACCTCAAGAACACCTTCTGCCTCGGCAAAGGGCGGCAGGCCTTCGTCAGCCATCACATCGGCGACCTCGAGAACCTGGAGACGTTGACGTCGTTCCGGGAGGGGATCGCCCACTTCCAACGGCTGTTCGATATCACGCCCCAGGCGATCGCCTACGACCTGCACCCCGAGTATCTGGCGACCAAGGAGGCGTTCGCGATCTGGGAGCGGTCTATCGCCCATCGGCAGCCCATCGCTCTGTGCGCCGATCGCAACGGGAGCAGCGACGATGACCGAGCATCGCTTGCCGATAGCGGCCTGATCGGTGTGCAGCACCATCACGCCCATATCGCCAGCGTGCTGGCCGAGCACGGGCTGGCGGGGCCGGTGATCGGTGTGGCCGCCGACGGCACCGGTTATGGCACCGATGGCGCGATCTGGGGCTGCGAGATCATGGTCGCCGATCTGTGCCGGTTCGCGCGGTTGGCACATCTGCGCTATGTGCCGCTGCCCGGCGGCGAGCAGGCCGTGCGCCAGCCGTGGCGCATGGCCGCCGTGTATCTCGCGCAGGCCTATGGCGATGCGTTCCTGGAGTTGGACATCCCATTCGTACGCGGGGCGCGCCTGGTCGTGCCGCCCCTCCACGCGCGCTGGCGCCCGCTGGCACAGATGATCGACCGGGGCATCAACAGCCCGCCGACATCCAGCCTCGGGCGGTTGTTCGACGCCGTCGCGGCGCTGCTGGAGGTCTGCGACGAAGCGATCTATGAAGGGCAGGCGGCGATCGAGCTCGAGATGCTGGCCCGGCCCGACGAGCAGGTCTATCCGTTCGCGGTCGTCGAGGGCACACCGGCGCTGCTAGATGCGGCGCCGCTGATCCGCGCGATCGTCGAGGACCTGCGGCGTGATGTGCCGGTGCCCCAGATCGCCGGCCGCTTCCATCGCACCGTCGCCGAGCTGCTGGCGGCCGCTTGCCAGCACGCGCGCGCGCAGACCGGGCTGCAGGCAGTGGCGCTGAGCGGCGGGGTGTTCCAGAACCGGCTGCTGCTGGAGCAGCTGGTAGCCCGCCTGGAGGCGTTAGACTTCCAGGTCTACATGAACCGGCGCGTGCCGCCCAACGACGGTGGGCTGAGTTTTGGGCAGCTCGCGGTGGCCGCAGCACGATTACGCCAACCCTAACCCTTAACTCTTAGCACATGGAGGACGTGATGTGCCTTGGTATTCCCGGCCAGATCGAAGCGTTCGTGGATGAAGTCAACCACATCGCCCGCGTGAACGTCTCCGGAGTCAGACGCAACGTCAATGTCGCGCTGGTGCGGCAGGACGGTATTGCGCCGGGCGATTGGGTGCTGATCCACGTCGGCTTCGCCATGAGCAAGATCGACGAGACCGAGGCCCGGGAAACGCTCGACCTGTTGCGCCAGATGGGCGAGACCTATACCGACGAACTGCGGATGTTGCGCGAGAGCCAGATCGAATAAGCGTTCGGAGTGCCGGGTTCTCAGGTATACCTTGAGGTGGGCGCTTTGCTAACGCAACACGCAACACGCAACACGCAACACGTCCCCGACCTGCACGCGCTCGTCGCGGCGCGCTTCGCGCAGAGCATGGGCGTGCCCGAAGCGTTCTTCAGCGCCGAAGCCGGGCGTATCGCCGAGGCGTGCTGGGCGATGGCGCGGCGCTTTCACCAGGGCGGGCGGCTGCTGGCCTTCGGCAACGGCGCCTGGGCCACCGATGCCCAGCACGTCTCGGTGGAGTTCGTGCACCCGGTGATCGTGGGCAAGCGCGCGCTGCCGGCCCTGGCGCTGACCAACGACAGCGCCGCGCTGAGCGGGCTGAGCGTCGGCCAACACGCCGGAGTGCCGTTCGCGCGCCTGCTCGCCATCCTGGCACGCCCTCAGGATATGGCGTTGGGGTTCTCGCCCGACGGGCGGTGTACCAACGTGCTGGAGGGGTTGTTTGAGGCACGCCGCATGGGATTGCTTACCCTCGGGCTGACAGGCGGCGACGGCGGGCTGCTGGCCCAGGCCGGCCTCGATTTCTGTTTCGTCGTCCCGGAGCACGATGCGCTGGTGGTGCAGGAGACCCACGAGACGCTGTATCACGTGCTGTGGGAGCTGGTGCACGTCTTTTTCGAACACGAGGGGTTGTTGAGATGACCGCGGATCGCGAACCGAGCACCGCCGATCGCCCTGGCGCCATGGCGTGCTCCGTGGCGCCGGACGGCGATCAGATGTGCATCACCTGCTCCGATGAGGCGCTGCCCGCCGAGGTGGTGCGCATCGACCAGCAATCAGGGGTCGCACTGGTAGCGATCGCCGGACGTACGGAAGAGGTTGATATCAGCCTGGTGGATGCGGTCGCGCCGGGCGACTCGCTGCTGGTGCACGGTGGCGTCGCGATCGCCCGCCTGGATGAGCGATAAACGGTAGGGCGATGAGTACTTCTGAGGGTTCCGAATACGACCGGCTGTTTTACCCGTTCCTGTTCGCGGGCGGCACCGTCAGCGCCGAGGAGGTGCTGGCACAGGTGCGCCACTCGACGCTCGAGAAATGCCGCGAGGTGGTGGCGCTGCGCCGTGCGACCCTGGAGCGAAACCACGCCACGATCGTCGCTGCCGGGCAGGCGATGGCACGCGCGTTTGCGGCCGGCGCCACCCTGCTGGCCTTCGGCAACGGCGGCAGCACCACCGATGCTCAGGATCTGGTGGCCGAGCTGACCAACCCACCCTTCCCCGGCTGCCGTCCGCTGCCAGCAATCGCGCTCACCAACGATATCGCGGTGGTGACGGCGGTGGGCAACGATGTCGGGTTCGACAACGTCTTCGCCCGCCAGGTGATCGCCTTCGGGCAGGCGGGCGATATCGCCTTCGGTATCTCGACCAGCGGCAACTCGGCGAATGTGCTGGTTGCCTTCGAGCAGGCCAAGCGCCAGGGCCTGCTGACCGTGGGGCTGGCGGGGTACGACGGCGGCAAGACGGCGCGTTCCGCTGCGGTGGATTTCTGCATCATCGCGCCGAGCGACCATATCCCGCGCATCCAGGAGGCCCAGGCGACGATCTATCACGCACTGCTGGAGGTGATCTACGCTTGTCTGGAGCACAAAGGACAAAGAACAAAGAACCAACAGGCATGACCGTTCTCTGCCCTTGGTTCTCTGTTCTTCGTTCTCCGGAAAGGGACAGACAGCATGAAATACGTTGATGAATATCGCGACGCAGAGCTGGCCCGGAGCATCGCCACCGAGATCGCCCGGCTCAGCGCCGGCCGGCCGTTGAAGATCATGGAGGTCTGCGGCGGCCATACCCACACCATCTACAAGCACGGCATCGAAGACATCCTGCCGCGCAACATCGACCTGGTGCACGGCCCCGGTTGCCCGGTCTGTGTGCTACCGATGGGCCGCATCGACGACGCGATCGCGATCGCGCGCACCGAAGGCGTGATCTTCACCACGTTCGGCGACATGATGCGCGTGCCTGGGTCCAAAGGTAGCCTGCTCGATGCCAAGGCCGACGGCGCGGATGTGCGCTTCGTCTACTCGCCGCTCGATGCGCTCAAGCTGGCGCGCCAGCACCCCGACCGCGAGGTGGTCTTCTATGCGATCGGCTTCGAGACCACCGCCCCGTCCACGGCGGTCACGCTGCTGCGCGCGCAGGCCGAGGGGATCAAGAACTTCTCGGTCTTCTGCAACCACGTGACGATCATTCCGGCGATTAAGGCGATCCTCGATTCGCCCGATCTGCGGCTGGACGGCTTCATCGGCCCTGGCCATGTCAGCATGGTGATCGGGATGCGACCTTACACCTTCATCGCCCGCGATCACCATAAGCCGGTGGTGATCTCCGGTTTCGAGCCGCTCGATATCATCCAATCGGTGCAGATGATCGTCAAGCAGATCAGCGAAGGCCGCGCCGAGGTCGAGAATCAGTATACCCGGGTGGTGCGTCCGGAAGGCAATGTCAAGGCGCTGGAGGCCATGGCGCGCACGATGGAATTGCGCCCGTTCTTCGAGTGGCGCGGGCTGGGGTTCATCACCCACAGCGCGCTCAAGCTGCGCCCGGAGTTCGCACCGTGGGACGCCGAGCTACGTTTCGAGGTGCCCGGCCTGCGCGTGGCCGATCCCAAGGCCTGCCAGTGCGGCGAGGTGCTCAAGGGGGTGATCAAGCCCTGGGAGTGCAAAGTGTTCGGCACGGCCTGCACGCCCGAGACGCCGATCGGTACCTGTATGGTTTCCCCCGAGGGTGCCTGCGCGGCCTACTTCAACTACGGGCGCTTCTCGATGGCCGCCGAGCGTGATAAGCTGCCCACGATTAATTTGACATAGAGAGGGAGACACCAGCCATGCGACACGAGACATCAAACATTCTTCCTGTCTCCCGTCGCTTGTCTCCCTGTTTTGAGCCAGGAGCCAGCCTATGGATCGGATGGACAACCGCATCGCTGAGGTGCTGGCCAAGATCGAGCGCGTGCGCCAGCATCGGCGCCGTAAGTTCTATCTGCGCGACGAGCACATCACGCTCAGCCACGGCAGCGGCGGCAAGGCGACCCACAATCTGATCGAAGGGGTCTTTGCCCCTGCCTTCGCCAACCCGCTGCTCGACCCGATGGACGATGCGGCGACGTTCGGGGTGGACGAGGGCGGCCAGCGCCTGGCCTTCACCACCGATACCTACGTCGTCAGCCCGCTCTTCTTCCCCGGTGGCGACATCGGCCGGCTGGCGGTGCACGGCACAATCAACGACCTGGCCGTCGCCGGGGCTCAGCCGCTCTATCTTTCAGCCAGCTTCATCCTCGAGGAGGGCTTCCCGATCGCCGACCTGCGCCGGATCGTCGCGTCGATGGCCGCCGCCGCCGCCGATGCGGGCGTCGCGATCGTCACCGGCGACACCAAGGTCGTGCAGCGCGGCAAGGCCGACGGGCTGTTCATCAACACCGCTGGCGTCGGGGTCGTGCGCGCCGCCTGGCCGATCAGCCAGACGGAGGCGCAGCCGGGCGACCGGGTATTGTTGAGCGGGCCGGTCGGCGACCACGGCATCGCGATTATGCTGGCGCGCGAGGCGCTCGAGATCGAGACCGATGTACAGAGCGATACCGCGCCGCTGCACGGGCTGGTGGCGGGCCTGCTGGCGGCGGCCGGGCCACACGTGCACTGCCTGAAGGACCCGACACGCGGCGGTGTCGCGACCGCGTTGAACGAGATCGCGCTGGCCTCCGAAGTCTCGATCGCGCTCGATGAGCACGCCATCCCGGTGCGCCCCGATGTGCGCGGCGCCTGCGAGATCCTGGGCCTCGACCCGTTGACGATCGCCAATGAAGGCAAGCTGCTGGCGATCGTCGCTGCGGAGGCCGCAGAGGCCGCGCTAGCGGCCATGCGTGCGCACCCCCTGGGACGCGAGGCAGCGATCATTGGCGAGGTGCGCACCGAGCCGGCCGCGATGGTGTTTTTACGCACCGACATCGGCGGCACGCGCGTCCTGGACATGCTGGTCGGCGACCCGCTGCCACGGATCTGTTGACAGGGCAGTCATCTGCACGCGCCCTTCGCGCACCTGGCACGCCTGCCCGCGCCATCGTCCCCGCGCCATCGCCCCGCCCGCGCCATCCCATCCGCGCCATCGTCCCCGCGCCATCGTCCCCGCGCCATCGTCCCCGCGCCATCGCCCCGCCCGCGCCATCGTCCCCGCGCCATCCCATCCGCGCCATCGCCCCGCCCGCGCCATCCCGCCCCCCATATCATCGTCGGCCCCACGTCACCGTAGGGGCGAAGCATTTGCGACCCATCGATACGATCCCGTGCCGATCCACAGATACGCGCTACAGGCACATCTCGTACCCCTCGACAAGGCAAATGCTTCGCCCTT
>FLYN01008535.1_pt1 | contig 12823 bp, 10 predicted proteins | sample 1122621 | NCBI WGS metagenome assembly FLYN01 (sample SAMEA4346792, study PRJEB14843) | hot springs metagenome | biome: Terrestrial Biome; feature: Habitat; material: Sediment | place: India | collected 2012-06-12 | depth 1760 m
CTGGCGAAGACGCCCAATCCCGGGCACAAGCGAGTCTGGCGGGTCTACGATCACCGTGACAAGGCGACGGCTGACCTGTTAAGCCTGGATGAGGAAGACCCGCGTCAGATTACGCCGCTCGTGCTTCACCATGCGACGGATTACACGAAAGTGCGCTCGCTGGCCCAATCCAGCATCTCACGGATTGAGCCGCTGCTGGTGGACGTGTTGAGGGAAGGCAAGCTGGTCTACGACCTGCCGACCATCGAGCAGATGCGTGAACAACGCATCGCCGATCTGGCGCGGCTCGACCCCGGCGTGCAGCGTATCGTGAACCCGCATATCTACCACGTTTCATTGACGGAACGGCTGTGGAATCTGAAGCAGAGAATGATTGAGGAAGCCCGGCAGTAGCGCCCGGCTACAACCCCCAGAGCCGCACGCTTCCGTCGCCGCCGCCGGAGACAATGCGCGCCCCATCCGGGCTGAACGCCACATCAAAGACCCAACCGCCATGCCCTTCGAGCAGCGCCAACTGCTGGCCCGTTTCCGCATCCCACAGCCGCACGCTATTGTCACGGCCTCCAGATGCCAGTACCGATCCGTCAGGGCTGAAATCCACACTGAATACGTCGCTGCCGTGATCGCGCAGCACCAGCCTCTCCGCGCCGCTGCCTGTATTCCAAAGCCGTATCGTGTTATCTGCGCTGGCGGAGGCCAGCGTCGAGCCGTCGGGACTGAACGCCACCGCCCGGACTTCGTCCTGATGGCCGTTCAAATTCATTCGTTGATTGCCTGTCGCCACGTCCCACAAGATTATGCCGTCCCGCCCGGCGGAAGCCAATTGCGTCCCGTCGGCGCTGAACGCCACGCAGAGCACGCGCTGGGTATGTCCATTGAGCACGGCCTGCTGTGAACCCGACGCCGTGTCCCATAAACGCACCGTCCCGTCTTCGCCTGCCGAGGCCAGCAGCCGACTATCCGGGCTGAAGGCCACTCTGCGCACCTCTCCAAGATGGCCTTGCAGGGTTTGCCGCAGCTCGCCGCTGCGCGCATTCCACAGCCGTATTGTCTGGTCGCCGCTGGCAGAAGCCAGCAGCGTTCCATCCGAGCTAAAGGCCACGCCGTAAACGATACCGCTGTGCCCCTGGAGTACCATCTGCACCGCGCCTGATTCGACATTCCACAGCCGCACGGTGTTATCTCCGTTCCCGGATGCGACCATCGCGCCATCGGCGCTGAACGCCACGCTTCTTACCGGAACAGCCTCGATCAGGAAGCTGGCAAGCTGTGAGATTTGGCTGGCATTCGAAAGAGTGATGATCGAAGTAGGCACGTCGCGCGGCGTTGGATTGACCTGGGCAATCGAGGTTAGTGCTGGTGTTGGCATCAAGACAAGCTGGGTTATGGTGATGGGCGTAAGGGTCGGAATGACGCCGAATGTGCTGGTAGGAAATATTTCCTGTTCAACCGAGGATGGGCTGGTCGCATTCCCGTTTATCAGCGAGGACAGGGTAAATAGCCCGACTGCCGCAACACCCGCCAGCAGCAGAATCCCAATGCTCGCTCCCACAAGCAGCAGGACAACGTAATTCGGCTTTCGCGTCGTTTCGTGCATCCTCGGCGGCGTCGAGTCAATCACGGGTGGTGGGATAGGAGGCGGCGCAGCAGGCGGTTGTGGCGTCGGCCCGCGTTCCTGTGGCCGTATCTCGTCGGATATAGGCATAATCGGCATGGTGGCCGGCGACAGCGAGAAGGTGAAAAAGTCCGTCGGTTCCTCAGGCAATCCCTGAACGGCCTCGGTAAAGGCGTCGGCAAAGGCGCTGACTGTCGGATAGCGATCTTCCGGCTGTTTCGCCAACGCCCTCTCCAATACCGGAGCGACAGCCTCAGGGATATTCGCCTGTAGAACGTGCGGCGGCGTAGGCGTTTCGTGGAGATGCTTGTACATGTAACCATGCGATGCTGAGGCGACGAAAGGCAGTTGCCCGGTCACCAGCAGGTAGGTCAGCACCCCCAGCGAATACTGGTCGGTGGCAGGCGTCGCTGGCTCGTCGCGCCACTGCTCCGGGGCCATATGGGACGGCGTGCCCAGTACAATGCCGCGCTCCGTCAGCGACGAGCTTCGGTAAATCAGCCGGGCGATGCCAAAATCCACCAGATAGGCCATTCCCTGGTGGTCAAACATCACGTTGCCGCTTTTCACGTCGCGGTGAATGACGCCCCGGCTGTGCGCGTAATTCAGCGCGCTTGCCAGTTGCCGGATTAGATTAGCGGTTTCCCGCAATGAAGGCAGAGGGCCGGCGTCTATCAGCCGCTGGTCGAGCCGCTGCGCCAGCGTGCCGCCAGTGAGCAGTCGCATCACGACGAAGCTGATGCCATCTACCACTCCGTAATCATAGACCGGAACGATGTGTGGATGCTCCAGCGAGGCAATCGTTCTGGCTTCCAGGGTGAAGCGTTGGATGTAACCGGGGTCCTGGACGAGCGCAGGCGACAGCACCTTGATGGCGACGTGCCGTTCCAGGTCGGTTTGATAGGCGTGATACACCGCGCTCATGGCGCTCTCGCCCATCCGTTCCCGCAGTTCGTAGCGCCCCAGCCTGCGCCCGGAAAGATTCTCGACGCTCACAATCCTGTTCTTTCGGCGTAGCAAAATCGGGATATATATGCAGAATTATTCTAGCGAGGGCATATTAGATATTCATTGTGTGCGTCAGTAGCTCAGAACGCCGCTCACCAGAGTAGGGGAGGTCGGCTGAGCGCTGCCATTATTCGGCTCTGTCGTAATTTCAACCGAGTCGTATTGACCGACAGGTTCATCAACGCGGAAGACGAGCGTTCCCTCGCCATGTTCATCTACGGTGAACAGCCCGGCGTTTGTCCGCTCCTCCCCTCGTACAAGCCATAACTGGTATGCCCTGCCGGATGCCAGCGGCGGAAAGTCCTCGACGTAGAGAAAGCCAAGTTCTTCTTCGGGATTGCACAGCATAATGGCGCGCGCCTCTCCATCTGCGCTCAGTAGATCAATGCGACGCGCCTCTCCCTCACCGATGAGAGTCAATACATCGCCGTGGTCATCCAGAATGCGGTTGATTTCTTGCTGACTGGTATATAGCGCGGAGACCTGAGTAAACCAGTAGATATTGGAAAGCACCAGCAGGACGATGGTGGCCACTGCCGCTATTCCAGGCCGCGCCAGGCTGTATATGGCAGGTTGCCGCTATGTCGGGACATGGATTTGTTGGGGCTGGCGATACTCTTTGCGCAGCCGGTCAATAGCCGTATAGCGAGTAACCGTAAGCAGCCAGCTGCTGAACTTGCCCTGTGTAGGATTCCAGCTATTAGCGTGATACCAGATTTTGACGAAGGTATCCTGAGTCACTTCTTCCGCCAGCGCCGCATTTTGTAGGGTGTGCAGCGCCAGGCTGTAAACGAGATCGCTGTAACGGTCATACAATGTCGCCAGCGCATCCTCATCGTGTTGCCGGATGCGCCGCAAGAGTTCACGGTCACTTGGCCTACCAGAAAGTATGGGGGTCATAGTGGAATCAACACATAGCAGCGCTGCGTGGTTTCATCATACCGGCCTTCTATAAAAACTTTATATGAAATCCGACGATGAGCATCCTGGGGAAAACTGAACCCTAATTTTCAGCGATAGCTTTATTAAGCAGCGGTGATGAACTGCTGCCCAAACGCATCTGGCTTATTGGTATCCCCTGGAAGGAGTTGAGGTCATGTTCACATTCACTGTTGATCGTGGACGAGCGACGAGAGGGCTGCTCGCGCTCTTCACTCTGTCCCTTGTCCTGGTGCTGGCATTTGCGCCTGCGGCGGCTCAAGACGCGGGCGCAATTGTCTCGGCTGGGATGTCGAACGAGGGCATTCCAACATTGGTAGGCCCGGATGGCAGAACACTGTATTGGTTTGCCCACGATCATGAAGGCGAAAGCACGTGCTACGATCAGTGCGCCGAGGAGTGGCCGCCCCTGACTGTAGATGAGGGCGCAGACCTGTCGGCAGGTGAAGGCGTTTCCGGCCAGTTGGCAACGGTGGCGCGTGAGGACGGCAGTATGCAGGTGACGTACAATGGCTGGCCCCTGTACTACTATCACGAGGATGAAGCGCCCGGCGACGCGAATGGGCAGGGCGAGCACGATGTCTGGTTCGCGGCTGCTCCTGCGACGCTCATGCTGGGCGGCAATGACGGCATTGGCGAGTTTCTGGTCGGGCCCGGCGGCATGACGCTGTACGTGTTTCTGGAAGATGAAGTCAGCGAAGAGGGAAGCGAAAGCTACTGCTTCCAGGAGTGCGCGGTTGCCTGGCCGCCGCTCATTGTACCTGAAGGCGTGCAGCCGATGGCCGGCGCCGGCGTTCCTGGAGAACTGGGTACGATACCGCGCGATGACGGCAGCCTGCACGTGACGTATAATGGTTGGCCGCTGTACTTCTTCAAGATGGATGAGAAGCCGGGCGACGCAACCGGCAACGCGCTGAAAGATGTCTGGTTCGTTGCGCTGCCAGAGGAAACCTATGAAACCCAGCTCAGTGTAGGTGTTGAGCTGGTCGCCGAAGGCCTGGCAGCGCCCGTCGCGTTTGTATCGGCCAACGATGGCAGCGGACGGATGTTCATCGCCGATCAGGCCGGCATGATTCGCGTGCTGTCTGCCGATGGCGAACTGCTTGAGGAGCCTTTCCTCGATCTCACCGGCCAGATTGTGCCGCTGCGTGAGGATTACGACGAGCGCGGCGTTCTGGGCCTGGCTTTCCACCCGGATTACGCCAACAACGGGCGCTTCTTCGTCTACTACACTGCTCCCTTGAGCGAAAACGGCCCCGAGGGATGGGATCACTCCAACGTCGTTGCGGAGTTCCGTGTGTCGCCGGATAACCCGGATGTGGCCGATCTCGCCACGCAGAAGCTCATTCTGCGTATTGACCAGCCTCAGTTCAATCACAACGCCGGTCAGATCGCCTTTGGCCCGGATGGATACCTCTACATTCCCATTGGCGACGGCGGCGGCGGCAACGACAACGAGATGGGCCACACGCCGGACATCGGCAACGCGCAGGATACCAGCAATCTACACGGCAGCATACTGCGCATAGATGTGGACAACGGCGACCCCTACGCCATCCCCGCTGACAACCCCTTCATCAACGACGATGCGGTGCTGGATGAAATCTTCGCCTATGGGCTGCGCAACCCCTTCAGCCTTTCCTTTGACCGGGGTGGAAATGGCGATCTCTTTGTCGCCGACGCCGGGCAGGAACTCTATGAAGAAGTGAACATCGTGACTGCCGGCGGGAATTACGGCTGGAATATCAAGGAAGGAACTCACTGCTTCGATCCGGAGAATCCTGAGCAACCTCCGGCTGATTGTCCCGATACCGCCCCGAACGGCGCGCCGCTCGTTGACCCGATCATCGAATATGATCACCGCTACGGTGTTGTCGTGGTCGGTGGAGGCGTGTACCGGGGTGAGGCTATCCCTGATCTCAATGGTTACTACATCTTCGGCTCGTATGCGCTATCCCAGACGGCGGATACCGGTCTGCTGTTCGCGGCTCAGCCATCGGATGACGGCGGCTTGTGGGACTTTCAAGAGCTGCAAATCGCCGGCAGCGAAGCCGGACATCTCGGCGCGCGCGTGCTCTCGTTCGGCATGGACGATGCCGGCGAGATGTACGTTCTGACGACTGAGAACTCGGCTCCTGCCGGCGATACGGGTAAAGTGTGGCGGTTGACACCGGCTTCGTAAGCCGGGAACAATCTGGTTCGCGCTTGTTCTGCCCGTCAGAGCAACTTAATCCGGTAGGGACAGAGCATTCTTTGTCCCTACCATCTGCTATCACGGCACGTTCGCCCTGCGCTTGATAAGCCGCGCCGCCAGGTCGCGCACCTGACTGAAAGTAGTCGGCTTGAGCAGCACCAGATCGGCTAATGGGCGAATCATGTCCGCCATGCGCGCGTCGGCTGAAGCCACAATCACGAGCGTGTTTTTCAAGCGTTCATCCGAACGGATTTGATTCAGAATATCCGTCCCCACCACGCGCGGAAGGTGCAAATCCAGGATGACCAGATCGGGTGCGGTGGACTTCAAGCGTTCCACCGCCTCTTCACCGGATGCGATGATCTGGGTATCAAACCCAACTACCTGCAACGCCGTCGCAAAGATGGTGGACGCATCGTAGTCGTCTTCGACAATGAGGGCTGTGTGCTTGCTCATGCGGTTTCCTTTTCTACCTGACGAAGCGGGAATACCACCGTAAACGTGCTGCCGCGACCAACTTCACTCTTAACGCTCACGTCGCCGCCCAACAAATTCGCAAGCTGCTTGACGATAGACAGCCCCAGACCTGAGCCGGTGTTCTCTCTGGTGATGGGGTCGTCTACCTGTCGGAAGGCGTCAAAAATATATGCCTGCGCCTCTTTGGGAATGCCTGCGCCTGTATCGGCGACTTGCAGCGCCCAATGCGCTTCATCGGGTAAGAAAACCCGCACGCGAACCGAGCCGCGTTGCGTAAATTTGATGGCGTTGCCCACCAGATTGAGCAGAATTTGATGCAATCGCTGAGCGTCGCTGACTAAGTGGGTAGGAACGGCGGGGTCCACATCGAAGATCAAATCCAGCCCCTTGTTTTCGGCCAGCACCGTCGCCACCGATTTCAGGTCTTCAACCAGACTCTCCACTTCAAAGGGGCTGATATGAAGCGACAGTTTCCCCGCTTCCATCTGCGCCTGGTCGAGCAGATTGTTGACCAGACCGAGCAGCCGCCGGGCGTTGGCGGTAATGCGGACAACCGTCTCCTTCTGCTTCACCTCAAGCGGGCCATAAATCCCCTCTTGCAGCATATCCGAGTAGCCGAGGATAGCGTTGAGGGGTGTGCGTAGCTCGTGGGACGCCATCGAGAGGAAAGCGCTCTTGAGGCGTTCCAGTTCGGCCTCGCGCGTGTAGTCGCGGCAGACCATGACATGACCAATCGCCTTGCCCGATGTGTCCTGAACGGCAGCAAAACTGACCGACAGTGTTTTCTTGCCCCACTGGAACTTGACGCTGGGGCTGTGGAGCGCGCCATCTCGAAACAGCTTGAGCACGGTTTCCTGATCGGCAGGGCTGACATGTGGACTTATGAGCGTGTGAATGTCGCCGCCGAGAATATCGGTCACCGGATGGTCGAGCAGCTGGGCGACGGACGGATTGGCGACGATGGCTTTGCCAAAGATGTCGAACACAATTACGCCGTCGGCAATGGATTCCAGGATGGCCTGGTTCTTACTGGACTCGGCCTGTACGCGGGCGAGGGCGTTGCTCAAATCAACCGTTCGCTCGGCTACTCGTTGATCGAGTTCGCGGTTAATGGTGCGTAAGTCTGTCAGGGCGTGCTCCAAACTGCGGGCAGCCAGCCACGAAACCAGTGCGATCAAGAAAAAGCCGGAAGGTGTCACGATGCTTGGAATAATCTCAATTGTGAGCGCAATCCAGGTCACCAGGGCGGTTGCCAGGAAAGCCAGGATAAAACTGGCATATGGGCGCAGCAAGACGCTCGCCATAATGATGGGCAGTACGAACAGGAACAGACTCCGCCCGGCGACCACTTCATAGGGTTCATCGCCAAAGGCTGCCGCCGCCAGGAACAGGAGCAGAAACAGCAGGCTGGCAACCCAACCCTTCCAATAACGGTTGATGAGGAAGATGACGAGACCGCCGATGAGAGCGGCGACCTCGCTCAGGAAGAGCAACTGGACTTCAAGCGGATTGCCGGCAACACCCAGGACAGCCGCGAAGACCGTAATACCCAACGCCAGCACCGCTAAAACAATCGTGCCGATGAGCAGGATATTCAGAAGCCTTCGCCTCCGTGCATCCTCCGGGTCGGCGCATTCGACAGTTATCAGTCGATTCAAGGTCGCTAACATATGCGTTCACCCAATTCTTCTGTAACTTGCAGGAGCGTGCTCAACAGAGTAGCGCGCACGATCAAGGGCGGCGTATACAGAGATTTGCCAATCCACAGCGGAGGATAGGGCGGGGCCAAATGGTCGGCAAGCCAGTCTGCCCCGCGTTTTAACCGATCTTCCGGCACCTCTTGTCCGGCCCGCTTCCAGGCCATCAGCGCTTGCAGGCCGTAGGCGGTTTCCTCGGCTGTTGGCATGAAATAGCCCCACGAGCCATCCTCGTTCTGGGTCGAGAAAATCCACGACATGGCATCGGTGATGAGGTCATTGTAATAGCCGGCGCAGGCGATGACCGCGTGAGAAGTCGGATAGTAGGGCGAGACGTGCCACTTATCAAACCAGAACTGCATATCGTGCAGGAAGCGAATAATCTTCTGAACGGAGGGATGATCGGTCTCAAATCCGGCCAGCCGCAGGGCGCTTAACACGTGGATGTTGACGCTGGTCGAAGGATTAGATTCCAGCGCATAACAGCGAAAATAATCGGCCTCCTCGAAACTCAAGATGGCTTCTACGTCCACCGAACGGCCAAAGCGCCTGAGCACTTCAAACGTCAGACTGGTGTCATCGGCGTCTTTCGGGGTATAGCCGGGGTCGAAGCCGACGCCCATACCCGGAATCCAGCTCGCTTCCAATGCATCCAGATGGGGTTGGCACAGCGCCAGTAAATCGCCGTCCGGGTAACCGCCGACAATTAAATTCCACAGCGTCCAGCTGCGTTCAAAATTGGCGAACGGCGCGGCATACGGAATGCCGCCATCGTCTACGGGAATTTGGTACAGATACTCCAACGCCGCTGCATCTCCGGGACGGACATTCAGTACAAAGTAAGCCGTTGCCGACGGGCTGTGACCCAGCGAGCCGTTAGGTTCTTGTAGATTCTCCACATCCAGCAAGCGCTGTCCGTCCAATCCGGCCATCTCCGCCGAGTGCGCCAGCGTAATATGCCGGCTGATGAGACCTCCTGGCAGGCGGGCGAGTTTGGCGGCGCGCTGCTGGTTGAGCCGTTCCATATCGCTGTAGTACCGCCGCTGGATGATCCCAAGCGCCTCGGCTTCGTCGAACAGCGCCGGGACAATCATCTCGAAGCCGATTGTGTCAATCATCGCTTCATCAGCCAGCGCCGGGATAACGGTTTCAAGCGCACTTTTAGCGCGCTCCAGGCGACCCCGGTCGCTGACATCCCCTACGGTGGCTAGGGCGATAGACGCGGCCAGCGTACTCACCAGCCGGTCATGGTAATACTTCGGGCTTTCTGTGCCCCAACTTCCGTCGGCCAGTTGGTTTTCCCGCAGCCAGGCCAGCGCCGCAATCCCTCTTGGCTCGCCCAGTTTTGCCAGCCGCGCCACCCACGCCGTTTCGTAGGCGCAGCTTGTCATCTGTCCTGGCCCGATGTCCTTCAGCAATTGTGCGATGTTCTGTGTGAGGTTCATGGTTCACCTTGTGTTGTGAGTTCGAAGAATTCGGTTGGGAGCGTCACCTGGGGCAGTGGATACCAGTACCCGCCACGCGCCTGGATTGCGCCAACGCCCAGCGTCTTCCCCTGATTGATGCGGTAAAATGCGCGCATCCCCGCCACGTCTTCGGGCGTCAGGTCATCGTAATGGGCTGCCTCTATGCGTCGTGTATAGAGATGGTCGTATAGAATCTCGCGGAACTGCCGCTCAGTGAGGTAAAGGGATGGGCTCACGGTAAAGTACAGGTCTTCGTTGCCGGTGGTGAGGAGCGGCGTATCGAAGACGCAGAATTTGTCGAAGCCGATGAAGAAGCTCAGCGGCGGCACGTCCATCCCGTAGTAGTGCTGAATGAGCGCCTGCCTGTGGGGTGCGCGCCCATATTCCAGGTAGTAACGGATGGTGATTTCGGCAATCGTGTCTACAGGATCGTTGGCGCAAATGCCGAACAGAATGGCGTGTTGTGTATTGAACCTGGTTTGATAGGTAACGTCATCAAAAAGATCGCTCAGGTAAGCATGAGGTGTATTGGAGAGCGCCTTCCGATAGTCGCCATAGAACCCGACCCGGACCTTGTGAACTTCGTAGAATTTCAAGAAGGTCTGGTGATGTGCCAGCCGCGCCAGCCCGCGCAGCGCCATTTCCGCGTACTCGTCGCCGCGCGCCAGCAGGTCAGGGCCAAACATGGGCGCTAACAGCGTGTCAATCCCGTGCGAGAACAGCATCCGGTACAGCGACACATGTGCCTCTACCATCATGTCGAGATATGCTACTTCCAGGTTATCGCCTGGCTGTGGCGTATATTCCAGGAGAAACCAACGCCGCGTGCCGTTGACGGGAAACGCGCATACCTTTGGCCCGGCGGCGCGCACCAGGCGAGCAACTTCGGAAGTGGGCAGGTTCAGAAAGGTTTCTAAGTCCAAAACGCATCCCTCTGCATCAAGAAAGCTTGTTCGCGCGCAAGCCTGGCTGGGCAAGGATAACGGGCTGAGCAGCAGGCTGTCCTATCGCTACCCACAGGCGCTTCATAAGCAAGCCATAGAAGGCGACTGCCACAACCATCGTGAGCGGAAGGTAAATGCTGGGGTCGGTGAGGACGTAAGGGCCAGGGGCGATTATCTCCGGGCCAAAGATGAAAAAGCTAAGAACCTGCCACGCATCTACCAGCGCGTAGGGCAGGAACGCCGCCCAGATCAACATCCGGCTTTTCCTGTCCTGCGTGGTCGCCAGAAGATAAGTGAACACGGCTATCCCAAGCGACAGTTCCCATACGACATCCAGCCAGATAAACGCCGCCGTGTACAGCGCAAACACCAGATCGAGCTTAAACAGTGCATTGACCCCGTTCGCCGGGCGGAACAGGCAGCGCGCGGCCAGCACGCCCAACGGCAGTAGAATGAGCGCTTTGATAACCGTCGCCAGCCGCAGCGCTTCAGGTGTATTCCCGAACAGGTACACTGCCGTTTGGGCAATGGAATGGTTGTAGCCCAGGAAGGGCATGTCAGGCGTGCGCCAGGGGTAATTGCTGCCGATGCCGGTAAGCAGCCGAAAATAGCTGTTGTACTGTTCCATACCATAAGCCGGGCCAACGGCCAGCATCGTTACTCCCGCAATTGCCGCGTATGACACCACGCTTCCCACGATCAGCTTCAGGAAAAAACGGTGATTCCCCATAAACAACGGGACTGCCAGGGCAAATGCCCACTGCGGCTTGGTCTGGAGAATGAGGGCGAGCCACAGCAGCGACGAGCCAAGATTCTCGGCTAAGACGGCTTCGATGAGCAGGGTGGCGGCCAGCGCCATGAGAATATAAACGTTCAAAAACCCCAGGTCGCTCCAGAACGGCGCGAAGATCAACCATAGGGGGAGCAGCCATGCCAGCGCCTCGACGCCGCGTTCGAGACCTAGCCTGCGAAAAATGCGACCCCACGAGGCATAAAGCAAGGCATAAGCAGCCAGATGCAAAAGTGTGTGAATCAGCGCGGTAAGCGGGATGGGCAGCCACAGGAAGGGCGTAAACGCCAGCGCATACGAGGGCGCGTACTGGTAGAACTCCATCCGTTCCAGTGGCAAGGGGGGATAGAGTTCGCTCTGCTGCTGAAGATTGCTGGCAGCTTCCAGGTAAATGCGCAGGTCGTCTGGCAGCGCTGTATCAGCCTCCGCGCCAGGCATAATCGTGCCGGCCAGCAGCATGAGATGAAGCAACAGGCGCGCGACGGCGAAGATGCCAGCAATCGTGAGCATACGCCGGTAGAGCCTGGATTGCGACCAGCAGCGCCGAATCTGTGCCTTCGTCTCGTTAAACACGCGCGCTCCCTTAACTGGCGGTGAGATAGCGCACCGCGCGGCCTACCAGCCGATTGGTAGCCGTGAATGCGATATGCTGATTATGGATCGGCTGAAAACCCAATCGCTGTTTGAATTCATAAGCGCCTGTCCCCCCCCAAAGCACCTTAACGCCCGATTCGATTGCGCAGCCGATGGCGGCATACATCATCTGGAAATAGACATACTGCACGTTGTAATCCAGGCCGAGGAAAGCCAGCGCGCGGGTATCTCCGTCGCCCAGCAGCACCCCACAGCCCACCATTCGTCCCTGGATTTCGGCGGTGAGCCAGGTTGCGTCTACCATATGAGCGTGTTCCAGGGCGCGGCGCGTCCGGCGGTTGGGCGGCGTCTGGTGGCGACGCTCAACATTTTGAATGAGCGCGATGGCCTCATCAAGATTTCCGATCTGAGCCTGAGTCTTGATTTGAATCCCTAGTTCGGCGGCGCGATTGCAGTGGCGGTGGTAGTCCTTGCGAGCCGATTTCCCAAGCTGCTGAACAAAATCTTCGAAATTCAACCAGGATATGTGGAGGGCCGTTCCCACATCAGGCATCTCAAACGGTGTGAAACCCGGCGGCGAGATTTCAGATGGCTCAAGGTAATCGAAGATCAGAAACGATACCCCATGCTGACGGCTGTAATCCTGTGCCGCCTCCGTGATGGCTTGTAACGCGCCCTCGCGCAGCGCTCTATCTTCCGGCAGTGTCAGCCCGGAGCGGCTTGCCAGGGGCGTCCGGCACAGCAGCAGCGGCCAACGGCGAAAGGCGGCTTCCATCAGCGTGCGCGCCGCCGTCGAGGGAATTGGGAGCGGTTCGTCTCTGGTGAGCCAGAAGGTAGCTCGTGCAATGGCCTCGCCGTGATGCTTCACCAGAACGTAGAGCGGCCTGTCGTTGGCTAAAACCGCCTCGCCGTAGCGATACCAGCGGTAGCTGGCGAAGGGGCGGCGCTGGCTGAGGACGTCCCATGCCTCCTCGCCGTAGTCGGCCACGCGGTGCGCCATCTGTACATCCATGTCAGCCCTCGCTGCGCTCACCCTCTTATAAGTCCGAGTTAAATAGAAGGATAAAGGATTGGCTTAGCCTTATCCTTTTCATTATAG
>FLYN01006831.1_pt1 | contig 12822 bp, 9 predicted proteins | sample 1122621 | NCBI WGS metagenome assembly FLYN01 (sample SAMEA4346792, study PRJEB14843) | hot springs metagenome | biome: Terrestrial Biome; feature: Habitat; material: Sediment | place: India | collected 2012-06-12 | depth 1760 m
TCATGCGAATTCTTTATCCTGGAAAACCGCCGCCTCCCACAGCGGCAACGCCGCGCTCCTGTGCCACCCGTTGCGCGTAGTTATCGGCGCGGTAGGCTTCAATAGGATCAGGATGCAGTCCCATTTCCGTCCGCACTTGCGCCAGCAGAGGGCGCACGTCCGTATCAAATGCTTCGGTCAGCACACGATGCGCGCCCAGCACATCGCCTTCCATCTGTTTTTCGCGCAGTTTCGCGTAGTTGACGATCAGCGCTTTGGCATAGGCAGTCTGGCAGTTCAACACGCTGACCAGCATGGCCTCCAGCTTCGGCTCAATATTATGGCTCTGGTCAATCATGTAGGCTACGTCTTTAGCGCGATCACCCGCTTTGACCAGTTCGGTGTAAATTTCAAACAACTCAAATGGGTTAGTAGAGCCGACAATCAGATCATCATCCGCATATTTGCGGGCGTTGAGGTGAAAGCCGCCCAGCCGCCCCTCGTCAAGCAGAAACGCGACGATGTGCGCAATGTTCGTTCCCTGCGCGTGATGGCCGGTGTCCACCAACACCTGCGCGCGGTCGCCGATTTTCAAGGCGGTGGCGTAAGCCATCCCCCAGTCGGCCAGATCGGTATGATAGAAGTAGGGTTCGAAGAATTTATATTCAATCAGCATTCGTGCGCCGGCAGGCAGATGTTTGTGCGTCTCCTTCAACGCTTCTTCCATGCGGTGCTTGCGCGCTACGATGTCGTCCTGCCCAGCGTAGTTCGTCCCATCGGCGAACCACAGACTGAGAATTGTGCTGCCGGTTTTCGCCATGATTTCGCAGCATTCGATCATATGCGCCAGTGCTTCTTCACGGATGGCGGCGTTAGGGTGGGTGATGCTGCCCAACTTGTACTTGTCATCCTGGAACAGATTAGGATTGACCGCGCCAATCGAAATTCCGTGACTACGCGCTTCTGCCTGAAGCGCATCATAGTCCTGGGTCTTATCCCAGGGGATGTGAATGGCGATGGTGGGCGCGATGCCCGTCAGCCGGTGAATGTATCCCGCATCGGCCAGGCGCTCGTGGATGTTGCGCGCCGCTCCCGGCCAGGCAAACGTCTTGAAGCGCGTCCCGCTGTTGCCGTAGCCCCAGGAAGGCGTTTCAATGTGCTGTCGTTTTAGCTTTTGCTTGACCGCCTCTACGTCAATGCCATCGCTCGCCAGCCGCTCGGCCAGGCGATCATAATCTGGCTTGAACTCCATATTTATTTATCTCCTTTGGCGAGAAGTATGCGGGAACTATAGCTCAAGATTGGAGGGAACGCACCTTTTCGGTGTGTGTTTACAAGACTGAAATTCAGGTAAAATGGAGACCATCCCGGCACTTCTTTCGCTTTTACAAGGATTCTACCCGTATGCCTCAAAATCTCTGGAATGACTCGGCGGCGCGCCAGTTGCCAGACCTTGACGGCCTGGTGTATCGAAGCAACCTGCTTGGGCAGGATCGCGCCGTTGTCAACATCTATGGCGGCAACACCAGCGCCAAGCTTCAACTGACCGATCACGTGGGACGAGCGGTCAAGGTGCTGGCGGTCAAAGCGTCGGGTTCGGACGTGTTGACCATCACCGAGCGCGGCTTTGCCCTGCTGCGCCTGGACGAGATCGAGCCGCTGTTCCAGCGCGAGGCGATGACCGACGAGGAAATGACGGCTTACCTGGAGCGCACGGCTTTTGAACCAGGACGACCTCGCCAGAGCATTGAAACGCTGCTGCACGCCTTCATTCCCCACAAGCACGTAGACCATACGCATCCTGACGCGGTTATCAGTCTCATGTGTACCCAGGATGCGGAAGCGCAGGCCAGGGCGGTCTATGGGGATCGCATGGCCTATGTGCCCTACATTCGTCCGGGTTTCACCTTGAGTAAGTGGATTGGTGGGAAAGTTCGTGAGAACCCCCATATCGAGTGTGTCGTCATGGGTAAGCATGGCCTTGTGACATGGGGGCCGGACAGCAAGACCTGCTATAACTCGACCATCCGCATCATTCAGGAGGCCGAGGACTACATCAACGACCGGCGCAAGGGCAAGCGCGTTTTCGGGAATCTCGTCGTACAACCGCTCGATTCTTCTCATCGCCAGGAAATCATGGCCGAAGTGCTGCCTGTTATTCGCGGCGCGGTCTCTAAACGCCGCCATGCCATCCTGCAATATGACGACTCGCCGGCGGTGCTGGACATGGTGGGCAGCAGCAGGACGCCTGAGGTCAGCCAGGTTGGCGCCGCCTGCCCCGACCATCTGGTGCATGTCAAGCGCCAGCCCCTGTTTGTCAACTGGCAGCCAGAGCAGGGCGTTGACGCGCTGAAGGAACAGTTGCAGCAGGGCATTACCGACTACGAAGCGCGCTACCAGCAGTATTTCGAGGCGTGTAAAGAACCCGGCGATGAAATGCGCGACCCTGCGCCGCGTGTGATTCTCATCCCAGGGCTGGGGATGGTGAACACGGGCAAGGATGTGCTGAACGCCGATGTCAGCCGCCAGCTTTATCACCGGGCTGTTGAAGTGCTCGGCGCAAGCGAGGCGCTTGGCGGGTTTGTCAGCCTAACGCCCAAAGAAGCCTATGACATTGAATACTGGCCGCTGGAGCTTTACAAGCTCAAACTTGCCCCGCCTGATAGAGATTTCGCCGGAAAAGTCATTGTCATCACGGGCGCTGCCAGCGGCATTGGGCGTGCTGCCGCCTACCGGATGGCGCAGGAAGGCGGGCATATTGTCGTCGCGGATATTAACGCCGAGGGCGGCCAGGCTGTTGCCGACGACTTGCAGAAGAAATACGGCAAAGGACGCGCGTTGTTTGTTCACACCGATGTGACCAGCGAAGCGGCGGTATGTGAGACTATTCGACAGACGGTGCTGGCCTATGGCGGCCTGGATGTCCTCGTGAATAACGCGGGTATTGCCGATACCGCGCCGATTGACCAGACGACCATGCAGGTGTGGAAGCGCAACATAGACATCCTGCTTACGGGCTACTTTCTGATGGCGCGTGAAGCCTTCAAAGTGATGAAAGCGCAGGGTATTGGCGGTACAATGGTGTTCGTCGGCAGCAAGAACAGCATTGCCGCCGGCAAGGGGGTTACGGCCTACAGCGCCGCGAAAGCCGGTGAAATCCACCTCGCGCGCTGCCTGGCCGAAGAAGGCGGCGAGTTTGGCATTCGCGTCAATTCGGTGCTGCCAGACGCGGTTCTGCGCGGGAGTAGCATCTGGAGCAGCGAATGGAAAGAGGACCGCGCGCGAAGCTATGGCATCAGCGTCGAAGAGTTGAATGAATTCTATCGGAAGCGCAATACGCTCAAGGTGGAGATATTGCCGGAAGACCTGGCTGAGGCCATTGCGTTTCTGGCCGGGCCGCGCAGCGCCAAAACAACCGGCGCGATTCTGACCGTAGATGGTGGGGTCTCCAACGGCTACGTGAGGTAGAGGATATGAGCGAAAAGCACGTCATAGCGATAGACTTGGGTGCGGAGTCGGGACGTGTCATCAAGGTGCGCTTTGACGGCGAGCGGTTTGGCCTGGAAGAAATTCACCGTTTCCCCAATGTCCCTGTGATGGTCAGGGGAACGTTGTACTGGGATGCCTTGCGGCTGTGGCACGAAATCAAGACCGGGATTGAGAAGGCCGCCAATGGCGCGTCCAGTCTTGGGGTGGATACCTGGGGCGTGGATTTCGCGCTGCTGGATCGAGATGGCCGCTTGCTGGCAAACCCGGTGCACTACCGCGACAGCCGTACCGAGGGCATGATGGAGTGGGTATTCGAGCGTGTACCTCGGCGTACTGTGTTCGAGCGCACGGGCATCCAGTTCATGATCCTCAACACCCTTTATCAACTGGCAAGCCTCGCTTGCAACAATAGCCCACTGTTGGAAGCAGCGACGACCTTTGTGATGATGCCGGATTTATTCAATTACTGGTTAAGCGGAACCATTAGCTGCGAGTTCACAAACGCCACGACCACTCAGTTTTATAATCCCCGCTTAGGCGGTTGGGACACGGAAACGCTCTCTGCTTTAAACGTGCCAACGGCCATGTTCCCTGAAATTGTGCAGCCAGGGACGCGGCTGGGTGAATATAACGGCATTCCGGTAATTGCCCCCGCCTGTCACGACACGGGGAGCGCTGTTGTCGCCGTCCCCACCACGACCGCCGATTACGCTTACTGTAGCAGCGGCACGTGGAGTCTGTTTGGGCTGGAAGTCAACCAGGCTGTGATTAACGATGCAGCTTATGAAGGAAATGTCACCAACGAGGGAGGAATGAACCGTACATTCCGACTGCTCAAAAACGTAGCGGGCATGTGGCTGGCGCAGCAGTGTCGAGCAACCTGGCGTGACCAGGGAACGGAATATAGTTACGATCAGCTGACTGCCGAGGCAAAATCTGCCGAAGCATTCCGCAGTCTTGTAGACCCTGATGACCCGCTGTTTCTGCCCCCAGGCGATATGCCGGCGCGCATCCGCGAGTTTTGCCGGCGCACCGGACAGCCCGAGCCGCACACGGTAGGACAGGTGATGCGCACTGTCTATGAGAGTCTTGCGCTCAAGTACCGGGTGACGCTGGATAAACTGGTTGCAATCACCGGGCGGAGAGTCGAGCGGTTGCACGTTATCGGTGGCGGCTCGCAAAATGCGTTATTATGCCAGATGACGGCAGATGCGCTTGGGCGTGTGGTCGTCGCCGGGCCGGTGGAAGCGACTGCGCTTGGCAATGCAATTGTCCAGTTTATTTCGCTGGGCGACATCGGCAGCATCGCCCAGGCACGCGAGATTCTAAGCCAAACGGTTGGAACCGTTCATTACGAACCGCAGCAGACGGCAGCTTGGGACGAAGCCTATAGTCGTTTTAAGACCCTGTTGACAACGACTTAAAGCAGTTTATCGAACATTGGAGTTCGCTGGCAGATCGTAACCTTACCGCAAAAAAGAGCGCCTTTTGAAATGCACTATATCCTTGAACTAGAACACATTACGAAGCTGTTTCCTGGCGTCAGAGCGCTTGACGACGTTCAATTCAAGATGCGCCCTGGCGAGGTTCACGCGCTGCTCGGCGAAAACGGCGCGGGCAAGTCTACCCTTATTAAGATCATCTCTGGCGTCTACAAGCCGGATAAGGGCGAAATCCGTGTAGATGGTAAGACGGTCATGTTTAACCATCCTCGTGAAGCGCAGGCGTATGGCATTGCAACCATTTATCAAGAATTGAGTCTTTATCCCGAACTCAGCGTCGCCGAGAACATCTTCATGGGCCATGCGCCGCGCAATCGCCTCGGCATGATTGATTGGGGCGAAATGCGGGCGCAGGCGCGCGAAATCCTGGACTCGCTCAACATTCACGACATGGATGTGACGCGCAAAGTCGGTACGATGACGGTCGGCAACCGCCAGCGAGTCGAGATTGCCAAAGCGCTTTCCCTCAACGCGCGCATTCTCATCATGGACGAGCCAACCGCTTCTCTCACCGAAGCCGATGTCGAACGCCTGTTTAACATCGTTCGCCTGCTGCGCGAGCGCGGCGTGGGCATCATCTATATCAGCCATCGCCTGCAAGAAGTATTTGAGTTGGCCGACCGAGTCACGGTGCTGCGCGATGGGGAGTACGTTGGTACGAAGCCTGTGTCCGAAACCAGCGAGAGTGACCTTATTGCGATGATGGTTGGCCGCACGATTGACGACCTGTTTCCCAAACTGCCTGCTGAAATTAAAGAGCCGGTGCTGGAGGTGCGCAACCTCTGGCATAAGCCGTTGACGCGCGGCGTCAGCTTCCAGCTTCGCGCTGGCGAAATTGTAGGTCTGGCCGGCCTGGTCGGTTCTGGACGCAGCGAGTTGGCGCAGGTCATTTTTGGCTTCACGCCCGCCGACTCCGGCGAAATTATCCTGAATGGCAGGTCGGTTCAGATCAACAATCCGGGTCAGGCAATGAAATTGGGGATTGCCTACGTGCCGGAAGATCGGGGCACGCAGGGTCTCATCCGGCAGATGAAAATTCGGGAGAATGTTTCGTTGGCCGTGCTGCGCTGGCTGGTCAACGGAGCGTTTGTAGATCGGCGAGCGGAAAAGCACCTGGCAGAACGCACGATTGACCAGTTGAGAGTGCGCGCCTACAGCATCGAGCAAATCGTCGGCAAGTTATCCGGCGGCAATCAGCAGAAGGTCGTCGTTGGCAAGTGGCTGGCGGCCAGGCCGCGTGTGCTCATTATGGACGAGCCGACGCGCGGGATTGACGTAGGCGCGAAGGCTGAGATTCACCGCCTGATGAGCGAGCTCGCGCAGCAGGGAATGGCGATCTTGATGATTTCAAGCGAGTTGCCGGAAATTCTCGGTATGAGTGATCGTATCCTGGTGATGCGCGAAGGAACGGTGGTTGCAGAATTTACCCGTCAAGAAGCTACCCAGGAAAAGATCGTGACTGCCATGATGAGCATTGTTCCTGAGCAAGGGAGTGAGGTCGCATGACCGCGACCAGCCAACCGATTCCACAGACAGCGCCGCAAGCCGCAGATCGCCTGCCCGTCTGGGCGCGCAATCTATTGGGCAGCCAGGAGTTCGTACTGCTGCTCAGTATTGTCGTGCTCTTTGTCGTGGTGGGTACGAGCAAGCCGCGTTTTTTGAGCGAGAACAATCTGTCCACGATTTTCCTGGGCAACGCCTACATCGCGGTGGCGGCGGTCGGCATGTCTATGGTCATTATCTCCGGCAACATTGACATTTCGGTAGGTTCGCTCATCGGCGTGCTGGCAACCATCAGTGGGACAATTGCGGTGAGCGGCTATCCCGTGTGGTTGGCGTGGCTGCTTCCCCTGATCCTGGGAGGATTGGTCGGTGCGGTGAACGGGTTTTTGGTGGCTTATTTGCGCATCCCGGCGATTGTCGTCACGCTGGGCATGTTAAGCATCCTTAAGGGCGGGCTAATCAGCGTGACACGCGGGGAATGGATTAGAGACCTGCCTCAGGAATACTTTTTGTCGCAGATGCGCCCTTTAAACATTCCCATGCCGGTTTACTTCATGGTGATATTGACCGTGCTGGCTGCGCTGTGGATGCGCTATAGCCCCGCTGGCCGGGCGATTTATGCCGTTGGGGGAAATGCGGAGGCCGCACGTTTGTCAGGAATTTCCTATCGTGGCACGATACTGCGAGTGTTTATCCTGAACGGTGTGATCGTCGGGATTGCCAGCGTGCTGTTTGCGACGCAACTAAGCATCATTCAATCTACCGTCCCTCAGGGTGTCGAGCTGCTGATTATCTCGTCGGCAGTCGTCGGTGGCGTCAGCATCCTCGGCGGTACGGGAACGGTGATTGGCTCGACACTGGCGGCTATTCTCTTGAGCGCCATCGGCAATGCCCTGATCTTTATAGATGTGTCGCCGTACTGGTATAAGGCCGTGCAGGGCATACTCATTCTGCTCACGGTGCTGGCGGACATCTTTCGCCGCCGCCGGCAGTTGCGACAGCTTAAAGGGTAATCATGGCAGCCAGCGAGGTGCGGTCACCATCATCCCTGTCGTTTGGCGCGCGGGCGCGAGCGGCGTTCCTCAGCCAGGAAGGCGTGCTCTTCATCATCATGCTCGTCGCCGTGTTGATTTTGTCTGCGTTATCTGAGCCGTTTCGGACAGTGAACAATTTTCTGAACCAGGGGCGCTTGTTGACCGAAATCGGGTTGGTCGCGCTGCCCATGACGTTCATCATCATCACTGGCGGCATTGATCTTTCGGTTGGCTCGATCTTTGGTCTGTGCGCGGTGGTGCTGGGCTATACCTGGGACAAGCTGGGCTTTCCGCTGGAGTTAGCGATTGTCACGGCTCTGCTGGTCAGCGTGATCGCCGGGTTCATCAACGGCTGGTTTATCGTGCGGGTAGGTGTACCGCCGCTGATTATGACGCTGGCGACCCTGGCCTTTTATCGCGGCCTCGCAGAAGGCATCAGCCAAGCGCGTTCGGCGCGCGGCTACCCGGAATGGTTCTACGCACTAGGCCAGGGCGAGTTGTTTGGCGTGCCAACCCAACTCTGGATTCTGGTGATTGCTACCATCATTGTAGGGATTATCCTGTCGCGCACCGTCTTTGGGCGTTCGCTCTACGCTATTGGGAATAACGAATTGGGAGCGCGGTTTTCTGGGATCCCCGTTGATCGCTATAAGCTGCTCATTTACACGTTCTCCGGCTTCATGGCTGGCCTGGCGGGATATATCTTTGTGTCCCGTGTGAGCACGACGCGCTCGGATATGGGAACGGGATTGGAACTGGACGTGATCGCGGCAGTCGTGCTTGGCGGCACAAGCATTTTCGGGGGAAGCGGCAGCATCCTGGGCACAGCGATTGGTGTGGTGCTGATTCAGCTTCTCAAAAATGGGCTGGCGCTGACAGGTGTAACCGGTGATGCAACCATTGTAGTGATCGGTCTGGTGCTCATTTTCGCCATTCTGGTCAATAATTTTATCCAGCGGCGTACTGGCGCGGTATCCTAGCAGCCTGAAGGAGGTGATGACATAGCGCAGAAGTACAAGGTTATACCGCGTGGAGTCTCTTGTCTGTTCATGAGGTTCATAGCTTGAAGGAGATTTTCTCTATGCTAAAGAAGACGTTAGGACTATTGTCTGTTCTACTGATCGTTTTAGGCGTGTTTGCGCTGCCGTTGAGCGCGCAGGATGAACAGCGCTGGGACGGCGCGGACGACCTGGAGGTGAATCCGCTGGACTGCGCGACTGGAGAAGGCGATGAAGCAGCCGAGGGTGGAGAAGCCGAACCTGCCGCGACTGAAGAGGCAGAAGGTGCGGAAGCTGCTCCGGCGATGGAGTATGACGGCGGACAGCCGACCAATCCCCCCGACCTGGCAGGACAGCCGATTACAGTGGTGGACGTGCCCAAGTTGATCGGGATTGGCTACTTCGCCGCGACTGCTCAGGGGATGCAGGAAGCTGCCGCGGAACTGGGCAATGTGACCGTCACGACGGACGCCCCAACGGAGGCGAACATTGACGAGCAGATTACCTTCATTGACAACTACATCACCCAGGGCGTAGACGGCATTCTGTTCGCGGCCAATGACCCGGTAGCGATTGCTCCGGTGCTCCAGCGCGCGCTCGAACAGGGAATCCATGTGATTGGCTACGATGCCAACTCTATTCCTGAAGCCCGCGAGTGGTTCGTCAACCAGGCGGAATTCAATGGTATCGCCAAGTCTCTGATTGATAATATGGTGGCCGAGATCGGCGAGGACGGTAGCTTTGGCATCGTAACCAGCACGTTCACGACGCCCAATCAGGCGCGCTGGATTGCCGAGATGTGGGCTTACACGACCAAATGCTATCCGAATCTGACCTGGCTGGAAACGGTTGAAGCGCAGGAAGACAACATTCTCTCCTTCAACCAGGCCACCACGCTTATCAACAAGTACGGCGAGGAACTCGATGGTATCTTCGGGATGACAAGCGTGGCGACGCCCGCTTCGGCTGAGGCCGTGACACAGGCCGGACTGTGCCCAGGCCAGGCGGATGAAGAAGCGGCTGTTCACGTCGTCGGTCTTGCGACGCCGAACGCCATGCGGCCTTACGTCGAGTCCGGCTGTGTCAGGTCAGTGGTGTTGTGGAATCCGATTGACCTCGGCTATGCCGCCGTATATGTGATGCGCGCGGTGGTGGATGGCGAATTGCAGCCGGGTGATACGTCGGTAGAGGCCGGGCGTCTAGGCACGCTCCAGGTCGTGAACGGCAGCGAGATTCTGCTTGGCCCGCCGTTCGTCTACAACCTTGAGAACATTGACGAGTTCGATTTCTAAAGGTTGACTTTTAGCTCCGTTAGCCCCTTCTTGCGAATAGAAGGGGCACTCCTTTAGAAGCCTATGACAGAGCATATCGCGCCGCTTGTCGAGATGACCCGTTACCTGGGACAGCCGCACCTGGACTACGTCATTATTGGCGAGGGTAACACCTCATTTCGGGAAAACGACGAGATTTTCTGGATTAAAGCCAGCGGACAGGGCATGGACGGAATCGGCGAGAATGGATTTGTTGCCGTGCGTTTCGCCCCGATTCTGGGAATGCTGGAACGCCCTCCGGCGGATTCAGCGCTCATCCAGCAGATGATGGAAGAGGCGAAAGCGGACCCAACGGTAACGTCTAAACCCTCTGTCGAAGTGACATTTCACGGTGCGCTGCTTGCCGATTGTGATGTTCGCTACATCGCGCATACACACCCGACGGCGATCAACCAGATCATGTGTAGCACGCGGGCGCAGGAGTTCGCCTGTCACCGCATGTTTCCCGACGAAGTTGTGCTGTGCGGGCCAGAATCTGTGTTTGTGCCTTACGCCGATCCGGGACTTCCCCTGGCGTTGGAAATTCGGCGGGAAGCGCGCGTTTACATGGATGCCTATGGCGAAGCGCCGAAAGTCATCCTGTTAGCTAATCACGGGTTGATAGCGCTGGCCCAGACGCCGGCGGAAGCGCTCAATATTACGGCGATGACTGTAAAAGCAGCGAAAATCTTTGTCGGCGCGTGCGCGGTGGGCGAGCCTGTCTTTATGTCGGAGGCCGACATTCTGCATATTTACAAACGGCCTGACGAGATTTATCGCCGCGCAAGGTTTGTCGGCAGCTGATTCTTTGTTGCTGCTGCTACTGCACTCGTGCACGTGCGTGCTGGCAGTCATTCGCACTGGTTCTTCCCAGATCACATACAATTATAGCACAAAAGTTCTAAAATGTCAAGGGTAAATCATGGTCGTGACCACACAGCTTAAAATCAGCGATGCCGAACATCTCATCCGGTGCGAGCGCCTGTTAGAGCATGTGAAAAGTGGTAATTTCAGTGGAGTAGTGCTGTTCGACAGCAAATACATTCTGTATTACACCGGCTTTGCGTTTATCCCCACCGAGCGGCCCATGGCGTTTGTGATGAACAGCCGGGGCGAGCGCGCGTTGTTCGTGCCTCGCCTGGAGCTGGAGCACGCGCAGGCCAACGCGCTGGTTGACCGGGTGGATCATTATCTGGAATATCCAGACGACCCACATCCGGCGCATGTGCTGGCGAAGCTGGTCAAGGACATGGGATTGACAGGGCAGGTGGCGGCGGACGAGGACGGCTATCCCTGGATTCTGGGCTATCGCGGCCCCAGCCTGTCCCAACTGACCGATGTGAAGGTTGTGCCGGTTCGCGCATTTGTGGAAGACCAGATGGCGATTAAATCCCCAGCGGAACTGGCGTTACTGCGCGAGAGCATTCGCTGGGCCAATCTGGCGCACATGCTTTTGCAACGCTACACGCGCCCCGGCGTCACGGAGACTGAAGTTGCGCAGCGAGCAAGCCACGAGGCGACGCTGGCGATGTTGGACGCGATTGGCCCGATTTACCGGGCGCAAGACCCATTTTTAGAGGGGGCATCAGCCGGGTATCGCGGACAGATCGGGCGCAATGCAGCAATTCCTCACGCACTGGCGAACAACCTGGTTTTCCAGGAGGGCGACGTGCTGGTGACCGGGGCGACTGCGCCCGTGTGGGGCTACGTGTCAGAGCTTGAGCGGACGATGATTATCGGCAAGCCAACGGACGAGCAGCGACGCTACTTCGATCACATGGTTGCTCTGCAAGATACGGCGTTCGAGGCGATGCGTCCAGGTAGATTGTGCTCGGATGTTGATAGGGCCGTGCGCGCGTATTTCGAGCAGCACGATCTGATGTCCTGCTGGAAACACCACAGCGGGCACGCCATTGGCCTGCGCTATCACGAAGGGCCGTTTTTGGATCGGGGGGATGCAACGGAATTGAGGCCAGGGATGGTGTTTACCGTCGAGCCAGGATTGTACGTATCAGGGCTGGGCGGCTTTCGGCATTCGGATACCGTCGTGATTACCGAGGACGGCGTGGAGTTGATGACGTATTATCCGCGTGACCTGGAGAGTTTGACGCTGCCGGTATAAGGTATGAGGGACGAGGTATGCGGTATGAGTAAAGACAGCGATTAAACGGGTATAGAAACGAAACACCCGCTGGGGAGCGGGCGTTCCGTTGTCACAAATTAGCCAAAGAAGGGAGGTTTACCACGACATCCTTACTATAGCGGTTTTGAGGACGTCTGAGTCGTAAGAAGTCCCAAATTTCGTAAATTTTTCATGAGAAGCATTTGAATACCCTCTCCCTTCCCTAAAGGGATTTCCTTCGGTTGCAGGGAGAGGGGAGAAAAACACCACAGTTTGGATAATGTAACGGTTTTTCAAGCGGTCTCTGAGCCCGGTTGAACAGGGTTAGTCATTTCCATCGGGATAGGCGAAAAATATGCGCTTCAACGGCAGGAAATAGGAGAACTGACCGTTAACGGATTGCGCGTAGGCTGTCACACCCCCTGCCGGCCACCAGAGATCAGACCCCATTGAAGAGTTGGAGAGAATCACGGGTCTGCCCCAGATCAAGGCCAGATCACCTACCGTGAGTGCATTGTCGCGTACCGTGAAGTTGATACCATCTGAGCCTGTGATGGTACTGACAATGATCTCAGAAAAAGGACCGGTAGCCGGGTGGTAGGTGCATTCTCGATAGTCCTCTGCTGTATAACTGTAGGGGGAGCGTTGCTGCTGAGAAAGACATCAGATTGACAGTTGAATTCACGGCGCGAAGAAAGGTGGTCGTAGTCGCTGTGGAAAAGCCAGCTATAGGGAGCAAAAGGATTGGTGTGTGGCTCTGTCAATTGGTCAATGAGCATGACGCCGAGTACCACGACTATCACACCAGGCAACACGCTGAGGATAAACCAGACATAGACCGGCAGGTGGATATGGATCACGAAGCGGGGTAGAGAGAGCCGCAAA
>FLYN01005490.1_pt1 | contig 12804 bp, 12 predicted proteins | sample 1122621 | NCBI WGS metagenome assembly FLYN01 (sample SAMEA4346792, study PRJEB14843) | hot springs metagenome | biome: Terrestrial Biome; feature: Habitat; material: Sediment | place: India | collected 2012-06-12 | depth 1760 m
TGTCGAGTGCATCGGGGTGGTCAAAATTGATGAGGCCGTCAGCGCCGGGCTTGATGTCTTGCAGGTCTTTATAGTAAGCGTCGTGGGGCAGATAGGCGATGTGGTGGCTGCCCACGCGCTCTAAGATGGCGTTAGCGGCGGTGGTCTTGCCGGATCCAGTACCCCCAGCAACTGCAATCGTAACTGGACGTGGGTTCATGCCCTCTTCCTCGTCGCCTAAAAGAAATGCCCGCAACGTATACACGTTTACGGGCAAGTTGAGAGCCACCGGTGGGATTTGAACCCACAACCACACGCTTACGAAGCGTATGCTCTGCCGTTGAGCTACGGTGGCGCGAGGAGTCATTATAGCAGGGCGGCTTTCAGCGAGCAAGATTCAGTTTGGCCTGCCCTCTCTCCCACGCTGACCTAGTGCCGGAAGTGGCGGACATGCGTAAACACCATTGTCATATTCGCTCGATTTGCTGCTTCAATCACCTCACCATCTCGTATCGAGCCGCCCGGCTGGATAACCGCCGTGACGCCTGCCTGCGCAGCAGCCTCCACACCATCGGCAAAGGGGAAAAACGCATCTGACGCCAGGACTGCACCCCGCGCGCGTTCACCCGCCTTGCACACGGCCAACCTGACCGCATCTACCCGACTGGGCAGGCCGCCGCCTATGCCAACCGTCGCGCCCGGAACAGCCAGCACAATCGCGTTGGATTTCACATGTTGTACAGCTTTCCACGCGAATTGCATCGCATCCAGTTCTTCTGAAGTGGGTGCACGCTGGGTAACAGGGGTCAACAAAGTGTCGTCAGGGTCGCCCGTATCCACTGATTGAACCAGTATCCCTTTATGTACGCTTCGAAATTCGTACTCATACCCGTTACGCCCATAGGGAATTTGCAGCAGCCGGCAGTTTTTACGCTTCTCTAAAAGCGTGGCCTGAGCAGTGGGGGAGAAAGCAGGGGCGGCAATCGCTTCGACGAACAGAGTTCCCAGCGCCTCTACAAAATCATCGTCCACCGGCTGGTTAACCGCGATCACCCCGCCAAACGCCGAAACCGGATCGGATGCCAGTGCCTGTGGATAAGCCTGAGCAATCGAGGTGGCGCTGGCAATACCTGTTGGATTGAGATGTTTCACGATCACCACTGTTGGATCCGTGAAACTGCATACCGCGCGCCAGGCGGCATCCAGGTCAAGGATATTGTTATATGAGAGCTGTTTGCCGCCGAGCAGTGTTCCGCCTAATGGCCCGGAGTTGGGTTGCTGACTGTAATAGGCCGCAATCTGGTGCGGGTTCTCGCCGTAACGCAGCGTTTCAACGCGGTGCATTGCCAGGGACAGGCGCTCAGGCGGTGCATCTGTCGTTAGACCGGGAGCTATTTCTTGCGAGAGATATGCGTGGATGGCCGTGTCGTAGTCGCGTGTGTGCGCGAAGGCTTTTACCGCGAGATTGCGGCGAGTTGCCAAGTCTACGTCGGCGCTCGCTCTCAATGAGGCGAGGATTTTGGGATAATCGTTGACATCACTGACGATGATGACGTGAAAGAAGTTCTTTGCGGCAGCTCGCAGAAGCGTAACACCCCCGATGTCAATCTGCTCAAGCGCATCTTGAAGGGTAATACCCATTCTGGCAACCGTCTCGCGGAACGGGTAGAGGTTACAGACGACCATATTGATCGGGGCGTAACCATATTGCTTCAGACTTTCTAAATCTTCTGCACGGTCTCTCGCCAGAATTCCAGCGTGAATGGCCGGATGCAGGGTTTTCACGCGCCCATCCAGTAAATCCGGCACCCCCGTAAGCTGCTCCACAGGCTTGACAGTTAAGCCAGCATCCCGTAACGCCTTTTCTGTACCACCCGTAGCCACCAAATCCCAGCCCAGGTCGGCCAGGGAAGAAGCGAATGTCACCAGATCAGTCTTGTCGTAAACGCTCAACAAAGCGCGTGGCATTAGCTCACCCATCCTTACTTATTGTGATACGACGCTGCGAAGATGCGCTGCAAAACGTTTGGCGCGCTCTGGGGCGTCGCCCACATACGCTCTAGCATCCAGAAGGCGGCGTATTTGTTCTGGGGAAAGATAAGCAGCAAGCTCAGGACTATCGAGGAGATGCTGCGGCAGGGGATTCGGCTGTCCTGCCGCCAATGCTGCCCAGGCGATGAGGCTCTGTTCACGCAGATGCTCGTGCATCTTCTGACGGTCTGCTCCCGCCTTTACCGCAGCCACCAGAATGCGCTCAATCGCGGCAAAAACGCCGAACTCGTCCAGATTTCTTGCAACGGCGGCTTTATCTATCTGAAGCCCTTTTAAGAGGCGGCAGGCAACCCGAAGCATTTCATCTACAGCGAGAAATGCTACTGGCAGTATTTCACGACGATTAGCCGAATCGTCCAGCGTGCGCTCCAGCAGAGAGTAAGCCGCATTTTCCCACGCGACCTGTGGTAGTGAGGCTACGAGCCGCGCCAGACTGTCAAGTTTCTCGGACTGAATCGGATTGCGTTTGAACGGCATAGCGGATGAACCGACTTGCTGCGCGCCGAATGGCTCACGCCACTCACCGGCAAGGGGCGATTGCAGCAAGCGTAGGTCGAACGCGAATTTGTATAAACTCCCTGCCAGGCCGGCTAAAGCGGTCAGCACATGCCAATCTTGTTTGCGTGGGTAGGTTTGCGCAGTAATTGGATAGCTGGAAAGGCCAAGCGCTGACATCACTCGAAATTCAAGTTCAGCCGGGGTCATCTCCGAGTCGGCGAGCAATTCGCTGTAGGATGCAGCGGTTCCTACCGCCCCCTTCAGGCCCTTTCCTCGCAAACTTGTGCGAAGCTTGCTCAGGGCTGTGAAGTCTTCGAGCAAGTCCTGAGCATATAACGCCAGTCGGTAACCGATGGTGGTTGGCTCGGCTGGCTGAAGATGGGTGAATGCCATGCTGACGTATTCGGCGGAGTGTTCAATCTTCTCAACGAAGGTCAGCAGCAGTTCGCGGAGGGCAGCAAGTAATAAGTCCAGACTGTCGCGTATGCGTAGCACGTCGGCGTTGTCTTCAATATCGGCGCTGGTTGCGCCCAGGTGAATAATCCCGCCGCCGACCGGACATTGCTCGGCATACGCCTTCACCTCGGCCATCAAATCGTGGTGAATTTCCGCTTCGATAGCCTCTGATCGGGCGATGTCTACATTCATGACATGCGCTTCCAGGTCGGCTACCTGTTCGGCGGTTACAAGACCAGCAACCTGCTGCGCCCGCGCCAATTCCGACCAGATTTGCCGCCACAGCCGCCGCTTGTTGACCTCGCTCCATATGGCGCGCATCTCCTGGGAGCCGTAGCGCCAGGAAAACGGAGACAGGAACTGGTCGTGAGCGTAGGTCATGGGCGGCAGGCAGGCGGGAACCTATTACAATGCAAGCGCCATTATAACGTGTGCAGGGCAGGCAGCTACGGAACTGATGGTCTAGTACGACTTGCGAGCATCCTCCCGCGTCCAGCCCCGATCTTCAGGTTGCAACTTCATTCGGGCAGCGCGCTCGACCATCGCGTAGAGGAGCAGGGCTATCCAGCCGGTAGCCAGAAATGCCAACGCAAGCGGAAAGGCCACGCTGAAACCCAGGCCAAGAATCAAGCTCGCCAGCACGACAGGCAGGATTCCAGCAATGGCAGTTGCGGCGATGTAATGAAATGCTTTCGCTGCCGTACCGCCAAAGATTTTGTCATGACGGCTTGACCGCTGCGCAACGTAATATCCAAAGACCAGCGCTATGGCTAGGCCGATGAGTAAGGCTAGGATTGCCTTGTCCATATTTCCTCTTAGAACAGAGTGTAAATGAACGGCGCAACCCCACTAGCATTACCCAGAACAATCAGCAGCGCAAACACAAGCAGGGTGATAATCATCGGGATGAGCCAGTAGAGCTTGCGCATCCACAAAAATTGAAGCAGTTCCCCCAAAATCCCCATTCGAGCCAGAAAATCGCGCATGGCCTGTTCTCCTTATCTGCCGTTTTTCCTGACGAGCAGCGAGCCGATCACCAATAGATCGAGGTCGCTGTTATTGAAGGTATTCCACGCATCACGCGGCGAAGTGACAATCGGCTCGCCGCGAAGATTAAACGAAGTGTTGAGGACAACGGGTATGCCGGTTGCCTGTCCGAAACGCTCGACTACCCCATAATATCGGGGATTGGTTTCGCGTTCAATTGTCTGCAAGCGCCCGGTTCCCTGGTGGCACACCGCTGCGATCTTATCCTGCTTATCGGTTTTGATCGGGCTGACCATCAACATATAGCGCGGCGCTTCGTGCTTTTCTACGTCCGGATAATCGAAGTATTCCGGGGCGCGTTCCCGCAAAATGACCGGCGCAAAGGGGCGGAACGGCTCACGATACTTAATTTTCATGTTCACGATTTCTTTCATCTCGGCGGTACGCGGGTCAGCCAGGATGCTGCGGTTGCCCAATGCGCGCGGCCCCCATTCAAAGCGACCTTGAAAGAAGCCGATGATTTTCTTCTTCGTCAGCTCGTCGGCCACAATGTCGAGCAGCGCGTCCTCGTTCTCCTCAAACGACTCGTACTTGATGCCCCTGCTGTCGAGAAACTGTTTCGCCTCGCCGTCGGTGAATTCCTGCCCCCAATAAGCATTGGGCATGACCCAGTTACGGGGTTTACCCAGGACGATGTGATACGCCCACAGGGCTGCGCCGAGAGCACCGCCATCGTCGCCGGCTGCGGGCTGAATGTAAATCTCGTCGAACGGCGTTTCGCACAACAGGCGATAGTTGGCCGTCGTGTTCAGGGCGACGCCGCCCGCCATGACCAGCTTGCTCAGGCCGGTTTTCTGATGCAGATAGCGGGCGGCTGCGATCAGCGCCTCTTCCAGCACCCGTTGAATGCTGGCGGCAATATCGGCGTAATACTGGTTTTTCTCGGCTGTAGCCCGTTCGGCGGCAGCGCGCGTGGGGTCAATTTCCGGCGTAAAGAAATCGTCGCCTGGCTGGCGCGGCTCGCCAAACAGTTCCAGAAATCGTTCGTTATACGTATGCTGCGTCGAATGGTGAAAGCTGAAGTAGTTCATGTTGAGGTGGAAGCTGCCATCCGACGCGCTCTGTTGGAAGATGCGGTAGATTTTGTCTACGTAACGCGGCTGGCCGTAAGGCGCCATCCCCATCACTTTATACTCGCCGTCGTTAACCTGGAAGCCCAGGAAGGCGGTGAAGGCTGAGTACAACAGCCCTAGCGAATGGGGGAAGCGCTGTTCCTGAAACAGGATGATGCTGTTCTGCTTGCCCGTTTCACCTTCCCAGACGCTGGTTGCCTTGCCGAGAGTTGTCGTTGTCCACTCGCCCACGCCGTCCACCGTCAGAACAGCGGCTTCTTTGAAAGGGCTGGCGAAGAAAGCGCTAGCTGCGTGGCTCATATGGTGGTCGCAGAACAATACGCGGTCATAACGCACGCCGGTTTCCTTCTGGATAATGTTTTTGATCCACAGCTTTTCCTTCAACCAGGCGAGCATAGATTCGCGCCATACCCCGGCTGATTTCGGAAATGTGTTCAGTGTGGTCAGGAGGATACGCTCGAATTTGACCAGCGGCTTCTCGTAGAACACTACATAATCCAGGTCTTCGCCCGTGATGCCAGCCTGCTTCAGGCAGAACTGAATGGCGAGCGTCGGAAAACCGTTATCATGTTTCCGGCGCGTAAAGCGCTCTTCCATTGCGGCGGCCACCAGGACGCCGTCGTGGATCAGAGCTGCCGCCGAGTCGTGATAAAAACAGGAAATGCCAAGGATGTACATGGATTAACCTTGCCGTTTGGCGGCTTCTAGTTGCTCAGAAACGGGCACGCGATCCAGCCAGTTCGTTGTGGGGGATGACCGTTTCATGTTCAGGGGATCGCTAAAGATGCGGGAAGCTATACCGAAGGGAACAAGGACGGTAAAATAAAAGAGGGTCGCAATCAGGCGGCCTTGCACGTCGCCGATGACGGCTGTGATGATTTTGAACCGTTGCCAGGCAAAGTGAACAATGTCTCTCAAGTGGCTCTCCTCCGAATTGAAAGGCTATTCTAGCGGATTGTACTATAGGTCTTCAAGATTAGGGGTAAATGGTTTGGGTTTTCATCTGGCACCATTTCTTGATGCTAGGCAGCGCCAAGCTCTTTTCAACCGGGTTGATGAAATCGTCCAAAAGCCGCTAAAATAGAGATTAAGCACTTACCCGGAGGGAATTACGCTATGAATTCACAGGATATGCTACGCCAAAAGCGTGACGCCAAAGCTATTCCACACCTTGAACAGTATGCGCCGGTCTGGCTCGTAGATGAAAAGGTGCTGCTGGACGAAGAGGCCGTACAATTTAGCGTTATGTTTCAGCACAATCTCTATGGTTGGGTGAACCGTCGCTATCGCTTTGATGGGTTTAACAACGTGCTTTACTACCGGGGGCAAACGACTCTGAGGGAAGAAGAGGTTATTAAAATTCAGGAGAAAGAACCCTATATTATGGTGGCGGTGCCTGACATTCCTCACGCCTATGGAGGTTAAACTTCGGCGCAAGCCTCCAAAGCGCAATAGTCGGCAGGGATTTAGGGTTAAGTATCCGATTGGGTCAATTCAAACGCTTTCTGGCGCATAACATGGTGTGAGAATCGTGAGCTAGGTGTTGATTATTTGGGTGAAGCCAACCGGCTCACGATGCGCTATTCCTAATTGTTAGACCACCGCGCTTTGAGCATGAACACCGCAATATTTTTCCCGCCTAAGCGATACTTGTACTGCTCGCTGCCCCGGAGAAAATCGAACACCGTATGTCCGGTCTCGATGGCATGACGGATGTTGTGCGCTAGCAGTACAATTCCGGGGCTAAGGTGGCCGTATTCGCCTGGCAGCAGGCCGGAATTGTAGACGAGGATATGGCGATTGTAGTCAAAGTTCAGATACGTTGCTGCAGCTTTCCCATTGATGGTGAGGAAGCTCAGCTGCAGCCACCCATTGTTGTAGACAACCGGGATGACACGTCTGAAAAATTCGACGTTTTGCGGATCGCGCAGAAAGCCAGCTTTTTGCGGATGGCTGGCAGACATTAGCGCCAGAAACCGTTCAATTTCTGCATCCAGATCATGGGTTGGCCCGACGATGTACCAGTCCGTTTCAGCTTCAGCGCGGCGCAGCTTGCGGCGGATTTCGTGGCGCTCTTTCTTATCGAGGACGTTGGCGAGATAACTTTCCCAGGTATCCGGGAGTTGAATAACCGGGCAGACTTCCTGCTGGATAACCTCAACCTTGAAACCATAATGCTGAAGAAAACGGGCGAAGCGGTCAAGGTTGGGTGATTGTTCCGGGATGTTACATAGATCGAGCAGATCAAATACCTGGGTATGATGGGCGACGAAACTGGCGAAGCAGTTCAGGACTGGCTCAACATATGCCCGGTCAACAATGATGTCCAGGTAGTCGGTGACTTCGACACAGCCGATGCTGCGGACAATGCGCCCTTTGGTAGGATGATTCTCGATGAACCAGGGCGCTAACCCCACCAGTTGATCTTGTTCGTCGCGGCAGGTAATGACCCACAACTGCCCTGGCTGGTACGCTTTCCACCACGTAGATTGCCATTCCCACGTGCTGAAGATGCGATCCGAAGTGCTGCGATGGAGAAGCTCGTTCCACTCTGGCTGAAGTTGGTCAAATAATTCAATGTAGTCGTATGCAGTGAGCTTCACAGAGCGGCGATCCTTTTCCAGAAAATACCGTTAGATCGGAGCTGTAGTTCAACCAACCCTAAACTACTATATCCTAAGGCACATCAGGTTGGAAATGTGTATGGTAGACGATGGACTTATCATATTTTAGCTCCCTGTACTGATGGTATGAATGAGTGAATTCTTTCTTCGCTGATGACCGCACATGAAAAAGCCGCCCACTATAGAGCGGCTTTTTCCCGATTGCCAGGATTGCCGAGCCGTCAGTGTATTAGATAGAGCGTCAAGAGGCGGGCTATTTCTTGGCCGTCTCAAGTTCTCGCTGTTTGTGATCGTAGGCAAGCGACAATTCAGTTGTGGCGTCGAAGATGTGAATGTTGTCCACATTGAAGACCACACCCATCCGATTGCCTACACGAGCCTGGGTGCGTGGGTCCATGCGGGAAATGAACGATTTGCCGTCTGCTTCGAGATAGACAACCATCTCATTGCCCATTTGCTCGACGACATCCACGTTGGCTTCAACTCTAGCCGGGGTGATTCCAGGCGGCGTGTAATCCACGTCGTGAATGTCCTCGGGACGGATGCCGAGAATGACCTTCTTGCCCGCGTGATCCCGATAAACTTCGGCCAGGTTGGGCGGTATGGTGATTTTGAAGGCGCTGGTTTCGGCAGTCAGGCTGCCATCCTCCGGCTTAAGTGTCGCATCGAAGAAATTCATGGCCGGGCTGCCGATGAAGCCGGCCACAAACAGGTTGCGCGGGTTATGATACAGGTTAAAGGGGGTATCAATCTGCTGGAGTTCCCCTGCGTTCAGCACACAGATGCGCGTTCCCATCGTCATCGCCTCAACCTGGTCATGCGTGACGTAGATGAAGGTTGTTCCCAGGCGCTGGTGAAGCTTGCTGATGAATGAGCGGGCCTCGACGCGCAGCTTGGCGTCCAGGTTCGACAGCGGCTCGTCCATCAAGAACACAGCTGGCTCGCGCACAATCGCGCGGCCTACGGCGACGCGCTGCCGCTGGCCGCCCGATAGCTGGCGGGGGCGGCGATCAAGCAGGTTTTCGATGCCGAGGCTCTTGGCGGCTTCCCGCACGCGTTGGTCAATAATATGCTTGGGAGTCTTGCGCAGCCGCAGACCGAAGGCCATGTTGTCGTACACGGTCATGTGCGGGTAAAGTGCATAGCTCTGGAAGACCATCGCCACGTCACGATCTTTGGGGGCGACGTTGTTGACCACGCGATCACCGATCAGAATTTCGCCTTCGCTGATTTCCTCGAGTCCGGCCAGCATACGCAGGCTGGTGGACTTGCCGCACCCTGATGGCCCGACGAAGACGAGAAACTCTTTGTCGGCAATCTGGATGTCGAGGTCTTTGACGACCGTGTTGTTGCCGAAACGCTTGTAAACGTGACTATAGGTTACACTTGCCACAGAGGACCTCCTGGAAAGGGAATGTATGGACGAAAATGTTTTTAGCAAAGTTTGTTGAATTTGCACAAAACTTTTACTTGCACAAATTCAACTTTTTCATCTTGCAATTATAATTCGTACTTTGCAAAAAGCAAGAAATTCAGCTACAACCTTGCGAGGAAACTCCGGTAAGATTCCGCGCCACTCCTTTTCTAAAGACGGTGAGTATGACTCAGAACGTAAATGCCGAAGTAATTGCCATTGGCACAGAACTCCTTTTAGGTGAAATTACGGATACAAATTCGGTTCATATTGCTCGCACCCTGCGCGATATTGGGGTCAATCTGTATTTTATGACAACCGTTGGCGATAACGAGCAGCGCATTGCCGATGCGATTCGCATCGCCTTATCGCGCGCGCAGGTCGTGATTACCTGCGGCGGGCTGGGGCCGACGGTGGACGACATGACCAGACAGGCCGTTGCGGCAGCGACCGAGCGTGGGTTGACCTTCCATCAAGATTTGCTTGACCGGATCGCAGAACGTTTCGCCGGTTTTCGCGTGAAAATGACAGAGAACAACCGCCGGCAGGCTTACCTGCCAGACAACGCAATTGTCATTGAGAATCCGGTAGGGACTGCGCCATCTTTCATCGTCGAGTATGGCGATAAAGTAGTGATAAGCCTTCCCGGTGTGCCGCGCGAGATGAAGTATTTACTGGCAGAGCGGGTTGTGCCCTATCTGCGCGAGCGCTTCAACCTGGGAAGCGGCGTTATCAAAGCACGTGTGCTGCGGACAGCCGGCATTGGGGAAAGCGCGCTTGACGCGGCGATTGGCGATGCCCTTCTGCAAGCGAGCAACCCGACAGTAGGGCTGGCAGCCCACGCAGGACAGGTGGATGTGCGCATCACAGCAAAAGCGGACAGCGAAAAGACGGCTGATCGCATGATCGCCGACGTGGAGGCCCGGTTGCGGGAGAAGATTGGCGCGTATGTGTTCGGTGTTGATGAAGAGCAAATTGAGGACGTATTGGTGCGTTCACTAAAAGCCCATCATGTGCGCTTAGCCCTCAGCGAAACCGGGATAGGTGGAGCAATCAGCGAACGAATTAAGCTGACTCAATCGGCGGAGCAAGTGCTTGCATCCAGTGAAATTCACCGTCATCCTGATGAGTTACGGCGACAGCTTTCAGCAGCCAGCGATTTGCCGATCCGTGAACTGGCCGAGCGCGCCGCTGAAGCGGCAGCGAAGGCAGCCAATACTAGCCTGGGTATCGCTGTGGTGAGTTATCCAGAGATGGACGAGCACCATGCCGATAGGGAAGAGGGCACCGCTATCGCTGTTTACCTGGATGGCAGCTTACGCTCACGTGCCTATGGCTTTGGCGGGCAGGCAGAAACGGCCAAGTCCTGGGCAAGCACGTGGGCCATGTCCATGGCCTGGCGCATGTTGAAAGAAACGTTTCCTGATGGCTAGTATCGCCGAAAAGCTGGCATCAATTCAACAGGAACGGCAAAGCGATCTGGGTTTGTTAATCGCCCCACGCCTGGCGCTTCTGCCGCTGCCTATCCAACGATATGACGATCCGTTTCTCCCATTTGGCAAGGCGATCATTGACGCAACCCGGGATATGGTTTGTGCCTATATCTTTGATCTAGCGGCGTATCTTTCAATTGGAGCCGCAGGGGCGGTGGCTTTAGAACGAACGATTGCTTATGCACGTCAGGAGATTCTAACCATTTTGCATGGTCCATTCGTTGGAGCGGGCTACGCTGGAATCAGCGACGAGAGCGCCTTCGCTGTTGATGCCGTCACGCTAGTTGACAGCCAGCATCTTGACGCTTATTTGACACGCGCGGATCGGGGCGCATTCATCGTTCGTGGAGGAAATCCAACCCGGCTCGATGCACCTGATGTTGGTGGCTATTACTGGAGTGATGCTCAAGTATTCACCCTGCTAGGGATAGACGGACAGATACTTCAAATACGAATGGCCGGGGAGGGGGCGCTATACGCAGGGCGCGGCGCGGATTTTGCCCAGCAAGTGCGCGCCGAGTTGGAGAAACGCCGTTGACTGCTGAGCTTATCCATCTGATGCTCGAAGCTGGATTACTGCAATTTGGACGTTTCAATCACGCTGGCGAATCAGTGCCATTTCGCTTGAGTCTTGAGTTGCTGCCTTCCTATCCGGATATACTGAGGATGGTCGCTGCGCAGGCAAAAGCGCTCCTGTCCTCCTTGGAAGTGAGCCGTCTGTTATGTGCGGCGGATGCTGTTCCGTTTGGGGTAGCCTTAAGTCTGGAAATCAACGTCCCCCTTGTTTACAGTCGGGGACGCTCGGAAGCGCCGGTTTACGATCTCGTGGGAGCATACGATATTGGACACCCCACGCTCTTGATGACCAATACTGTCAGCGACTTTGAACCATTGTCTCAGCTCATGGCGAATGCGCGGCAGGTTGGACTGGAAGTGCGGAATTTACTGACAATTGTTGACCTCGATATTGTCTCCATTCCTCACGGCATCCAGCAGCTTTCCCTGCTTCGGTTGCCTGACGTGATAGAGGATTTAACGCGCAGCGGCCATCTACCACGAGAACAGGCGCAGACGGTGAGGCATTGGATGAACGCTTATGCTGCGGGTGAGGCCAAATATTGAGCGCTTGCAATTGTCTATATCGGGCACGGTCGGATGTTGGCGGACCTTCGGGCGATGATTGAATGTCTTCAAAACGTCAAGCAAAAAATGCGGGACACGATATAATGAATAGGAAACCGACGGACAACTCGCAATAAAGGGGAGATCATGGGCATTGACAATGCGAAATTTACGCCAGGGCGTGCCTTAACGCTGGTCGCGCTCATCATGTTGTGTCTTTCGTTCAATCCGGTTTTGGCGCAGGGTGTTTCTGTCCCAACAACTGAACACGACCCGGCCATTGCTGTCGAGTGGATGGACCTGACTTACAGGATTGTGAAGCAAGAAGCGGTGAATGCCCCGGCTGCATCGCGTATTTATGCGTATGCCGGCGTGACGCTTTACGAAGCGGTGGTTAACGGAATGCCGGAGAACTATTCGATGGCTGGACAGGTGACCGGGTTGCCGGACTTGCCCTTGCCGGAGGAGGATGAGGTCTACGATTGGCCCTCCGTTGCCAACGCCGCCCTCGCCATGGTGCTGGAAGGGCTATTCCCAAACGGCTCTGAGGAAACGCTGCAGATGATCGCCGACCTACGGGAAAAGTGGGTTGGAGTGCGGGTGGAAGAAGTGGGCGAAGAAGTTGTCGACCGCTCGCTTGAGTACGGCGAAGTACTGGCGCAAGAACTCCTGGATTGGATTGCCGACGATAATTACGCCGCCACCCGCGATGTGGCGTATGAACTTCCAACTGGCGACGCATCCTATTACGTCCTCACAACGGAAGGAACTCGCCCGGTCGAGCCATTCTGGGGTACGCTGCGCCCGTTTGCACTGTTCTATCCCGAATACTGCAATGTCCCCCTCAACATGCCATTTGATACCGACGAAAACTCCGCCTTCTATGCGCAGGCAAATGAGGTGAAGGAGGTTGGGGAGAACCTGACCCCAGAGCAGCAAGAGATCGCGCGCTTCTGGCTGGACACGCCAGGCGAAACCGGAGCACCCTCAGGGCACTGGGTTTCGATTGAAAACCAGTTGGTCGAACTCCTTGATATGAACCTGGG
>FLYN01004500.1_pt1 | contig 12802 bp, 12 predicted proteins | sample 1122621 | NCBI WGS metagenome assembly FLYN01 (sample SAMEA4346792, study PRJEB14843) | hot springs metagenome | biome: Terrestrial Biome; feature: Habitat; material: Sediment | place: India | collected 2012-06-12 | depth 1760 m
CCCCCGCCGGTCGAGTTGGTGACGGGTGAGTTCTTCGGCGAGCTGCGCTGGGAGCGCTAGCAGATGCGGGAGCGAGACCACCGCGCTCCTTGTCAAGCCGATCAGCATGGCCGAGATCGGCGATCGATTCCGGGGCATTATGTGCAGATGCCATGGCCCACCTCGAACCGCGCGCTGGAGGGCTCGGGCGCGCTCGGGCATCTCTCGTCCGGCACGCCGGGCCATGGTAGCACCAGTGTCCACGAGGGCGGCTTCTACCCGGTTGCACCGCCTCTCCCAACCCCGGGCCACATCTCCGCGCTCAGGAGCGTCGACGATACATTGGATCGTTGGGCAGCGCTCTTGCCACTCCGCAGACAAAACGCATCGGACATGGCATCGCTCATCTGCCAGGCTTTCTCGTATTCTGGAAACTGGCGACGCTCAAAGAGATGTCCTACAAAACCACTATCCTTGCAGGCAACGTCAATGGCGGTGATTTGGGAATCCGAGTGGTTGGAGTTCTCTGGTTGGCCGCGGCGCTTGCATTTGTGGCTTCTAGCATCGGTACAGCCATGCGGCTTTCATGGTGGCAGCCAGTAACCTTGATTACTTCGGTATTCTCGCTCCTTCTTTGCATCGTCGGCTGGCCTGATGCGCGATTTGGTTTGTTCATCAACATAGCCCTAATCGCATTTCTGCTGGTGAACAAGCAAACGGGTTGGTTGCCCTGACTGCAACATACAGCGCACAATCACGCCGCCCAACGGTTTGCGCTTCAGCCGCGCCGCGCACCGCTAGATCGGGAAGGCTGTCGAGCTGATTCCAAGTTTCAAAATCGCCGCGATCTTGCTCGGCGCAAAGCGCCGTCCGCTGCAAGCCCTTGTTGGGCGCGGGTGCGCTAATGATTTACAACAGGTATGTCCATGGTTTCATACTGCTGGGAAGTATTTGTATCACAGCGTTAACAATATTCTGAAATGGCTGGGGTTGCAGTTGCCCCACACAACTGACCATCAAGCGCTGGTGGGCGGTGTACAACTTGCCGGGGCGGGCATAACTCGCGACGTGGAGCGAGCCAGTCGCAAAATCAGTATCCGCGAGGGGTAGTGCGCGTGGATCGCCATACGGGTTACTGGTGATCTAGCACAGAATCCAGTCGTCCCGACCGACATCGGCCAAGACGATCGCCGGGCGCAACTTGGCCTGCGATAAATCGGAAAAGGGAAAGGGCACTAAGCTCGACTTTGTCCATATCACGCCGCAAAGGCGAGCGTGTCGGTCAGGCGTACAAACAGTGCCTTGGGAATTATTACCACGTCGTCCTTGGGACCTGACATCCAAGAAATGCCGAAAGGCCAAAGGTGCTGGCGCACCAACGCCAAGGTGTCGGAGAAGATCGGCACCGCTTTCTGATCCCATGCAGCCTGACGCGCCGCCAACTGCTTGCCTTGGAGCAAGTGATGTACAAACCGGGTGACCAACGAAAACCGACCCAACAAGGCCGGGGTGGTTCGCACGATGGCCAGATCCGACCACTGCCGCTGCGTCTCCACGCCCAAGTGCGCCCGTGCTTCCTCGAAGGTCACTTCCAGTTGCCAGCGCAGCACCAACCATTCGACGATCTGGCGCGCCAGAGTGGCTTGGTCGGTGCTCAGCAGGGCTTGCGGCTCAAACTCCCCCAACGGGTCACCAATCAGCACCCAGCGGATGGGCACCACCGGCTTGCCGCTGTGATACCACACCGCCGTATCACGCGCCAGCGCCACCTGGCGCATCACGCCGCCGTACCAGCGCACGGTGACCGTTTCCCAGACTATGCTTGGGTCGTGCAATCGCTGGGCCAGCGTCGGCTGCCGCGCGCCCTTCTTGCGTGGCGCGCCGCGCTTACCCTTCTTGCGCGGCGCTGCCGGATCATAGAGCGCGGCATCCAGGCGCAAGCGGGTGATCATCGTGACCGGCTGGGACAAGCAGGCGCACCCTGCCAGCAGTTCGATGGCGGCATAGGTGCTATCGGCCACCACCACGATTGCCCGATCTGGCAGCCAGCGTCGTACGTGGGTGATCATCTGGCGCGCCCAGTCGGTCAGCGTCTTATGACGCAGGTTGCGCTCCTGATGATAACGCTCGGAGGGCGCCAGGACGGTCAGAAAGGGCAAGGCCCACACCCGCTTGGTCCAAGGGATCGGCGCCAACAGCATCATGCTCACCCAGCGCAAGCCGCTGGTTTTGACGAAGAACGACTTGCTCGAAGCAACCGCATCGCGGTAGATGCCTTTGGCAGCGATCTTGGCGCCGCGCCGGCGCTCGAGGCAGCAGGATGCGACTGAGGGCGTAGCTCAACCAGCGATCGCGATTGAGCACCCGATGATAATTCTGGAACTGAGCCTCGTTGCTCAGGCCCATTACTCGCAATGCAGCCGTCACAGTTCATGTTCCTGGCGCCAGGATCGCGCCGATCGGCAGCACTTTGGCCCATTCCCAAACGCGCTCGCTAAAGATCAGTTCAAAGTGCCGCAGGACGTGTATAATCGCAGCTGGCAGGTCGCGCATGGCTCACCTCTTCTTGGCAGTCGGGTGTGAGCCTAGCGTACCCTGCCTTTTCTGTTTTGTCTACCAAATGGACAAAGTCGAGCTTAGCGCGTTACCTCACTCGGGTCTGCAATGCTGCGCCGCACAAGCAGGTAGCGTTTCCAGCCCGCTTGTTCTGGCTCGGCCAGCTCCCAGCGCTGCCAGTCGTAGAGACGCAGCCCTTTGCTGCCGAGGCCGGCATTGATACGTTCCCACCCGTCGGTGGCAACGGGGCAAGCCAGCCTTTGATCGTCTGCTGGCGCTACTCGATCCAGATGCACTCTTTACCCGAAACGGCCAGCGTCTACGGTTGGTGGCGCGCTTCCAGCCAGTGCCGCAAGGCGCGGTCGTCACCGTAGACCCTATCACCAGTCACCCACGCCAGCGTGACGCCATTCGCAAACGCTCGTTCGAGCGTCTCGCGCGCCAAAGTGGGTTTGATGGCAAAGGCGCGTTCATCAGGGACGCCAGCCGCACGGCAGCGCTCTCGGTCATCGATCCACTCCTTTGTACTGCCGAGCAACATACGCGGACTGACGCCCTTTCTTGAGAAAGCCGGTGGCTCTTTGGGAATTGCCGTGGAAAACGTATGTTCTCTGGCCTCGGTTTAGAGCATCAGAAAGCCATGTGCCAAAGTCGTTTCATGGTTGATTCAACCGAAAAACGGGGAGAACTCATTTGTGCTGTTCTGATGCGGTAGACCCTGATTTACTCCCACGGCTAGTCCTGAAGAACCAAACTATCTCAAAACTATGCTGTCGCAAGGCGCGTATAGCGGCGATACCAGATCACGGCACAGGCGAGCTTGAGCAGTCCGAGGTAGTTGGATGCTTTCTTGTCGTAGCGCACCAGAATGGCGCGACCCTTGCTTAACCAAGCGAGTGTCCGCTCCACGACCCCGCGCCGTGCCGGGTAGCGCTTCTGACCGTCCTCGGAGAGCTTCTCCTCACCAATCCGGCGAATATGCGGCACATACTCGTGCTCGGCGACCGCGGCTTCGCCAGTCGGGTTGTCGTAGGCCTTGTCCAAGCACAAGTGCTGCGGCGCCTCTTCAGTCGGCACTGGGCGCTCGACCACGATCACATCCAAGGCGGCGGCTAGCAACTTGGTGTCGTGGACATTTGCGCCTGCCACCATCACTGCCAGCGGTCTTCCATCAGCTTCGGTCAACACAGAGCGGTTCACACCGGCTTTGCCGCGGTCGGTGGGATGGGAGCCAATTTGGTCCCCCCATCCTCGCCTTGCCCATCGCAGCGTCGGCGGCTTGCCATTCCCAAGCGACACCGCCCAATTCGTCACAGGCCTCCACGACCAGTGCCCAGATGCGCTCGACGATGCCGCGCTCGACCCAGCGTTGGAGGGTGCGATGGACCGAGCAATCAGCAGGCAAGTCGCTAGGCAACTGGTTCCATTGACAGCTGCTGCGCAGGCGAAAAATGATCGCGTCGAGTGCCGCGCGTTGGTCAATCCGTTTGCGCCCGGTCGCGTTGGGCGGGTCGTGTTCGGCCAAGATCGGCACGATTTGGCTCCACAGCTGATCTGGCACGCGCCAGATGGTCGGCAATTGCTTCGGTTCTTTGCGGGGACGTGGCATCGTGTGCGCTTCTTCTTCATTTCTGCCGCACGGGATGTTACCACATACCCTGACGTTTTGAGATAGTTTCTAAGAGGCCTGCACACCGCAGCGGCGCTGCGGGCTGCCTATCGCGGCCTGCAGGCACTACAGCGCATGCCATGCTCGCCTAGCGTCCGTCAATATGATGCTTGACAACATCGGTAACCCATGCTATAATGATCGAAATCGATTTCGGAAATCCTTATCTTATAGCTTTGGGAATATGAGAAATCGTTTTTATACGCGCTGCTTACACGGCGAACACTCTACCGATTCTCTCTTTTTCCTCGTTCAATAAGAGTTATTTAGTTGTTTGCAAACCACCTAACCAGCGCGATCCGTCGGCTATCGAAATCGATTTCGAACATATGATCATTCGCCCCCTGGTAACGGCAATCCTGGAGGAGTTGGACATGGGCTCTTCGTCGGCGGCGAACCCGGTGGCAGCCAAGCAGCCCTCGTGGTTTGCGAAGCTTTTGCAGAAGGACGATTTCTGGGGCTATCTCTTCATCACTCCGCAGCTGGTCGGCTTTCTGATCTTTGCGCTGTTCCCAATTGTGCTCTCGATCTATCTGTGCTTTGCCGAATGGAATTTCCTCGAACCTCCCAGGTTTGTTGGATTGCAAAACATACAGGCGATCTTTGCCGATAAGAACCGCTTTCTGTATTACGCGATCACCAACACCACCGTCTTTGTGTTCAGCATCGTGCCATTGACGATGGCGTTTTCTCTTTTCCTTGCGCTTCTGCTCCATCGCCCGATTCACGGCCAGCAGCTGTACAAGGTCGCCTACTTCCTGCCCTTCGTCACCGCGTCAGCCGCCGTCAGCCTGCTGTGGTACTGGCTGCTGGCACCCGATCTCGGCCTGATCAACACTGCGCTCAAAGAGTTAGGTATCGAAGGACCACTCTGGCTGCAAGACCCGACGTGGGCCAAGCCGGCGGTAATTCTGTACATTATCTGGCAGAGCGTGGGCTATTGCTACCTGCTCTTTGCTGCAGGCTTGAAGCAAGTTCCCTCCGAATTTTACGAAGCAGCACATATCGACGGTGCCAGCCCTCTCCAGCAGTTCCGTTATATCACGCTGCCACTGCTCTCGCCGACCACGTTCTTCGTGATGATCACGATGATGATCGGCTGTTTCAACCTCTTCGGCGAGGTCTACGTCCTCACCCGTGGCCAGGGTGGACCAATCTATTCGACCTATACGATCGTGCTCTACATCTATCAGCTAGCGTTCGTATTCTTCCGTATAGGTGAGGCCGCGGTGGTCAGCTGGATTTTATTCGGCATTCTCTTCACACTCACAGCGCTCAATTTCCGTTTATCCCGTTCATGGGTACATTTCGTAGAGTGATTCCGTCTTCGGTGGATACAGAGCAGCGAACACACTGCACACAAAATTTTATGCTGAATAAACCCAGATACCACAATATCGCGCTCCATATATTTCTTAGTATCGTCGCTGTGCTCATGATCGGGCCGTTTTACTGGATGGTTGCGACATCAATCAAATCACAGAGCGAGATTCTGAAGATACCACCGACGCTTTTCCCATCGTCGATCACGTTCGAGAATTATCTAAGGGTATTCCGTGTGACTGGAGCGGATGGGAAACCACTGATCGGCAGTGCCTTCCTCAATAGCACTCAGATCGCGATGTTCTCGACCGCTGGCACGCTGTTTACTTGCTCGCTTTCGGCTTATGCTTTTGCAAAAATCCGATTCAGACTAAAACAACTCTATTTCTTCGCATTTCTGGCTTTACTTATGATACCATCGCAGGTGACGCTTATTCCGCTTTATATTGTGTTCGCGCGGATTGGCTGGGTAAACACCTTACTTCCGCTGATTGTGCCAATCATATTGCTCAATCCATTCGGTATCTTCCTGATGCGGCAATATATCCTGGGTATCCCGGATGCCTATATCGAATCGGCCAAGATCGACGGGGCGACGCACTTTCGCATCTACTGGAACATCGTCATGCCGCTGTGCAAGCCGGCACTGATCACGTTGGGGTTGCTAACCTTCATCGGGCGCTGGAATGATTTCTTCGGCCCGCTGATCTACCTCAGCACCGACAGCAAATTTCCACTGACTCTGCTGATCAACTCGTTCCGCGGGCGCTGGACGACCGAGTGGGGCATCTTTATGGCCGCAGCTACGGTAGCGGTCGTACCCATTCTGATTATCTACCTCATCGCGCAGAAGCCATTGATCGAGGGGATTGCGACCACTTCTGGGATCAAGGGGTAGGGGGTAGGATCTGGGATGGGGATTCAGACTCTTGTGCTACTTGTCACTCGTCACCTGGTTCTATCACAAGGAGGACACAGTTATGAACCCGGGCCAGACCAGAGATGCGTCGATTGGATACAGGGCGCTAGCACCACACGGAGGCGCGGGCCCGCTGGCGCCAGTGCTGTCGCTCTTACTTATCCTACTTATCGTCGCCGGATGCGGCAGTGCAGTGCCTGTGCCACTGGCGCAACCCTCGGTACCACCTGATAGTTCGGCACCAACTACAGCCTCTGCTGCCGGCAATTCCCCGACACCGGCGCCAACAGCCAGCGGCAGTAGTGAGATGGTCGAGATCACCTTCGCGATCAATACTTCCGAGCAGGATCTTCCTGGCTGGACTGCGCTGGTCGATGCAGCGAACCAGCAGTTGGCTACGAAGAACATTAAGATCGTTATGCAGAACCAGTCGACAACCAGCTGGCCGGAGTACTATCAGAAGGTCACAGCCCAAATGGCCGCTGGCCAGTCACCTGATATCGGTCGTATTGCCGAGTCGTTTATGCCGACGCTGATCGACAAAGGCCAGGTGGTCGATCTGACCAATTATCTCAACGACCTGGATATGTCGCAGTACTTCGAGGCCCCGTTCAAGAACGCTGGCTTCCGCGACGGGAAGAACTACGGCCTCCCCTCCGGCGTGTTTTACATGGTGATGTACTACAACAAAGACCTGTTCGACAAGGTCGGCCTGCCCTATCCATCTAGCGACTGGACAAATGCGATCTCATTCCAACAGGTTCGAGAGGATGCACGCAAGCTCACCAGCGGCGAGGGTGCCGACAAGACCTGGGGCTTCTTTGCCGGCCCATATATGGCTTTCATCGGCATGTATGCGATGTCCAACGGCGGCAAGAATGTGCTGAACCCAGACAACACCTGTGCACTCACCGAGCCGGTCAGCCTGGAGGTCTATAAGTGGTTCGACGATATGATGCGAGTCGATAAAAGCATGCCGACCCCGACCGACCTTGCAGTGGTTGGGCCAGATGACCTGTTCGTAGGTGGCAAGCTGGCGATGCAAGTCAATGGCACTTGGATGCTGCAGCGTGTCCTGCGCGACATCAAGGACTTTAAAGTCGGCATCGCCGCGGTGCCGGCTGGCAAGGGCACAGCATTCTCTTCTCAGTTTGTCGACAACTGGGTGATCTGGAAGGGTACCAAACACGAGCGCGAGGCCTGGGAGGCGCTGAAGGCGTTGTATAGCCCCGCGGGGTGGGCGGCACTGGCTGCGACCGGCACTGGCGGTATTCCCATCCACAAGCCAACCATGAACCAGCTGGTCGAGGAGACCATCGGGAGCACGTTCAGCCCAGAGGACAAAGCAGCCTTCGTCGGCGCGCTCGACCATACCATCTCGGTGCCTTACAACTCGTTCTACGAGGAGGTCGATCAACTGGCCAACAACAGTCTGGACGAGTGGCGTCTCGGCCAGATCACGTACGAGCAATATGCCGAGAAGGTCTGCGGCTTCATTAACGAGGCGGCGCGGCGGTAGGATCATGGATGCGCGAGCGTCCCCAATCATCACCGACCGCACGCCGTGCATCATCAATTGCTCATCGCTACATCTATGCAAAATTTGAGCTTCGATTTCGGTGATCCGCTGTTCACACTGAATGGGCTAACGTTCGGCATTCAGTTGTTCACGTATGAAAACCTCTACGGGCTCCGCCGGGATCACTGCGACGTGCAGGCCGATGCAACCAGCCTGCGGCTCGTGTGCCGGGGGTTGACATGGGCTGGTGGGCAGGCCACAGCGGAGGGATGGGTATCACTGCAGGCTACTGTTGGCGAGCGCACGACGACCTTTGTAATCGAGGCCACTTGCACCAGGACGATCCGCTGCGTGAAGCTGATGCTCAAGAATCTTCCACTCGGTGTGATTGTTAACCTGCGCGAGACCGCTCGCCAAGTGATTCCGCTCAGCGGTCTACTTCTGAAGTACCCCGATGGCTGGCGCGGCCTGTATACTCCGCTGGTGGTGTTTGAGACCGAAGCTGGTCAATTCCTCTACGTTCGATCACTCGATTCGCAGGTGCGTGAGAAGCGCTTTGGGCTGCTACATAGGGGCAATGCTCTCGACATCGAGCTGATCTTTGAGGAACTGGCCCCCGCGCAGTGCAACACTATCAGCGTACCGGCCTGGGAGATCGGCATCCGCGAAACACTGGACGAGATTATGCACGAGCAGGCTGGCTTCATCCAGCGCGCCTATGGCCTGGTCCCGTGGGAGCAGCGGTCCGACGTGCCGACGTGGGCGCGCGAGATCGCACTCATAGCGGCGATCCATTGCCAGCACTGGAGCGGCTATATCTTCAATGACTATGCGCGGGTGCTCGATCACATCCGCTGGCTGAGCGGCAAGATCGAGCCACGGCGCATCCTGGCATATCTGCCTGGTTGGGAAGGGCGCTATTACTGGCAGTACGGCGACTATCGCCCCGACCCGCGGATGGGCGGCGAGCGCGGTTTCGAGCACCTGGTCAAGCAGGCACATCACTTGGGCGTACGAGTCATGCCAATGTTCGGCATCAACTATGCCAATCGTGGTCTGGAGAATTTCGAGCAGTGGGGCGCACCGGCCCACTATACCTCTGCCGGCGGGCTAACCGGCGGCGGAACGTGCGATTGGGATTCGTCGCGCCACTACGACCACGGCTGGGGCGCACTCCTGAATCCTGGGGCACCGACCTGGCAGAACCGGCTGACCAGCCAGATCGTCCAACTGCTTGATCGCTATGGCTTCGACGGGGTATTTCTCGACATCTCGGCAGGGTGGTGGAACGATCCAAAGCACCCGGTCTACGAAGGAACGCTCCATCTGATCGCCCGGCTGCGCGCGCGCCGCCCAAATCTCTTGATCGCTGGCGAGGGATGGTATGATGGCATCGGTGCCGCGACGCCGCTGGTGCAGGCGGGGCATACGGATGGTATCATGCACTGGCACGATCAACCTGCTGCGGAGATCTTCGACACCTATCACCGCTGTTTCGCGCATCTCTGCCTGGGCGATCCTGGTCGCAGCAGTACTGGAGTCCATGAACTTGGGCACAACCCGTGGATGCGCACCCCTCTGCGCAAAGGAATTATCCCGAGCCTCACAATTGTCGAGGACACGCTTGAGCGGGCGCCAGATGCGGTGTTGGAGGTGATCGAGGACGCCCGGCGCTATGCAGCGCGATACCTGAGAGGGGAACGATCGGAGACACAAGTTGAGTGATGGGGTCGGGGTGTTCCAATCGTCCACTGCTCAGCTCGGGAAGCATACAGCACGATGGCAAAGAAGACCAAGGCGGTAACCATTCGCGACGTTTCGCAGCTTGCCGGGGTGTCCCCGGCCACGGTATCGAAGGTGTTGAATAACTCGCCAGAGATCAATAATGTCACGCGCGATCGTGTACTCGAGGCTGTGCGCAAGCTCGATTTCCGCCCGAACAATATCGCGCGCAGCCTGCGTGTCAAAAGAACGCTGACGCTGGGATTGATCACCGACGATATCGAGGGCTTGTTCACCACCTCGATGGTGCGCGGGGTCGAGGATGCGACGAGCACGCAAGGTTTCAGCGTATTTCTCTGCAACAGCTATGGCCAGGCGGAGCGAGAGCGCAAACACCTGGAGGTGCTGCTCGATAAGCAGGTCGACGGGGTGATCTTGCTCAGCGGGTACCGTGTGCGCGAGCGCGGCGCGCCAGCGCTTCCACTCGGCACATTGCCGGTCCTGTATCTCTACCAGTACACCTACGATATCCCGGCGCCGTGTGTGATCCCTGACGACCGCGGTGGCGCCATATTGGGCACGCGCCACTTGCTCGAGCAGGGCCGCCGGCGGATCGGGTTTATCAACGGGCCGACCCACTATGAAGCGACCCACTTGCGTTTGGAGGGCTACCGCCAGGTGCTCGAAGAGGCCGGAATCCGCTTTGATCCGGCACTCGTGCGTGTAGGCAAGTGGCACGAAGAGTATGGCTACAAGCTAGCCCACGAGCTCCTGGCCCTGCCCCAGCCACCCGACGCACTCTTTTGTGCCAGCGATAGTCTGGCTGTCGGCGCGCGTGATGCATTGCGCGAGCGTGGGCTGCGGGTTCCGCAGGACGTGGCGCTGGTCGGCTTCGACAATCGCCCGTTCGCAGCCCATCAGCGCCCGCCGTTGACCAGTGTTGCGCTGCCCTTGTACGAGATGGGCAAGCTGGCTGGTGAGTTGCTGATGTCCGCCATCCTTGATGGCCCGATTGAACCGGTCATCCATCGTGTGCCGTGCTACCTGGTGCCACGTCAATCGAGCGCCGGGTGATAGGCGAGGTGCTAGAGGAGGTATGGATGGACCACCAGTCAATCGCCCATTACCGATCCCTACGTACTGGCCTGAAGGAGTTTGCGCTTGTACATCAATAATCTGAGCTTCGACCCACGCGACCCGCACCTGGATGTGCCTGGGCTGTCTGGCGTGCACTGGGGCGTGCAGGTCTTCACAACCCAGAATATGTATGGGCTGGACGCCAGTCGTATTCGCCTGGAGCCGCACAACCACTGCGTACGCATGGTCTGTGACCGCTTGCAATGGGCTGGTGGACAGCGTCAGGTCGCCGGGTGCGCCGAAGCAGAGGTCTACCAGGACGATGGCGCCATTGTCTGGCGGGTGCGTGCGGCGCATGATGAGCCGATCAAGGTCATCAAGCTCCTGCTATGGGGTTTGCCAGAGGTGGCACTGGCGCAGGGCTGGTGGCACGCCACCTCGCCGCACGATCAGGCGGCGCATTCGACGCCGGATCAACCGCTGCGCTGGCGCTACCCGTGGCCGGAATGGCTCACCCCATGGGTCTGCGCCGGCGGTTCCGGCGGGTCCGTCTGCCTGAGTATTCGTGACGAGCAGGTGCGAGCGAAGCGGTTCTACGTCCACCATCCGCCGTACAACAATGGTCAGCCGGTCGTCGAGCTGATCTGCGAAGCGGATGCGCGGCATTGGGCAACGACCTTTACAGCTCCAGAGATGCGGCTGCGGGTGTGTTCCAGGGCCACCGAAATCGACGCCGACTTCACTGCCCATCTGGCGTTCGTCGAGCGGGCGTACCAGGTGCCGCGCTGGGAAGAGCGCGTGGATGTGCCAAGCTGGTTCCACAAAGTGCGCCTCATCCTCAATTTGCACGGTCAACACTGGACCGGCTACGTCTTTAACACCTTCGATCGCATGGCCGAGGTGCTGGGCTTCGTAGCCCAGCATATCCCTGGCGAGCAGGTGCTGGCCTATTTGCCTGGCTGGGAGGGGCGCTATTACTTCGCTTATCCCTGGTACCAGCCTGGCGAAGACCTGGGTGGTCCGGAAGGGTTTCGCCGCCTGCTGACTACCGCGCGCGAATTGGGTATCCACGTCATGCCGATGTTCGGCGTGCATGGAGCCAACGTCCAGCATTACCCTGATTGGGAGCGCGCGATCTTTCTCAACCGCACGGGCCGCGTCGCACGTCTGGTGAACTGCCCCGATTGGGACAGCGACCGCGCCTGCGAAGATGACCAGCAGTTCCTCAACCCCGGCGAACCGGGCTTCCGCCGACACCTGATCGAGCAGATTAGTGCAGTTGTGCGCGAGTACAGCCTTGATGGGGTGTTTCTCGATACGTCGGCCTGCTGGTTCAATGATCCACGCTATAACCTGTACGATGGCTATCATGCACTGCTCGAGGAGCTGCACGCGCGTCACCCAGGCCTGCTGATCGCTGGCGAAGGGTGGTACGATGCCTTGCTAGCGCTGTTCCCAGTCAGTCAGAGCTGGCTGGGAGTCGATCGACGCTACCGCCAGCCGGCGCTACTGACTCGCTATGCCCGCGCGCTCGGGCATCTCTCGTCCGGCACGCCGGGCCATGGTAGCACCGGCGTCCACGAGGGCGGCTTCTACCCGGCTGCACCGCCTCTCCCAACCCCGGGCCACATCTCCGCGCTCGGGATCGTCGACGATACATTGGATCGTTATGCTGACCAAGTGGCGCAGATCTGCCGCGCCGCCGCGCAGCGATAGACTCTACGCTCCACTCCGGTCTTGCATTGAGCCACCGCGCACGCTGCAGGCAGGGCGATCGCTGCTGCCCTGGCTACGCTAGTACTGTTTCCAGCCATGATGCGGAAGTCCTGTTAAGCACAGGCGTTCCGCAGTGGCAGTCCTGACCGGGCACTGAGGCGGCGGGCTGCGTACCCGTAGCTCGCCGGCACGGGATCAGCAAGCCACTACGGTGGCCATTGTGACAGGATCCGGAGCCCGCTGCCCATGTCCTGGTGCATCCGGACCCCGGCCGCGCCGGCGGCCTGCCCCGCTGGCGCCCGCGGCGTGCCGCCGCCAGGCG
>FLYN01002489.1_pt2 | contig 12769 bp, 10 predicted proteins | sample 1122621 | NCBI WGS metagenome assembly FLYN01 (sample SAMEA4346792, study PRJEB14843) | hot springs metagenome | biome: Terrestrial Biome; feature: Habitat; material: Sediment | place: India | collected 2012-06-12 | depth 1760 m
TATTCTGGGTGGCGATCTCTTTCCCAACGATCCCGACCCTGCACGTGGCATGCTGCTCCAGCGCGAGTTTGTCCGTGCCTTCTTCGCGCCGTGGCTGCAGCGCATCCGCACCGGGTTTCGCGCGCTGAGCGTCTACGCGCTGCCCGGCAACGAGGATTGGGCCTCGACCACCGATCTGCTGGTCGATCTCGCGGAAGCCAGGCTCTTCTACCCGCTGCATCAGCGGGCGTGGCCCTTGAACGGCAGCATCTGGCTGGCCGGCTCCAGCCTGGTGCCGATCACGCCATTTGTCGCCAAGGATTGGGATCGCCTGGAGGGGATCGGCCCCGAGCCGCCATGGCCTGCGGGCGGTGGCCTGCGGAGCGCCTACGGGCTGCTGCGCCCCATCACCCTGGCAGACCTCCAGGCGCTCCCGACGCTTGTTGATGAGCTCGCCAGCCTTGCGGCCCAGAGCGAGCCCGCCCAGACGATCTATGTCCTCCATAGCCCACCGTACGGGACAACGCTTGATCGCCTGGAGGATGGACGGGCGGTCGGCAGCCACGCCGTGCGCGCATTCATCGAGCGCTACCAACCGCCGCTGACGCTGCATGGCCATATCCACGAGTCGCCGCTGATCAGTGGCAGCTTCGTCGATCGGATCGGACGGACGCTCTGCGTCAATCCGGGGCAGACGGTCGAGCGCCTGTACGCGGTGATCTTCGATACCGCCGATCCCGGCGCGACGCTGCGCCATACGGTGTTCGCCAAACAGGCGGCAGCTGAGATGTATTGACGGTCATTGCATCGTGTGGTAGCCTGGCTGCTGTCGGATCGCTAGCACCCTCGCCACCCGCACCGGCCAGACGGTCTTGTATGCTGAACCAGGAGGGCAACCAAACTATGACCCACACCTCGATCCCCGCGGAGGCACGCATCGGGCACGTCCATCTCAAAGTCGCCGACCTCGAGCGCTCCATCCACTTCTATCGCGATCTGCTGGGCTTCGACCTGATCTTCGCCATGGGCAGCGCGGCCTTCCTCTCGGCCGGCGGCTACCATCACCACATCGGCCTCAACACCTGGGAAAGCCTGGGCGGGTCACCCCCCGCCCGCGGCACCACCGGCCTCTACCACTTCGCCATCAACTACCCGACGCGCCGCGACCTGGCCGCGGCGCTCGTGCGCCTGCTGGATGGGGGCTGGGGCATCGATGGCGCCTCCGACCACGGCACACACGAGGCGATCTATCTGCACGACCCGGACTACAACGGCATCGAGCTGGCGTGGGACCGGTCGCCGGAGGAGTGGCCACGGCACAACGGCGCATTGGTCTTCAACCGCAAGTCGCTGGACTTCACAAGCCTCCTGGCCGAATTGGGAGAGCCGGATCGCATGCAGTACCTGGCGACCTTGTCGGCCTACACCTAGCCCCGAGATGGCATCCACGCTGCCGTGAGCGATGGCTCTACGGCTGTTGAGCCCGGTTGCTGATGTATTGCAGATCCTCCGGGTTGAAGAACTCCCCGGGCCGGATCAGCTCTCTCGTGCCATGGCGAACCGGTTGGTGTCCGCCTGGTTCCCGCACAGGGCAGCGCGCCGCCGGCTGGCATCAGGTGGCGGCGGGCAGAACTGCACGAACCGGGTGGTCTCACAGTAGACAGGACTGGTTAGCTCATTCCGCTGCCACTCGGGGTCTGCTTATGCCTCATCCAGGGGGCGCCTCCCCGACAGCCCTTGGTCAATGGCCTCCACAAGCAGCTCTGCATCTCGGTGCGAATCTAGCTGCCCAGGCGGATGCCCATCCCGACCTGATGGCGCATGCCCGGAGGGAGACGAGCACGATCGCGAGCGCGCAGGCCAGGCCGCGCTGCAGCATGCGACGATATCGTTGAAGCATTGCAGGCCTCCTCTGCCGTTATTCCTCAGTCAGTCGTCAGCAGCGGCGACCGATGAGCCCACTCTGGCAGAGCGGAGGGTACGGCGACAGCACCCTGGGCGGGTGATGCCAGGGGGTGATACGGTGCCAGGCGCCGCCGGGGCGCGGCCCGCGCCCGCCTCCTTGGCCGGGTAGCGCGGCCCGGGGCGGCGGTGCCGGGGAATAGCTCGCGGGAACGCACCAGGTATTGATCAAGGCCGTGGCCACAGGGGTTCTTTGCCGGCGGGAGGCACGGAGGCAGCTCCTACCCAGAGACGAAGGGAGCAGCACCTGCCCTAGGCCCGCACCTGGAGCGCCACCGTGCGGCGCCCGCCCGCGGCCATACCGCGCCTCCGCAGCGCAGCATAACGCGCTGGCGTAAGCCCATAGGTAGCCCGAAACATACGGGTGAAATGCGCTTGGTCGGCGAAACCCGCCTCCAGCGCCACTTCGACGAGCGCCGCCCCCCGAGCGATCTGCTGGCGCGCGAAATCAAGCCGCCGCATGAGCAGATAGCGGTAGGGGCTTGTCCCACACATCAGGCGGAACTGACGCGCAAGCTCGTAGCGCGTGAGCCCCGTCACCGCCTCCAGCTCCGCCGAGCGCACCACGCGCGTCTTCTGTGCATCGAGGAACTGGCGTGCCCGTTCCAGCGCCGCGACATCGAGGTAGCGGGGCGGTGCAGCGCGCCGGCAACACGGGTCGGCGTCGATTAACCCCTCCGCCAGGTGCAGCACGAGGCTATCGATCGCCAGCGGCTCGCGGGTGCTCTGAAAGGCGCCCGTGATAGCTGCAGACAGCTTCGCGCTCACCACGACCGGTGTGCGTACAAACGGCAACGAGCACGCGCGCCTGCAGAGCACCTGGACAGCCTCAAAAATCAGCGCCGGCTCGACATACAGCATGCGGTAGCCGAACCCTGCCTGCGTCCCCGCGCGGCCATCGTGGAGCTCATCGGGATGCAGCACCACGACCTGGCCTGGTGTGCTGGCGTGTGCCGCGCCGCGATAGTCGAAGGCCTGGACGCCTGTAGTGGTCAGGCAAATGCCGTAGGTATCGTGGCGATGCTTGTGGTAGGCATAGCCTTGAAACCACGCCTCCAGGAACTCAACCCCGTCCTGCACATCCGTGCTGCGCATCCAATCAGCCGACGACTCGCCGCACGATCGTTCAAGACCGACGCCGCTGGCCCTGCTACGATTGGCAAGCATACCGACCTCAGGCATTCCTCGATAAGGAGGTTTTTCCAACCATGTCCACCGAACAAGCGATCGCCTTCTTTGTCTTCGCGATTGTGGCGGCCGTAACCCCCGGCCCAAGCAATCTGATCCTCACATCGACGGGCGCGGCCGTTGGTGTGCTGCACGGGCTGCCCTGCCTGTTGGGCGTCGCCATCGGGATGGGGTTGATGATGTTCCTGGTGGCCTTCGGGCTCGGCAGCCTCGTGCTGGAGAGTCCTGTGATCCTCCTGGGCCTCAAATGGTGCGGCGGCGGCTTTCTGCTCTGGTTGGCGTGGAAGATCGCCACTGCGCATCACGGCGAGGCGACAGACGCCAGCCACCCGATCGGTTTCTGGCAGGCCGCCGCGTTTCAATGGGTCAACCCCAAATCCTGGCTGGTGTGCGCCGGCGCGGTCGGCGCCTATCTGCGGGCCGACGCGGGCGGCGCCTTCGAGCAGTCGCTGTCTTTCGGCCTCCTATTTGTGCTCGCCGCCCTGCCGGGCTGTTTTTGCTGGCTGGCGTTCGGCGCCGCCGTACAGCGATTGCTGCGCGCTCCGCGCGCCATGCGAGCCTTCAACATCGCCCTGGGAGCGCTGCTGGCCGGATCGGTCATCTGGCTCCTCCGCGGCTGACGCCGCGCGCTGATCGCCGGGCACAGGGGCGCGCGCGCCCGTTCCACCAACACGGCGCTCATTATATCAAGCAGCGGCAGCATGCCGACAATCTGCGACACGCGCTCATAACACTGTGCGCGCAAGGCACATTTGTGGACGAGGCGACCGCTATACTGGGCTCAGGACACCAACGAAGCACGACACCAAAGGAGGAAACGATGGACAAACGACAACGCATCGGGTTGGTGGGCACAGCTCTGCTGGCGGTCGGCGCCTTCGCGCCCCTGGTCAGCATGCCGATCGTGGGCAGCCTGACCTACTTCAACAACGGTCGGGGCGATGGCGTGATCGTGCTGGCACTCGCGGTCATCTCGGCGCTGTTCGTCCTGGCGAAGAAATACCGCGCCCTCTGGCTGACCGGCCTGGCCAGCCTGGGGGTGATCGGCTACACCTTTCTGCGTATGGTCGAGGCGCTGGCTGCCCTGGAGCGCGCATTGGCCACCAACCCGTTTCGCGGCCTGGCGAACGCACAGATGCAATGGGGCTGGGCGCTGCTGGTCATCGGGGGGATCCTCCTGCTCACAGCCGCGGCTGGCAACGACGCGCCCCAGCTCGAACCGCCAGCGGCCGCCTGACAGTCCCGCATCTTTCGTCGTGGATATGGACGCCAAGTTTCCATCAAGGAGCACACGATGTACACCAATCATCACCTCCCACGCCTCGCCGCCGCACTGATCGCCCTGGTCCTCGGGCTTTTCGTGCTCGCCTGCGGCAGTGCCGGCAGCGCCACCACGCCGACCAAGCTCGGTACGGTCGCCACCACTGCCCCTGTAGTCGAGCAACCAACCGCTGTGCCGGCCGAAGGCCCCACGCTTGCTCCCAACGCAGCAACGGCTGCCACGAGCGCTGAAACGATGCCGGCCGCCACCAGCCTTCCCGGTGCGACCAACGCGCCAGCAGGCCTGCAGACCTACGCCGTTGGTGATATCATTACCATCAACAATATGACGTTCGTTGTGCTCGGCTGGGAGCGCCCCGAAGGCGACCAGTTCAACAAACCCAAGCCTGGTCAATCCTTCGTCGCCGTCGATCTGCTGCTGGTGAACGCTGGGGATGCGCCCATAGCGATCTCGTCACTGGCTCAGATGTCGCTGAAGGATGGTAATGACCAGAAATACACTCCCGACCTGCTGGCGAGCGCAGCCGCCGGCGCCAGTGCCCTTGACGGCGAGATCGCGCCCGGCGAGCGGGTGCGTGGCAAGGTCGGCTTCGCGATACCCACAGATGCCGGGGATCTGGTGCTTGTCTTCGACGCCGACATCTTTGGCTCGGGCAAGATCTTCGTGGCGCTCGGCGCACAGCCGGTCTCGCTCGAGCCGCCCGCCACGCTGGCTGGCGAGCGCGCGCTGCCGACCCACCAGCTCGGCGAGCCGATCGTAGCCGGCGACCTGAAACTGACCGTCAACGCGGTGGACACACCGAAGGGCGACCAATTCAGCACGCCCAAACCTGGCAACCGGTTTGTCGCCGTCGATCTGACGATCGAGAACACCGGCCAGGAAGCAGCGCACCTCTCGGCGCTGGCTCAGATGTCGCTGAAGGATGCCGCTGGCTGGAAGTACACGCTCGACCTGCTGGCGACCACCGCGGCCGGTGGCAGCCCGCCGGAGGGTGAGCTGATGCCCGGCGAGAAGCTGCGCGGCAAGGTCGGGTTCCAGGTGCCAGAGGATGCCACGGGCCTGCTGTTCGTCTTCGACGCCGATCTCGTGGCAGGTGGCAAAGTCTTCGTCACGCTGCCATAAGCCTTGGCGCTGCCGGGCCGGCTTCGCTATGGGGAGCTGGCCCGGCGGTGCCGAAACAGCAAAGGCCCCTCGTATGGCTTCTGATCCACCCAACACGGCCACGCGCCTGCGCCTGCTGGAGTGCTGGCTGCCGCTGGCACAGCAACTCAATCAGGATCTCGGATGGGGACGCGATCCATCCGAACTTGAGGCCCTGATACTCGCTGCAGCGGGCGATCTGGCGCGTACCGATAGCGCGACGACCGCGCGTGCGGTATTATGGAGGCAGCACCTGCGTGATCGGAGCGCGCATCCATGACACGACGAAGCGGCGGCACCAAGCGCAGTTCCTGGCTCACCTTCCGGCGGCGACTCCTGCTCGTCCGGTTGCTGCTGCGCGGCCCCGCCAGCAGCGCCGACCTGATCGCCGCCGTGCAGGCTGAGCTGGGCGATGAGGGCTACCCGCCGGCCGCCGGCGCCGCGCTCAAGCACGATCTCGACGCGCTCAAGGCCGAGTACGGCTGCACGATCGTCTACCAGCGCGACTACGGCGTCTATGCGTTGACCGACCTGGGGGAGTTGGCGCTGCTGGACCTGCCGCCGGAGTGCATGGAGGCGCTCGCCTTCCTGGACGCCAGCTTTCCAGCCGGCAGCGCGCTCCCCGAGCAAGCCCATCTGCGCGACCTGCTCGACCGCGTGCTCCGATTGCTGCCGATGGCGCGCCGGCAACAGCATCAACAGCGCCGCACGGCGCTGCACTTGCGCATGCCCTCTGGAAGCGACAAGATCGACCCCAGCGTGCTCGCGACGGTCAAACGGGCGATCGAGGAACGCCGCGAATTGCTCTTCTCGTACTGGAGCACCTTCGACGTGGAGGCTCCGCGCCAGCACCGTGTGGCCCCCTATGGTATTTTCTTCCGCCCCGAAGGGCACGCCTACCTCGACGCAACCCTGCTCGAGGTCACGCCGGCCGGCAATGAGCCGCTGCATACAGCGATCGACTATCGTCTGGACCGCATCGTCGCCGGCACGGTCAAGGTCCTTCCGACGATGCTGCCGCCGCAGCGGCCCCAACCGCGCACCTACGCGCTGCGCTATCGGCTCCTGCCAGCGGTCGCACGACGGCGCGACGTGGCAACCTACTTCCCCAATACCCAGATCACCTACCACGACGACGGCAGCGCGACGGTGACAGCAACAGTGACGAATCTCTGGCAGACGCGACAGATTCTACTGCGGTATGGCGCGGGCTGCAAGGTGCTGGAACCGCCGGAGCTGGTCGCGCTGTTCCGAGAAACCGCTGAGGGGTTGATCGCGATCTATGGTGGGGGCACATGATGACCCGCCCACCCTCCCAGGAACGCCATGTCCGACGACGATCGGCTACGGTAAGATGCTGCTGGCCCCCCCCTCCGGGGCGCGTGATCATCGCCGATGCGCCCAAAGCAGACCGACGCGCGTGGATCGGGCTCGCCTGTCTGCTCTACACCATATACGCTAAAGTGCACCCATATCTGCGCGCCGCTGGCGACAGTTCACCCAGAGGTCCGGATGATCCACCCGCTTCTAGACTGCGCTCGCATCGACCAGCCGCCCGACCAGTACCTGCATGCCGTGGGAGTGGTGTTCGCAGAGTTCGGGCGCCAGACCCAGGATTCCGGCAATCGATCCTATGGCGTGCAGATCGGGGCTGAGCGCTACTTCGTCAAGACGGCCGGGCACCCTGGCGATCCCGAACCTGTCCTCTCTCACGCCGCGCGGGTCGCGCTGCTTCGCAATGCCGTGCGCCTGCACGCCACCTGCCGCCATCCGATCCTGCCACCGCTCCATCAGGTCATTGAATCACCGTTCGGCCCGCTGCTGATCTACCCGTGGGTCGATGGTGAGCTCCTCGGCGTGCCCCACGCCCGGCGCACCGACCCCCAATCAGCGTTCCAGCGCTTTCGGCGCCTGCCGACGGCGACGATCTGCCGGTGCCTCGATGCGATCTTCGATCTGCACGCAGCGCTGGCGCGCGCCGGCTGGATCGCGGTCGACTTCTATGACGGATGTCTGATCTATGACTTTGCGGCCGAGCGCATCACGGTCATCGACCTTGATATGTATCACGCAGGGCCGTTCCAGAACGACCTGGGGCGCATGTTCGGCTCCACGCGTTTTATGGCGCCGGAAGAGTTCGAACTGGGGGCCCGCATCGACGAACGGACCAACGTGTTCACGATGGGCCGGACAGCTCTGAACTTCTTGTCCGACGGCACCCTCACAGAGCATCTGTTCCGCGGGTCGCAGGCCCTCTTCAGGGTCGTCGCCCGGGCGTGCCACCCCGATCCCGCCCAGCGGTTCGACTCGCTCGCGGCCTTTTACCGGGCCTGGCAGGCGGCGCGGTTCAGCTGAGCCGCAGATATCACGCCAGCGCCCCGGCGGCAGCTCCGCGGAGCGACGATGCAGCCGACGCTGAGGCGTGATGCGTCAGTACGCGGTGGAGCAGCTGCGCGGCAGCTTGGATTGGGCGGCCCACGCAGCGGATCTGGTAGTGAGGTGCCCTGCTGGCGCGCTGCCACTGGCTAGGAAAAAAGTCCCAGAAGCTTCGCTCCTCGAGTACTATAGACGAAGATGACCAATGGCGCATTGTGCGAGGCACGTGGGTGCTGTTTGATCTCCATGCCACCGGATGTAAGTCAGGCTGTCTCGCACAAAGGTGTGACCCACGATTCGTCAGCGGCCTGGTGATCTAGCGCACCTGCACCGGCCAGGATGGGCGGTAGCTAGCAACTGGCACACAGCTCACCAGCCCGCCAGCACGCTGGCTATGGGCTCGCTTGCTTTCGTTGCAGGACCCCGTCGCCTTCGTCGAAGCTCCGGCCAGGAGGTGTAGGGCTGCGCGTCGCTTTCATAGCGTGCCCGCCAGGGGTTTGGTTCGAGGCGGTGTCCCCCCATCCCTGGCGGGTGTCTTTTTCACTGCGCCCCCTGGCGTCACCTCTGCCACGTCAGGCGACCGCCGGAAGCCCTGCGTGCTGCTCAGGATGGGCGGAGCGCAGCTCTGCGCGCTCCGGACCTTCTTTCAGGCTGAGCCCGTGCGTCTCAGGTCAGGGCTGAGCTAGGAGCAGGCGCCTGCCACAGGTGCGCTATCGGAAAATCACGGGCCTCAAACAGCGAGCCAGCCAGGCGGCCTGGCATCGCTCGGTGTGAGCGACTGTGGATCGCTTTGCTGAGCGGTATACGTAATCGCATATCATGCGCGCCGCGAGGCGATGGGTGTAAGCAGTTATGTCATTGCAAGAGGGAGGTTGCATGTCTCGTCTACGCCCCACACTGTACATGCTTGTGTTCCTGGGCCTCATCGTGGCCGCCGCGCTGCCACCTGCCTACCTCGCGGCGCGTACCCGTTCCGCCCCGGCATGGGAGATCGTGGCCGACCTGCTGCGTCAGGGGGATGGGCCACTGGCGATCTACCACGACGAACACACCGGCGTCCCGAACTTCCTCGCCGGGGCGCTGCCGCAGGTCAGAGCCGACGTTCGCACCCCGCTGGAGGCAGCGCGGGCCTTCCTCGCTGAGAACGCTCGCCTGTTCCGCATGTCTGACCCCGCTACGGAGCTCAGCCTGCTGCGCGACGAGCGCGACCGCTTCGGCATGAACCACGTGCGCTTCCAACAGCGCTACAACGGCGTCGAGGTCTTCGGCGCGCAGCTGATCGTTCACACGCGCGGCACTCGCATCGTCGCCGTCGGCGGTACCTACTTCCCCGACCTGGCAGTCGATACCCGCCCCAGCCTGACGCTCGATCAGGCCATCGATCGCGCCCGCGCGGAGGTTGGCGCGCCCGATGCCACCGTCGCCCAGGCGCGCAGCGGCCTGGCGATCTACGCCAAAGACCGGCGCAATCGCTTGACCTGGAAGGTCGAGGTGTACTCCCCATCGGTGCCCGGCCGCTGGCTGGTGTTTGTGAACGCTCAGAACGGGCGGATCGAGCATCGTATCGCGATGCTGCACACGGCACGCGACCGTCGAACCTACACCGCAGGAAACCTTCGAACGTTGCCCGGTACACTGGTCTGCTCCGACAATCCTCCTGATCCCACCTGTGACGATGCTGTCTCCCAGGCGGCACACGATAATGCCGGGCACGTCTACGATTACTACAACACTATCTTCGGCCGCGATAGCATCGACGGCGCAGGGATGCCGCTGATCTCCACCGTCCACTTCGACATTGAGTACAACAACGCCTTCTGGAACGGTGAGCAGATGGTCTATGGTGACGGGGATGGCGTGATCTTCTCACCGCTGAGCCAGAGCATGGACGTGGTCGCCCACGAGTTGACCCACGGCGTGACCGAGTTCACTGCTGGCCTGGTCTACGAGGACGAGTCGGGCGCGCTGAACGAGTCGTACTCCGATGTCATGGGCGTCTTCGCCGATGCTTTTGCCCGCAATACCACCGCGGTCAACTGGCAGCTCGGCGAGGAGGTTTATACGCCTTCCATCGCCGGCGACGCGCTGCGCGATATGGCCGACCCGCACAAGGGCAGCGACCCGTTCACCAACGCATACAACTGCTCCTACCGCGTGACGCAGCCGTTCTTCTGCGGCCAGCCAGCCAGCGTGAGCGAGTACGCACGGCTGCCGATCTCGCTCGCTGTGCCCTCCGATCAGGGCGGCGTGCATATCAACAGCGGCATCCCTAACAAAGCCGCCTACCTGCTCGTCGATGGCGGAACGTTCAATGGCATCACCGTCAATGGCATCGGCGTCAAGAAGGCCGAGCAGATCTACTACCGCACCCTGACCTCGTACCTGACGCCGTACGCGAACTTCCTAACCGCCCGCAATGCCTCGATCCAGGCGTGCACCGACCTGATCGGGCAGTTCGGCATCACCGCCGGTGATTGCGCGGCGGTGCGCGCTGCCTTCGCCGCGGTGGGCATCGGCTCGAATACGACGCTGACTGACCGCGTATTCTTGCCCGTGGCGTTGCGCAGCGCGTTGACCGGCGCGCCCGCGGTCTATGGCGAGGTCACGTTCAATGGCCTGCCTGCGGCTGGTGTGCAGGTGAGTCTCTACCTCTGCGACCAGCGGCTCGTCCGTCCATGCAACCCTTTTAAAATCACGCTCACCAATGCCGCAGGGATCTATAGCTTCCCCGCCAACGAGATCCCCAGCACTACCAACGATACATGGTATCGAGTGGTCTATTTGAACCCCAGTAGTGCACCGGACGGCAGGATGCTCGTGTGGATCAGCGACGATCTGCTGACCTATGAGCAGGGCGATCCACACCGGTTCGATACCTTCGACATCGCAGACGTGGCACTCGGGGCACCGAACAGCGCTACCCCGCAGTCCTTCCCGGTGACGTTCACCTGGAACGCGCGCTCCGTCGGCACCGATTACTACCTCTGGGAGGGGTACGACGAGGATTTCAACCTGGTTGCGCTGGAGAATCTTGGCTTGTTGCACTCGACTGCCAGCTTTACGGTGAACGGGCCGGCCGACCAGCAACTGGATCCCCAAAGCGATCTCGCCCAGGTCCGCTTCTGGGACGTCCTGGTGATCTCGCCCGCCGGCTATGGGATCATGTTCAATACCAACCGCGTCACCTTTGCCACGGTGGCCAGCCAGGCCGATGGGCTGGCAGCCAAGCGCGTGCTGGCCGAACGGCTTGCGAGCCAGGCACAGCCACGACTGAGCCTGAGCCGCTGATCTGCGCTCAGCGCCCACCATATCCCCCTCTCCCATACCCTGGGAGAGGGGGTGAGGAGAGCGGGCGCCCTGATGCGCCAGCAGAACAACCTACCCTGGTAAGAAGGTCGGGGTGCGATGTGTGCGCGCTGCCGACGCGCCCATTCCCTGCCCTTGTGAGCCTTCCTGCCTGCGGGAAGGGAGCGAAACGAAGGGTGCCGGAGGGCCTTGCTTCGCACATGCCCTCCGACACCCATACACCCCCGCTGGGGCGCAGCCCCCGGTGAAATCCCAACTGTAATAGTAGGAAGCCCGCAGCGCTGTTCCCCCGTGCAGTCTACGATCCGTAACCACGTATCCTCTTCCTCGCCTGGAGCGTTTTCTCTCGTGAAGGATATTGGTGCGTTGGGGGAGAACGCCATGGGAGCCACGATTCTGGTCATCGAGGAAGACCTGGACCTCGGCAAGCTCTTCGACTACATGCTGCGAATCGAGGGGTACGATGTGTGGCTGGCGCGCGACTGGCAGGAGGCACAGGCGGCGCTGGAGCAGGCCGAGCCCGATATGATTATCTTCGATTGGGCGCCCACGAACACCGGAGGGTACCTGTGGGTCGACGAGGTGCGCGCCACGCCGGAGACGGCGCATATCCCGATCTTGCTCGTGTGCGGTGAGTTGCCACCGCGCGGCATCGCCGAGTTGCTGGGTAATGTGGGCATCCCGGTGATCGAGAAGCCCTTCGATATCTTCGTCTTTTGCGCTCGCGTGGCCGCGCTGCTGACGCCCCGCGAGCGCATGGCAGGCGTGCTTTGAGGTCGGCTTGACAAGCTGGCACGCCCTTCGTATCATAGGGAGGCACCCCAGCATGAGCTTGGGTAGCCGCGCCTGCCCACAAGGAGGGGCCATGCTTGCCGGCCGTGAGCGTACGAGGATGCCTCGTTGGTGCGCGGCGCTGGTGCTGATCGCGCTGGCCCTCTGGCCGCTCCCTGATGCGAAGGCGCAGAACGAGCCACGCTATTTTCAGGCAACGGGCCACTACCTGCGTGGGGCCTTCCGCTCGTTCTGGGAGCGCAAGGGTGGGCTGCCGATCTTTGGCTACCCCATCACTGAGGAGTATTACCGCAAGGCCGACGGACGGATCGTCCAGTACTTCGAGCGCGCACGCTTTGAGCTGACGGTCCAGGGCAACCAGGCGATCATCGACCTGGGCCGGCTCGGGGTCGAGGCCACCGGCGGCAAGATCTTCCCGCGTACCCCGCCCGCGCCCAGCACCCGCGCGCGCCGCTATTTCCCCGAGACCGGGCATAGCCTGCGGGGGGCGTTCAAAGCCTTCTGGGAGGCGCGCGGCGGCGCGGCGATCTTCGGGCTGCCGATCAGCGAGGAGATCGCCGAGCAGCTCGCCGACGGGCGCTGGCATACGGTTCAGTACTTCGAACGGGCGCGCTTCGAACTCTGGCCGGGCGCGGTGCTGCTTGGGCACCTCGGGCGCGCTCTGGCGCCGCCCCAGTTGCTCGAACCCTGGCCGCCCAACTCACCACCGCCCGGCCCGCTCTCCGAGGAGGGTACGCCCCGCCC
>FLYN01044803.1_pt2 | contig 12759 bp, 12 predicted proteins | sample 1122621 | NCBI WGS metagenome assembly FLYN01 (sample SAMEA4346792, study PRJEB14843) | hot springs metagenome | biome: Terrestrial Biome; feature: Habitat; material: Sediment | place: India | collected 2012-06-12 | depth 1760 m
CGGATTTTGTCCATTGCGGTCGTGAACTCAGGTGCCTTCACGGCTTCGGCCACCGCTTTTCGTACGGTCGCCATGATTGGTGCCGGCACACCCTTTGGAGCAAACATGCCGGACCATACATAGTTTTCGACGTCGTAACCGAGCTCTTTGAGCGTCGGAACATTGGGAAAGGCCGGATGTCGCTTGGCGCCCCACGACGCGAGGATCCGCAGTTTTCCGGCTTCGACGTGCGGCACCGCCATGCCCGGCGGCGACGCCCACATCTGCGCATTGCCGCCAAGAACCATCGTCATGGCCGGACCGCCGCCGACGGCCGGAACTTGCCGCATCTTGATTCCGGCAGCGTGCAGGAACATTTCCATCGGCAAATGCGACGGACCGTACAGACCGGAATGCGAATAGAGAATCGTTCCGGGCTTGGCCTTGGCGTCGTCGACCAGTTCCTTCAGCGTCTTCCACGGCGTTGACGCGGCGACCGCGAGCACCGGCGGGTCTGCGGCAAGCAGGGCAATCGGCTCGAATTGGTCGCGGGTATATGCCGGCTTGCGGCCGAAGATCGCGTCAACCTCGGGAATGGTCGAGAACGACACCAGCGTGACCATCAAAGTGTAACCGTCCGGCTTCTGGGTTGCCGCGTACTGAATGCCGGTTGCGCCGGCGGCGCCCGGTCGATTCAAAACCACGACCGGCTGCTTGAGCTGCTTCTCGAGCGCAACGGCAAGCGGCCGCGCCGACAAATCGGCCATGCCGCCGGGCGGAAACGGAACCACCAGGGTGATCGGGCGGCTGGGAAATGCCTCCTGCGTGAAGGCCGCAAGTGGAAACAGCGCACAAGCGAGCAGAATGCAGACTGTGGATGATTGGATGAATCGCCGAGAGGTCATGTCAGCTCTCCTGTGCAGGCGCGCCGAAATCGCACATTGCGCCATACAAAACCATACGAAACCAATGACACCGACTGGCGCACATGCTAAATTCCCTTTCTATGAAATTCAACTCCGGAATTGAAATTCGTTCCATGCGGCGCCGCAGTAGCTATAACGTCGAGACCCCCCACCGCCTTTTAGTCGTTGCAGCCAAGATTTTCGCGGAACGCGGGTATCGGGCTGTGACACTCAAGGACATTGTTGCCGCAGCGCGGGTGAACGGTGCTACGGCGCACTATCATTTCGGGGATAAGGCCGGGCTCTATCGGGCGGTCATTCGCGAACAATTGCGGCTGCGCGAGCAGCAGGTTTCCATCGATGAACTCGAGCTGCGACAAATTGCGCCGCGGCAACGACTGCGCGCTTTCGTATCGCGCCTCATGCAGCAACTGTTGCTCGATACGGAAGACGTCTACATGGCGCGCTTGATGCTTTGGGAGGCCATCGACCCCGGTCCCGCTTTTTCCGTGGCCGTGAAGAAACTGCCGCAGCACCAACTCGACATTCTGTCGCGCATTATCCGCGATATTGTCGGACGCAAACTGACGCGCCGCCAGATTCGTGCCAGCGCGATCAGCATCCTCGGTCAGTGCGTGTTCTATCGCTACGGCCGGCTCGTGTTGGCGAAGACCGAGCGGCGGGTGCCGCGGTCTGCGGCCGAAGTGCAGAAAATCGCAGACCATATCTGTGAATTTTCGCTTGCGGCGCTGGACGGTCTGGTTCGGCGGCAAACGGCCTGCGAGGGCGCACGAAACAAGTCAGCGCACAGGAGCGCGCAGCGACTGAGGTCCGCCGCTTCGAATATGATAGGAGCACCGAATGCTCGGGCATAATGTTCGCGAAGATCTCGCGATGGTGTGCCGCATACTCGCCCATCATCGGATGATTGATTTGTGGGGGCACGCCAGTCTGCGTGTTCCGCGCAGCGATGTGATCGCAGTCACGCCGAAATTCTCGAGAACTTGTCTCCCCCGCACGATTGGTGCTTCCGACATTTTGATCTGCAGCCTTGACGGCCGTGTCTTGGAAGGCCGCGGAGAATTGCCGAATCAGTTTGCCGTCGATCTGGAGGTGTATCGCGCGCAGAGCGAGCGCACGGCCTGTCTGTTCGCTTGCCCAGCGACGGCCATGGCAGCGGCTGTCGCAGGCACAAGCCTGAAGCCTCTCACGCACATGGAATCGTCGGCCGGCTACGGCCTTCGGACGTGGAACGGTGCGGGCTTGGCGCTCTCGGCCGAGAAAGCAAAGTCACTGGCGGCGGAAATGTGTTTGGGAACGGCGGTCCAACAACCGGGAATCGGTAGCTGGGTGGCAGAGAAAAACATCTTCGAATGCCTCATCACGATGTACCATCTCGAGTACCTGGCTCAAGCAAATCTCATCCACACCGTTCTGCCGTCCGGTCAAATCATCGACCGCAAGGATTCCGACAAACTTTGGAGACAATTCTCGGGTCACTATCACTACGTGGAATTTCTCGGTTCGCTTGACCCAGGTCCGCTCGCGCATCCTTTTCCGGCGTTCCGTGACCGGCACACGAACGATCGCGATCCGTTCATCGAGCTCAAGATCGCCATGAGCTTCGCCTGCCGCGCGCTGTGGGAACGCGACACATTGGTGGCATTTCTCGAACATGTCAGCCATCGACTGCCGGTGAAAGATCGCTTTCTGATCACGGCCTCGCGGAACTTCCGCGACATGACGCCTGATGATGTTTCGCTCTTGGATTTCAACGCAAACTGGATCGACGGACCGCGGCCGCCAAACTTCAAGTGGTTTCACGCACAGATCATGGCCGAGCGCGCCGATGTCCAGGCGGTCGTGCATACCCACGATCTCTACGGCCGAGTCTATGCGCTTGCCGGCCAGCCGCTTGTGCCGACATTTCGCATCGGGCTCGATATAGCGACGCGCCCGCTGCCGAAATATCCGCGTTGCGATCTCATCGTCGATGCCGATGTCCGCCGGCAGACCATGGATGCGCTCGCTGACGGACCGATCGTGCACGAGATCGGGCACGGGACCGATTTTGTGGCAGATACGCTGGAGAAGGCGACCGTGAACGCCATTCAGCGGGAGGCGTTTCTCGCCAGCGACTACCTCGCGCGCCGCTTCGGCAAACCCAACGAGCTACACCCGCAGACGATCGCCGATATTCGGGCGGTCGAGTTTGGCGCCGAGGACTGGTGGTGGTTCTACACCGCCGAGGTCGGCGCACTGCGCCGCAGCCCCGGCGGTCTGTGACACAGGGGAGGATTGCATCATGAATGCCGAGGAGTGGAAAACCTATCTTGAGGTGATACAGGACAATCGCGCGATCGACCTGGTGTCGCTAGGGCAATACGCATCGCTGGTGTCGTCGCTGAATACAATGGTCCGAAACACAGCGGCCAAGCATCTGAACTTTGAGAACGAGCCGGCGCGATTCACGCATACATTGCACGAGCTCTCGAAATGACCCTCGCTGCAACTGTCTCCGAGCTGTCGCTCGTGGAGGCGGCAGATGCGGTTAGGACCGGTGCTATCACAGTCGAGCAGATCACCATGACTGCGCTCGATCGACTGGAAAAGATCGGTCGGCAACTCAATTGTGCGATCGCGATCGACCGCGCGGACGCCTTGCGGGCTGCGGAGCAACTCGACCAGGAGAGCAAGCGGGGTCACCTGCGAGGTCCGCTCCATGGCGTACCGCTCGCGCACAAGGATTTGTTTCATCGCGCGGGAAAGATTACAACCTACGGATCGCCGATCCTGCGGGATTTCAAATCCGATAAGACGGCCACTGTGTTGAACCGCCTCGAACGCGCGGGCGCCGTCAACGCGGGCTCCTTAAACCTGTCGGAGTTTGCATTCAGCCCGACCGGTTTCAACAGGCATTTCGGCTCGTGTCGGAATCCCTGGCACACCGCGCATGTGACGGGCGGCTCGTCGAGCGGCTCCGGCGCGGCGGTGGCAGCACGGCTTGTCTATGGCTCGCTCGGCACCGATTCGGGCGGTTCGATCAGGCATCCTGCGGCCATGTGCGGGGTCGTGGGATTGAAGCCGACGCAGACGCGCGTCAGTCGTGCGGGCGTGATGCCGCTGTCGCACTCGCTCGATTGCGTGGGTCCGATGGCGCGGACGGCGCGCGATTGCGCGCGGCTGCTCTCGGTCATTGTCGGGCCCGATGCGCACGATCCAACCGCATTCGATGCGGCGGCACCGGATTACGAGGTACTTCTCGATCGGAAAATCAAAGGACTGAAGATCGCGGTGCCGCGCCATTACTACTACGACGTCGTGTCCGAGGAGGTGCGTCACCTGTTGGATGAGAGTCTCGTCGTCCTGGAAGATTTGGGGGCGATCATTCGCGAAACTCCGACCGCCGATATCAACCTGATCAATTCTCTGGCGCAACTTGTCATGTGTGTCGAGGCCGCGACCGTGCATCAACAGTGGCTTAAGACGCGGCGCGACGACTACGCCGAAGTCGTGCGCAGCCGGATCGAGCCGGGTCTGTTCATTCCGGCGACGCGCTACTGCGAGGCGTTGGCATTGCGCTCCGGCATCATGCGCTCATTTCTCGATACCTGCATGGGCGATGCAGACGTGATCCACCTGCCTGCGGTTTGCATTGCAGTGCCGACGATCCGCGAAACGACCGAAGACGAACCCAGTGTCGTGGCCAAGCGGCTTGGTGCGCTCACGCATTGCACCCGAGGGATCAATTATCTCGGGTTACCCGCGGTCAGTGTTCCGGCCGGCTTCACCCGAAACGGAATGCCGATGGCCTTTCAGCTCGTCGGCCGCCCTTTCGACGAGGGGTTACTCCTGAAAGTCGCGGATGCATACCAGCAAGTCACCGATTGGCATCGCAGGGTACCGGCCATCGCTGAATAAAGTTCGCTGTCTTCGGTAAAATCTTGAAGGCTTTGCGGCGAGCAGCCTCGCTGATTGCCGCAGTCTCGCGTAAGCTCGCCGGAAAATTCGTCACTCTATGCTCTCAAAGTCTCCGGTCTGGTTTGGGACCCGCGACCGAGAGGTTGTCTTCGTCGGGGGCACGATGCGGTACGTTCGGTACAGGTGGCCAAAGGCCCCCGCAACCAAATTAACCGGCGAAGTCAGAGCCTTACAGACAAGCGCCCCGGACCGATTTCCGGGGCGCTTCGTTGTTTGTTAGAGGCTCTAAATGGGCATCGCAGGTCTTCACGCACGGGTTGGAAAAACGATTTCCCGGCTTTAAGCGCATGCCTATTGTTTCCTGTTTCTTGCCAAGCAAGAAGGAGAAAAGCCAAGATGGACATTGCGGATTTTCTGATCGTCGGTGGTGGAAGTGCCGGCGCAACATTGGCTGCCCGTTTGTCAGAAGATCCCGCGACTCGCGTACTGCTCGTCGAGGCGGGGGCCGATACGCCGCCCGGGGCCACGCCGCCTGACATCGTCGATACGTTTCCCAGTTCCGCATTGAACGAGAACTATTTGTGGAAACTCGAGGCAGCGCGCTTTGCCGATGGGCAACGTTATCCCTTTCCACAGGCCCGCATTATGGGCGGCGGGTCGAGCGTGATGGGCCTCGTTGCATTGCGCGGTTTGCCTTCGGATTTCGACAGTTGGAAAGCGGCGGGCGCCGAAGGCTGGGGTTGGAGCGACGTGGTAAAATATTTCCGCAAGATCGAGAACGATCTCGACCGCGACCGCAGCCAGAGCGGCGAACGGCCCTACACGATCCGCCGTATTCCGACGAACGAGTGGCCATATTTCGTCACCGCAATGGAACGTGCGGCCGTGGCGCGGGGTCTTCCCATCATACCCGACATCAACGAAAGCCAGAGCGATGGCTTCTTTGCGATGCCGGTCAGTCAGGACGCAGAGACGCGCTCGACCAGTGCGAGTTGCTACCTGACGCCGGCCGTCCGCAAAAGAGCCAATCTTTCGATTATGGCGGAGGCGAAGGTTACGACGCTGCAATTCGACGGGACGCGAGTTTGCGGCGCACTGGTCGAACGCGGCGGACAAATTTTCCGGATCGATGCACGGCAAATCGTTTTGAGCGCCGGCGCAATCCACTCGCCGACGATTCTGCTGCGCAGCGGCATCGGTCCGGCTAAGGACCTCCGGCCGCTTGGCATTTCTGTGGTTGCCGATCGGCGCGGGGTCGGGCGCAATCTGCAGAATCATCCCTATTTGCATTTCGCGGTCACGCTTCCTCCACGCTCGCGGCTTGCGCCACATCTGCGGCGCTTCGCCATTGCCGGCATCCGCCACTCCTCGGGCCTGGAGGACGGCACGGCAGGAGACCTCCTCATTCTCGTTTTTGGCCGCGTGAGCCCCCGGTCCTTCGGACCCGATCTCGCCATGCTCGGCGCCGCGCTCTACGCACCCTATTCCCGGGGCTTCGTGACGCTCGCGAGTCCGGATGCCGCGGTGCCGCCGCAGATCGATTTTCGTCTGTTGGACGATCCTCGCGACGCACCCCGCATGGTCAAGGCGGGCCGGCTTGTGGAGACGTTGCTGCTCGATCCTGCGGTGGCAAGCGCCTATAATGATGCTTTCCTGCTGCCGCCGACGATGGCGTTGAATCAATTCAACAAGCCGGGCTTTCTTGGCGAACTGCTCGCTGCGGCCGCCAAAGTCACGTTGAACCTGCCCGCCCCCTTAACCCGTGCCTTGGTCGGCCTGGCGATCCGCCCCGGCCGCTGGTTTGCCAACCGCCACAGCCATTCGCCCTTGACCGACAGCGAAATCCTCGGTGCAGCCGTGCCGATGGCGCATCCGACGGGTACCTGCGCCATCGGGCGCAAAGACGATCCGCTGGCGGTGGTCGACAGCGCCTGCCGCGTTTATGGTGTCGACGGCTTGCGTGTCGTGGATGCTTCGGTGATGCCGCGCATTCCTGCGGCAAACACCAATCTACCGACGATCATGATCGCAGAGCGCGCTGCTGACCTGATCCGGTCACAGGCGATTTAGGCTGTGCGCTCCGGCGCAGAGGCATCGCTTGCCGACATCTCTTCGCGCCGCCCGCGCCGGCGCCAGCGTTCCAGCACGCCCATCACTCCACCGGGGATGTAGAGCGCGATAATGATGACGACCACGCTGAAGATCGCGCGGTTGACTTCGGATGTGAAAGTGACGCGCAGCGCGTCGGCGACCAGCAGGACCAGGGGCGTGCCGATCAGCGGGCCTTGCCATGTTCCCGGCCCGCCGATGACAGCCATCAGAACCGTGTTCAAGGAAATGTCAAACGAGAAGGTTCCGGTGGGTTCGATATACATGATGCGCTGCGCGTAGAGCCCGCCTACAACACCGGCAATAAAACACGCGATTGCGTTGGCGACCCATTTTACCTCGGTGGTCTTGACGCCGATAATTTCGGCGGCGTCCTCGTCCTCACGAATGGCGACAAGGGCGCCACCGATGTTGGAGCGCTCAATGGCATAGACCAGCAGCGTGACGAGCACCGCCAAACCGAGAAACAAAAAATAGAACAACCGCTCCACATTGAGGGGGCTCAGCCCGAGCGGTTGCATGTAGATGCCGAGCGCGCCTTGTGTGTAGCGCAAGTTGAGCGCCAGTATCTGCACGGCCAGCGTGACAATCATGGTCACGAGCGCAAAATAGGCCCCGCGCAGTCGCAAGGTGGGAATCCCGATCAGCAAGCCGGCGATCGCCGCTGTCAGCCCGGCGACAGGCGCGGTGAGGAACGGCGACAGGCCGAAATAGTGGAACAGGATGGCGCTCGTGTAAGCGCCAGTCCCGAAAAATGTCACCATGCCAAAGTTCAGATAACCGCCGTAGCCGCCCAAAATATTCCAGGCCTGCGTCAGCACGATATACATAAACACCGTGCCGAGCGTGCTCAGGAAGAAAAGTCGCGTGCCGATCAAGCCGTAGAGGACAAGAGCAAACAGCACCGCGACCCAGAACCCGATGCCGGCCCACGCGCGCCAGCCGCGACGCTCTGTGGATTTCAGGAAAAAAACCGAGAGCACCGCCGCCCTCCTAAATCCGCCGGCGCACGGCGCCTGTGAGCCCTTCACGGCGCACCACAAGGATCACGGCCAGCATGACGTAAAGTACGAGATAGACGTAATCGAAGGGCAGAAACGCCGCGACGCCGGTCTGAATGAGGCCGACAACGAGGCCGGCAAGCAGCGTGTTGGCGACATTGCCCAATCCGCCGAGTATGACGACCAGGAATGCCCAGGCGAGCCAGAGAATCTGCGTGTTGGGGGAAAACGGAAACACCATGCCGAGCGTCACGCCCGCGGAGCCGGCGCATGCTATTCCCAGCCCGAACATGATTGCCGACAGCGTCTGGACATTTATGCCGACCGTCATCGCCGCGAACCGATTCTGCCCCATGGCGCGGATGGCGCGACCGGTCAGCGTGTAACGAAGAAACGCCCAGAATGCGATGATCAGCAAAAGCGCCAGTGCGCCGGCAATCAGCTTTACATTGGCCAGCATGATCGGGCCGACGAGGATGGAGCGGTTGGTGTAGGCGGCGGTGATGACGCGGGTATCGGTGGTCCAGGCAATGGTGCCGAGACTCTCCACGAGGACCATCAACCCGAACATTGCGACGAGACCTTGCGTTTGCGGCGCGAGTTCCACGCGCGTGATCAACATCCGATAGACGATCACGCCGACAGCAAAAAATACGGGGAGCGCAAGGAAGAAGGAAATAATTGGATCGATCGCGAGACGGCGGAACAGCTCGAAAGCAAAGAATGAGCCAAGCATGAGGAACGCGCTGTGCGCCACGTTCACAATCCCCATCACGCCGAGCACGAGGCTGAGCCCGACGCCGGCAATGGCGTAAATGAGGCCCAATAAGATCCCGTCCGCAATGATGGTTGCGATCTGGTTCAGCATGCCCCGTCTGCTCCTTGGCCCTCCCTTAGACACCAAGCCAGCCGCGAACCATCGCGCCGAGATCGCCCTCAAAGGCGGCGCGGTCCCCTTCGATATCGTTCTTTCCGGAGTTCAACACATAAACGTAGTCAGCGATTGCGATGGCGGCGCGCACGTCCTGATCGACGAGCAGAACCGTGCGGCCCTCGTCCTTCAGCGCCACGAGCTCTTGATACACCTGATGCGCGACGATGGGAGATAGACCGGCCGACGGCTCGTCAATCAGGAGCACGCTGGGATTGGCCACAAGCATTCGCGCAATTTCAACGGCGCGTTGTTGGCCTCCGCTGAGGCTGCCGGCAACGCGATGCTGCAGCGGACGCAAATGCGGATAGCGAGCAAACATTGCCTCCACCGCCGCGCGCAACCGCTTGCGGTCGGAGCGCATGACCCAGCCGCCGAGTTCGATGTTCTCGAGCACCGAAAGCTCCGGGAACATGGAGCGCCCCTGCGGCAACAAGGCGATTCCGTGTTCGATGTGCCGGTGCGGCGGCAAATTGCTGAGCTCCGAGTCGGCCAAGCGAACGGCGCCGTGCCCGGGCGGCAGGAAGCCGGAAATGACCTTGAGCAGCGTCGATTTTCCGGCGCCGTTGGGGCCGAGAATCACGGTGATGCGGCCGGGCTCGGCCTTGAGATTGACGCCGCGCAAAATCGGGTGCCCCGGCGTGTAGCCGGCAATCACGTTGGCGACCTCGAGGCGGGGAGCAGAAACCGGCATGACTAGCTGCGACCCAAGTAACCTTCGATCACCTTCTCATCGCGGACCACGGCCGCGGGCAGGCCGGCGGCCGCTACCCGGCCTTCGACCAAGCACACCATGAAGTCCGACATTTTTACCAGGTCCGGCACTTCGTGACTTACGACGAGAAAGGAAGTGCCCTCCTTCTGAACCGTCTCGCGAATGCAACGGATCAGGACCTTCTTGATCTCCGGATGTACGCCGGCGAACGGTTCGTCCATCAATACCAACCGTGGTTGGGTGACCAGCGCGCGCGCGAATTCAAGCAAACGCTGTTGACCGCCGGACAGCTCGCTCGCGGTGTGGTCAGCGTAACGCTCAAGTCCCACGAACGCCAGCAGCTCAATTGCTCTTTGCTCCGCTTTCGAGCGTTCGAGCGCCTGCTGATGCAAAAGCGGGACAAACAGATTTTGCATCGTCGTGAGCGTTTGGAACACGCGCGTGGTTTGAAATGTGCGGCTTAGCCCGTTTGCAGCGAGGTCACTGGGACGGTGACCGTTGATTTTGAGATCGCCGAGACGCACTTCGCCCTCATCGGCGGGAACGACGCCATTGATGACGTTCAACAGCGTCGTCTTTCCCGAACCATTCGGACCGATAAGCCCGACGACTTTGTTTGCATCCAGTTGGAACGACACCTTGTTCAGCGCAACAACGCCGCCGAATTTCTTGCCGACGGCGTCGATTGCGAGCAGCGGCGCCATCTTCGTGACGCTCATTACGTCACTACGTCACTTCAAGATCGGCGCGGCAGTGCGGAACTCCTTCGGCCATACGACCTCATTCTTGCCCTTCTGGTACTGAAGCACGATCTGGCTGTATTCGGGCGTGCCGTTCGGCTGATATTTAAAGTTCCCGGCCACGGTCCTGAAAGTCGCCTGCTGGATATAGTCCTTGAGCTTCTGCTGATCGAGCGTCTTGGCGCCCTGGACCGCCTGCTCCAGCACTTCCAGGATGGCGGTGCCGCCGATCGCGTAGGTCGGAAGGGTGGCATAGCCGCGCTTCCTGAACACTTCGGCAAGCTCGGCGATGCCGGGGAAGGGTTGCGTCGGCCAGGCGATGGTCGTGCCGAAACCGCGATCCGCCGCTTCTCCGAGCGCTGCCCACCCCTTCAGCGTGGTCACCTGCGATCCGCAGGTGCAGAACATCGACGGCTTGTAGCCCTGCTGCGCCACGGTTCGCGCGATCTGCAGAGCGTCGTTCGGCAGGCTGAGGGCCAAAACGATGTCGGCATTGGCGGCTCTGGCCTTCTGCACAAGGCCGGTGAAGTCGGTGGTGGTCGGCGGATATTGCTCGTCAACCACGACTTCCACGCCCGCATCCTTCGCATAATTGAGCGCACCGCCCTTGCCGTCCACGCCCGCGCGAACCACGATCGTAAATGGATTCTGCGCGGTGAAGATCGCGGCACGCTTCGGCCGTTCGTTCGCCGGCAAGCTCTTGACCAGCTCAAAAATCCCGCGCGTGTAGTCGGGCTCCTGATAAGTGTAGCTGCCGACGATCCATCCTTTGGCGGTGTTGAAGATATTAATGCCGACGAAGCCACCATTGAACAGGACCTTGTTGTGCGAACGCACGATCGGCACGATCGAGCCGCCGACAAACGTCGTGTACGGCGCCAGCACGAGATCAACCTTGTCTTGGTCGAGCAGACGATTGTAAAGCGACTGTGCGACGGTCGGCGTGCTCTCGTCATTATAAATGATCATTTTCACCGGGCGGCCCAGTATACCACCCTTTTTGTTGATCTTCTCCAGCCACAAGTCGTAAACCGCCTTGTAGTCCGTTGACGGCTCCGCAAAGGCGCCGGTCAGTCCGAGTGTTCCGCCGATGACGACCTCTTTTTGTTGTGCAGCCGCCGGCGTCGAAAGCATCGCCGTTACACTCAATAGTGCGGCAACGATCAACGCCCGCAGTATGTTTGACTTCGCCATGTTCACCTCCGTGTGACTCTCGCTCTCGATAGTCTGAAGCACTGATGCCGAGCTGGCAAAGAATCTAACGCGTCCGGTTTCGATACGCGAGGCTGCGCTTGAATTTCGGTGCCGCAACCGACAACACCCACCCAGGCGATAAAGGCAATCCTGCAAGTCCTCCCAACATGCCTCGACAATCAGCGCCTCCCTTTGCCTGCGCGGGGTTGCTGTTTGATAGCGATAGTGGATTTTGTGCGGCTGGTTCGTGTGTCCTGCGACCGATTGAGCACAGCCCAGATCGCAACCGCAGGCTTGTTTCCCGCCGTCCAAAGCCGGTGTGGCTCCTGGGCATCGAATGAAATCGAGTCGCCGGGGTTCAATACGTATTTGTCAGAACCGATACGGATGCCGAGACGCCCGCTGATGAGATAGGCGTATTCCATACCGCCGTGACGGACAAGTTTGTCCTCTTCGCAGGACTCGGCGCCAGGCTCATAAACGACATAGAAAAACTCCAACTCAGGGTCCGGTGCGGGAGTCAGCAATTCCCACCGGACGCCGTCGGCAAGCCGGATGACCTCGCGATTGTTGCGCCGGCAAACAGGACCGGCTGGTTTCCTCGTCGACATTCGGCGGCCGTTGGATGCCGCCTTTGGTTTGTTCTGAAACAACTCGTCGAGACCGAGGCCGAGTTCGGTCACCATCGCATAAAGTGTTCCCACCGAAGGGACAACCGTGCCGTGCTCGATCTGTGAAATCAGGCTCGGGGATACGTCCACGCTGCGCGCCAGCGCGCGCAGGCTGAGGCCGTTCTTCTCGCGCGCCGAGCGCAGCTTGGCGCCAAGTCCCGCCACACCGTTTGGACGGTCATCCGGCCAACGGCGCAAGCCGCGGTCGCCGCGCCGGCGCGCAATCGTTTTGCCGGCGTGTGCATGGGCGACATTCATGTCAGTGCTCCGGGGCGCGGCGAGCTTGTGCCTTGACACTGTACAACACCGCCGATAGCGTTCAATACCACTGAACAGCTAAAATTGACGCGGCACCGCGTCGGGACCAATGAGGAGGCCGCGATGCATCACATGCGGCGCGCCGCGGATATTCGTCTGCTGCCGGCCTATGCGAACAACAGCGAAAAGTTCGTGCGTTGCTCGATGGTCGATCGTTCGGTGGGCTCCGTACACATGGGTTTCGGCCTGTGTTCGCTGGGCGCCGGCGGGCATATCGACATGCACATCCACTCCTTCGAGGAGAGTTTTTATGTCCTCGAAGGCGACCCGACCCT
>FLYN01016401.1_pt1 | contig 12730 bp, 13 predicted proteins | sample 1122621 | NCBI WGS metagenome assembly FLYN01 (sample SAMEA4346792, study PRJEB14843) | hot springs metagenome | biome: Terrestrial Biome; feature: Habitat; material: Sediment | place: India | collected 2012-06-12 | depth 1760 m
ATGCTCGACCACGTTGACCGTCATCTCACCGCCTGCCTGCGCCTGCAAGTAAACTGTCGAGCCAAGTTGAATGTTCACATCGTTTACAGTGAAATTGATCTGGCCGGCCCCCTCCGGGGTCTGGATGAGAATGCCGCTGTCGGGCGCTTCCTCACACGGCGCATCGCCAATGCCGGACTTGAAGTAGAAGGCCTGCATGGGCGTCAATGGCGGCGGAGGCAGCGCCAGCGGGTCTACGACATTCAACAGTGATAGGTCCTCATCCGTCGTTACCAAATCGGCAGACACCCACCCTGGATTGCCGTCAGACAGTTGAATCCGCAGCCACGTGCTGTCCGGGTTGCGCCCGTCGGCCAGCACCGTTTCGCCTTCTGCCAGCTGGCTGATCCGCTGGTCATTGGTCGAAGGGCCGCTGCGCACATTGATGTTTCCCGTCGAAACGACTTCAATCGTAATCGGCTCGACGTTGGTCTCAACGGCATTGGTAATCTCCACATCGCCAAACAGCAAGAAGGTAACATTTTGCCCCGGCACGGTATCGGGCAAATTGGCCTGAAGGCGCATCAATGCAACGCCCCATACCTCTTCCGCTTCCTTAAGTGGTTGCAAGGTCAGCGAGCGCACGCCGGCTACATCTACAATGTCACCGGGCTGTTCGAAGGTGAAATCGGCAATGCCCTCCTGTGGGGTCGCTTGCAGCAAAATATTTCCATAGCACGCCTGATTGCGCGCCGTCGCTTCGCAGGCTGCGTCCGTCGCGTTCAGCGCCGAAAGCACAATCGTCGGGCAATCGGCGGTTTGTGCGGCCACAACCGATACCCATAGCCCCATGAAACCTGCAAGAACAAGTTTTCTCGCCTGTATTCTCATTCGTCCGTCTCCCCTAAACTCTCCGCCGGCACAGGTGGCGCGTCCGCCAGTGATAGTGTACCACAGAAGCCGCCGGCTGCTGTGTCGTCCGCCAGACGCCGCGCATTACCCCTTCGGCAGCTCGTACAACTCTACCAGCACGCCGCCCGTGCTTTTAGGATGCACGAAGGCGTAGCGCGTGCCGTCATCTCGCGTCCTAGGCGACTCGTTAATCAACTGCGCGCCGTTGGCCGCCAGTTGCGCCATGCTCGCGGCGATGTCGTCCACTTCGATGCACAGGTGATGCAGCCCTGCGCCGCGATTGGCGAGGAACTTCGCCACGCCGCTGCTCTCGGTGATGGGGGCGATCAGTTCAATCTCGCTGTCGCCGACAGGCAAGAACGCGATTTCCACCTCTTCGCCTTCATTGCGTTCGGTGTGGCTCAAGTTCAGCCCCAGCGCCTGCTGCCAGAAGCCCAGCGCCGCGTGTACGTCCGGGACAACGACGGCGATGTGATTGATTTTGATCGGTGGCATCCCTTATTCCTTGTGCCCTTCAAATACGGGTATTATACGCGAAAGTGTTATAATCCGGCTGCGAGTAAGGAGGCAAAGGTTATGATCCTCGCCAGTGAACAGGAACTTCTCCTGGAAATGACCGAAGAACACGAAATGCTGCGCCAAGCCGTGCGCGATTTCGCTCAGAAAGAGATTGTACCTATCGCCCCGCAATACGACGAAACCGGCGAATTCCCTCTGGAAACCATCAGGAAAATGGGCGAAATGGGGTTGATGGGCATCGAAGTGCCAGAGGAGTACGGCGGCGCGGGCATGGATACGCTGGCCTACGTACTGACGATGATTGAAGTGGCGAAAGCCGATGCCAGCCACAGCACGATTGTTAGCGTCAACAACTCGTTGTACTGCCATGCCATTCTGAAATTTGGCACAGAAGAGCAAAAACAGAAGTATCTGGTGCCCGTCGCCAGCGGTGAAAAGATCGGCGCATACAGCCTGACCGAGCCGATGTCCGGCAGCGACGCGGGCAATATGGCAAGCCGCGCGGTTCTGAACAGCGCCGGGACGCACTACGTCATTAACGGGCGAAAAAGCTGGGTAACGAGTGGCCCGGTAGCCGACTACATCATTCTGTTCACGATGACCGAGCCGGAGAAGAAGCACAAGGGTATTACCGCCTTCCTCATCGAGGCGGACAGGCCGGGCTTGATTCGCGGGAAAGTCGAGCCGAAGCTCGGCATCCGAGCCAGCGCCACCAGCGAAATCGTCTACGATAACTATGAGTGCCGTGTCGAAAACGTCCTGGGCAAACCCGGCGAAGGCTTCAAGATTGCGATGGCGGTGTTGGACGCGGGGCGCATTGGCATCGCCGCGCAGGCGCTCGGCATTGCCGAAGCCGCCTACGAAGCCAGCGTCCAGTATGCCCGCGAGCGCGTGGCCTTTGACCAGCCCATCGGCCAGTTCCAGATGATCCAGGCGAAGATCGCCGACATGAAGACGCGCATCGAGGCCAGCCGTCTGCTCATCTACAACGCCGTCCGCGCCAAAGAGCGTAGCAAAATCACAGGTGAACGCTACACGCTGGAGGCCAGCATGGCGAAGCTGTTCGCCAGCGAAACGGCCATGTTTGTGACCCATCAAGCCGTCCAGATTCACGGCGGCATGGGCTACAGCAAGGAGCTGCCGATTGAGCGTTACTTCCGCGACGCCAAAATCACGGAAATCTACGAAGGCACGAGCGAGATTCAGCGTATGGTGATTGCCCGCAACGAGCTGGGGCTGCGATAATGCGCGCCGCTGTTTTCTACGAACATGGCAGCCGCGATGTCCTGCAAGTCGTGGACGACCTGCCCACGCCGCCAGAGCCGGGACCGGGGCAGGCGCGGCTGAAGATGAAAGCGGTTGCGCTCAACCGGCTTGACCTATGGGTGCGCAACGGCTGGCCGGGTCTGAAGCTCGCCATGCCTCACATCAACTGCGCGGACGGCGCGGGCGTAGTGGATGCGGTTGGCCCCGGCGTCCACAATGTCGCCCCCGGTGACCGCGTCGGCGTCAATCCCACCATTATTGACGAAGACTGCCTTCTGCTCGCCGGCCAGGAAGAACAGTGTCTCGACATCCACATCCTCGGCGAAGGCGTGCCCGGCCTGGCCGCCGAGTACGTCATTCTACCGGCGCGCAACCTCATCAAGCTGCCGGATCACGTCAGCTTCGCCGAGTCTGCTGCCGCCGGGCTGGTCTACATCACGGCCTGGCACTCCCTGATTACGCGCGGGAAGCTGCGTCCGGGCGAGTCGGTGCTTATTGTCGGCGCGGGGGGGGGCGTCAACACGGCCAGCATTCAAATTGCCAAGCTGGCGGGCGCGACAGTGTACGTGGTGGGCAGCAATGCCGCCAAATGCGCGCAGGCCGCCGAACTCGGCGCGGACGTGACCATCAACCGCGCAGAGGATGAAGACTGGTCGAAAGCCGTCTACAAGCTGACCAACAGGCAAGGCGTTGATGTGGTGGTGGATAATGTGGGACAGGCGACGATGTTTGGCAGCATCCGCTCGGTGAGGCGCGGCGGGCGCATCCTCGTCGTCGGCAACACCAGCGGCCCGCTGTTCAACATGGACTTGCGCTATTTGTTTGCCAAGTACATCAGCATCATCGGCAGTTCGATGGGTACGACAGCGGACTTCAAAACGGTCATGAATAAAGTGTTCGATGGAGCGCTCAAGCCCGTGATCGGCGCAACCCTGCCCTTGAAGGACATTCAGGAAGGTCACCGGCTGCTGGAGGAAGGCAGCGTGTTCGGCAAAGTGGTACTGGAAGTGGAGGGTTAACCTGGATGAGCGAAACTACCCTCCCGTACTACTCCTACGTCCTGCGCGTAATCGCTGACCGAACCGGCGCGCCGCCCTTGAGCAAACTCGCGCTTCAACCAGGTGTCAACGCCGCCTATCGCATCAGCGTTCACTATTATGACAAACGCTCATGCGACTCGGTGGCTACTCTGTGCCGCTACACGAGTGAAGACTCGCGCACGTTGGAAGTGCGCTATGTGGGCGCGTTCCATGAAAAGCCCCTGTTCTACTCGATAGAACTGGAACGATACGAGGCGTTCATGCGGGCGCTGCAAAAGACGCGCTTTGACCATCTGCCTGACCAATCGGGTTTGCCGGCTCACGGAATTGACCTGTGGCTGGTGGAGCGCGCCGCCGGGAGCTTCAGCAAGAGCATTATCCTCAGCCCAAAGCACGCGACAGGCCAGTACGCCGCCATTGTGGATGCCGTGAAGACCCATTTGCCGGAAGCGCTGCGCGCGATCAGGTAGAAGCACGTGGCTGACCATACGGAAACTGAAGTCAAACTCTACGTTCCCCACCTGGAAATTGTACAGGTGCGTCTGGAACGGCTGGGTGCAAAACTCGTCACCCCCCGCGTCTACGAGCGCAACGTCCGCTACGACAACGCCGATCACTCCTTGACTCCTGCCGGGATTGTGCTGCGTCTCCGTCAGGATACGCGCGTCCACCTGACCTATAAAGACAGCGCTGCCGTTCAGGACGGCATCGTCAGCCGCTTCGAGGCCGAGGTCGAGGTCAGCGATTTCGACACAATGGATACGATTCTGCGCAAAATGGGTTATATACCGTACATGATGTATGAAAAGTACCGCACGACCTATGAACTCGACGGCGCAGAGATCGTGCTGGACGAGCTGCCCTATGGCAACTTCGTCGAGATCGAGGGGGATGTGGAGACTATCGAGCGCGTCATCTCCCGCGTGGAACTGGACAGCGCGACCCGCTACGCCGCCAGCTACGTGGCGCTGTTCGAGAGCGTGAAGCGAAATTTGGGCTTGGATTTCAACGATTTGACGTTTGCAAATTTCGAAGGCGTGAGTGTATCCGAAGAAGCGTTCCAATATACTTGAACTGATGAGCGCATTTTTCGTTTTTTAGTCCCTCCAGCGGACTTGGTTTTTCGGCAGCCGGACGTTTTAACGTCTGGCTGCACCGGGAAAGAGCATCCCTGAATGACCACGAAAGAAGCCAGGCAACTACAAGACCGCAAACCCCTCTTCGCCACCTCCTCCGACATCGAACTGCCCCCATTCCTCACGCCCGATGATGTTCCCCTTGACTATGAGAACGCCATCGCTAACCCCGGCGACTACCCCTACACGCGCGGCATCCACCCCAACGGCTATCGTAGCCGACTGTGGACGATGCGCCAGTACGCCGGCTATGCCACCGCCGAGGAGTCCAACGCCCGCTACCGTTTCTTGCTCCAACAGGGACAGAGCGGGTTGTCCGTCGCCTTCGACCTGCCCACGCAGATCGGCTACGACGCCGACGACCCGATGGCACTGGGCGAGGTCGGCAAGGTCGGTGTCAGCATCAGCAGCGTGCACGACATGGCGCGCCTGTTCGAGGGCATCCCGCTCGATCAAGTCTCCACCAGCATGACCATCAACGCCCCTGCCGCGATTCTGCTTGCCATGTACATCGCCGTCGGCAAGCGCCAGGGCGTGGACGAGTCCAAGCTGCGCGGCACGGTGCAAAACGACATCCTCAAGGAGTACATCGCGCGCGGGACGTACATCTTCCCACCGCAGCCGTCCATGCGTCTGATTACTGACCTGTTCGCCTACTGCAAGCAGCGTGTCCCCTCGTGGAACACCATCAGCATCAGCGGGTATCACATTCGTGAAGCGGGCAGCACCGCCGTACAGGAGGTCGCGTTCACGCTGGCGAACGGCATCGCCTACGTGCAGGCCGCCATTGACGCCGGATTGGATGTGGACGACTTCGCGCCCCAAATCTCGTTCTTCTTCAACGCGCACAATCAATTCCTGGAAGAAGTCGCCAAGTTCCGCGCCGCGCGCAGGCTGTGGGCAACCATCATGCGCGAGCGTTTCAAGGCGCAGAACCCGCGTAGCTGGCAGCTTCGCTTCCACACGCAAACGGGCGGAAGCACCTTAACGGCCCAGCAGCCCGCCAACAATGTCGTGCGTGTGGCATTGCAAGCGCTCGCAGCCGTATTGGGCGGAACGCAGTCGCTCCACACCAACAGCAGCGACGAGGCGCTGGCGCTGCCCACAGAGGACGCGGTGCAGGTGGCGTTGCGCACGCAGCAGATCATCGCCTACGAAACGGGCGTGGCCGATACGGTTGACCCGCTGGCCGGGAGCTACTTGATCGAACACCTGACCGACGAAATTGTGAAGCGCGCGCAGGAATACATCGAGCGGATTGACGATATGGGCGGGGCGCTGGCCGCCATTGAGAACGGTTTCATCAACGGCGAGATTCAGGATGCCGCCTTCCAGTACCAGCGCGCGGTTGAGGCGGGCGAGCAGATTATCGTCGGCGTCAACCAGTTTACCGTCGAGGAAGAAGCCGAGCCGAAGATTCTGCGCGTTGACCCGGCGATTGAGGCTGCCCAACGGCAAAAGCTGGCCGACCTGCGCGCGAGACGGAACAATGATAAAGTGAATGAACTGCGCGCCCATCTCGAAAAGGCCGCTCGTGGGAATGATAACCTCATGCCCCTGTTCATTACCTGTGTCGAAAACGACGTGACGTTAGGGGAGATTTGCCACACGCTGCGTAGGGTGTTTGGGGAGTACAGACCGAGGGTGAGTGTGTAGTGGCAGAGATGGATTACGATTCTCTGGCAACCAGCATTAGAAGTTGTGCTGCCTGCTCGTTCAGACATGAAAGTATTGAACCACTTTCTCCAGAGTGGGTCTATGTTCCTGTACAAATCATGTTTGTGGGAGAAAATCCCTCATGGGAAAAAGAACAGAACATGCCCTTTGCTCCCAATACTATAAGTGGCAAAGCTCTTGAGCGACACTATCTTGAGCCGCCTGGTTTATCTCGTGTCCAGGTCTGGATAACTGATTTGCTCAAATGTCGCTACCCCAAAACCATTTATCGCCGCAAAACGGAATTCGATCATCAACTCCAGCATTCGGCGAGTACCTGCGCACATCTATGGCTGCTCAAGGAAGTTGAATTTGCTAAACCCCGCATCCTTGTCACACTGTCCGATAAGGAAGTTTATCAGAGACTTCGATGGGCTTTTGAATTAGATATACCAAAAGATTTCAAGAAGGCAGTGGGCAATCCTCATCCCATACTGCCAGGCGGATACAAGCTCATTTTATTTCCGATGATTCACCCCGATATCAGTAGACCTATAGGCGATGGGGATAACCGCAAACTGAAAGCGCGCCTTAAATGGGCGATTAAACATCGAGATGAACATATACCGTCCCTAAAGCAGCTAAAAATGGTAGTAACGCTCCACGAACAATTCATGCGCGGCGAAATCTCGCAGGGAAAGATGGCAGAAATTCTAGGAATCAATCGGGTAGATTTGATTCACCTCCTTGAACCTTAGACCTGAAAGTAACAAATCTATAGTTAGAAAAGGTTATGAGTCCAGGAGCTTGGAACAGTGACCAACAGCAACAACATCGCCAGCGTCGGCAGCCTGTGGAGCATCGCCAGCGCCGGCAGCATTCTGTCTATCGGCAGCGCGGGCAGCATCCTGTCCATTGGGAGCGCAGGGAGCATTTTGTCAATTGGCAGTACCGGCAGTATCCTATCCATTGGCAGCTTTTGCAGCGTCTTCTCGCTCTTTAGCGCGTGCTGCGTGGCGGGAAGATTCGCCTTCGATAATCGCAACGTTATTCGTCACTTGCTGAAGCCTGAGCCTATTGGAGAAATCGCTTGAACATCCAGGATTACATCGCGCAAGTCACCCAGCGGGCGATGCCCAAAAACCCGATGGCGCGTGTCCGCACCCTCGCCAAAGAATTGGCCGAGGGCGCAACCGAAGAACTGTGGGGCACGACCATCACCATTTATTATGGTCCGGAAGGCGAGGACACCGACAAAATATTCTCCAACCGTAATGAGAATCTCGATGCCTATTTTGTCGCGCGCTGGCAGCGCAAGCCGCCCTGGATGTCGCTGCTGGAAAAGAACGGCTATCTCACCATTACGCAGCAGTCGCGCTTTGGCGTGGATATGGACATCACCAAAGCCGCTTTCGATCTGCTGGAAGAAGTCGAGCCGTCTACGGCCTTCATCTCTTACCGCCGCGCCGACAGCAGCGCCCTTGCTCTCCTGGTGCTGGCGCGCATGAAAGCCGAAGGGCTGGATGCGTTTCTTGACCTGTCCATCACGCCGGGCGACAACTGGCACACGCACATCAAAGAGCAGGTGCAGAAGCGCGACTATCTGATCCTGCTGCTTGGACAGGATACGCTGAGTTCGGATGTGGTGAAGCAGGAAATCGAATGGGCGCTGGACTCCGGGGCGACCATCATCCCCCTCTGGCACAACCACTTCAAGTACGACGGCAACCACTGGAATCTGTCGCCGCGCGTTCACAACCTGCTCTCCAACACGCATACCATTCGCGTGCTGGAAGAGAGCGCGCTGGCCTACAACAATGCCATTGTGGAACTGCTCAATCGCTTTGGCGTGACACCATAAGCGAATAGAACAAATTTTCTAATTATATCATAACTTTCCCATGTCGTGCGTTCGAACTCGGCCTACCTCTATTTTGAAATCAGTTAGAAAAATAGGGCAAATTTCGAGTATTAGAGTTCTTAATAGCGCATAAGGGACATTTGCCTGTTTATCAGGCAAAGGTAGGCATTAACAGGCTTGTTGATCCGATCCTGTTAACCCCGACCACCTGCCAGCCGCCCTGCCGCCGCTGACTGCTGCAACCGTCGCGCTGCCCAGATGCCCATGATTGGCCCAAGCGTCAGAAACGCAAACGCCCATTCCCACCCGACAAGGCCCACGATTGGCGGAATCAGCCGAATCGTTACCAGCGTCAGCAGAAAACCCAGACTCGTTTGCAGCGTTAACGCCGTGCCAACATACTGAGGATGAGCTAACTCGCTCACACTGGCCGAAAACTGCGCCGAGTCGGCAATCACGGCAAATCCCCAGATCAGGCATACCAGTATCAACAGAAACGGGTTGCCTCCATACAACCGGCCAACAATCACCGCACAGGCCCCGCTCACCACCAGCGATGCGATGATAATCCGCGTCCGTCCCAGCCTGTCGGCCAGCTTTCCGGCCAGCACGCAGCTCACAGCGCCCACACCGATGACTGCAAACGCTGCGATGCTTGCCCAGGTTGCCCCTACCCCAACGGCTTGAAAACTCGCCAGCAAAAACGCCGGTATCCACGCCCACATGGCGTATAACTCCCACATGTGGCCGAGGTAACTCACCTGCGCCAGCGCGAGCGGTTTGTCGCGCAGGATTTGGCCGATATACTTCCAGTTGAACGGCGGCGTTTGGGTTCGATACGGGCCTTCCCAGATGAATCCGGCGGCAATGCATCCGCCGATAAACGCCAGCGCCGCCGACAGATACAGCACTGGCTGCCAGTCGCCCACGCCCCCGAAAGCGCTCAGCAAATGCGGCGCAGCCGAGCCAAGCGTCAATGCGCCGACGACCAACCCAATACCCAGTCCCCTGTCCTCTTTGGTCCAGGTTGCCATGATTTTCATCCCTACCGGATAGACGCCGGCAAGAAAAAAGCCTGTGAGAAAGCGTAATATCAGCGCCGGTTCGATTCCAGTCGCCAGCAGTGGAATCAGCGCCGTCGCCAGACTCGCCAGAAAGGCCGACGCGGCAAACAGCCATCGCGCCGACATCCGATCCGCCACATTTAACCACGCCGACCCCAATGCGCCGATGACAAACCCTGCCTGCACCGACATCGTGAGCCAGGCTCGCCCCGATTCGTCCAGGCTCCAGGCAGAGGTCAGGGCCGGAACGACGGCTGACGCCGAGAACCATACGGCCATCGCCAGCAGCTCCGCCAGCGAAATCAGCCACAGCATCCGGCCTTTGTGGAGGTTCGCAAGGGAATTTTCGCCAGCCTGTATTGCCTGCATAATCCCATCCAAATCGGAAGGCATGAACCTGTGTTATAGATGTTAGCAGATAAAGAGGTCTTGCACTTGCGCCTTTGTTCACACAACCTGCCCACGTTATAATCTTTCTATATGACCGACAACGTGACAAATCCGTCAGCGCCTTCTGGCTGTGTGCGGTGGCTGGCAGTGCTCACGAGCCTGTTAACGCTGATCCAGGCCGGGACCGCATGGCGCACACTACAAACGCCGCCCGAACTGGCTGCGGTGGTCAGCATACCCATGCCGTTTGAACTGGTCGCCAGTGGAATATGGGGGCTGCTTGCAGCATTCGTCACAGTTACGCTTGTGCGGCGCAGCCCGCGCGCGCTGTCCTATGCTGCGCGGCTGCTTCTCGGCTACGGCGTTTATAGTCTGGCGCGATTGGCGCTTTTCGTTCGGGCAGATTATGACCAGCAGCGCCTGCCCTTGCTGATCGCGCTCACAGCAATCATCCTACTCATCCCAACAGCCTTTGTTTTGCGCCCATTGCGGGTCGCAATACAACCAACGGAGAATTCGGGTCATGGCCGCAAATCCGAAGATTGAAGAGCTACGGTTAAACCGCAAAGCCAGCCGCGCCGGCGGCGGCCCGGAGCGCATCAAACGCCAGCATGACGCCGGGCGCAACACCGCCCGTGAACGGCTGGACATCTTGCTCGATCCGGGCAGCTTCCGCGAGTTAGACGCCTTCGTGCAGCACCGCGCCACTGACTTCGGCCTGGCGGACAAGAAGTATCTGGGTGACAGCGTCGTAACAGGCTGGGGCACGATTGACGGGCGGTTGGTCTACGTATTCTCGCAGGATTTCACCGTCATCGGCGGCAGTCTGAGCGAAGCACACGCCGAGAAGATTGTCAAAATTATGGACATGGCGCTCAAGACCGGCGCGCCTGTCATTGGCCTGAACGACAGCGGCGGCGCACGTATTCAGGAAGGCGTCGCCAGCCTGGGTGGATACGCCGACATCTTCCTGCGCAACACCCTCGCCAGCGGCGTCATCCCGCAGATCAGCGTCATCATGGGGCCGTGCGCCGGCGGCGCAGTGTACAGCCCGGCGCTGACCGACTTCATCTTCATGGTGAAGAACACCAGCTACATGTACGTCACCGGGCCCGATGTCGTCAAAAGCGTGACACATGAGGATGTCACCCACGAAGACCTGGGCGGCGCAGCGGTTCACGCCAGCAAGAGCGGCGTGTGTCACGTCGTCGGTGAAAACGAAACCGAAACCCTATTTCTGGTACGCGAGCTGCTGCGGTACATCCCGCAGAACAATATGGAAGACCCCCTGTTTATCCCTACGACAGATGACCCGCTGCGCGCCGACCCGGAACTGGATACGCTCGTGCCTGACAATCCGAACAAGCCCTACGACATGAAAGAGGTCATCCGGCGGGTAGTGGACGAAGGCCACTTCTTTGAGATACACGAAGCGTTTGCCGCCAATATCGTCGTCGGCTTCGCGCGGCTGGGCGGGCACAGCGTCGGCGTCGTCGCCAACCAGCCGGCAGTGCTGGCCGGGGTGCTGGACATAGACGCCAGCGAGAAGGCAGCCCGGTTTATCCGCTTCTGCGATGCGTTCAACATCCCAATTGTGACGTTTGTGGACGTTCCCGGTTTCATGCCCGGCACTCACCAGGAGCACGGCGGCATCATTCGCGCCGGCGCAAAACTGCTCTACGCCTACTGTGAATGCACCGTGCCCAAACTCACCGTCATTACACGCAAAGCCTATGGCGGCGCATACGACGTGATGAGCAGCAAGCACATTCGCGGCGACCTGAACCTCGCCTGGCCGACGGCGGAGATCGCGGTCATGGGGCCGGATGGCGCGGTCAGCATCATCTTTCGGCAGGAGATTGCTGAAGCGGTAGACCCGGTAGCCCGTAAAGCCGAACTGGTGGAGGAATATCGCCGTAAATTCGCCACGCCCTACGTCGCGGCCTCGCGTGGGTTCATTGACGACATTATCGAGCCGCGCGACACCCGCCCGCGTCTGATTAACGCGCTGGAAGCCTTCCAGAACAAGCGCGACTCGAACCCGGCGCGCAAGCATGGCAACATCCCGCTTTAACAGGGGCGATCCCTAAGGACTTCCTTCGGTCGCCCTACCAGACAGGTATGAATGTAAAAAGGTCAAACATGCGTGACCAGCAAACCAAAATCAATAAAATCTTAATTGCCAATCGCGGCGAGATTGCTGTGCGCGTGATACGCGCCTGCCGCGAGTTAGGCATTCAGACAGTCGCCATCTATTCTGACGCGGATCGCACCAGCCTGCACGTCCGCTACGCCGACGAAGCGGTACGGATTGGGCCGCCGTCGCCGCGCGAGAGTTATCTGAAGATTGACGCCGTGATTGATGCAGCCCGCAAGTGCGGTGCAGATGCCATCCATCCAGGCTACGGCTTTCTCTCCGAGCGAGAGCGCTTCGCGCAGGCTGTCGCCGACGCCGGTATCATCTTCATTGGCCCTTCTCCCGACGCGATTGCGACGATGGGCGACAAGCAGGCGGCGCGTCAGACTGTCAAAAAAGCAGGCGTGCCGGTTGTCCCCGGCACGGAGCCTGATCTGCGCGACGAGGACATCATCGCGGCTGCCGAACGGGAAGTCGGTTTCCCGCTGCTGGTCAAAGCCGTCGCCGGCGGAGGAGGCAAGGGAATGCGCGCCGTGAACAGGCCCGAAGACCTCCCCGGGGCGCTGGCAACCGCCCGCCGCGAAGCCGAAAGCGCATTCGGCGATGGACGGGTTTACATCGAGCGCTTGATCGAAGGCGCACGCCACATTGAATTTCAAATCCTGGCCGACATGCATGGCAACACCATCCACCTGGGCGAACGGGAGTGCTCCATCCAGCGCCGCCATCAGAAATTGGTCGAGGAAGCGCCGAGCAGCTTTGTGGATGAC
>FLYN01010537.1_pt2 | contig 12679 bp, 11 predicted proteins | sample 1122621 | NCBI WGS metagenome assembly FLYN01 (sample SAMEA4346792, study PRJEB14843) | hot springs metagenome | biome: Terrestrial Biome; feature: Habitat; material: Sediment | place: India | collected 2012-06-12 | depth 1760 m
ATGTCGCGGCGGACCGTAGCAGCGTAGTTCAGCATAAAATGGTGCAGCACGAACTCGTGCAGCACGACGATGCCAGGCACACGCTGCAGCGCCTCCCAGATCGCGGCGTGAACGGGGCTGTTGCCCATATGGTAGAGGATCGCGTCGTACGGCTTGCGCCGATGATCGCGTTCCAGCTTCCCAAGCGGGCGCACCGTCATGTGCTGTACCACATCCTGGTTACTGGGCCGCAGCCGATCGTCCACGTACACGGTGATCTCGGCGTACTGCGCCAGGTACGGCAGGAGCTCCTCGCTGTAATCGGAGATCCCCGACGGCGCAGGGTTGAGCGGGCTGGCGTAGGCGATACGTTTCATTTCAGGAAGAAGCGGTTACAGCTCCTCGACGACCTGACCGGGCCGCCGCTCCGCCAGCCCATACCAGACCAGCAGCGCCAGCAGGGCGAAGGCAAGCGCGGCGCCGATCGCACCCAACATGCCGTAGCCGAGCGTTGCCAGGATAAACCCACTGCCAAGGCTGCTGGTGGCCGATGCCAGGTTTACGGCCAGTTCGTTAGCCCCCTGGACATGGCCGCGCTCCGCTGGTGCGAGGATGTCGGAGAGGAGCGACGATCCAGCGATGTAGCACAAATTCCAGCCCAGCCCCACCATGAATAGCGCCAGCGCCAGCCAGACGGTCAGCAGCGAGACTGGTGCGAGCAGGCTGCCGCCGATCAGCAGCGCTGCGCCGCTGGCGATCGTCGCTGCCCGCCCGAGCCGATCGGCAAGCCGCCCGGTCAGTACCGAGAGGCCGTACATACCCAGTGTGTGGGCCATGATCACCAGCGACACATCGTCGCGCCCGTGCTGATGATTATGCATATGCAGCGACGTCACCGCCATGATCAGCACCATCACCGCCTGGCCGATGACCATCGCGGCTAGCGCGTGGCGCGCAGCCGGCAGGCGCAGAATCTCGCGCAACGAGCGGGTTGGACCGGCAGCAGGTAGCGCATCCGATAGCGCGGCGGCGATCGTGCGCCCAAGGTCGCGCGGATCGGGTCGTAGGAACATAACGATCAGCCCCCCGGCCAGCGCGAAGATCATGGCGCCGCTGAACATCGGCCCGGCCAGCGGATCGATGCCCAGGCGCTCGAACAGATCACCGACGGGCGGCACCAGCGCCGGCCCGCCGATCGCGCCGATCGTCCCGGCGAAAACGACCATACTGATGGCGCTAGCACGCCGGGCCGGGGGATGCGCATCGGCGGCGGCATAGCGGCTCTGGTCGATCGCGCCGCGTGCGCTACCGATCAGCAGCAGGCCGATCAGGAACAGCGGAAAGCTCCGGGCGACAACTGCTACGCCGCCGAGCAGCATCCCTGCCATGCCGCAGAGGAAGCCGAGCGCCAGCCCCGGGCGCCGGCCAAGCCGATCCATCAGCCGCCCGGCTGGCTGAGCGGCGCTGGCGGCACCGATCAACAGCAACGTGCCGGGCAGGCCAGCCAGCGCGTCTAGCCCGCTCAATTGCGCCCCAATGATCGGGTTAACGACCGCGTTGGCGATCAGGGCCGCCGAGGCCAGGCTTTGGGTGACGAACAGCGTCCAGGTGATCCGGCGCGCGGCGCCGGTCGCGAAAAGCATTGTCATCGTCGTCGCTCATCCTTGCTCAAGCGGCTGCAACCACATCACGCCTTCCTTCGATCCTTGCGCGCTCCAGCCAACGCCGCTTGGGCCCTCGATCCGCCACCACGTATAGCCGTCCGCCTCGACCGGCCCCTCGAGGATGCGTACCTGCTCGCCCTCTTTGAACGCCACCCTGGCGGGTGACTGGAGGCCGGGCTCTGCGCGCCCACGTAATACCGCCCCTCCGGTGTTGGTTACCAGCGCCATGCCGCCAACATGCAGCCCGGCCGGCGTCGGCGGTGGCGCGTCGGTCGGAAAGATCGGTGTGCGGGTCGGGATAGGTGTGCGCACATGCGTCGCCTGTGCGGCGACCGGTGTGCGGATCGAAGTCGTTGGTTGTGCGCGCGATCGCAACGCCAGGAACGCAGCGCCGAGGGCGACCAGAACCGATGCGACCAGCACCAGCCGCGCACGCCGCCTTTTTCCATCGCCCCAGATACGTGGCCGGCGCAGGCGCCGCCGGGTTCGATCGTAACCGCGGCGGTAGTGATAGTAGTGCTGGTAGTAGAAGGGATGCAGTTCACCGCGCTCAGCGTCCGCGACGCCGCGCTCGTACATCTCCTCGGTGTCCATCGCCGACCCTCCCGCTTTTGTACGACTGGCGCCCATCACCGGCCGGGTGAACAGGATCGGCTTACAGTGCCGGGCTCGACGATCGTTCCATGCGCAGTCCTCTGCTGTGGGCTGGGCATGCGATCAGCAAGAGTGACCAGACTGCTCACTGCTCGCTGTGGTGTCTTTCACCAGGCTCACGTTTCGCGCCAGTGCCCCAGTGAACGCCGGGCTCTAGCTGGTACGGTTAGCGTGCGATCAAGTCATCACGACCCAGTTCGTGCAGGATCCGCGGATACATCTCGTACATCGGCTCGACGGCGGGCAGCAGTTTGAGTATCTGCGCAAGCGGGCCCTTGGCAACGATCTGCTGGCGGGTGAGCGCCATGAGCAAGTTCACCTTGCCCTGCCAGAAGTGATGGGCAATATCCGCCTTCATGCGCAGCTCGATATCGGGTTGCAGCGCGACATCCTCGCCCCAGAAAACATCGACATAAACGTTCTTTTGTGTCGGTGGGCTGGCGGCATTGATCGTCACGACCGCGGGTGGCTCATCGTACCGAAACCGGATGACCAGCTGCGAGGCGCGAATCTGTGGCGCGATGCGCGGGTCGCGCCTGGCCTCGTCGTACAACCGCCCAAGGCACAGGCGTAGTTCTTGTTCGGTCTGAAAGACTGGCATGAACCGCTCCTCGGCTTGGGCTCCTCTTGCAGCGCAGAGAAGGACGATCGAGCCCTTCGCATAGCACGTGTACCAACGAGCAGTGCTGCGATCGACAGGCGCGATCGCTCTGCTTGCTGCTATAGATCAGGGGAGGCGAGAGGATTATACGGCGAATGAGTGCCGGGCGTCAATCCGTCTGGCGATGGGCAACTGCGGGCGCCGGTTGGACCACGTGCGACCAGGCCCGCTATGAGTTGGCGGATCGCAAGCGAAGGGCTCGTCAGACGCGGAAAAGCCAGCTGCCGAAACTCATGCCCGTCGGAGCGCTGCAAGCGCAGATCGTCACCGCCAACCATCCTGCCCCGGCGGCAGCCCACCCTGATTGACGCACACCGCCCCCGGTGTTATACTCGTGCTATGACGCGTCGCGTCATAGCCTCATCGGAAACGGGCGAACCGGTGCGGGCTGCCTGTGCCGGGCAGCGCAGCCGTAAGCGGGGTGGTGGGCGGCTGATGCGCACCTGCTGCGGCTCAGGGGTCATTCAGCTATCGATCGCGTCGTGATCATCCCTGGGCAGGGCCTGGGCTGCGGGCAGCCGTCGATCGCGCTGGTCCACGGTAAGGTCTTGGGAGTGCAGGCTCTCGCACATCCGCAGGCCAGGACGTACATGGGGCGATTGCAACAGGGAGGTGCTACCATGGCCGAAGAAGTCGAAGTCGAGCTGCGCGAGGTGCGCGAACAGGCCGCTCAGACCGGCGCCACACTCGTCGAAGGGCTACGGCGGCTACTGCTGGCGAGTATCGGTGCCGTCGCATTGACATGGGATGAGACCGAGGCGTTTGTGAACAAGCTGGTCGAGCGCGGGGAGTTGGCACAGAAGGATGCCGAGCGGCTATTGCGCGAGGTACAGAGCCGCGTACGCGAAGGCCGGCCGCGGGCGCGGAAGGTCGGCGAGCGGGTGGAGCAGGGCATGGAAGAATTCCTGAACCGGCTGAACATCCCCTCCAAACGCGACATCGATGAGTTGAGCGCCAAGATCGCCCAGCTGGCGGCGCGGATCGAAGAGTTACGCAAGACCCAGCCATAAACGGCGCGACCTGTGCAGCCGTCGTTCGACGGGGCGGTCGGTCCATGGCCTGATGGCAGTCGGCAGCAGGCAGGCACTGCCGTTGCCGACTGCCGGCTGCATCCCGGTGAGAAGCGAGCTATGGTCCACTGATCGCTCTTTTGCCGCGCCTTCCCCCGGCGTGCTATACTGAAGCCCCGCCCTGATTCGGATCAAGGAGAGGAGCCATGAAGGCAGTTGTTATGGCCGGAGGCGAAGGCTCGCGTCTGCGTCCCCTCACCATCAACCGCCCCAAACCGATGGTGCCGCTGGTCGATCGCCCGGTGATGGCCCATATTATCGAGTTGCTGAAAATCCACGGCATTACCGATATTGTAGTCACCGTTCAATATCTGGCCAACGTCATCCAGGATCATTTCGGCGACGGATCGTCCTACGGCGTGCATATCGAATATTCGCTGGAAGATCAGCCGCTCGGCACAGCGGGCAGCGTCAAGAACGCCGAACATCTGCTCAAAGAACCATTTCTCGTCATCTCGGGCGACGCGCTGACCGATTTTGACCTCTCCAAGATCATCGAATTCCACAATGCCAGAGGCGCGATGGCGACGATCACGCTGACGCGGGTGCCCAACCCCCTGGAATATGGCGTGATTATCGTGGATGAGCACGGCGCAGTCAAACAGTTCCTCGAGAAACCACGCTGGAGCGAAGTCATCTCCGACACTGTCAACACCGGGATCTACGTGCTCGAGCCCGAGGTCTTCAAATATATTGAGAAGGGCAAGTTCACCGATTGGGCCAAAGATGTCTTCCCGCAGATGTTGCGCAAGGACGAGCCGCTCTTTGGCTATATCGCCGAAGGATACTGGACCGATGTTGGCACGATCGAGGAGTATATCCGCGCCTCGCGCGACTATATGTCGGGCCTGGTCAATCTGCCGCGGGTGGGCCAGCATATCTTCGCCGACGTATGGGTCGATGGCGACGCCGAGATCGCGCCGGACGCGCAACTGAACGGGCCAGTCTATCTGGGCCACGGCGCGAAGATCAAGGGCGGCGTGATTATCCACGGGCCATCGGCTATTCGCGACTATACGATCGTCGATACGCGCGCGACGATCGACCGCTCGATCATCTGGCGCAATTCCTATATCGGCGAGCGCGCCGAGTTGCGTGGCGCGATCGTGATGCGTCAGTGCAACATCAAAAGCCGCGCGGTGTTGTTCGAGGGCGTCGTGGTCGGCGATCAGACGATCATCAACGCCGGCGCGGTGATCGGTGCCAACGTCAAGATCTGGCCGAGCAAAGAGGTCGATGAGGGTGCGACGATCAGCAGCAGCATCATCTGGGGCTCGCAGGGCCGGCGCGTATTGTTCGGGCGCTTCGGCATCACCGGGCTGGTGAATATCGACCTGACCCCCGAGTTCTGTGCCAAGCTGGGTGCTGCTTTCGGCGCGACCCTGCCGCTCGGTTCGGTCGTCACCATGAACCGCGACGCGCATTACACGCCGCGCATGCTCAAACGGGCCATGATCGCCGGGCTGCCCTCGGCCGGCGTGCACGTCTACGACCTACATAGCGTGCCCATCCCGGTCGCACGCTACATCACACATGCCATCAACGCTGCGGGCGGCATCCACGTGCGGCTCTCGCCGTTCGACAACCGTGTGGTCGATATCAAGTTCTTCGACGCCGATGGGCTCGACATCGACACCGCGACTGAGCGTACGATCGAGGGTGTTTTCTTCCGCGAGGACTACCGGCGCGTCTACCTCGACGAGATCGGGCGGATCAGCGACGGCGAGAACGTCGAAAAGGCCTACACCGACGCCTTCCTCAAGGCCTTGCGCCCCGAGGCGCTGGCCGGCATTTCGCGCGATTTCAACCTGGTGATCGACTACGCCAACGCCAACGCCTCCAGCATCCTGCCCAGCATCCTGCGACGGCTAGAGGTCGATGTTGTCGAGTTGAACGCGAACCTGGACGACAGTCGCCTGTTTCAGACCAGCCAGCAGTTCGAGGAGGGCATGGAGCGGCTCGCGCGGATCACGCCGGTGTTGGACGCTCATATGGGTGTGCGGATCGACAGCGGTGGCGAGAAGCTGTTTCTGGTGGACGACCTGGGCCGCCGGCTCCACGGCATCCAGGCCCTGGCAGCGATCACGGCGTTGGTGATGGCGGTGAACAGCGGTGGCACGGTGGCTGTGCCGGTCACCGCGCCGCGCGCCTTCGAGGAGATCGCCGCGCGCTACGGCGGCAAGATCGTGCGCACCCGCGCGACGTTGGCGGCGTTGATGCGCACGGCTGCCCATAATCGCGATATGCTGCTGTTGGGCGACGGCACCGGCAACTATATCTTCCCCAGCTTCTACCCCATCGCCGACGGACTGTTCGCGATCGTCAAGATCATGGAGTTGCTGACGTTGTACGGCGCCAAGTTCTCCGAAGTCATTCGCGATCTGCCCCGCTACTACCTCAGCCAGGCGCGCGTGCCCTGCCGCTGGGAGTACAAGGGCAAAGTGATGCGCATCCTGAATCAGCAGTACCAGGATCGCAAGCTCGAGCAGGTTGATGGGATCAAGATCGACCTGGGCGACGAGTGGGTACTGATCCTGCCTGACCCCGACGGGCCGTTCTTTCATATCATCGCCGAGGGCAGCAGCGAGGACCAGGCACGGGTGCTGACCGAGAAGTATGCGGGGTTGGTGACGGGGTTGCAGTAGGTGGGAGCTGAGAACAAAGAACGGGGGCTCGAGGTTTGAGGGCTGAGAACGATGAACGATGAATGATGAATTGGGAACTGTGACCTGCGAATTGGGATCCAGGGCCTGCGCGCCGAAGCTTTTTGTCCGTTGTTCTTGGTTTTTGGTTCTGGGGCGCCTGGACGGATTCTCGGTTCGCGGTTCGCGGTGCACGGTTCTTGGCTCTTGGCCTCTGGTTCTAAGGCGCGCTCGTCGGCTCGGCTAGATAGGTCCGCGGTTCTTGGTCCGCAGTCCACGATTCTTGGTTCGCGGTCCGCGGTTCGCAGTTCTTGGTTCTCTGTTCTTTGTTCTCTACCCTCACCTCCCCAGCAAGGCTTCCGCCGTAAACCCGCCTGGCAGCAGGTCGCCTGGGGTGGTGATCTGCATCTCGCCGTGCATGTTCGCTAGCACCACCGTGCAGCGCGGTGCCAGCTCCAACAGCACCTGGCGACACGCCCCGCACGGGCTGACCGGGCTGGCCGTATCGGCGATGATCGCCAGCGCCACGATCTCGCGCTCGCCGGACGCATAAGCGTTGAACAGCGCGACCCGCTCGGCGCAGATGCTGGCCGGGTAGGCTGCGTTCTCGAGGTTGCAGCCAGGAAAGACCTGCCCCGAGGCGGTGAGTGCCGCAGCGCCGACCGCGAAGCGCGAATAGGGGGCATACGCGCACTCGCGCGCGGCGCGCGCTGCTGCCACCAGCCCTGCGTAATCAGGCTGGCTCGTTGTCATGCTGAACGGCCTCCCTTGTCTGCCCGTTCGATTCGGCCTCGCTGGGGGGGGGATACGTGATCCGCAACTGGCGCTGACGCAACCCCTCCATCGAGAGCACCGTGATCAGCACGCCGTTGCCCAGATCCACCTCATCGCCGACCTTTGGTACGCGCCCCAGCCGCTCGAAGACCAGTCCGCCGAGGCGGTCGGATGCCTCGGAGCTGAGGTGCAGGCCGGTCAGGTCATTGAGGTCGTCGATCGGGACGCGCGCGTCGGCGATCAGGTGGCCGGCGGTGACGATTTGTACCGCCGGCTCTTCGGCGTCGTACTCATCCTGGATCTCGCCGACGATCTCCTCAAGCAAATCCTCGATCGTCACCAGCCCGGCGGTGCCGCCGTATTCATCGACGACGATCGCCAGGTGCACCTTACGGGTCTGCAAATCCTTCAGCAGCGCGTCCACCTTCATCGTCTCGGGGACGAAGTAGGGCGGGCGCAGCAGCCCTGCGAGTTGCACATCGCGCCGGCCGGCGCGCAGGCTGGGCAGCAGATCTTTAGCGTACAGGATACCGACCACGCGGTCGATCGTCTCCTCGTAGACCGGGATGCGCGAGTGGCCATGGGTGATCACCGTATCGAGCGCCTCGTCGAGCGAAGCAGCGACATCAAGGGCGACGATGTCGACGCGCGGGATCATCACCTCGCGTACGATGGTATCGCCAAACGAAAAGATGCCCTCGATCATCTCGCGCTCGTCGGGCTCGATCAATCCCTCCTCCTCGCCGACGTTCACCAGCAGCAACAACTCCTCCTCGGTCACCAGCGGCAGGTGCGGCGCGGGCTGACCGCTGAGCAAACGAATGAGCGGGGCGGTCAGCCGGCTGAGCAGATGAATCGGTGGCCAGACCAGCCGGGTGATGAACACCATTGGACTGGCGAGCAGATGCGCAGCGCCGGTTGGGTTGCGGATCGCCAGCGCCTTAGGCAACGCCTCGCTGAAGATCAAGATCAGCAGCAGCAGCCCAACCAGCGCCCCCACTCGCCATCCGGTCGCCATGCCGCGCGTCAGGCGCAAGGTAAACGCCGTCGCTGCGATGATCGCCGCTGCATTAAGCAGCAGGATAGCAGCCTTGAACTGGTATGGTTCGGCGAGCAGCCGCGCGATCCGCTGCGCGCGGGGTGAGTCTTCCTCTTGAAACAGCTTGAAGCGATGGCGGCTGATCGTGCTCAGCGCAGCGTCAACAGCGGATGTGAACGCGAGCAATACCAGACACAGGCCGACGCCCAGCGCGACGAGAACGACGAGCGTCGATTCAGAGCGAAAACTAGATTCAGGGTCCACAGGCTTTTGACTTCATCCTCCATCGAGCCATACTGCCGCTGTTCAGGAGAACAGCGCGCTTAGGGAAAGATCCTTGTGAATGCGAATGATCGCCTCGGCGAACAGCGGCGCAACGCTGATGACGCGCACGCGCGCCCCATCGCAGGTGGCCGGCAGCGGGATCGTATTGGTCACAACCGTTTCGACGAGCACCGATTCGGCGATGATCGCCAGCGCGTTGCCGGCGAAAACCCCGTGGGTGGCGCAAGCATAGACATCGCGCGCCCCGCGCTCTTTCAAGGCCCGTGCCGTCTCGACCAACGTGCCGCCGGTCGAGATCATATCGTCAACGATCACCGCGGTGCGGCCCTCGACCTCACCGACCATCTCCAGCATCTCGGCCACGTCCGGCTGCGGGCGCTGCTTGGCGAAGATCGCCAGCCCAGCTCCGATCCGCTCGCGGAAGCTGTTGGCGCGCCGCACGCCGCCTTCGTCTGGCGAGACAACCACCGGGCGATACAGGTTGAGCTCGCGGATATAGTCGGCGAGCAGCGGGCCGGCCTGCAGGTGATCGACCGGGATATCGAAGAACCCCTCGATCGCCGGCGCGTGCAAGTCCATCGTCAGCACCCGGTCGGCGCCAGCAGTGCGGATCAGGTTTGCGACCAGCTTGGCCGAGATCGGTTCGCGCCCGGTGGTCTTTTTCTCCTGCTTGGCGTAGCCATAGTAGGGGATCACCGCCGTCACGCGGGCCGCCGACGCGCGCCGCAGCGCATCGATCAGCAACAACAATTCCATCAGATGATGGTTGACCGGTGTGCAGGTTGGCTGGATGACGAAGACATCGGAGCCGCGCACGTTCTCCTCGAGCTTGATGCGCGTTTCGCCGTTCTTAAACGTACCGACGATCGCGCGGCCAAGATTGATGTTCAAATAGCTGGCGATCTCTTGCGCCAGGGGCCGGTTCGCGTTGCCGCTGAAGATTTGTAGTCGCCCTTCCATAAGCTCGATAAGCATGCCACGTGAGGCGTGAAGGCACATCACGCCTTATGGATCAGCCCCGGTAATGTAGGCAAACGGCCCGATCGTTGCGTTGGCTGGTATCTCCGTCCGTTCGATCACTGCATAGCGCACGTGCGCTCCATCACCGATCACCGCATTGTTGAGGGTCGTGGATGGGCCGATCAGACAGCCGGCCCCCACCCTGGTCGCCCCGCACAGCATCGTTCCGGGGAGCAGAGTCGTATCGCGGCCCACCGCCACCCCGACGTCGACATAGGTCGCCGCCGGATCGACGATCGTCACGCCGGCGCGCATCAACTCCTCCAGGATCCGCTGCCGGAGCGCGGTTGCGGCTGCAGCCAGTTGCGTCCGGTCGTTGATCCCCCAGGCTTCGCGCGCGTCGGCGGCGACCAGCGCGACCGCCGCACCCGGCCCGCGCTCGGCGACCGCGAGTTCGACCAGATCGGTCAGATAATACTCATTCTTCGGCGGGTTGGGCTGGAGGCGTTCGATCGCCTGCCAGAGCCATGCGGCATCAAAGCCCATGATCCCGCTGTTGCCCTCGCTGATCGCGCGCTGCTCGGGCGTAGCGTTGCGTTCTTCGATCAGTCCGATCACCTGGCCGCCCGCATCGCGCACCACCCGTCCATAGCCGGCCGGCGGGTTGGCATAAAAACTCAACAGCGCGACCAGCGCATGGCTGGCGCGCCGCAGCCGCACCACCTCCTGAACCGTCGTGGGGCGCAGCAAGGGCGTATCGCCGTAGAGCACCAGCACCTCATCGGCTTGCTGCGCCAGTGCAGCGCGGGCCTGCAGGACGGCGTGGCCGGTGCCGCGGCGCTCGGCCTGGACAACATACCCGTAGCGGTCGCCGAAGCTAGCGCGCACCTGCTCGACCGTGTCCGGCGCCAACACCACGACGATAGCTGCCGGTTCCAGCGCCTCGGCGATGGCGAGCACATGGCCGAGCAGCGGCCGCCCGCAGATCTCATGCAGCACCTTCGGCAGCGCCGAGCGCATGCGGGTGCCTTCGCCGGCGGCCAGCACGACGACCCCCAGCCGTGGGTTGTGGTCGCTCATAGGGCATAACATAAGGGCGTTCGTGCGAACGCCCCTGTGCGAAAAGGCCCGCAACCAGGAGCGCTCGATCGAACCCTCCTGACCCGGGCGGTCTGCTGCTCAACGCGGTGGATCTGCAGAGGCATCTCCTCGAAAACCGGGCGCTCAACCGGACGCTGGTGGCTGCCGGGCCAGGATTCGAACCTGGACAGACGGATCCAAAGTCCGCCGTGCTGCCATTACACAACCCGGCAGCGTCGCTGTCTGCCGCCGCTGCATTATAGCATGGCGCACAAGGGCTGGCAACCAGGCGCGGGACGCCTGAGGGCGGCGTCACCGTCGGGCGGTGGGGATGGGCACCGTTCCTGGGGCTCATACCTCACCTCGGGGCGCGCGCGGCCTGGAGCACATTGCGCAGCAGCATCACATTGGTCATCGGCCCGGTGCCGCCTGGCACCGGCGTGATCGCCCCGGCAACCGCAGCCGCGCTCGCGAAGTCCACATCGCCAATGACGGCGCCGTCGTCGAGCACGTTGATCCCGAAGTCCACCACTGCTGCACCGGGCCGCAGCATCGCCCCGGTGATCAGGCCGGGGCGTCCAACCGCAGCCACGACGATCTCAGCCTCCCGCACTACGGCGGCCAGGTCGGGCGTGCGCGAATGGCAGATCGTCACGGTTGCGTGCTCCTGGAGCAGCAGCAACGCCATCGGGCGACCAACGATCGCGCTGCGCCCGACGACCACCGCGCGCTTGCCGGCGATCGGGATGTGGTAGCGGCGCAGCAACTCCATCCCGCCAGCCGGTGTGTTCGGGATCAGACCCGGCAGCCCCTGGGCCAGCAGCCCGGCGTTGTAGGGGTGCGCGCCGTCCACATCCTTGCGTGGGTCGAGCCGTGCGATCGCGGCGCTCGCCGAAAGGCCAGCCGGCAACGGCAACTGCAGCAGCACGCCGCTCACCGCAGTGTCGGCGCTCAGCTCGCCGAGCGTCGCCTCCAGCGCCGCCTGCGTCGTCTCAGCGGGCATGCGGCGCTCGACAAAGGCGATCCCGACGTCGTCGCAACCCTTGCGGATGCTGCGCACATAGCGGTCCGACGCCGCGTCGCCGGCCACCTGCACGACGGCCAGCGTCGGCGTCAGGCCGGTCGAGGCTTTGAATGTCTGGATTTCGGCGCGCAACTCCTCACGCATGGTTTTCGCGAGCGCCCGGCCGTCGAGCAGAATTGCAGTCATGCTGTTCCTCCTTCTCCTTGTAAACGGGCGATCAGCTCCGTTAGCTGCGGCCCCAGCCGCCGTAGCTCCGCTTTGTGTGCGGCGCCCAGTTGCTCGATCAGCGCATCCCCTCGTGGCGTGAGCGCTATGTAGACCTGTCGGCGATCGTCGGTGGCCGGCTCGCGGCTCAGCAGCCCTTGCGCGACCATACGGTTCACCAACCCCACAGCGCTATGATGCCGAATCTGGAGCCGTTCCGCCAATTCGCTGATCGTGATTCGATCGCGGCCAGGGAACCCCTTCACCGCCAGCAGTGCCTGGTGCTGCTGTGGGTTGATACCGGCCGCCCGCGCCGCCTCTTCGCTGAAGCGCAGGAACCGCCGGAGCGCATAGCGAAAGGAGGCCAACAGCTCGTATTCTGCTTTGCTCAGCCGGGCGCTCATCGACACGTCCTTTCTGCAACCGGTTGGCGCCGCGCGGCTTTGGTCACAGGTCTGCCGCGATCGCCAGCCGCCGAGGCGATCGCGGTGGCGGCGCGCCGGGCGCCGGCCAGGCACCGCTTGCCTGCCGCAGGCCACCCAAACCCCCCACGACCGCGTATGTGCTGCCCATTATACAGGCCTTCCGCGGTGGCGCCCCCTCACCCCCTGCCCCTTGAGAGGCGGACAGCTCTCCCGTACCC
>FLYN01001283.1_pt3 | contig 12659 bp, 6 predicted proteins | sample 1122621 | NCBI WGS metagenome assembly FLYN01 (sample SAMEA4346792, study PRJEB14843) | hot springs metagenome | biome: Terrestrial Biome; feature: Habitat; material: Sediment | place: India | collected 2012-06-12 | depth 1760 m
ATCCGCGTCGCCGATAGCGTCGCTATTCTGGGCGCCGGCCCGATCGGCCTGCTGATCCTGCAGATCGTCAGGCGCGCGGGCGCCGACCCGATCTTCGTCAGCGACAAGTTCCCCTGGCGGCTCGAACTGGCTCGGCGCTTCGGCGCGATCCCGATCAACTGCGATGAGACGGACCAGGTGCAGGCGGTGCTGGAGGCGACCGGCGGCCGCGGCGTCGATATCGCGATCGAGGCAGCGTGGAGCGATCGGTCGGTGCAGCAAGCCGCCGAGATGGTGCGGATGGGCGGGCGATTGGTGCTGGTGGGCATCCCCGGCGACGACCGACTGCTGCTCAAGCACTCCACCGCACGGCGCAAAGGGTTGACGATCCGGATGTCCCGCCGCATGAAGCATACGTACCCGCGGGCGATCCGGCTGGCCGAGCGCGGCGTGGTAGACCTGCACCGCCTGATCAGCCACCGCTTCCCGCTGGAACGCGCGCCGGAGGCGTTCGCGCTTAACGCCTCCTACCAGGATCGGGTGGTCAAGATAATCATCGATATTTAACACCCCTGCTGTGCCACACCGGATGGTTTGAACCACAGAGACGCAGAAACGCAGAGAACCCGCATCGGTCTCGGTGGCTCAGACGGATTGAACCGCCGTGACGCAGGGGCGCAGAGAACAACGTCTGCCAGGGTGCCTCGGTGCCTCGGTGGTGAAGCAAAGACGATGTGATGCTGCATTCGGGGCATAGCTTGCCTTTCAGGCATCGAAAAACGTAACGTTCCTCCGAACTGGTTATGAATCGTACGAAATGAGGTAACGCTTGCGGATTGTGATCTTTTCAGATGTGCACGGTAACGCCGTCGCGCTGGAGGCGGTGCTGGCAGACATCCGCCGCGAAGCGACCCCCGACGCGCTGTTCGTCGCCGGCGACCTGGTGCTGTTGGGGCCACGCCCGGCCGAGGCGCTGGCGTTGCTGCGCTCGCTCGATGGCGCCCGCTTTGTGATGGGCAACACTGACCAGTATCTGCTCGTCGAATCCGACGATGCTGCGGAGACCGCCTTCGCCCGCGCGCGCCTGTCGAACGACGACGTGGCGTTCATTCGCAAGCTGCCCTTCGAGCAGCACCTGGAGGTCGCGCCGGGCCACGAGCTGCTGGTGGTGCATGCCAACCCGCGCGACTTGGAGGAGCCGATCAAGCCCGGCAGCGCCGAGGCGCTGATCCGCCCCTTGCTCACCGGAGTGACGGCCGAGGTGATCGCGTTCGGCCATTACCACGTGCCGTTCGTACGCAAGCTGGACCAATGGACGCTGGTGGACGTCGCCAGCGTTGGCCTGCCGCGCGACGGCGACCAGCGCGCCGTGTACGCGGTGCTCACCTGGGATCGCGGCGCCTGGCAGATCGAGCACCGCCGCGTCCCGTTCGACATCGAATCCGTCGCGCGCGACTACGTGGCGGTTGGCTTCCCCGGCGCCGAGGAGGCGGCGCGGCGATTGCTGGCTGCACGGTATGGCTAGGGAGAAAAGAGCAGCTATGGCGCTCCTGAGAGGAAAAAAAGGACTCATCATCGAGATGTCCAACGAGCGTGCGATCGCCTGGGGGATCGCACGAGCGCTGCATGCCGAGGGCGCAGAACTAGGGTTCACCGCGTTGTCCCCTGTTCCTCCCACGCTCGCTTGCGAGCCACCAACGTCTCATTGTAGATCCATCGGCATTCCTCAAGCCACTGCTCAAGGAGACGCCGCTGGCCTTTGGTCAGATGCAGGCGATACTGATATGCGGATGGAAGCGTGAGCGACATATGCTAAGAGGAGCACAAAAACGGAGAGAACGCACGTGCTATCCGTCGATTATCGTTCGCTGATACCCTTATCGCCGCCTCTGCTATGCAGCACAAAGCGATCATCCTGCACAAAGATCCCGAGTTTGAGGCACCGACGGCTCAGATGGGATTGGAAGCCCTTCCCTACACCCCTGAGGTCCTGCTACGCGCATCCCATTGACGCAGATCGACCGATCGATGGCAGATCAGCTCTCGCCCACCACCGCTGATGAACTCGCCGCCACGCTGCGCGAGGCCGCCGAACACGGCCAGCCAGTCGTCCCATGGGGCGCTGGCACGCTCCAACATTTGGGCAACCCTCCGCCACCCGGCGCGGTCGTGTTGCACACGGCCAGGCTGAACCGGGTCGTCGAGCACAGCCCAGCCGATCTCACCGTCACGGTCGAGGCCGGCGTCGCGCTTGGCGCGCTCCAGGAGGCGCTCGGCCGGCACGGCCAGTGGTTGCCGTGGGATCCGCCGGCGCCCGGCGTGGCGACGATCGGCGGGCTGCTGGCGGCCGGGGTGAGCGGACCCTTGCGGCTGGGCTATCGTACGCCACGCGATTGGGTGTTGGGCATGCGGGTGGCGCTGGGCGACGGGCGGCTGGTCAAGAGCGGTGGCAAAGTGGTGAAGAACGTCGCCGGCTACGATATGCACAAGTTGCACCTCGGGGCGCTTGGCACGCTCGGCGTGATCCTCGAGGTCACGTTCAAGCTGGCCCCGCTCCCCGAACGGCTCAGCACGCTGGTGCTGGGCTGCACAAGCTGGGAGCAGGCCTTCGCGCTGGCGGAGCAGCTACGGGCACGCCCGCTGGCACCGGTGAGCCTGGTGCTCGCCAACACAACTGCGCTGCGCGCCGCGCCCCTGCCAGCCGAGAACGTCCTGGTCGCAGCGCGTTTCGCAGGCGTGCCCGCCGCGGTCGAACGACAGATCGGCGCAGCATCCGCCGCTGCCAGCGATACCGGCGTGAGCATCGTCGACCCGGGCGACGAGCAGCACCAGAACATCTGGCAGGCACTGGCTACCTTCGTCGCACCAACTGCAGGTGAGGAGAGCGCTGGCAGGAGTCTGCTGTTGCGGGCCGGCGTGCGCCCCGCGGCGCTGCCAGCGTTGGTGGATGCGCTGGCGCGCTACGCACCTCCAAATGACCGGCGCACCTCCATCGTTGGGTACGCAGGGATCGGCCTGGCCTACGCCCGCTGGCCCCTGGCGCAGGGCATAGAGGTCGCAGCGGTTGGCCAGGCGATCGCGGCGCTGCGTACAGAGCTTGCCCGCGGGCAAGGGTACGCGGTGATCGAGGATGCGCCAGCAGCGCTGCGCCCGCAGCTCGATCTCTGGGGCCCCCCACCACCGACGCTGCCGCTGATGCGGGCGATCAAGGCGCAGTGGGACCCACGCGGCATCCTTAATCCAGGACGCTATGTCGGTGGATTATGAGAACAGAGAACAGAGAACAGAGCATATGAGGAACTCGCTTTGTTCTTTGTCCTTTGTTCTTTGTCCTTTTCGCTATTCCTTCTGCCCGAACAGCCCGCCCAGGGCTTGCTGGGCCTGGTTGATGGTGTCGCTCGTGATGCCGCTGAGGATGGTGTCGATCTGCGCGGCGACGGGCGCCGGCAGTTTGGCCTTGAGGTAGTTCACGGCGACTTCGGCTGCCGCACGGGCCTGGTCGGCCGGGATGCCCGTGCGTTCGCTGATCTGCCTGACGATCTCGTCCATTGGGTATACTCCTTTCTGTGGCGATGTGCGTTCTGGTCGGGCGCTCCGGGAACGCCCATAGCCGACTGCTCCGCGCACATCGATCCATGCCCTGGCAGGGCGCCACGCCATCGCCTGCGCCCCCGTCCACCTCACGCGTATCGAGCAGCGCCGGTGGGATGAGACAGTGCGTTCGAGGAACGGTCATGAGCCATCCTCCCGGCGACCCCCATCATAGCAGGTCTCGCAGCTCCCGTCGAATGCCCTGCCGGGAGCCCAGGGCTTCTCAGTCCATGAACCGAACTTCCGCGCTCAGCGTGGTGCGCCCCTCCCACACCGTCGGGAGCGCGGGGCAGGGGGTGAGGGGCACCCTGCGGAAGGCCTGAAAGGTAGCGGACTGAGCAGCTCCGACAATTTCCGGATCGCCCTTGACATCGTTACGCGAACATGGTATTATTGGAGTTCGCGATTTTCTAGATGCAACGTGCCCTTTTGAGAGAGGAGGACCTGCTCCGATCGCGAACGCGAGCACTCAGCACCGCCCCATCCGGCGCATCCTTCGATGGAAAGCTTCCTGTGTCACGAACGCCAGTCCAGAGGTTTCTGCCCATAGCCGGGCAGCACCGAGGAAGGGATGTTTCGTGCTTTTGGCATGTTAGCAAACTGTTAGGGATTGTGGGTTCTGAGTCGTGAGTACGTTGTCATCCGCGCTGCCCCGCGCTCATCACTCATAACTCATCACACAGTACAAGAGAGGTGCCCATGCCCCCCTTGACCGAGACCATTGTTCTTCAGCCGCTGATCATGCCGAACGACCCCGGTGTCGATGGGTTGCACCGGGCGCGTCTGGAGCGCCGCTCGTTTGCACGCATCCGTGATGCGATCGAGGTGCCCAACCTGATCGAGACCCAGCTCAATAGCTTTGAATGGTTCCGCAAGGAGGGTCTACGCGAGCTGTTCGACGAGATCTCGCCGATCACCGATTTCACCGGCAAGAACATGGAGCTGCGCTTCCTCGACTATACGTTCGGGGAGCCGCGCTACAATGAGCATGAGTGCCGGGAGCGCGACATGACCTACGCCGCGCCGCTGCGGGTTAATGTGCAGCTGCGCATCCTCTCGACCGGCGAGCTGAAAGAGAGCGAGATCTTTCTGGGCGATTTCCCGTTGATGACCGAGAACGGCACGTTCGTGATCAACGGCGCTGAGCGCGTGGTGGTCTCGCAATTGATCCGCTCACCCGGTGTGTACTTCAAAGAGGAAAAGGACCCAACCAGCGGCCGCAGCCTGCATTCGGCCAAACTGATCCCCAACCGCGGCGCCTGGCTGGAATTCGAGACCAATAAGCGCGATGTGATCTCCGTCAAGGTCGATCGCAAGCGCAAGATCCCGGTCACGATCTTGCTGCGCGCGGTGCTCGGCTGGCGAGCGCAGCCCAACGGCGAGGGCCAGTGGGCGCCCGATAGCGAGCTGGATCAGTTGGGCCGCGATGAGGATATCCTGGCCTTGTTCGAGCATCTGGAGACCGATGACCATCAGTATATCCGGGTGACGCTCGATAAGGACCCCGCACGCCATACCAAAGAGGCGCTGCTCGAGCTGTACAAGCGCCTGCGCCCCGGCGATCCGCCAACGCTGGAGAACGCGCGCGGCCTGATCGAGTCGTTGCTGTTCAGCCCGCGGCGCTACGATCTGGCGAAGGTCGGCCGCTATAAGCTGAACAAGAACTTGTGGGAGAAGGACCCGCGGCCCGAGGTGCGCGCGCAGGCGCCTGACCTGCAGGTGCGCGTGTTGCTGCCCGCCGATATCTTCAAGATCGTCGAGCGGCTGATCGAGCTGAACAACGGCCGCGGCACCGCCGATGATATCGATCACCTCGGCAACCGCCGCGTGCGCACCGTCGGTGAGCTGATCCAGCAGCAGTTCCGCGTCGGCCTGCTGCGCATGGAGCGGGTGGTCAAGGAGCGTATGTCGCTGCAGGACCCTGAGACTGCCACGCCGAACGCCTTGATCAATATCCGCCCGGTCGTCGCAGCGATGCGCGAGTTCTTCGGTGGCTCGCAGCTCTCGCAGTTCATGGATCAGACCAACCCACTGGCCGAGCTGACCAACAAGCGGCGCCTGTCGGCGCTCGGTCCCGGCGGCCTCAGCCGCGACCGCGCCGGCTTCGAGGTGCGCGATGTGCATCATTCGCACTACGGGCGGATCTGCCCGGTCGAGACGCCTGAGGGCCCCAACATCGGCCTGATCGGCACGATGTCGACCTTCGCACGCGTCAACGAGATGGGCTTCCTCGAGACGCCCTATCGCAAGGTGTATCGCGAGGTGCTCAACGCCGGCGAGTGGGAACGCCAGGGGATGTTGCTGCGCGATGTGCGCGATTTGCGCACGGGCGAGCTGATCGCTGCCCGCGGCAGCAAGGTCGATGCCGCGACTGCCCGCCGGATCGCGATCGCGTTGCTGCGCGGTCAGATTTTGCGCGAGGATGTCATCGATCCCGCCACCGGCGAGGTGATCGCCGAGGCCGGCCAGGAGATCAATCGCACACTGGCCGAGCGGATCGTCGCGACCCCGCTCAAGACGATCAAGATCCGCCCGATCGTGTCGCAGGAGGTCGACTACCTCTCGGCCGACGAGGAGGAGAAGTTCGTGATCGTCCAGGCCAACGCGCCGCTCGATGAGTTCAACCGCTTCCTTGAAGGCACGGTCTCCTGCCGCTTCAACGGCGAGTTCGTCGATGAGCCGATCGAACGCGTCGATTATATGGACGTGTCGCCCAAGCAGGTGGTCAGCGTCTCCACCGCGCTGATCCCGTTCCTGGAGCACGACGACGCCAACCGCGCCTTGATGGGGTCGAACATGCAGCGCCAGGCGGTGCCGTTGCTCCGCCCCGATGCGCCGATCGTCGGCACCGGGATGGAGTATCGAGCGGCGCGCGATAGCGGCCAGGTGGTCGTCGCCAAGAACGATGGCATCGTGATCTCGGCCACCGGCGACCGGATCGTGATCCTGGAGGATACCGGCGAGGAGCGCGAGTATCGGTTGCGCAAGTTCATGCGCTCCAACCAGGATACCTGCATCAACCAACGGCCCAGCGTCTCCCGCGGGCAGCGGGTGCGTAAAGGCGATATCATCGCCGATAGCTCGTCGACCGATAACGGCGAGCTGGCGCTCGGCCAGAATGTGCTGGTGGCGTTCATGCCCTGGGAGGGCGGCAATTTCGAGGACGCTATCCTGGTGAGCGAACGGCTGGTGCGCGAGGATATCTTTACCTCGATCCATATCGAGAAGCACGAGGTCGAGGCGCGCGATACCAAGCTGGGCCCCGAGGAGATCACCCGCGATATCCCCAACGTCGGCCAGGATAGCCTGCGCAATCTGGACGACCGCGGAATTATCTATGTTGGCGCCGAGGTCCAGCCCAACGATATCCTGGTCGGCAAAATTACTCCCAAGGGCGAGACGGATCTCACCGCCGAGGAGCGGTTGTTGCGCGCGATCTTCGGCGAGAAGGCCCGCGAGGTCAAGGATTCTTCGCTGCGCGTGCCCAACGGGGTGCGCGGCAAGGTGATCGATGTCAAGGTCTTCTCGCGCGACGATGATGCCGAGCTGCCGGTCGGCGTCAATCAGACGGTGCGCGTGCTGCTCTGCCAGAAGCGCAAGATCTCGGCTGGCGATAAGATGGCCGGCCGCCACGGCAACAAAGGCGTGGTCAGCCGCGTGCTGCCGATCGAGGATATGCCGTTCCTGCCCGACGGGACACCCGTCGATATCATCCTCAATCCGATCGGTGTGCCGAGCCGTATGAACATCGGCCAGATCCTCGAGACACACCTCGGCTGGGCTGCCGCCCGGCTCGGCTACCGCGTCGCGACGCCGGTGTTCGATGGCGCGCGCGAGGACCAGATCAAGCAGATGCTGGTCGAGGCCGGCCTGCCCGAGGACGGCAAGATTACGCTGTACGACGGGCGCACCGGCGAGCCGTTCGATCATCCGGTCACCGTCGGCTATATCTATATGCTCAAGCTGGCGCACCTGGTCGAGGATAAGATCCACGCCCGCTCGACCGGTCCCTATAGCCTGGTGACGCAGCAGCCGCTGGGCGGCAAAGCGCAGTTCGGCGGCCAGCGCTTCGGCGAGATGGAGGTGTGGGCGCTGGAGGCCTACGGCGCTGCCTATACGCTCCAGGAGATGCTCACCGTCAAGTCCGATGATGTGGTGGGCCGCGTCAAGACCTATGAGGCGATCGTCAAGGGCGAGCCGATCCAGGAGGCCGGCGTGCCCGAGTCGTTCAAGGTGCTGATCAAGGAGCTGCAGTCGCTGGGCCTGTCGGTCGAGGTGCTCTCGGCCGATGAGACGCCGGTCGAGCTGACCGACGATGTGGAGAGCGACCTGGCGGCGCTGGACGGGATCAATCTGTCGGGGATGGAGCGCGGCGAGTTCTAGGTAGAGGGGAGGAGTGACGGGTTGGGGGTCACGGGTTACCCGTCGGCATGCGAACCCTCCCCCAACCCCTCCCCCTAACGTGTGGGAGACGAGAATGCTCGAGATCAACGATTTCAACGCAATCCGCATCAGCCTGGCCTCGCCCGAGGACATCCTGAGCTGGTCGCACGGTGAAGTAACCAAGCCCGAGACAATTAACTACCGCACACTCAAGCCTGAGCGCGATGGCCTTTTCTGTGAGAAAATATTTGGGCCACAAAAGGACTGGGAGTGCTACTGTGGAAAATACAAGCGCGTCCGTTACAAGGGCGTGATCTGCGATAAATGCGGCGTCGAGGTGACGCGCTCCAAGGTGCGGCGCGACCGCATGGGGCACATCGCGCTGGCCTCGCCGGTCAGCCATATCTGGTTCGTCAAGGGCACGCCCAGCCGTCTGGGGCTGTTGCTCGATATCTCGCCGCGCAACCTGGAGCGGGTACTGTATTTCGCGTCCTACATTATCACCCATGTCGATGAGGACGCCAAAGCAGCGTTGCGCGAGCAGATCCAGGCCGAGTACGCTGCCCGGCGCGAGCAGATCCAGGCCGAGGCCGAGAGCAAACGCATCGAGCTCTCGACCCAGCTCACCCAGGACCTGGGCGGCATGGAGTCGGCGCAGGTCTCGACCCAGCGCCGGATCGAGGAGGACTACCGGGCGCAGCGCGAGGCGCTGACGAGCGAGGCCGAGGCGTTGCGCGCCGAGCTCGAGGAGAAGACCGGCGAGCCAGCGGCGGAGGACATCATCTTCCATGGCGTCACGCTGATCGAGGAAGGCGAACTGATCACCGAGCAGGCGATCGATGCGCTGGACGAACTGCTCGACCAGGAGCTCGAGGCGCTCGACCAGCGCCGCCAGCGCGACCTGGCCGACGCCGAGCTGCTGACGGATGCCGAGCGCGAGCGCAAGGAATACGAGGTGACCCAGGAGCGCGAGCGGCTGCAGGAGCGGCTGCAGCGCGAGATGGATACGCTCGTACGTGAGGAGAAGGAGAAGCTCGAGCAGATCGATAGCCTCAAGGTGCGCCGCATCCTGAGCGAGGCGGAGTACCGCAGCCTGCGCGAGCTGGCCCCGGGGGTCTTCAAGGCCGACATGGGCGCCGGTGCGATCCGCGACCTGATCATTCGCACGATCGACCTGGACAAGCTGGCCGAGGAGCTCCAGGCCGAGATCCATTCGACCCAGGGGCAGCGGCGCAAGAAGGCCACCAAGCGGCTGCGCGTCGTCGAGAACTTCCGCAAGAGCGGCAACCGCCCCGAGTGGATGATCCTGACGGTGCTGCCGGTCATCCCCCCCGACCTGCGCCCGATGGTCCAGCTCGACGGTGGCCGCTTCGCGACCAGCGACCTGAACGACCTGTATCGCCGGGTGATCAACCGCAACAACCGCCTCAAGCGCCTGATGGAGCTGAACGCGCCCGAGATCATCGTGCGCAACGAGAAGCGCATGCTCCAGGAGGCGGTCGATGCGCTGATCGACAACGGGCGACGTGGTCGGGCGGTCAGCGGCAAAGGTAAGCACCGCCTGAAGAGCCTCTCGGATATGCTCAAGGGCAAGCAGGGGCGCTTCCGCCAGAACCTGCTCGGCAAGCGCGTGGACTACTCCGGGCGCTCGGTGATCGTGGTCGGGCCGAACCTGCAGCTCCACCAGTGTGGCCTGCCCAAGAAGATGGCGCTCGAGCTGTTCAAGCCGTTCGTGATGCGCCGGCTGGTCGAAAAGGGCTTCGCCCACAACATCAAGTCGGCCAAGCGGATCGTCGAGCGTGTGCGCCCCGAGGTCTGGGACGTGCTCGAAGAGGTGATCAAGGATTACCTGGTGCTGCTCAATCGCGCGCCGTCGCTACACCGGCTCTCGATCCAGGCCTTCGAGGCCAAGCTGATCGAGGGCTCGGCGATCCAGCTACACCCGCTGGTCTGTGCGGCGTTCAACGCCGACTTCGACGGCGACCAGATGGCCGTGCATGTGCCGCTCTCGCGCAAGGCGCAGGAAGAGGCGCGCATGCGCATGCTCTCGAAGTACAACCTGCTCTCGCCAGCCCACGGCGAGCCGATCATCACGCCGTCGCAGGATATCGTGCTCGGTTGCTACTACCTGACGATGATCCGCGATGGCGCCAAAGGCTCGGGTAAGATGTTTGCCTCGATCGATGAGGCGCTGCTGGCCTACGACAAGGGGATCGTCGATATCCAGGCGCCGATCTGGGTGCGCATGAACGGCGCACTGCAGGGCGAGAACGACCGCGCCGTGCGGATGCTTACGCCGGCAGACGATGGTACGCCGCGCATGTTGCTGGAGACATCGGTCGGGCGGATCATTTTCAACGCCGAGTTGTTCGAGCCGCTGAAGTTCCGTAACCGGCTGATCGCCAAGAAGGGGCTTAAGGATATCATCGCCGATTGCTATAAGTACTACACCAACCTGAACAACCTGACCGAGGAGAACCTGGATAGCATTCGCCAGCTGTACGGCGACCGCCCGGCTGATGATCTGGCACGGTTTTATGGCTCCGAGCAGACCGCCATCCAGGCCGATAAGATCAAGACGCTGGGGTTCAAGTATGCGACCCGGGGTGGCATGACGATCGGGGTCGACGATATCGAAGTGCCCGCAGCCAAGGCGCGCATCCTGGCCGAATCCGATGCCCGCGTCGCCGAGGTCGAGCGGCAGTTCCGCCGCGGCCTGATCACCGAGGAGGAACGCTACCGCGAGATCGTCGAGATCTGGCAGGCCGCCACGCGCGATACCACTGAGGCGGTGCGCAACAGCATGAACCCGTACGGGCCGGTGGCGATGATGGTGAACTCCAGCGCCCGCGGTAACGTCAATCAGTTGAGCCAGATGGCCGGGATGCGCGGCCTGATGTCCGACCCGACCGGGCGGATCATCCCGCTGCCGATCCGCTCGAACTTCCGCGAAGGGCTCACGGTACTCGAGTACTTCGTCTCGACCCACGGTGGGCGCAAAGGGTTGGCCGATACCGCGCTGCGCACCGCCGACGCCGGCTACCTGACCCGCCGCCTCGTCGATGTGGCGCAAGATACGATCGTGACGATCGAGGATTGCGGCACCGAAGATGGGCTCTGGCTGCATCGCAGCGACGACCGCGAGATGCTCGAGGAGCTCGAAGAGCGCGTGGTCGGGCGGATCCTGGCCGCACCACTTATCCATCCACAGACTGGTGAGATCCTGGCCGAGCGCAACCAGGAGGTCACCGAGGAGCTCGCAGCACTGTTCAAGGAGGCCGGCATCAACGATGTGTTCGTGCGCTCGCCGCTGGCCTGCCAGGCCGATCACGGGGTCTGCCGGCTGTGCTATGGCCGCAACCTGGCGACCGGCAAGCTGGTCGACATTGGCGAGGCGGTGGGAATCATCGCTGCGCAGTCGATCGGCGAGCCTGGTACGCAGCTGACGCTGCGTACCTTCCACACCGGCGGTGTGGCCTCGGCCGAGGATATCACCCAGGGTCTGCCGCGCGTGCAGGAGATCTTCGAAGCTCGCACGCCCAAGGGCAAGGCGATCTTGGCCGAGATCGACGGAGTGGTGGAGATCATTCGTGAGGAGCAGATCCGCAAGATTCGCATCGTCTCCAGCGAGGTCTACACCGACGAGCACGAGCTACCGGCGCATTATGTGCCGCTGGTGAACGATGGCGCCGAGGTCAGTGAAGGCCAGCCGCTGGCCGAAAGCAATCGCGCCGACCTGGGCGGCGCGCCGATCGTCGCGCGCCTGAGCGGGCGCGTCCATATCGGTGACGGCAAGATCGTGGTGATCGCGGAGGACCGCGAGGAGCGCGAGGTGGTGGTGCCGCACACCGCCCGCTTGCGCGTGGAGAACGGTGAGCGCGTGACCGCCGGGCAGCAGTTGACCGATGGCTCGGCTGATCCGCAGGAATTGCTTGAACTGCAGGGCAAGGAGGCGGTGCAGCGCTATCTGGTCAACGAAGCGCAGAAGGTCTACCGCTCGCAGGGTGTGGATATCAACGATAAGCATATCGAGATCATCGTCCGCCAGATGCTGCGGCGCGTGCGGATCGAGGAGCCAGGCGACACCGGGTTGCTGCCGGGCGAACTGGTCGACGCCTCCGAGTTCGCACGCATCAACGCGGGCGTGGTCAGCCAGGGCGGTGAGCCGGCTACCGCTGCCACGGTGTTGCTGGGCATCACCAAGGCATCGCTGACCACCGATAGCTTTCTGTCGGCGGCCTCGTTCCAGGAGACCACCCGGGTGCTCACCGAGGCGGCGATCACCGGCAAGGTCGACTACCTGCGTGGCCTCAAGGAGAATGTGGTCATCGGCAAGTTGATCCCGGCTGGCACCGGCATCGAGAAGCGGCGCCAGCTGGCCGAGGATATCCTGGGTGAGCTGGCCAGCGCCAGACGGAGCGAGGGCGACGGCGATGGTCGCCAGCAGCCGGAGCCGCAAGGCCGCGAGCTCCCGGCAGCCGAGGGTGCGCGGCCGGCGGGCGATGACGAAGAGCTACGCCGGGCGCTCAAGGCGCTCCTTGAAGGCACCGAGGACGAACCATCCGCCGAGGAAGGGGATGCTGGGGAGGCCGATCGGGACGCGTTTCTGGATGCGCTGGACGAGATCAGCGAGGACGATACGAGCAAGGAGGAGTAGTACCAGCGACTTAACATAGCTCGCTGCACCATCTCACGCGGCGGGCCGG
>FLYN01000105.1_pt1 | contig 12638 bp, 7 predicted proteins | sample 1122621 | NCBI WGS metagenome assembly FLYN01 (sample SAMEA4346792, study PRJEB14843) | hot springs metagenome | biome: Terrestrial Biome; feature: Habitat; material: Sediment | place: India | collected 2012-06-12 | depth 1760 m
CGCCAGTCGGTGGCACGGGCCAGCCGGCGCAGGCCCCTGGCCCGGCCAGCACGACGGAGCAACCCCGCTGGCGCTTTGTGCCGGTGAAGGACTACCTGACCGTCCCCGGGGTCGTCGGCGTGACGCGCGTGCTGCATCACCCGGCCGAAGCGCCGACGCGCAGCGGCCCGCTCCAGGTCCAGTTTGTCGGGATCGACCAGTCGAATTTTCCCGCGATCGCCCGCTGGCGTGCCGATTATGCCGGCGAGCCGATCGGTGCGCTGATGGGCCGCCTGGCCGCGCCCGACAACGTGCTCGTCAGCCGCGAGTTGCGCGACCGCTACGGCGTGCGCGTGGGCGATCGGCTGCAACTCACGCTCTACGGCGGCAGCGGTACCTTCGAGCTGCCGGTGGTCGTCGCCGGCTACGTGAACCTGTTCCCAACAGTGTATCCCGAAGAGGGGCCGTTTATCATCGGCAACCTGGGCTACGCCTTTGCCCAAAACGGTGGCCCCTATCCGTACGACGTCTGGCTGCGGCTCAGCGACGACGCCTCGCGCACGGTGGTTGAGACGGGGATCCGCAACCTGGGGGTGGACTTCGTCGAGCGCGGGTTTGCGCCGAAGGACATCGCCGACGAACGCACGCGCCCCGAGCGCCAGGGCCTGTTCGGGCTGCTGTCGGTCGGGTTTGTGGCTTCGGCCTTTTTGACGGTGCTGGGCTTTCTCTTCTATGCGGTGCTGTCGTTTCAGCGCCGGTTTATCGAGCTTGGCATGCTGCGCGCGATCGGGCTATCGGCGCGCCAGCTCGGTGCGCTGCTCGGCTGCGAGCAGGCCTTGATCATCGGCATCGGCACGCTTGCCGGGACGCTGATCGGAGTCAGCGCCAGCAAACTGTTTATTCCTTTCATGCAGGTGCGGTCTGGCGCGCACGCCCAGACGCCGCCGTTTCTGGTCGAGATCGCCTGGGGGCGGATCGGGATCATCTACCTCATTTTTGGGATGATGTTGCTCGGCGCCATCCTGATCACCGTGCTACTGCTCCGCCGGATGCGGCTGTTCCAGGCGGTGAAACTCGGCGAGACGGTCTGATCCCCATTGCGGCGACGGCGGTAGAGCTGGGAACGCCGTTGGCGACCAAAAACCAGCGCGCCTATCCCGTTATCGCTGGCCTGCATCTGCTGACCTACCCCTGAACCAGCAGCCCAACGCACCTGGCCGGGTCAGTGCGCTTTGAGCCATGGCTGAGCGGTCAGGGTCTTCGCCCGCAGCCCGATCGCGCACGAGTCGTCGACGACCTGCAGGGTCAGCGTATCTCCTTCCAGCTTCCAGGTGTAGATGCCGACTTCGGTGTGACAGGTCGGGTCGTTAAAGAGCGTCAGACGGTCGCCCGACACGGTGAAGGATCCCACGGTACGCCAGCCGCGGACTTTGTAGAACACCCGAAAGATACCTTTATCGAACCAGAGCGTCCACTCGCCCCCCTCCGGCTTATATTCGGGGCAACGCCGGCAGGGGACCGGTGTCCCAGGGGTCGGATCGAATTTGGTGTAGACGCCATCCAGAACCGTGCGCACCAGGGGCGGGAGCGGGGTCGTATAAGGGTATGGCGTGCTTTCCATGGTGGGGAGCGGCAGGCTGGCCGACGGCAGACTCGGTGCGGTGTCCGCGGGGCGGGGTAGCGCCGTGGGTGTGGCGGGTGGAAGCTGGGCAGATGGCGACGGTGGGAGGGGAGGCACCAGCACCGCCGGGCTGGGTGCTGGTGCGCCGGGCTGAGAGGAGCATGCACCGGCAAGCAACACCAGCGCCACGCTGGCGCCAGCAGCGACGATCCGCCAGCAGCGTTGCTTCATCGATCTTCTCCTGCTGTCAATGCAGATCCCGGTGGGGAAACCCCCTCCTCGCCGTTGAACCGCACCAGCGGGGCGCAATCGCAACAGAGCGCAGCATAGCCTGAGCGATCGTGCAGTTCTAACCGGCATGCCAGTTAGATAATATCGCCAAACGCCAGCTTTGTCAAGGCGATCGCGTGGCTATGCCTCGTCCACTTCGCGCGGCACGCGAGGGAAGATCGTCGTGACGACCTCGTAGTTGATCGTCCCCAGCCAGTCCGCCACCTCGTCGGCAGTGATCCGCTCATCGGCCTGGGCGCCGATCAACACAACCGGGTCACCGCGCTTGACCCCTTCGATCTCGGTCACGTCGATCAGCGCATAATCCATACAGATCCGGCCCACGACCGGCGCACGCTGGCCGCGCACCAGCACTGCGCGCCAGGGCGGCGCGCGGCGAAAGCCATCGGCGTAGCCGACCGGGATCGTGGCGATGATCGAGGGCCGTTGGGTCACGAACGCCCCGCCGTAGGAGACCGGTGTGCCGGCCGGCAGCGCCTTGACCTGGGCCACTTCGGTATGGAACGAGAGCGCCGGCTGGAAGCCCGCCGGCAGGGGCGTTTCGGCCGATGGGTTGAGGCCGTAGCAGGCCAGCCCCGGCCGCACCATGTCGAAGCGCGCCTGGGGGAAGCGCAACAACGCCGCGCTATTCGCTGCGTGCACGAGGGGCGGGCGCAGCCCGGCGGCGGTGAGGTCGGCCAACACCGACTCGAAGCGCCGGAGTTGCAGATGGGCGAACGATTCGTCGGCGCTGTCGGCGGTGGCGAAATGGGTGTAGATCCCTTCCACCCGCAGCGGAGGGGACGGGCGGCCCTGGTGGCCGGCGGGCAGGGCATGCAGAAAGGGACCGACTTCCGCCGGCTGCAGCCCGAGCCGCGCCATGCCCGTATCGACCTTGACGTGTACGCTCGCCTGGCGTTGCAGCGCAATGGCAGCGTCTGCGAGTGCGCGTACCGTATCGAGATCGAAGACTGTACAGGCGACGCCCAGCAACACGGCCTCGCGCGCCTGCCAGGGCGGGGTATAGCCGAGCACCAGGATCGGCGCGGTGATATCGGCCTCGCGGAGCGCGCGCGCCTCCCCAAGCGTCGCCACCGCCAGCATCGCCGCACCGTTGGCCACGGCGGTGCGCGCCACCCGCACGGCTCCATGGCCGTAGGCATCGCCCTTGAGGACGACCATGAGTGGCACGCCGGCGATCGCGCGCAGGCGCCGGATGTTGTGAGCGATCGCATCCAGGTCGATCCGCACCCATGTCGGCCGGTCCGGCGCGCCGACCCGCACGCTGCGCCAGGCCGGCTCCTGGCGCACCAGCACCTTGCCCGGCGCGACCTGCAGATCGAGCAGGCCAGCCACGATGCGCTCCATACGCGCTGCGGCGCCGCCTTTGACCAGCACCAGATCACCTGGGCCCAGGTCCGCCGGCAGCGCGTGCAACGCGTCGGCTGCCGTATGGACGATCGCGGCCTCCAGGTTGGGGCGGACCTGGCGCGCAGCATGCACTGCGATGGTTCCCCAATCGCCTTTGCAGACCAGGCGATCAGCGACCGTGCCTGCCAGGGTGCCGATCTCACGATAGGCGGCCTCAGCGTGGGCGCCCGTGTCGGTCAGCGCCCCCAGCACGGCGATCCGGCGCCGGGCCGGCAGCGCCGCCAGCGTGCGCAGCGCCGCCAGCACCGAGGGCAAGGTGGCGTTGAAGGTATCGTCGATCAGGGTGGCGCTGCGGGCCGGCAGCACGCGCAGGCGCCCCTCCAGCGGCGCAACCTGGCTGAGGGCACGCGCAGCCGCTTCCAGTGGCATCCCGCACGCCAGCGCCGCCCCGACGGCCGCCAGGGCGATGGTGACCGCCGGCTCGCCGAGGAGCGGTATCGCCGCCTCGACTGTGCGATCCTGCCAGTGCAGGCGCAGGCGCGTCCCTTCGAGCGCAAACGAGACCGCGCTGGCGCGCAGATCGCATCCTGGCCCCTGCCCGAACGTCAACACACGCGCCGCGGTGCGCGCGCGCATCGCCACAACATATGGATCGTCGCCGTTGAGGATCGCCCAGCCATCGGGCGGCAGCGCCTCGACCAGGGCGCCCTTCTCCTGCGCGACGCCCACCAGCGAGCCGAAGACGTCCAGGTGCGCCGCGCCGACCGCAGTGATCACGGCGATGCGCGGCGGGAAGAGCGCCGCCAGTTGCGCGATCTCGCCGAAGCGGTCGGCGCCGAACTCGAGTACCGCAAACCGATGCTCGTTTCGGAGCCGGGCCAGAGCGATCGGCAGCCCCAGGAGCGAATTGAAGCTCTGGCGGCTCTGAAAGGTCGGCGCATGCATTGCCAACAGCGTTGCGATCGCGCGCTTGGTGGATGTTTTGCCGACGCTCCCGGTGACTGCCACGACCGTCGGCCCTACCTGCCGCAGGCGACGGGCGGACCAGCGTTGAACGAGCGTCTGAGGGTCGTCGGTGAGCACGACCGTCGTGCCTGGCGCTGCGGACGGCGCCCATGTGCAGACGACGCCGGCTGCTCCCGCGGCCAGCGCAGCCGGGATATAGTCGTGGCCGTCGGCGCGCGGCGTTCGCAGCGCCAGAAACAGCTCGCCTGCCCGGGTCAGCCGTGAATCGTACGAGAAGTCGGTGAAACAGCGCGCCGCCGCCTCGCCGCTCAGGCGGGCGCCGGACGCCAGCAGATCCTCGAGTGCGATCATGGTGGTTCTGACCCCAGAAAGGTATGGTATACTTGAACGCCCACCCGTTGGGACCTTCGCGAATCAATGCGCTCCATTCTACCATCACCCGCGCGTGATCGAGAGGAACGCCCATGGCCACGCCGACCACCATTCGCGCCGTATCGGTCGACACGCTCGACATCCCGCTCCACGCACCCTTCGGGATCGCCGGCGGCGCGCAGGATATAGCGCGCAATCTGCTGGTGACGGTCGAGTTGGCCGACGGCACGCGCGGCTACGGCGAGGCGGCGCCTTTCCCAGCGTTCAACGGCGAGACCCAGGCGGTCGCCCGCGCTGCACTGGAAGCCGCGCGGACCACCGTAGAAGGCGCTGACGTCCGCGAGTGGCGGCGGATCGCAGTGGCGCTCCGCAGCGCCATGGGGCCAGTCGGCTCGGCCCAATGCGCGCTGGAGACCGCGATCCTCGATGCCTTGACGCGCCATGGGCGCATCCCGTTATGGGCGTTCTTCGGCGGCGCCAGCACCAGCCTGGAGACCGATATGACGATCACCACCGGCACGGTCGAGCAAGCCATCGCGGCAGCGCAGACGATCCTGGCGCGCGGCATCCGCACGCTCAAGGTCAAGATCGGCATGGGCGACCTGGCGCTGGATCTGGAGCGCATCATCGCTATTCATGCCGCTGCCCCCGAGGCATCGCTGATTCTCGACGGCAACGCCAGCCTCAGCTCCGATCTGGCACTCCAGCTCGTGGCATTGCTGCGCGAGCGCGGCGTCACGCCGGCGCTCTTCGAGCAGCCGGTCGCAGCCGACGATTGGGATGGGCTGCATCAGGTGGCGCAATGGAGCGGGGTTCCGGTCGCTGCCGACGAGAGCGTGGCCAACGCCGGCCAGGCATTGCGGGCGCTCCAGGAACGATCGGCGCGCGTCGTGAATATCAAGCTGATGAAGAGCGGGATCGTCGAAGCGCTCGACATCGCTGCGGTATGCCGCGCCGGCGGCATAGGGCTTATGATCGGCGGCATGGTCGAGTCGATCCTGGCGATGACGACCTCGGCCTGCTTCGCCGCTGGCCTGGGCGGGTTCAGCTACGTTGACCTCGATACGCCGCTGTTTATGGCCGAAAATCCGCTCGAGGGGGGCATGGCCTATGTAGGCGGGCGCCTGGAGCTGGGGCATATCCAGGCCGGGCACGGAGTGGTACCGAAGCGGTAGGTGTACGAGCGAGCCGAGGCCTACACCGGCAGGAAACACAAGCGATTCGTCCGCACACTCCCACGCGTGGTTGCCGCGGGCGGCGCGAAATCCATGGCGGGCCGCAGGCGCGGTGACGCGCACTTGGGCCGCCGCGTGATGGCAGCGGATGGAGCGGGCGACCGGGGAGCCACAGGCGTCTTCGGCCCGGCGCGCGGGAGAAAGTACAGGAGCAGGAAAGAAGCGCCATAACTTTTCCAGAGGGTCAATTACCACGACGCCCAACAACCGCATGCAGCGGAGCTGCCGAAGCGTGCTTCAACCGGTTTCTTCGAGAGCCGTTCAGCAGCCGGTGATGCGGAGCGTTGGGCGGCGCAGGAGGATTGAGGTATGGCGGGTGGTATGAACGCAGCCGCCGTTCCGTGTCTACGCTGCGCTGAACGCGCAGACCGCGTGGTCGACGGCCTCGAGACGGATTCCTATCGCTGTACCGTGTGTGGGTATCAGTTTGGCATCGATTGGGCGGCGTTCGGCCCACCCCAGACACCCTGCTGGCCGATCTCGCCCGCCGATGCCCAGGCCCGGCCCCAGACAGGTGCGCAGCTATTTGGTGCGTCGGCGCACTCCGCGCCGCCTCCCCCGCCCGCGCCAGCCCAATCGCCCCGAAAGCCCTGGTGGAAGTTCTGGTGAGCGCCGAACGCGGCGCGGGCGGATTGAGACCTGTCCCACGCGCCTCCTCGTACACGGCGTGGATTCCTCTACGCCTCCTGGAATTCGCCCTCGATCACGGCGCCCTCTTCGCGGCGGCCATCGCCCGAGGCATCGATCGAGCCGCCGGAGTAGCCAGACCGCACGCTGCCGGCGTAGGTCTGCTGGCCAGGGCCTATATCGTGAGCGATCAGATGACCTCACTGCCAGGCGATTGTGCATACGACCGATCATGGCCCGCTAAGGACCGGACCTCTTCAACCTGTGGCCGTGCGCCCCGCTCCTCCTGAAGACTCTTGACGCCCGCACGCGCGCATGCGATACTCCGTACAATTTTGCGAATATGCGCATATGTGCATTGCCGGTGGCTGGCCCGCGCTGCCTGCTGGCGGCATGCGCGCGCCGGGGTTGGGATCGAAGTCCCGGTCCATGGCTCACAATCCGCGCGACCGTAGGCTGCGCGCTCGTCAGGAGGACCATCATATGTCACTCGCTGCTCATCCCCCGTTCGTGTGGCTGCCCGTCGAGGTAGCACTCGAGCCGGTGTACAATGTGCTCAACAGCATGGCGCTGCTGAACAAGGCCGCCTGGCTGCCGCACATCCGGGCGTTGGTCGGCGATGCGACCTGGCCGCGAGTGCGGCTCAACGACTGGGCGGCGCGCACCGCCGCTGCGCTTGCGCCCGAACGCCACCGGGTCAACCGCCTCGTGTTCGAGGGGTTACGTGATGTGGTCGCGCCGGCCCAGGAGTGGCCCGATTTCCCGGCCTACCTGGAGGATCTGGCGGCGCAGCACCCCGTCGTGCTGCGCGACCGCGCGCTGCAGCGCCTCTGCCGCCCGCTACCTGGCAGCGCATCGAGCACGCCGGACCCGTCTGTGTTGCTGGCCGACGTGCAGGCCTATCTCGCGCGGATTGCAGAGCTTCATCCTGGTGAGGTAGTCGACGCGGATCTGCACAGTACTGCTCACGCGCTGCTCAACGACCCACCGGCGTTGCGCGATCTGGTGGCTGCGCACCTCGACTTCATGTGGGAGACAGCCGTGGCCGACGAATGGCGGCGGGCGGCGAGCGGGCGGATCGGGATGCTCCAGAGCCAGGTCAACGTCTTTCGACAATGCCTCGATCCGCAGGAACCCACCGGGCCGACAATGTCGCAGTGGGCGCGGCCCGGCCAGCCGCCGTCGATGCGGCTTACCCCGCATGCGTCGGCTGCCGAAGCGTTTCATACCTTCACCGGGCGCACGCTGCCCGACGATGTGCGCCCGCCGCCGGGCACAATCGAGCGCATTGTCCTGGTGCCATCCCCCCATGTCGGGCAGTACGTCACCATATGGTATAGTGATGGCGTGCTGCGGATGTTCTTCGGTGCGCCGCCGAATTATGCCGTGCTGATGCGCCCGTCCGAGGTGGGGCGTGCCGAGTTGCGCGTGCGCCTGGCGCCCCTGGCCGATGAGACCTGCCTGCGGATCCTGGAGCTGCTCGTTCAGCATGGTGAACTTCAGGCCCAGGACCTGATCGATCGCCTCGGCCTGAGCCAGTCGAGCGCATCGCGGCATCTCAAGCAGCTATCGACCTACCTGTTCGAGCGTCGTGGCGAAAGCGCCGCCAAGATCTATACTTTGAACACGATCGAGCTGAACCGGACGATCCGGGCGTTGGATCGATTGCTGGCCGGCGCGGTTGCGCTGGTTGAGGAGCCATCCCACGCGCCGCGCGCCGGGCAGCCCGCCGAGGTGCAGCGCTTCCTGGACGCCGATGGGCGTGTTGGGGCCTGGCCTTCGAGGTTGAAGGACCAACTGGCGATCCTGGAATACCTGGCAGCGACGTTCGAGCCAGGCCGGTCGTACACCGAAAAAGAGGTCAATCGGCTGCTGGCGCAGTCGATCGCCGCCGACCGCGCAGCAACGCACCGCGGCCAGGCGCACCGCGAACGGGCGCCCGATGTCGCCACCCTGCGGCGCGCGCTGTACAACTACCACTTCCTGGATCGCGAGCGCGATGGATCGCGTTACTGGCGCGTCGAGCAGCGCGACCCGACGGCGCCGCCATACGAGTGGTGACCGCCCAGGGCGTCTGCGCCGCCCCCTTCGCACAACGGGGGTGCGAAGGCTGGAGGCCCTCGTACCCCACTACAATGGGAAGGTTCGTTATGTAGCCGCGCGCCGGATCAGGGTGCCTGCCAGGCGCAGCCAACGCCCATTGCGGGGCGCATGCGCCGGGGCAGCCTGCTGCCTGGTGCGCCAGGAACGACAGGTTATGGACGATCAGACGATCAAGCGACGCGTGCAGGCCCAGTTCGGCGCAGCCGCCCAAAACTACGTCACCAGCCCGACGCATGCCCACGGCGACGACCTGCAGCGGCTGGTGGAGCTGGCGCAGTTGCGCGGCGACGAGCGGGTGCTCGATGTGGCGACCGGCGGTGGGCACACCGCGCTGGCGTTCGCGCCCCACGTGCGCGAAGTAGTGGCGAGCGACCTGACACCGGGCATGCTCCAGGCTGCCGAGGCGTTCATTCGCAGCCAGGGAGTGACGAACGTGCGCTTCGAGCGCGCCGATGCCGAGAACTTACCGTTCGATGATGCGAGCTTCGATGTCGTGACCGTGCGAATCGCCCCCCACCATTTCCCCAATCCCCAACGCTTCGTCCACGAGGTCGCGCGCGTGCTGCGGGGCGGCGGGCGCTTCCTGCTCGACGACAACATGGCGCCCGAGGACCCCGAGCTGGATGCCTTCGCGAACCGTTTCGAGCGCTGGCGCGACCCCAGCCACGTGCGGGCCTACACCGTCAGCGAGTGGTGCGCGTGGATCACCCAGGCAGGCATGCGGGTCGAGCACCTCGCGCCGCTCAGCCACAAGCGCTACGATTTCGCCGACTGGACCGCGCGCATGCATATGCCCGCTGCCGAACGCGCCGCGCTGGAGGCCTGGCTGATCGCTGCCCCGCCCCGCTGCGCCGAGTTCTTCCAGATCGTCGTTGAGGGCGGCCACGTCCGCTCGCTGAGCGGGACCTTCGCGATCATCGTCGCCCGGCGGTAGCTTACAGCATAATCATCAATTGCGCCGCGCTCGTGCTGCCAGACATGAACCAGCGCGAGCGCATTCTGTTGCCGATTAGCGCCCGAGCGCCGGGCCGCCTGAGCCTGTGCCAGCACGGCGTTGGCCGTCCGCCCCTGCCGATTGCCCGCCCTGGAACCGCAGCCCTACCCCGCTAACCTGACTTTTTCTTCACAGAAGAAACCCCTAATGAAGAAATCGTCAACCCCGCTTAAAGGCGCTTTAAGCCGCCCATAACACGTGGTTGCCTCCCTCCGTGTATCTTCCCCCTGCGTTCGTTGTAACGGCCATCGCTTACGCAAGCACAAGACGAGCGCATCGCGTTGTCGCAAGCAACTCAGAGGAGGCAGGCACAATGGCTCGGATACTGATCGTTGGGTCCGGTGTAGTCGGGCAGGCGACCGGCAAGGGATTCGCTGCGAAAGGCCACAGCGTCAGCTATGTGGACATCAACCCACAAACGATCGCGACGCTGCGCGCGGCGGGGTTGACTGCCATGACCGCAGCTGAGGTTCGATGGGACGAGGTGGACATCGTGATGCTGGCGGTCTCGACCCCCAGCGTCAACGGCAAGATCGTGCTCGACTACATCGAGTCGGCGGCGATCGATATCGGCTATGGGCTGGCGCAAACCAGCAGCTATATAACGGTGGTCGTCCGCAGTACGGTGCCGCCGACGACGACCGAGCGGCGGATCACTCCCATCCTGGAGCGCATGTCCGGCAAGCGGGCAGGCATCGACTTCGGTGTGGCCATGAACCCCGAGTTCCTGCGCGCGGTCAGCAGCGAGCAGGATTTCGCCCGCCCCTGGATCACGGTGATCGGCACGACCGATCGGTTTACTGCCGAGATCCTCGATCTGCTCTACGCGCCGTTTGGGGCGTTGATCGTGCGCTGCACGCCCACCGAGGCCGAGATGATCAAGTACGTCAACAACGTCTACAACGCGGTCAAGATCAGCTATTTCAACGAGGTGCACGCGATCTGCCAGCACCTGGGCATCGACAGCCGGCTGGTGAGCGCGGCGGTGGCACGCAGCGCCGAAGGCATGTGGAACCCGCTCTACGGCACGCGTGGTGGGGTGCCCTACGGCGGCGCCTGCCTGCCTAAGGACACCACGGCCTTCATGCAGTTCGTGCGCGAGCATGGCTGGGAGCACCGCATGCTCGAAGCGGCGATCGCGGTCAACGAGCACCTGGCGGCGCGCGTGCCGGCAGCCGCTTCGCCCGACCAGATCGAGGACCGGCTGGCAGCGGCGCGCCGCCGGGACGAGGCCGCCGCCCGCGGAGAAGTGCTGGCGATCGAGGTCGGCGAGCAGGAGCAGATCGTGCTCTAGGCGAGGGATGCGTCGGGAGGTAGGGGCGATCGAACCGCGTACCCCTTCCCGCATCCCTCCCGATCTGGCAGAAGGAGCAGCTCGGTGGCAGAACTCTGGAATCTCATTACGGCCAGCCTTACCAACGCTGCGCTCTTGATCCCGGTCGGCGCGCTCGGCATCTTCCGCTGGTTGATGTGGCTGACCAAGCGCATTCCTGCGCTCTTTTACCGTCCGATCACGAACGACTACGACACGACCGCTACGATCGTCACCCCAGTCTACAACGAAGATCCGGCGCTGTTCCGGCGCGCGCTGGATTCCTGGATCGCCAACCGGCCCGACCGGATCATCGCCGTCATCGATGTCACCGACACGGCCTGCATGGCGATCGCCCAGAACGAGTATCCGCAGGTCGATGTGATCCCGATCGACATCCCCGGCAAGCGCCCGGCACTGGCCGCGGGCGTCGATGCGGCCACCACCGAGCTGGTCGTGCTGGTCGACAGTGATGTGATCTGGGCGCCCGATGTGCTGAAAAAGCTCAAGATGCCCTTCGCCGACCCGACGATCGGTGGGGTGGGCACGCGCCAGCACATGGCGCCCAGCAACGGCGTGCGCCCGACCGTCTGGGAGCGCATGGCCGATATCTACCTCGACATCCGCTACAGCGACGAGGTGCCGGCCACCACCCGCTGGGGCCGCGCGGTGAGTTGCCTGTCGGGGCGCACCGCCGCCTACCGCACCCGCCTGCTGCAACGCCTGCGTGAGCCATTCTTGAACGAAACCTTTCTGGGCACACCGTGCATGAGCGGCGACGACAAACGCTACACCTGCCTGGTGCTGCAGAACGGCTATCGAACCTGGAACCAGCTCAACGCTCATGTGTATTCGACCTTCAAGCCCACCTTCAAGGGCTTTCTCAAGCAGCGCATCCGCTGGAGCCGCAACAGTTTTCGCAGCGACCTGCGCGCGCTGTGGCAGGGCTGGGTCTGGCGCTACCCCTACCTGGCGATTATGCTGATCGACAAGACCGTGGCGCCGTTCACGCTGCTGGTCGGCCCGATCGTGCTGGTGCTGTCGTTGGTGGTGGGCCACTGGCAACTGGCGCTGGCGCTGCTGGGGTGGTGGCTGCTGAGCCGGGCGATCAAGATCTTGCCGCACCTGCGCAAGCGCCCGGAGGATTGGGTGCTGCTGCCGCTGTTCATCGCCGTGACCTACCTGATGTCGCTGGTCAAAGCCTATGCGCTGGCCACGCTGACCGAGCACAAATGGTTGACTCGCGCGGTGGCGGTGGTGGATGGCCAGGTGACGCGGGTCAGCGAGGCCGCCCAGGAAGGCAGGTTGGCCAGCTAGCTTCGCGAGGCCGGCTGTCAGCACCTTTGGAACGTATGTGAGAGCTACAATGAAGCACTCCCCATCCCATCCTACCCGGTGGCGCGGCGCGCGGGCGCTGTCTGGCCTGCTCCTGGTACTGCTGGTGGCTCTGCCGGCGCCGCGCGCCGCGCACGCGCAGACCTCGCCCGTGCCGGTGGTCTACGACGCTTTCACCAACACGATCTACGTCGGCACCAACTACGACCCCAACGACCCGGCGCAGGCGCCCTATGTCACATGGCCATCGCACCCCAGCGCGCCCAAAACCCCGATCACGATCCCCGAGGTCGCCGCGGCGCTCAACAATCCGGCGCTGCTGGAACACCAGGGCGGTGGCATCTGGCGGCTCAAGGCCGATCTGGTGATCAACCAGGCCGCGCGCCTGGAGGCGACCAGCGCGACGATCACCTGGCTGCGGCTCGACAGCACCCCCGGCAGCCGCTACCCGGC
>FLYN01003133.1_pt1 | contig 12583 bp, 11 predicted proteins | sample 1122621 | NCBI WGS metagenome assembly FLYN01 (sample SAMEA4346792, study PRJEB14843) | hot springs metagenome | biome: Terrestrial Biome; feature: Habitat; material: Sediment | place: India | collected 2012-06-12 | depth 1760 m
CAGCGGCTCGGGGCGGGTGCCAACCATAATCACACGCCGCGCGCCGCTCGCCCGCGCCACCTGGCCCAGCGTCATGCCGATCGCGCCGGTGCCGAGCACGACGACAGTCATATAGGGCAGGATCGGGACGCGATGCAGGGCGTGCACGCTGCAGGCGTAGCAGTCGAGGATGGCGGCTGCATCGGTCGAGACGTGATCGGGCAGCGGATGGACATTGCGCGCCAGGCACACATCGTACTGCGCGAAACCATGGCTGGTATGGCGCTGGCCGTGGCGCTGGCCGCGCTGCGGGCAGATGTGTGCATCACCGCGCCGGCAGTAGACACACTCGCCGCAGCCGATCAGGTGCTCGGGCTCGATCCCGACTCGCTGGCCAACCGCCAGCCCGGTGACCCCCGGGCCGATCGCCGCCACCTCGCCGGCGAGCTCGTGCCCATCTTGCCGCCCTTCGCGGTCGGCGGGTGCGCGCCAGGGGGCGACGCCGCGGTACCCATGCAGGTCGCTTCCGCAGATGCCAGCCGCCTGCACCCGCACCAGGACCTCGCCCGGCCCGGGCTCGGGCATGGGTAGCTCCTCGACCCGAATATCTGCCCCACCATAGAACAGCGCTGCCTTCATCGATCGTTCTCCTGCTCATTGCCCGGCGCAGCAGCGCAGCACGGCCGCGCCTTCGCTCCTCCACCTCCCCCGCATGCGGACCGATGGATGGCCAAACTTCAGTGCAGGCGACCATCGATTCGATCCGGGTTGGGGCACTTCTGTGCTGCCGCTGCGCTCCACTCACAGTCCTTCGGGCTGCGCCCCTTCGCCTCAATCCTTCGGGCTCTGCCCTCAGGACAGGCTCAGGATCGGGGCAGGGCTGACACAAACTCCGCGAAGGAGTGACATGTCCGGCGATGTATGGATGCACCACTTAGCGCTGGGGCAGCCAGCGGTCAATAGGGCGCATTGATCGATCGCACGGCAGCATCCACACTCGCCCCGCCGTGGACGATCTCACCAAGCGCTGCAGCCATGCGATCCGGTCGCGGATGGGTCACGATGTTGCGCCCGAAGACCACACCACGGGCGCCGGCCGCGATCGCATCGGCCGCCATCTGGAGCGCCTCGCGCGGGTCGTCCCTGGCGGGGCCACCCAGAATGAGTACCGGCACATAACAAGACTGTATGACCTGGCGATAGGCCTCGACTGGACCGACGTAGTGGACCTTGACGAAGTCGGCGCCTGCCTCGGCGCCGATCCGCGCGGCCCGAGCGACGTTCTCGACCGTGTGGGCGCTGGTCTCCTGGAACGACACCGGGATCGGCTCGGCCAGGAGCGGCATTCCCCACTCGGCGCAGCGCGCCGCCAGTCGACGCAGGTCGGCCAGTTTGGTCTCCTCTGGATTGCCCGGAAAGACTTTGAGCTCGACGGCATCGGCGCCGAACCGCAACGCCTGCTCGACACCGTAGTCGGCGATCGGACCCTCGCTATCCAACGCGAGGATCAGCCCCGTACCGCCCAGGACATCCGCGACCGCCCGGGCCATCCCAAAGGTGGTCATGATCGCGTCCACGCCGCCGGCCACGACCTGCGCGACCGCCTCCGCCGGTCGTTCGAGCCCGGGTACCGGCCCGTTGCGTGCCCCATCCATTGCAACGACCACCGCCCGCCCATCGCGGGCGAAGATGTGGTGCATGCGCCGCCTGGCCCATACCGGGCCCGCGCCGGCTTGCGCTGCGATTGTGGTTGCTTGCTCGCTTGCGACCATCTTCTTGCTCCTTCAGCATAGTAGTCCACCCCAGGAAAGCCGGCGAGTCGTCATGCCGCCTGCTGGTCAGTTACCAATAACCCCGGACCCCCACACCGCCCGGCGGCTGCAAGCCATGGGCTCCCGTGGCGCAGGCCGCCGGCGTGGCCAGTGTCCGAATGCAAAAGGACATGTGCGTGAGGCGGCGAGCGGCTGACCACACTGGAGAGCGGGGAAACGAAGCGGCGTGGGGCGACGGGGCCGCCATCCCACGCCACCCCCTATTCCCCCTCCCCGCGGGTGGGGAGAGACAGGACAGGCTCTGAAGCGGCATCGTCCCCAGCCGCTACCGACCGAAACCAGGGCGCCAGAAGATCGTCAAGCTGGCAGTAACGAGCATACAAGGAATCGTAGCGCGTCGCCAGCGCGGCATTGGGAGCATAGCTGCGCCCAATGCGTACCATCCGCGACGCTGCGGTATCGAGCGCGATCAACCTGGCGGCTGCGCCGCCGAGCATGGCCGCGCCCAGCACACCGGCTTCGACCACCGCCGGCACCCGCAAGGGCAAACCGAGGATATCGGCCAGCAATTGCATCCAGAACGGGCTACGCGCCGCACCACCGCAGGCAACGCCCGCCGCCGGGCCGCCGTCGGGCCAGTGGCCGGCCACGCACGCTTCCAGGAGCCGGCGCAGATGAAAGGCGGTACCTTCGAGGACGGCGCGCACGATCTGTGGCCGACCATGGCACAGAGTCAGCCCGACGAGCGCCCCCCGCGCCGCGGGATCGGGGTTCGGCCCACGCTCGCCCATCAGATGCGGTAGGAAGAACAATCCGTCGGCGCCCGGGGGCACCGCCGCCGCCGATCTGGTCAGGGCATCGTAGGAGGCCACCCCATCTGCACCGGTTGCCTCCACCAACATGTCGCGTACCCAGCGCAGCGCTGCACCGGTCGCCGCGGTAGCACCGAAACCGCGGAACGCCGTGCGCCCGGCTGGGGCAGCGTCGTCTACCAGCGCAAGCCAGGCCGCAGTGCCCAGGTAGATACACACCTCGCGTGCTGCGAGCGCGCCAACACCCAGTTGGGTGCACAGGGTATCCGCGCCACCGACGGCCACCACCGTCCCCGGCGCCAGGCCGGTCGCGCGCGCGGCGGCCGTGGTCACCTCGCCGGCAGCCATCCAACTGGGGCGCACCGCGGGCAGGATCGCGGGCGGCACGCGCGTCAGTTCAACCAGCGCCCAATCCCATTCGCCGCGCTCGCGGTCGAACAACCCCGTGCCGCCCGCATCAGAGGGATCAGTGTACAGCGTGCCGGTGAGGCGATAGCGCACGAAGTCTTTCGGCAGCACCAGTTTCCTCGCCCGGGCAAGCACACCAGGCTGGGTATCGGCGAGCCAGCGCAGCTTGGGCGCCGTGAGGGTAGGGCTGAAGCGCACCTTCCTATCCGCATGGGCGCCGAGCGCTCGATACTCACGGCTCAACTGCGCGCATTGCGGAGCGCACCGCTGGTCCATCCAGAGCATCGCCGGGACCACCGGGCGCCCGGCATCGTCCAGGAGGACCGGTGCGTGCATCAGGCCGGCCAGCCCAACACCACCGATCTGGGCCGGCGCGATACCGCTCTTGGCGAGCGCCTCCTGCACGACCTGGACGGCACCCTGCCACCACACTTCAGGGTCAACCTCGGCCCAGAGCGGGCGCGGGTAGGCGATCGGCGTCTCGCGGTATGCAGCCGCGACTTCGGCGCCATCCAGGTCGAAGATCGCGCAGCGGCAGGTCGTGGTACCCAGATCGATGCCCATGAGATAGGGCGCTGATGGCATATGCGTCCTAGCTACCCACCATCGATTTGAGGCCGCGGCGCTGCGCCGTCGTCTCGAACGCTTCACGAACCTCGTCGAGCGGGAAGCGGTGGCTGATGAGCGGCGCGACGCGGACGATGCCGTGCTGGATGAGCTTCAACGCGACCGAGAAATGATGCGGGGTGAAGTCGTGGCTACCGGTGAAGCGGATCTGGCGATAATGGATCAGATTCGGATCCACGGGCATCTCGGTCGGCGGGTACGTGCCGGCGAAGGCGTTGACCCAGCCGTTGATCGCTGCCATCTCGAGCCCCTGGCGAATCGGCTCAGCGCCGCCGACGGCGACGATCACCGTGTTGGCGCCGCGCCCGGCGGTGAGCTCGCGGACGCGGGCGACCGGATCGGTCCTGGAGCCATCGATCACCTCGTGGGCGCCCAGGTCGCGTGCTTTCTCCAGGCGGGCAGGCAGCGGATCGCTCACGATCACCCGTGCGCCGCGATTGCGCGCGATCTGCAGATGCAGCAGGCCGATCGGGCCGGCGCCGACGATGACCACATCGTCGCCAAGCGCGATCTCGGTGTAGCTGTGGGCCTGGATCACGCAGGCCAGCGGCTCGCAAAACGCTGCCTCTTCGAACGAGACGGTATCTGGCAGCACGCGCAGCTGGGTGAGCGGCGCGACGCCATACTCCGCGAAGCCACCGCGCACACCGTGCCGAAGGTGCTCGCAATAATTGAAGGCGCCCCGGCGACACTGATAGCAGCGCCCGCAGACCTGCCGCCAGTCGGCGACCACCCGCTGGCCGACGGCGATCGCCGGCGCTGGCCCGCCGTCGGTGTTGACGGGCGGGCCAAGGGCGACCACGACACCGGCCCACTCGTGCCCCGGCGTACGTGGCAGGTTCAAGCTGCCGGCGCCGGGCCGCGCGCCGAGGTAGGCGCGCAGATCGCTGGGGCAGACCCCACAGGCGTGGATGCGGATCAGGGCCTCGCCCGGCCCTGGCTCGGGGTCGGGCACCTCCTCGACGCGGAGGTCGCGGACTCCGTATAAACGTGCTGCCCTCATCTATGACTCCGAATCTCAACGCAGCCAGGGTTGGAGCCGATGGCGGAACGCCTGGTACAGAGCATCAGAACGTCGTCCGCAACTCCAAAGCCCGGCCGCTCCGCGCCGACTCGATCGCCTTGAGCATGATCTCGAGTGCGTGCCGGGCATGCTCAGCGCTGAGGACCGGATGTTTGTTCTCGACGATACAGTCGACCAGGTGCTTGACCAGGATCGCGCGCCGATAGCGTTGCAACGCGCCATCGGCGAAGCTCGCCGGCGAGCGTGGCACGATCCAGCCATCGATCCCCGGTGCGGCATCCAGCCGGAAGAGCTCCAGGAGCGGGGCGGTGGGATCGGGCACCTGGTTCTGATTGTACAGGTTGAGCGTGCCCGCGCGCCCAAAGATCTCGATCTGCGGGCTCTTAGCGGCATTCACGTTGAAGGTTGCATCGACCACCGCAAACGTCGAGTTCCCAAAGTCGAGCATGAGCAGCGTGTTGTCGTCGGCAGTCACCTCGATCTGCTTGCCGTGGAACGGCCCACCACGAACGGTGCGGATCGGCTCGGTGATGCCCGAGAAGGCGACAACCCGCCTGGCCGGGCCGAGCAGGCCGGTGATGTCGTGGATGCCATACACCCCCATGTCGAACAAAGGCCCGGACCCCTCCTGATAGAACCAGGTCGGGTCGAGCGGCCAGGCATAGGCGGCCGGGCCGCCGTGGGAGCCGCGCACGCGCGCGAAGCACGGCTGGCCGATCGCGCCGGCCGCGATCAGGCGCTTCGCCTCAACCCGGTTTGGGTAGAGCATGTTGGGCGGCGCAACGACATACTTCAGGCCGCTGGCGTTGGCCAGCTCGATGAGCGCGTCGGCTTCCTCCATCGTGGTAGCGATCGGCTTCTCGGCGACCAGATGCTTGCCGGCCTCCAGAATCTTCATCGACGTCGCGCCGTGGAGGGGGATCGGCGTGAGGTTGATCACCAGGTCGATATCGGAACGCTCCAGCATCTCGTCGAGGTTGGGGTAGACCTCGGGAATGCCGTACTGGGCAGCGACCGCGCGGGCGCGCTCGACGACAGGGTCGGCTACCGCAACCGTGATCACTTCGTCCCGCAGCTCCTGCATGCCGGGGAGAAAGCCATACGACGCGGTCGCGATCGTCCCCACTCCCAGCATGCCAGCACGGAGCGGTGTGCGAGCCATAGACGCCTCCTTGCAGCACTGAGCCGAGACACGGACGCAACCCCCAGCCGGGGTACCGGCTGCCGGGTGTTACACAGCAGAGCCGTGATGGGGCCATGCTCCAATAGCAGGGTGCTTGACGGTGCCTGCCGCTTATCCTATCATGGTGGTGTTTCTCTTGTCAATTGGCTTTTTTGAAGGAGATTTTCTTCATGGCTGCGGCAGCATCGACAGGCGCCCCGGACGTGCTGGCCCGCACAGCGACGCTGGCGCCGGGCCTGCGCGAGTCCGAGCGCAAGATCGCGGAGTATGTGCTGGCGCATCCGGATGAGCTGATCTTTCTCTCGATCACCGAGCTGGCCGATCGAACTGCTACGTCGGAAGCGACGGTCATCCGCTTCGCGCAGCGGCTCGGCTACCCGGGCTACGCGGCGTTCAAGATCGCGCTGGCCATGGCACGGCGCGCGGAGGTTCCGTCGCCGGGCGACCTGGGGGCCGAGACGGACCTGGCAGCGCTCAAGCGCACGATCCTTGCGGTGAACATCGAGAGCCTGAAGGATACGGCGCAACTGCTCGACGATGCAGCGCTGGCGCAGGCGGTGGAAGCGCTGAACAACGCCCGGCGGATCGAGGTCTACGGCGTCGGTGGGTCGGCGGTGGTCGCCCAGGATGCCTATTTTATGTTGATGCAGATCGGCCTGCCGATCATCGCGATCGTCGACCCGCACATGCAATTGATGTCCGCTGTCCAGCTCCAGGCAGGCGATGTCGCTCTGGGCATCTCGTTGTCGGGTAGCACACGCGATACCGTAGAATCGCTGCAGGCGGCGCGCGATGCCGGCGCAACCTGCATCTGCATCACGCGCTACGCTCGTTCGCCGATCACGCGTGTCGCGCATATCACGCTGCTGGCGGCGGCGCACCCGGCGACGGTCGGAGGGCACAATCTGTTGGGGCGCGTCGCGCAGCTCGCGGTCATCGATGTGCTGGCAGCAGCGCTCACGCTCGCGCGCAAGGAAGCCGGGATCGAGATGCTGGCACGGGGCCGGCGCGCGCTCAGCGCCAGTAAGAAGTTTTAGTGCGACGATGAACGACCTCAGCCCAACTCACCGCCGGCGCGCACGCCTCGCCGATGCCGTACTGGCAGCCCTGGTGCTCGGCCCACCCGCTGCGCCGCTGCTGGCCGCGTGGGGGCTGTTGGTCCCGCGCCTGGTCTCCGACACCATCTACACGATGGGCGCGTTCGTCTGCCCGCAGCCGGCCTACGGTCCGGTGTTGTACGATGGGTGGATCATGGCGGTCTGCATGCGCTGCTATGGGACGGTGCTCGGGCTGCTGATCACTCGCCTGCTCTACGCCGTCGACGGCGGGGCAGGGCGCTACTGGTTGATCCACATGGGGTTGCGCGCGCTGCCGGTCTTTGCCGCGCTGATCTTCGTCTACCCGGCAGAGTACGCCGGCCAGGTGGCAGGCCTGTGGGGCTTTGACCACGGCATCACCACCCTCGCCGGGCTGATCACCGGCGGCGGCCTGGGGCTGCTGTTCCATCCTGTGCTGCAGGGCAACCATTCGCCTCGCATAGCCGATAGCCGATAGCCTATCGCGTGCAGGCATCCGGCGAGGTGTGATATGATGCCGGGTAGGGCTTCGCGCTCCTTATGATATGAAGGGACAACGACCTGGCAGGATCGGTCGGCTGCCGTTTGCGCGCCAATGAACGCTGCACCCCTTTCGGTTGTGATCGTCAGTTGGAACGGCCTGCGCTACCTCCCGGGCTGCCTCGACGCGTTGCTGCCGCAACTGCCGCCGGGCGCCGAGGTGGTGCTGGTGGACAACGGCTCGACCGACGGCACCGCCGCCTGGGTAGATGCAACCTACCCTGCCATCAGAACGATCGGGCTGCGCGAGAACCTGGGCTTCGCCGGTGGGGTCAACGCCGGGCTGCGGGCGGCGCGCGGCACACTGCTCCTGCTGCTCAACAACGATGCGTTCGTGGAGGCAGGCTTCGTCGCAGCGCTCCTGGAGGCCATGGAGTGTTGCCCGGACGCCGGTGCCGCCGGCGCGGTGCTGACGTTCGCCCACCGCCCCGAGCTGGTGGCCTCGGCGGGCATCCGTGTGCGGCGCGACGGCGTGGCGCTCGACCTGTGGGCCGGCCGACGGGTGGCCGATCTGCCGGCCACGCCCCAGGCGATCATGGGGCCAAGTGGTGGCGCCGCGCTCTATCGGCGCGCGCTGCTCGAAGATGTCGGGCTGATGGACCCGCAGTTCGGCAGTTATCTGGAGGATGTAGACCTGGCCTGGCGGGCGTTGCTCCGCGGCTGGCGCAGTGTGATGGTGCCGCAGGCGCGCGCCCGGCACCTCTACTCGGCCACAGGTGGGCAGGGGTCGCCGCGCAAACAGCGCCTGCTAGGGCGCAACCGCGTGCGCGTGCTCGTCCGCTGCATGCCTGGTCCGTTGCTGCTGCGCTGCCTGCCGGCGATCCTGGCCTACGATCTGCTCGCCTGCGCCTACAGTGCGCTGACGCGCCAGCCGGCGATCGTGGCCGGCCGCGTGGAGGCGTTGCGGGAACTGCCGGCGCTGTTGCGCGAACGGCGGAGCATCCAGGCACGCCGCACCGCGCCGATCGCGGCGATCGCGCGCTGGCTCGAGCCGGCCCCTCCGCCGTGGGCCGTGCTGCGCGAGCAGCGCACCCTCGAGGCCATTCTGCGTGATCGGTCGGGCGTAGCGCAGGCCGAGCCACACCATAGCGTTGAGTAGCAAGCGTTAGCGGGTTGGGTGCCGGGTATTCCATGCGCGTCGCGATCGTCCACGATTACCTGAACCAGTACGGCGGCGCCGAGCGCGTGCTCGAAGCGCTGCACGAGCTCTACCCCGCTGCCCCGGTCTACACCTCGATCTACGATCCGGCGGCGCTGCCGGCCATCTACCGTGCCTGGGACATCCGAACGTCGTGGATGCAACGGCTGCCCGGCTGGCGGCGGTATTTTCGTACCTACTTCCCGCTCTACCCCAGCGCGTTCGAGAGCTTCGACCTGAGCGGCTACGACCTGATCCTGAGCAGCAGCAGCGCCTTCGCCAAGGGTATCATCCCGACTCCCGGCGCGCGCCATATCTGCTACTGCCACACGCCGATGCGCTTCGCCTGGCGCACCGATGCCTACATCGCGCGCGAGGGTATCGGCGGCCTCCAGCGCCTGGTCTTGCCCATCCTGCTCACCTATGTTAGACTGTGGGACGTCGCCACGACTCCACGCGTCGATGCGTTTATTGCCAACTCGCGCGCGGTGGCAGCCCGGATCCGGCGCTACTACGGGCGCGAAGCGGCGGTCATCCCGCCGCCGGTCGATCTGCCGCCCTATCGACCGGAGCCGTCGGGCGATTTCTACCTGGCCGGCGGGCGGTTGGTGCCCTACAAACGGCTCGATCTGGCGGTGCGCGCCTTCTCGGCGCTCGGCCTGCCGCTTAAGATCTTCGGCGAAGGGCGCGACCGCGCCGCGCTGGAGGCGATCGCCGGGCCGAACATCGAGTTCCTGGGCCAGGTGAGCGAGGAACAACGGCGCGCGTTGTTCGCCCGCTGCCGCGCCTTTATCTTCCCTGGCGAGGAGGATTTCGGTATCACACCGCTGGAGGCGATGGCCGCCGGTCGGCCGGTGATCGCCTACGCCGGGGGTGGCGTCCTCGATAGCGTCGTCGAGGGCCTGACCGGGCGTTTCTTTCATCAGCAGAGCCCAGCTGCCCTGGCCGCCGCCGTCGCTGCGTCGCGTCAGGATTGCTACGACCCGCTGGCCATCCGCCGCCACGCCGAGGGCTTCAGCCGACCGGTGTTCCTGTCGCGCATGCGGGCGTTCATCCAGGAGATGATTCGGTAACAGGCGGCTAGCGCGCCAATCAGCTGCCGATGGACGATGGAGCTCTACCTCTACCTGAACATTCTGCGCCGCCGCTGGCACTTGGTGGCCGCCCTGGGGCTGCTGGTGGCGCTGGTGAGCCTGGCCGCGGCAGCAACCCGTCCGCCGCGCTATGGCCTCGTGGTGCGCCTGCTGGTGACGCGCGCCGATGTGCCCAACCTTGACACCGAGGATACGGTCGCCTATGATCTGCCAGCGATCATCGGTAGCGCGCCGTTCGCCCGCGATGTCGCCGCCGAGGTGGCGCGCCGCGGCCGGCCGCTGAGCCAGGCGGTGGTGGAGCAGGCGTTGCATGCCGAGAACCAGCGGCATGTGGTCTCGCTCTCGGTCACAGCCGCCGATCCCAACGATGCAGTGGTGATCGCCGATGCAACGATCGCGCTGATCAAAACCCAGGGCCTGCGCTATTGGGGCGACCCGCGCGCGACGCCCGAACGCCCAGGGATCAACGTCGCCGTGCTCGATCAGCCGCAGCAGGCAGCGCTGCTCAACGGGCCAAAGGCGATCGCGCTGGAGGTTCTGCTGCGAACGGCGGTGGGCCTGATCGCTGGCGCTGGGCTGGCATTCGTGCTGCACTACCTCGAGGCCGGGCGGGCGATCAGCGACGGTCATGTGCCCGCTGCGCCGGGCGGCAGGCAGCCGACGACAGAGCGACAGCCCGAGGCTGGTGATTAGCAGCATGTGCGGTGCTGGCCGCCGCGCAACGTGCTCGAGGGGATATGGCATATGCAGCTCTCCGACTATCTGAATGTGCTCCGCCGCCGCTGGTGGGTGATCCTGCTGGCCGCGATCAGCACCGCGATCGCCGCCTACGGCTTCAGCAAGATCCAGCAGCCGATTTTTCGCTCCGAAGCAAGCTACCTGGTCGTGCCGAACCGCGCCGACAACGGCCTGTCGATCGTGTTGCAGAATAGCATGAACAGCTACAAGGTCATGGCGCTGGCGCCGGTGCAGCTCGAGAAGATCAGCCAGCAACTTCAACTCGATCGCAGCGCCGATTGGCTGCTCAAGCATGTCGCCATCCAGCCGCGCCCCGACGACCGGCTGATGATCATTCAGGTCGACTACCCGGAAGACCCATCTATCGCGCCAAAGCTCGCCGATGCGATCGGCAACAATATGGTGGCGCTGGTCAGCGAGCAGAACCGCAGCATGGAGGGGACCGACCGGATCAACGTGCGCGTCAACCAGCCGGCCCGGCCCGCGTATCTCTATCGTCCGCAGACCAAACTCAACGTGCTGGCTGGCGGCGTGTTGGGCCTGATCCTGGGTTTGCTGCTGGCCTTCGTGCTGGAAGCGCTGGACGACACGCTCAAGACGCCCGCGGACGTGGAGCGCTTTGTCGGCCTGCCCGTTCTTGGTGCCATCCCCACGGTGATGGGGCACGGGCCGGTGGCTAAGGCCAGGATCCCGGTTGCACGGGGCCAGGAGGTGCGTTCGTAGCAGTACAGGGCCTCCGCGGTGTGGCGCACCCGCCGCGACGCCCAGGTCGATGGCACCAGTGGTTATCAGTATAGAACGGCTCGATCCAGGGAGTCCGGGAGTGGTAAAGAGCATCCGGCGATCTTTCCAGGACGGTGCGGCGCCGCTGATCACGTTGCACGACCCGCGTGCGCCGGCGTCTGAGGCATACCGAGCGCTGCGGACCAATATTCAGTTCTCGAGCCTCGATAAACCGCTGCATACGCTGCTGGTGACGAGCACGGCGCCCGACGAGGGGAAATCGACGACGCTGGCGAACCTGGCGATCACTATGGCCCAGGCCGAGCAACGCGTGATCCTGGTCGATTGCGATCTGCGCCGGCCGACCCTGCATACGCTCTTCGATCTGCCGAACGATGTCGGACTGACCAGCATGCTCCTGGCACAGGAGGACGCGCCGCCGCTGCAGGAGACCGGTGTCCCCGGGTTGCGCCTGCTCGCGAGCGGGCCGCTACCGCCGCGCCCGGCCGATATCCTCGGTTCGCGCCGCATGGAAGCGGTGATCGCCCAGTTGCGCAACGCAGCCGACATCGTGCTGTTCGATACCCCGCCGATCGTCGTGGTGACCGACGCAGCGGTGCTGGCGAGCAAGGTGGATGCTGTGCTGCTGGTGTTTCAGGCCCGCAAAACCCGTCGCGACCACGCGCGCAAGGCCTTCCAGATCCTGGAACGGGCCAAGGCCAACACGATCGGCGTCGTGCTCAACGATGCACAGGTCGAGCAAGACTACGGCTACTACAGTTCGTGAAACGCGCTGCGCTACTTTGCTCATACCGCACAACTCAGCATGATCGACCTGCACTCCCATATCGTCTATGCCATCGATGATGGCGTACAGACGCTGGACGAAGCGTTGGCGCTGGGCCGGATGGCCGCCGCCGACGGTACGCGCATCATCGCAGCTACCCCCCATAGCCCCGGCTCGACTGCCTGCCGCTCCTACGACCCGGCGCTCATCCGCGAGCGTGTGGCCGAGATCAATGCGGCGCTGCAGGCTGAGCAGACGGCGCTCGAAGTGGTCGCCGGCACCGAGATCTGCTTCGGCGGCGATATCGTCGATCGGCTCAAGCACGGTGCCCTGCTGCCCTACGACGGCAGCCGCTCGATCCTGGTGGAACTGCCTTACAACACTATCCCTCCGACGCTCGATACCGTGCTGTTTGCCCTTCAGGTCGCCGGCTATCGCGTGGTCCTGGCGCATCCCGAGCGGATCATCGAGGTGCAGCGCGACCCGAACCGACTGCTCCCGCTGATCGAGCGCGGCGTGCTGATGCAGCTCACCGCCGAGGCCCTGACCGGTGCGCAGGGGGATCGGTTGCGCACGACCGCGGAGACCTTGCTGACGCACGGGATGGCGCACGTGCTGGCGAGCGATGCGCACGGCACGCCGCCGCGCCGGTCACCGCTGCTCGCGGCCGCGCGCGCCCGCG
>FLYN01007838.1_pt1 | contig 12520 bp, 7 predicted proteins | sample 1122621 | NCBI WGS metagenome assembly FLYN01 (sample SAMEA4346792, study PRJEB14843) | hot springs metagenome | biome: Terrestrial Biome; feature: Habitat; material: Sediment | place: India | collected 2012-06-12 | depth 1760 m
GGCGAAGGTCAGGATCTCGACCCCCGCCTCAGCCAGGCGCGCCAGCGCCCGCGCCGCCAACTCGGGCGTCCAGCCCGTGCCGCTGGCCCTGTCGCTGGTGGCCGCCAGCGTGATCAGGCTCAGCCCGCGCGCCGAGATGATCGCCCGGGCTGTGTGCGCCGTCGGCTGAGGGTGCGCCACGATCCGCGTGCCGGGGTGGTCGGGCCGCAGCGCGTTGCGGATGCGTAGCGGGATGCCCCGTTCGGCGACCGGCGCGATCGTGCGCGGGTGCAGCACCTCGGCGCCGAACATCGCGATCTCGGCCGCCTCCACATACGAGAGCTCGGCCAGCGTGCGCGCCTCGGGGACGATCTTCGGGTCGGCGGTCAGAATGCCGTCGACATCGGTCCAGATACAGACCTCCTCGGCCGCCAGCGCGGCGCCGATCAGCGCGGCAGTATAGTCGCCGCCGCCGCGCCCCAACGTCGTGACAACCCCATCGCGCGTCGCGCCGATGTAGCCGGTGACGACCGGCACGATCCCGGCGCGCGCGAGCGGATCGAACCGCCCCCGGATGCGCGGGAACGATTCCTCGAGCAGCGGGCGCGCCGCGCCGAAGTGATCGTCGGTGACGATCAGCTCGGCAGCGTCGATCATCTGCGCCGCCACCCCGCTCTGGCGCAACGCCGCAGCCACCAGGTGGGCGGCAAAACGCTCACCCAGCGCTGCCACGGCATCGATGCTGCGCGGCGAATGCTCGCCCAGCGTCGCGATCGAGCGCGTGATCCGGTCGAAGGTTTTCAGGAGCTCGGCCCACTCACGGTAGAGCGCCTCGCGCTCCCACGCATCGCTCACCACCTTCTCGGCCAGGGCACGATGGCGGCCCCACAGCTCGCGCCGGGCCACTTCCACGGCTGCCTCGTCGCCGACCGCTGCCCCGCGGGCAGCGCTGATCAGTGCATCGGTCACGCCCGCCAGTGCGGTGCACACCACCACCAGCGGCCCGTTCTGCTCACGGGCAGTTTTGACGATCCGCACCAGGTCGCGCAGTCGTGCAGGCTCGCTCACCGAGACCGCGCCGAACTTCATCACATCCATCGCATCATATCCCTACAACAACCCACGCGCCGCGCCACCATCCACCAGGATCGTCGCACCGTTCACATAGGAGGCGCGCTCGGAGGCCAGGAAAGCTACCATCGCCGCCAGTTCCTCGGGCCGGCCGATCCGCCCGACCGGGATGCCCGCCCCGGACGCGGCGATCACTTCCTCGACGCTACGCCCCTCGCGCCTGGCACGCTCCTGCGCCAGTTCGTACTGGCGATCGGTGAGGATGTATCCTGGCGCGACGTTGTTGACGGTGATGCCATCGCGTGCGAGCTGGTTGGCCAGCGTCTTGACCAGACCGACGACTCCGGGGCGGATGGCGTTCGAGAGCAGCAACTCGTCGATCGGCTGCTTGACTGTGATCGAGGTGATAGTGATGATCCGGCCCCAACCGGCCCGGCGCATGCCCGGCAGCGCGGCACGGATCAGGCGCACGGCGCTCAGCAGCGTGAGCTGGAAAGCCTGTTCCCATGCCGCATCGTCGAATTGCTCGAACAAGCCGCCCGGCGGGCCGCCGGCGTTGGTCACCAGGATCAACGGGTCGCCCAGCTCGCTCCGTGTGGTGTCGATGAAGCGCGCGATATCTTCCGCGCGTGTCATATCGGCGACCACCGGCACGACGCGCGCCCCGGTCGCACTCGCGATCTCCTGGGCCGTCGCCTGCAGCGTCGTCGCGTCGCGCGCGCAGATCGCCACGGCGCATCCTTCACGCGCCAGCTCCAGCGCGCATGCCTTGCCCAACCCTTTGCTTGCGGCGGCCACAGCCGCGACTTTGCCTTTGATTCCCAGGTCCATAGGTACCTCAGTCGAATGCAGGGGAGCCTGGTGCGAGCCGTCGGTCATCCCATCCGGCAAATTCGGATATCCTCAGCCACCAGCCTTGACGATCATCACCCTGCCTCCGGTGGCGCTGGCGGGCGCGGCAGCAGCCCGGCGGCCTCGACCACCCATGGGATCGCCCGGGTCCATCCGACCGTCATGATATGGACGCCGCGCACGCCTTCGACCGCCAGCAGCTCCTGGGTCAACTCGGCGGCGATCCGCACCCCCTCCTCCTCGGGGTTCGCAGCGCGCTCCATGCGCGCGATCACCCAGTCGGGGACGCGTGCGCCGGGCAGATGATCGCGCAGGAAGCAGGCTGAGCGCGCCGAGCGCAGGATCATCACCCCGGGCAGGATGTAGGCCTGCTGGTGCAGCCCGGCCGCGCGCGCATCGGCCATCCACTGCTTGAAGCGCTCCAGATCGAAGATCAACTGGGTCTGGATGAACTCGGCGCCGAACTGGATCTTGCGCTCGAGCCGGGCGACCTTCTCGATGTTCGGGTTGGCCACACCGCCCAAGAAAAAGCGCGGCGCCTCGGTCAGCAGCACGCCCGAATGGAAACGCCCCTCGTCGCGCATCGTGCGCAGCATGCGGATGAGCTGGAACGAGTTGAGGTCCAGCACGTTTTTCGCCTCGGGGTGGTCGCCGATGCGCGGATGATCGCCGGTCATGCATAAAAAGTTGGTGATGCCGCAGGCCGCGCCGCTGAGCACGTCGGCCTGGAGAGCGATCCGATTACGGTGCTGGCAGGTCATCTGCACGATCGGCTCCATGCCGACCTGCAGCAGGATCACCCCCGCCCCCAACGCCGACATCCTGCCGATCCCGCGCTGGTTGTCGGTCAGGTTGACCGCATCGACAAAGCCGCGTAGCCCTTCGGCGAGCCTCTCCAGCGTGGCGCGCGCGGCACCCTTCGGCGGCGCGATCTCGCCCGTCACCACCACCTGGCCGGCCTGGAGGCGGCGCTGCAAGGTGCTGTAGGCTGGCATATCCCCGGTCCCCCTGACACAAAAAGGCCCCTCATCGGCGCAGCGCGATGAGAGGCGACCCGATCGTTCCAGGCATGAAAGCGCCCCTGCCGGATGGTGCGGGGGCCTCCTTCCCGCTCATCTGCCAGCGCGTATCGCTGCCGGAATTGGCACCTTCCCAAGAAATGCTGAATTCCGAATGCAGCATTCAGCATTGTTCTGGGGGTTGCCGAGGCTTCACAGGGCCGGTCCCTCCGCCTCTCTCGATGAGTAACTATCAGTTCGGCAGGAGTATAGCACGGGGCCGATCGGCTGTCAATTCACCCGAGGTCCGCGGTGGTGCCCTCCCTGGGCGTAGGGAGGGGAAGGCGACGTGCATCGCCGAGGACAAGGCACCAGCCTGGGGGTGGTGATCTGAAACGGTTGACCGCGCCCTGAAAATGCTTATAATACCCTACCTGGCCCCCTGAGTCGGCAACCTCGCTCTGTCAAGGAGGATAGGATGCGATCGTACGGACCCGACAAGATCCACAACGTCGGACTCTTCGGCCATGGCGGCTGCGGGAAGACCACGCTGACCGAGGCGCTGCTGCTCACCGCCAAGGCGATCTCCCGCGCGGGTCGCGTCGAGGACGGCAATACCGTCAGCGACTATGACCCGGACGAGCAGAAGCGCCAGATGTCGATCAGCCTGAGCGTCGCGCCGCTCGAATGGAATGACAATAAGATCAATCTGATCGACACCCCCGGCTACGCCGATTTCGCGGGCGATGTCGTGGCCGCGTTGCGGGTGATCGACGGCGCGGTGATCGTCATGGACGCGGCCGGCGGCGTCGAGGTCGGCACCGAGGCAGTCTGGGAGATGGCCGTGGCCGCCGGTGTGCCGCGGATCATCTTCATCAATAAGCTCGACCGCGAGAACGCCAACTTCTTCCGCACTGTCGAGCAGGCGCAGCAGGTGCTGGACGCGGCCGTCATCCCGATGCAGATCCCGATCGGGGCCCAGCGCGAGTTCCGTGGGATCGTCTCGCTGCGCAAACGACGCGCCTGGCTCATATCCGAGAAACACGACGGCGGGTTCGTGGAGGCCGATGTCCCCGACGAGTTGCGCGGGCTGGTGGAGGAATGGCGCGAGAAGCTGATCGATAAGATCGCTGCTACCAACGACAACCTGATCGAGAAGTACCTCGAAGGTGGCGCCGATGCGCTGACGCCCGAGGAGCTGCGCATGGGCCTGCGGGAGGGCATCGCCAACGGCTCGATCGTGCCGGTCTTCTGTGGCTCGGCCACCCACGTCGTCGGCATCGCTCAATTGCTCGACGGTATCCTCGACAGCATCCCCTCGGCGGCCCGCAAGCCCGTCGCGGCGACCGACCTGCTGAACAACAAGCCGATCACGCTCAAGCCGGCAGCCCCCGAGCCGCTCGCCGCGCTGGTCTTCAAGACCCTGGCCGACCCCTATGTCGGCAAGATCAACTATCTGCGCGTCTACAGCGGCGAGCTGCACTCCAACTCCGCAGTCTACAACCCACGCCTGCGCAAGGACGAGCGCATCGGCCAGCTCTACATAGTGCGCGGCAAGGAGCAGACCCCGGTGGCGCTGATTGGGCCGGGCGATATCGGCGCGGTGACCAGGCTGCCCGAGACGATCACCAACGATACGCTCTGCTCGCACGATCGGCCGCTCCAACTGGCGCCCATCCACTTCCCACCCCCGGCGTTCACTGCGACCGTCAAACCGAAAACCCGCGCCGACCTGGACAAATTGAGCAACGCGCTCGCGCGCATAGCCGAGGAAGACCCAACCCTGCAGGTCTCCCGCGATCCACAGACCGGCGAAATATTGCTGTCGGGCCTGGGCGAGTCCCACCTCCAGATCGTCGCCGAGCGCATGAAACGTAAGTTCGATGTGAACGTCGATATCGATCTGCCGCGCGTGCCCTACCGCGAGACTATTCGCGGCAAAGCCGAGGCCCAGTACCGCCACAAGAAACAAACCGGCGGCGCGGGGCAGTTCGCCGATGTCACGATCCGCGTCGAGCCGCTGCCCCCCGACCCGAACCGGACCGACCCGCTCGAGTTCGTCAACTCGATCGTCGGCGGTGTGATCGATAAAACTTTCATCCCTTCGGTCGAGAAGGGGGTACGCGCAGCGATGAGCGAGGGTATCCTGACCGGCAACCAGGTGATCGATGTGCGCGTCGAGCTGTTCGATGGCAAGATGCACCCGGTGGATAGCAAGGATATTGCCTTCCAGATCGCCGGGCACGAGGCGTTTAAGATCGCGGCCCAAAAAGCCAACCCCGTGATCATGGAGCCGATCTATACGCTCGAGATCACGGTGCCCGAGCAGTACGCCGGCGACATCATGAGCGACATCACCACCCGCCGTGGCCGGGTGTTGGGCATGCTGCCCGACGCCAGCGGGCGCACGACGATCCAGGCCCAGGCGCCGCTGGCCGAGATCCAGCGCTATGCCACCGACTTGCGCTCACTGACCCAAGGCCGCGGGCGCTTCACCATGCGCTTCGACCACTACGAGGAGGTGCCACCGCACCTCGCGCAAGGGCTGATCGAGGCACAGAAGAAAGCCCACGAGTAGCCAGCAGCCCCGCGCTCTGTGGCGCTCGAGCCAACGGCCCGGATGTAGAGCATCCGGGCCGTTGCGCTCCGGGCGGGCCGGCGCCGCAGCCCAGGCCGCTTCCCAACGCCGAGCTCGTGCATAGTTGTCCTTGTGGAAAGGTGCGGAGCAGCTGCACCCCCCCGGTCTCGCCTGCGCCCTAAATGGCATATTTGTGTATTGACTCTCCGACACCGATCTGCTATAGTCGATAATACGAACCTGGTAAGTAAAAAATTCCTTAAGAGCCCTGACGAACGATCCGGGGTCGTGTGCGCAAGAGGTTTCAGCCGATCACCTTGATCTCGTGTGAGGCCATCAGGCACTTCGTAGTGGTGCATCCTCAATGCAGGGCAGGGCGCCAGAAGGGCTCGGCTGCAGCAGGACAAACCGCTGCGTTCAGCCCGACACCTGCCCACCGACGTGTCCGATGCTCCGCTTAGTCGGGGCAGCGCTCCCGCTCAGGCCGTCGTAGTTGCCAATAGCGGATTATTACAGCTTACCACGCGCCACGATACCGCGCGAACCAGATGGGAGGTACGGACGCTCAGCGCAGCGGTTGGCAGGCGCCCGAGCGAGCTCGAATCTGGGGTGCCATGGACGCATCGCCAGACGACCTGAGGGGAAGTGCCAGGTTGTTACTCGCGTACCAGCGGATCATTGTCGATCAGTTCCACGACCTGTCGCTGGCTATGCTCGGGGTGCGCCGCGATCTGCACATCCCGCTCGCCGAGCTGTACGTTCGGCGCACGGTTGTGCCGCTGCACGCCGGCTCCAACCGCGTCGAGTTCCTGCCCGCCGCGCCGGATCTGCCGCGCGAAACGATCGCCGATCTGGCTGGCGCCCCCGGCGCACGGCTGCTTCTGATCGGCGAGCCTGGAAGCGGCAAAACCACCTGTCTGCGCCGGCTGGCGCTGGCCTGCGCTGCGAGCGCGATCGGCGGGCTGGAGCAGGCCGCCAACTTGGTCGCGCATTGGCCCGACCCGCTCCCACTGCCGATCCTGGTCGAGGCGCGCGCACTGGATGCCACGCAACCACACACCAGCACCGCCCAACCGACGGAGCACGCCGGGCTGCCGTTCTCGGCTCTCCAGGCTGCTCTGGCGCCGACGCTTCGCCCAGCCGACCTGGGGGCGCTGGCGCCAGCGCTCGAGCGTTGCCTCGAGCGCGGCGCTGCCCTGGTGCTGATCGATGGGCTCGACGACCTCGTGGAAGCTGTGGGCAACGTTGCGACGCCTGCGATCGAGCAACTCATCGCCCGCTATCCCGCCAACCGTTATCTGATCACCTGCCGTGACCCCGCCACGGCCGCACCCCTTGCCCGGCTGGGATTCGTCCCGCATGTGCTCGGGCCGCTTGATGAGTCGCAGATGGACGAGATGGTCGCGCGCTGGTGCAACGCGATCGCACGCTCCGGCGCCACCCCTAGAGCCGAAACGGTTCCAGCGCTGGTCACGACCCTCCAGGGCCACCTGCGCCTCGACGAGCGGCTGCGCGGGTTGGCCAGGCGCCCGCTGGCGCTGGCGCTCTGCATCCTGGCGTACCTGGATGGCTGGCGGCTGCCGGCCGCCCAGGGGATCATCTCCCAGCGGCTGCTCGATCTGTTGCTCGATCGTTGGGAGCAGATCCGGTCGGCCATGGGTGCGCCGGATCTGGCGCGCGCGCTCGGCCTGGCCGCGCTCGATGACGCTGACCGGCGGCTGGCCCTGCTTGAGCCGCTGGCGTTCGCGATCCTGGTACGCTCCACTACCCACCAGCTAGCTGCCCTGCGCCACGACGAGGTCGAAACGCTGCTCGGCGATGCCCTGGCAGCGCTGGGCATCGAGCGGCACCTGGCTGTCGAGCAGGTCGTCCCACGGCTGATCGCGCGCTGCTGCCGCCTCGGCATCCTGGCCGAAGCTGGCGCGCCGCCCACCTATACGATGCCCGACCTGGCGCTCTGCGAATACCTGGCCGCCCGCGCGCTGGCCCAGCAGCCCGATTTCCTGCTCCGTGCCTACGAGCTGCGCAGCGATCCCCGCTGGCGCCCGGCCATCCGGCTCGCGGTTCAGGAGCTCGGCCGCCGCGGCGCCGCGCAACCCTGCCAGGACCTGCTGAGCCGGCTGCTCGCATCCTCTCGAGAGCACGCTGATGGGGCGCCCCTGGTGCTCGCCGCGGAGTGCCTGCTTGCGCTGGGCGAGCAGCCGCAGATCGCTGAGCCTGTGCACCCCGCGATTCAGCGCGCGCTCGTGACGCTCCTGGGAAGGAGGGAGTGCCCTGTGGGCGAACGCATCACGGCGGGGATGTTGCTCGGGCAGATCGGCGATCCACGATTCGCCGGGCTGCGCCCACCGCTGATCGAGGTGGCCGGCGGCCCGTTTGTGCTCGGCGATAATGCGGAGGGCTACGACGACGAGGGGCCGGCGCAGTGGATCGAGGTGCCGGCCTTCGCGATCGGGGTCTATCCGGTCACCAACAGCGAATATGCCCGCTTTCTGGCCGATAACCCCGGCTACCCGCTCCCACACTATTGGCACGACCCGCGGTTCAACAACCCCTCCCAGCCGGTCGTCGGTGTTACCTGGCACGACGCCGTCGCCTACACACAGTGGCTGACCCGCCGCCTCGATCAGGCTGGGTTGCTCCCCGCCGGGCGGATCGTGCGCCTGCCGCTGGAGGCCGAATGGGAGAAGGCCGCCTCCTGGGACCCGCTGCGGCAGCACAAGCGCCGCTATCCATGGGGCGAACAGTGGGATGCGGCCCGCGCCAACACCGCCGAAGGTCGCCAATCCTGGGTCGTCGCGCCGGTCGGCTGCTATCCAGACGGCGTGAGCGCCTACGGCGCCCACGACATGGTCGGCAACATCTGGGAATGGACCGCGAGCGAGTACGCCAGTTATCCCGGCGCACCGACTCCGTTCTACGAGGCGGGCAGCTACGTGCTGCGCGGATTATCCTGCGTGTCGCTGCCAACGCACGCCCGCTGCACCTACCGCGCGCGCCTGCCGGCCAACTACTGGCGCTATCACTTGGGGTTCCGGATCGTCTTGGGGCCGCCGATCACTCGGCCGGAGTGATCCCCGATCGGTGGGCCCACCTCACGCATGCACCCGGCGCCCGGCGACGACGCGCTGCGCAAACGGGTTGTACGCCGCCAGCAGCCAGACGAGCAGGGCCGCGATCAGGGCGTTGCGCACATTCAACAGCAGCACCGGGATCGGCTGCATGGCGAGGAACTGCTCGTAGGTGAACGGAAAGAGCACGATCGTCAGCACCACGATCAACAGCGCCACGATCGACGGCCATGGCCGGAGCAGCGGCGCGAAGGGCAGCAGCCAGATGATATATTGGGGCGAAAGGACTTTGTTGGTGGCCAGAAACGTCAGCAACGCAGCCATCATATAGGCCGCCAGGCTCTCGATCGCGATCGTCTCGCCCGTCGAGCGCTCAGCCAGGAAGCGCCCCAGGCAACTTGCCAGCACCAGGCCGAACACCAGCGCCGAAGCTGGGAGCACCCAGCCCAGCACGGCCTCGGCCAGCGGCGAGACCAGGTGCAGCGCGCCGTAGTTGAAGACCATGCCGGCCTGCGTCAGCCCCAGCACATGCGCCAGGATGATAACTCCAGCCGGCAGGCTCTCGATCTGCAGGCCGCGTAGCTGATGGTAGCGCACAAACGTCAGCGGCCCCTGTGGATCGAGCAGGATGTAGGGCACCAGCACCAGCGCCGTCGCGCCGATGCTGCCCAACAGGAGGCTGGCCAGCGCGCGGTAGCGCCGGCTAGCCAGATAAGACGCACCAACGACCGGCACCAGCACCAGCGGATAGAGCTTCGCGGCGATGCCCAGGCCCAGCCAGATCCCCGCCAGGGCCGGGCGGCCGGTCACCACCGCCAGCAGCGCCAGGATCGTCAGCAGCGCCGGGAACAGGTCGTAGCGCCAGGGCGCCAGCGGCGCGCACACTGCTATGAGCAGCGCGTAGAGCCCCAGAACGCGAGCGTAGCTGTAGGCCGGGCGGGCGAGCGCCACGATGCGCGCGAGCGCCAGCGCGATCAGCGTGCTGAACAGCGCGTTCTGGATCACGAACAGCCAGACGTAGCTGAGGAAGGTCAGCCGCCGGCCAAACGCGAGCAGCTGCGGGAGCGCGAACGGTAGCAACGCCAGCGGCGGGTACTCCAGCGGGAAATCGCGGTAGGGCAGCTCGCCGCGCAGCAATCGTAGCGCAGCGATGTAGTAGATCTGCAGATCCAACCCGTGCCAGCGGCCGATCAGCGGCAGCAGGATCGTAGCGACGAGCAGCAGCCCGATCAGCTGAAGCGCTACCAGCGCGATGATGACGATCCGCTCATTTGATTGTCGATGCATAGACCTGTGCTCTGATGCGTGCGGCCCGTCCGGCATCACCAAGATGTGCAAACGCCACCCGAAGCTTAGCCCCCTCGAGCCGATCGGTGCACGCTTGCCGCTTCGGCGTACTGGGCAAAGCGAAGGGCCGCTGGCGATAGCCTTGACAAAGGGATGATCACCGTATATATTAACATATCCCCCGTCTTTTTCGGAACGCCGCATGCCGTGGGCGGATGGGACGCTCGTGAGGATAGGGCCTGGCTCCAGGCGGTGCACATGGATGAAGTATGTTGGCAGCATCCTGGCTGCGGCGCCATCCGCCACGGGCGGGTCCCGCCACCCACGGGCACACTGCGCCTCGGTGCGCTCACCATTACGGCGCTGCCGCCGTGCCCGGCGATCCCTGGCTCGCCACCGGGTTGGGGGCGACGCTGTGGCAGCGCCAGTCCATGGGCGGTGTGGGCGATCGTGCGCTGGCCCGATGGCGCGAACGATGAGTGGGAGATCGTCAGCCCGACCGTCGACCTGTGACCGTCAGGGCGGTATCTCCGGCGCCACAACGCTACAACCTGAAGGGACCGGCTGGTGCTCCCCTCGCTTTCAGCGCGCTTGCCGATCACCTGAGCTGCATGTGGCACTGTTCTTGCTGCCCAAGGGGGTATTGGTACCTTCGATATCGGCTTCCTGGTGCATCCGCCCGTCGTCGCTGGTTGTCGGCAGGAGCGGGAGCGGATGCGCCACGTACTTCCCGAGGAGGAACACATGGCTACGGCGCAAGTAGGGGACACGGTCAAAGTGCACTACACCGGAACACTGGCGGATGCCACGGTCTTTGATAGCTCGCGTGGCCGGGCGCCGCTCGAGTTTACGATCGGGGCCGGGCAGATTATACCGGGCTTCGAACAGGCCGTCGTCGGCATGCAGCCGGGACAGACGATCACCACCACGATCCCCGCCGATCAGGCCTACGGGCCACACGACCCCGACCTGGTGGTGGCAGTGGATCGGGCGCAGTTCGGCCCCGAGTTTCAGCCTGCCGTGGGGCAGCAGTACCAGATCCGCCAACCCAATGGACAGGCGGCCGTCGTCACAGTGACCGACGTTTCCCCTACCGAGGTCACGCTCGATGCCAACCATCCGCTTGCCGGCCAGGATTTGACCTTCGACATCGAGCTGATCGAGATCGTCTCATAACCCGACCTCGATAAGCGCATCCCCGCGGTGGTAGGGCGAGCCTGCCGCCCTGCCATCGCGACCGCGCCCTCCGATGCCCGGGTCTGGAGGATCAGGAAGGGCATCACCGAGGCATGCAGGGACCGGAATACGACTCTATCAGGCAGCTCGCATAGCTCTTATGACCACCTACCGGCCAACTAGGGAAGAGCTACGCGCCGCCGCCGGGAAGACCGTGCCGGACGTGATCGCGCCGGGGCTGCGGGTGCTGTTCTGTGGGATCAACCCCGGCCTCTATTCGGCCGCTGTGCAACATCATTTCGCCCGTCCAGGGAACCGCTTCTGGCCGGCGTTGCATATGGCGGGCTTCACCGATCGGCTGCTATCGCCGTTCGAGGAACGCGAGCTGCTGCGCTACGGCTATGGGATCACCAACGTGGTCGAGCGCGCGACAGCCACCGCAGACGAACTGTCGGCGCAGGAGCTCGCGGAGGGCGGGCAGCGGCTGGAGGCGAAGGTGCGCTTCTACCGCCCGCGAGTCGTCGCCGTGCTGGGGATCGGAGCGTATCGTACTGCGTTCGGGCGCCCCAGGGCCGCGCCCGGGCGGCAGGCGGAAACGCTGGCCGGCGCGACGATCTGGATCCTCCCGAACCCCAGCGGCCTGAACGCGCACTATCAGTTGGGCGATCTGGCGGAGCTGTTTCGCGAACTGCGTGCGGCGCTCGCGACCGGTGGGTGAATCTGAGCAGCCCGCGCATCCTCCGGCGAGCTTTGCTTTGCCATGCAAAGCCAGCCGCCACCGCAGGAACCATCCCCTTGACTTCGCAGCTATCCTCTGTATAATGTATACAATCCTTTGCCCCCATGCGCTCCTTCTGCCTGGCGCGCAGTTCCTGGCACCAGCACTCGCTAGCACACGTCTGTGGCAATCCGTTGCTGGTTCGGCAACGCGGGACGGTAGACGACGGACGACAGTGGCAGCAGGCGCATGCGCGTCCAGCTCGCAAGAGATGGCTGCTGCGCTGTACAAGGGCCTTCGGCTTGCTCGGGGCGTTGAACGTACCATACTCACTCTGCCCCGAGCCGATCAACGTCATTCTAAGAGCCAGAGCTTCTACGGTCGGAGCACGGGCCCGGCGGCACGTACCCCGCCCCACGAATGCGACTGCGCAGGCCGTCTCAGAGGGCGCTCCCATCACGATGGGCCATAGCCCCTGCGCTGCGCGCCGCATGCCCGGTGAGCAGGGGCATCGGATCGCTCCATACGATCGAGGCCGCCTGCCGGCCCACGAGCCATGATGCCAGCTGAAACCAGACAGGCTTCGCAAGCGGTTCGTGCCTGGCGTCGTGGAATACCCTACCAGCGCCGTGACCGCTGCTGGAATTCGCTTCGGTTATGCCAGGGAGGTAGCCCAGATGGAAAGACGCACGTACCTGTCCGCTGCCGCAATGCTGCTGGTGCTGGGGTTGCTCATCAGCAGTTGTGGGGGGACTGCAGCCCCCACTGCGGCCACACAGGCCCCCGCCGC
>FLYN01030570.1_pt1 | contig 12453 bp, 5 predicted proteins | sample 1122621 | NCBI WGS metagenome assembly FLYN01 (sample SAMEA4346792, study PRJEB14843) | hot springs metagenome | biome: Terrestrial Biome; feature: Habitat; material: Sediment | place: India | collected 2012-06-12 | depth 1760 m
GCAAGCGAGGGCGTCACCACGAGAGGGGCCGAGCCGTGGGCCGCCAGCCCGCGCTTGATGTGCAACCTGGCACCACCACGCTCGATCTGGATCTCGGTGACATCGGTCTCGCTGATCAGCCGCAGCAGTTCGCGCACCGCGCTCAGGCCGAACTCATCGTTCGCCGGCGGTTCGTGCTGCTCGTTCGCGCCATCGGCCATAGGTGATAGTCTCCGTGCTGTGTGATGCGTATGCTGCTGACACCAGACGTGCTGTATCAGACGAGCATTATAGCATAGGTATCGCACAGGTGGTCCACTGGTGGAGCAGCAGCGCTTGCTGGCCGGGGCCCCGATCGTGTCGGGCCTGTGCTGCGCCCCTGGGGTGCGGTGGGGCGCGGTCAATGCTGGGCCAGCAGCCACTCCAGCGCCAGCAGGTAACCGCGCCAGCCCAGCCCGGCGATCTGCCCGGTGGCGATCGGCGCGACGACCGAGGTATGGCGGAAGGGCTCGCGCCGATAGACGTTCGAGAGGTGGACCTCGACGATCGGCGCGCTGAGGCTCGCCAGCGCGTCGCGCAGCGCCAGGCCGTAGTGCGTCAGGGCGCCGGGGTTGATGATGATCCCATCGGCGTCCCAGCCTTCGGCCTGCAGGAAGTCGATCAGCGCGCCTTCGTGATTCGATTGAAATGCGAGCAACGTCACGCCGGCTGCCGCCGCCCGCGCGCGCAGCGCATCGTCGATCTGCGCCAGCGTCGTGTGGCCGTAGATCTCCGGCTCGCGCCGCCCCAGCATGTTCAGATTCGGGCCGTGGATGACGAGGATTTTCATCTGTTCGGGTTGGAGATCTAGCGATTAGGGACTAGAGCTTGGCGATGAGGGATAAGTCTACGGCAATCTGCAATCTGCAATCTCAACACTCCTACCTCGCCACGATCGGCATATGGACCCGGTAGTCGCCCGTCGCCTGCTGCGCGGTCCGGATCACGTCCTCGATCGTGCTGCTGACCTCGGGCCGGCTCTGCGAGGTCGCGGTGACGGTGATGCGGTTCTCGGCGCCGAGCGGAGCATGAGACGGTACCTGGACGCGCACCAGCACCGATGGATAGGAGCCGGCCACCGGCAGCGACTGGCTGGCCGGCGTGATCGTGATCGGCCAGGCAAGCGTGCCGGTCGCGGTGAGCGTGAAGGTGTCGGGGCCGTTGCCGGTGTTGGTCAGCGTGTGCTGGAAGACGATCGCGCTGCCCGGCCTGGCCGCGCGCGTCTGCGGCGGCGAGAGGCTCACCCCACCGACATACAATACCGTCGTGTAGTCATAGGCGCGGGCGCTGGTGGCGCTGTCGGAGGCCGACTGGGCGATCAGGGTGGCGAGGTCGAGCGTGCCCGAGAGCGCGGTGGTCGGCACCTGGACGGTGAGGCTGATGGGCACGCTCCCGCCACGCGGCAGGCTGACGCGCGCGGGCGTCACGCGCGTGGTCCAGCCGTTGCTGGCCAGCACCGCGAGCACAAACGTGTCCGACACCACGCCCAGGTTGGTGAGCCGGTGCGTATAGGTGATCGTCTCACCCGGCAGCGCAGTCGCGTCGTTGCGCTCAGGCGCCAGCGCGACGCCGAAACGCGGCCCGACCAACGTCGTGTCGTGCGCTGTCGCCAGGATGGAATCCGGGTCGTTCTGCGCGCGTACACTGACGGAGGTGACGTTTTCGGTCCCGAGGGGGGTGCCCGCCGGCGCAGTCACACTCACGCCGATCGGAATCGTCAGGCCGGGGGTGAGCGTACCGGTCGCGCTCGGGACGACGGTCGCGCTCCAGCCCGCCTGGGTGTTGGTCACCTGCAGTGTGTAGCTGATCGGGATGCTGCCGCTGTTGCGCAGCGTGTGGGTAAATACGACCGTGTCGGAGGTTGTCGCGGTCGGATTGGCGCTCAGGGTCTGCTCAGCCGGTATCAACGTGGCGCCCGGTCTGGGATTGATCGTGGTGCGATCGACAACGCTACCGCGTACCTGCGGGTCGAGCGCCGAAGTCGCCGTGGCTGTCACTGCGCCGGTGCTCCCGAACAGCACTCCAGTTGGGGCGGTGACCACGACGGTGACGGTCTGGGTACCACGGCGTGGCAGCGGGACGAGGGTCGGCGTCACGGTCGCGCTCCAGCCGGGGTCGGTCGCGAGCGCGATCGTGAACGTATCGGGACCGTTGCCGGTGTTGGTCAGCGTGTGGGTGTAGGTCACGACCGCGCCGGGGTCGGCGCTGCCCGTGCGATCCGGCGCGAACGCGAGGCCCGGCACCGCCGCGACGAGCACCGTGTCGGTCACGCGATCGCTGGCGCCGATGCTGTCCTGGGCTGTTGCCGTCAGGAGCACGCTGTTCGGCCCGGCGTCGGCGTCCGCCGGGACGGAGACGGTCACCGTGAAGGGGCAGGTGCTGCCCGGCGGCAGGTCGGCCAGGCAGGCGGGCGCGCCTGGCAGCGCGCTCCAGCCAGGCGGCGCGGTTGCGCTCAGCACGAACGTGCCGGTCAGGTTGCCGGTGTTGGTCAGCGTATGGCTGAAGGTCACGGTCGTGGGCGCGGTCGCGCTGACGGGCTGGGTGGTTGAGAGCGCCGGTACTGCCGCACCGAGCACGTTCACCGTATCGGTGCGGGTGATCGCCAGGCCGGGATCGCTGCCCGCTCGTGCCGTCACCGTGAGGGTCTGTGTGCCGGGCAGCAGGCCGGGTGGAATGTGCGCGCGCACGACCACTGGCGCGCTGGCGCCGCGGCCCAGCGCGATCGGGGCGATCGGATCAGCCGACAGGCCACCGGTCGGCGTGATGGCGATCGTGAAGGTATCGGGGCCATTACCGGTATTGGTCAGCGTGTGGGTGAAGGCCACCGTCCGCCCCGGCAGGCCGTTGGCCACTGGCTGAGATGCGGGGCTGAACGCGAAGCCGGTCTGCTGGAGCACCCGCACCGTGTCGGTGGCTGTGGCCTGCGCGCCGCCCGATGATAGGACCGTCAGCGTCGCCGTGACCAGCGTCCCGGCGTCGGGTGCGGGGATGGGCGCGGTCACCGTCAGGGTGATCGGGCGGCTGGCGCCCGGGTCGAGCGCGAAGCTGGTCGGTGCGGAGAGAGCAAAAGTCCAGCCCAGCGGCGGCGAACTGACCGTCGCAGTGAACGTGCCGGTCTGGTTGCCGACGTTGGTGACGGTGTGGGTGAAGACGGCGGTCGTCTGCGGCGGGCGGATGTCCCTGGTCTGCGCGGGCGGAGCGATCGCCGGGCGGGCCACCGGCGCGACCTGGGTCAGGTCGTTCACCGAGTCGGATTTCGTCGGGTCGCCGACCGATCGGGCGGTGACGGTGGTGGTTCCCTGGTTGACCGCGACATCCGACGCGACACTCACCTGGACGCGCCGGATGCAGGAGGCGCCCGCGGCCAGGTTGTCGCACCGGTCGCCGTCGGGGAACGAGGCGCTGAAGCCGGGGGGCGAGCTGGCGCTCAAGGTGATCGAATCGACGCCGCTACCGGTGTTAGTGATGATGTGGGTGTAAACGACGGTGCCGCCCGGCGGGGCCTGACCTGTGCGCGGCGGCTCGATGTCGACGCCGAAGACCTGCGTCGCCGTGCAGACGCCGACCATCGGGTTGGTGAACGGGCTGGTGTTGTTGCCGGGGTAGCGCGCGGTCGCGGTGAGGTAGGCATCGCAGCCGCCCACGTTGACGCTGAAATTGCCGCTACTATCGGTCGTGGTCCTGGTCAGGAAGCGCGGCCCTTCGCCGTTGTCGGGGGGCGCTGGCCCGGTGAACACCTCGATCTCGCAATTGGCACAGCCAGCCGCGGTGCCGTTCAACATCGCACCGTTGAGCTGGAGCGAGGGCGCAGCGGCGCCGCTATTGCCGCCGGCCTGCAGCTCGATACCGTTGCCGGTGTTGCTCCTGGTCTCGGTGCGGGTGATATTGATGCCGGTGGAGCCGATCACCAGGATGCCGCTGGCGCCGTTGTGGGCGACCAGGTTGGCCGGGCCAACGGTCGCCGGGCCAGCGTTATTCGAGAAACGCACGCCGTCCTCGCCGTTGCCGAGCGCGTTTCCGTTGGCAGCGACGCCGATCCAGTTGCCGGCGATCGTCGTGCCGGTCGAGGAAGCCAGCTCGACCCGCACGCCGTTGCGGATATTGCCGGAAATGATATTGCGCCCGCCGGCGGCTGCCGATCCAATCAGCGTATTTTGCGCGCCGTGGACCCACACGCCGATCTGGTTGGGGAGCGCCGCCGTGCCACTGCTGTTGGTGCCGATGTAGTTGCCGAGGATCTGATTGTTGGGCTGGGGCGGCTGGGTTCCGATGCTGATGCCGGCGGCGATCAGCGCGAACAGCTCCTTGTCGTGGCCGGAGATAACGTTCCGCTCGGCGGCGGTCAGGCCACCGATCGTGTTGGCTGTGGCGTAGCCCTGGAGCAACACGCCGTTGCCGGGGTTGCCGCCGCCGATCGCCGCGCTGCCAGCGGCGTTGGTGCCGATCAGGTTGCCAATGACCCGGTTACCGGAGAGCGGCCTGGTGCTGTTGGCATCGATCCCTCCGATCACCACGTTGGCATAACTGGGCCCGCTGCTGCCGCTGCCGTTGCCCGAGATAACATTCCCGTCGCCAGGGTTGGTGCCGCCGATCACATTATTGCTCGCACCGTCGTCGATCGCCACCCCCCAGTCGCTGTTGCCGGCTGCCGTAGCGCCGTCGGGCGCGGTGCCGATGTAGCAGCCGAGCACGCGGTTGCCGGTCGCGCCCGGACCAGCGATGTAGACCCCGGCGCCGCCCGAATTCTCGCCCAGGCCGACTCCGCGGGCGAAGTTGTTGATCACCAGGCCCTTGATCGTATTGTTGGCGGAGGTGATTTTGATGCCGTGGCTGTTGATGACATTCCCGAAGCCTGGATCTTGAGTCTGGCTACCGTCGAGCACGATCTTCGGCCCGGTGGTGCGCCCACCCGGCTGGGAAGTGCCGTCGACGAGGATGTCGCCGCCAGTGAGCGCGGGGAGCGGCGAGAGCGGCCGGATCGTCCAGTAGCCGGCGGCGTTGAAGCCGGAGTCGCTGGTGGGGATATTAAAAGCGATCGTATCGCCGCCTGAGCTTGCGTTGGCGTCGAGGATCGCCTGGCGCAGCGAGCCGGGGCCGCTGTCGTCGGTGGTCGTGACGGTCAGCGTCGCGGCACGCGCGGGCCGCGCCACAGGCACCAGGACGGCGAGCAGCGCCAGCAGCGCCAGCAGGCTCAGGCGACGAATCGATGGCGTCATGGTGCTGCTCCTCTCACTTCGGTGAATTGCAGATGGGAGCTTGGAGCGCGAATATGTCAACCTGCAATTTGCAATCTGCACATCAGACGACCGCCGCGCCAGGCGCCTAGCGCCGCACGATCGGCAGGTACAGCCGCGGCACGATCGCGCCGCGCGTGACGTTGATGCGGTCCTGAGCCGTAGCAACGACGCGGCCCTGGGTATCGAGCAGGCTGATCGTCACGGTGTCGGTGTCGCCGCGGAACGCGCGCCGGTCGACGGTGACTTCGGCGATGAAATTGAGCGTATTGGTGCCGGGCGTGGATCCGAGCGTGAACGAATTATCGGGCCCGAACGTACCACCGTCGGTCCGGATAAAGCGGATCGTGCTGCCCAGACTCGAGACCGCCGTAAGCCGGAAGGTCGCCGAGCCGTTGCTCTTGTTCTCCACGACATGGGGGAACTGGATCTTCTCGCCCGCCCCTGCGTCGCCGGTGCGATCCGGCGTCAGCGTGGCGCGCGGCACCAATTCGACCGTCGTCGTGTCGGTGACGAGCTTGTTCTGCGTGGGATCGGCGGGCACGGTGATCCTGAGCGTGGTGATCGCGACCGTATCCTTCTGGGCGGACTGCGGTACTGCCACGTTGACCGTAGCGCCGACCGACTGGCCGGGCTGGATGGTCATACTGATCGGCGTGACACTGGTGACCCAGGTCGGGCCGAGGTTGGTGCTGGCAGTGAGCGTGACGGTGGCCGCGATATTGCCGTTGTTAGTCAGCGTGTGGGCATAGCGTGCGGTAGCGCCGGGCGTGCCGAAGCCGCTGAGCGTGAGTGGGCTGACCGCGAGCACCACCTTGGGCTGCACAGTGGTCGTATCGACGAGGCTGGCGGTGACGGTCGGGAAGCGCGTCGACGTCACGGTGACAACGGTGGTCTCGATCAACCCGGCGCGCACGCGCGGATCGGCGCCGGACGGCAGGGTAAGGGTGAGCGTGACGGGGCGCGACTGATCGGCCGGCAGGGCGAGGTCGCCACTTGGCGCCAGGGCGAACGGCCAGCCGAGCTTCGAGGCGCCGGTAAGCCGCAGGTCGGTGAAATCGACCGAGCCGGTGTTGGTAATGCGGTGCGTATAAGTGATCACCTGGCCGGGGACAGCCGACGAAGCGCGCGGCGGCCCGATCGCGATCCCGAATGTGCTATCGAAGACGGCGAACTCAGAGGTATTGCCCTCACCATCGGTCGCCGTCAGCGCCAGTTGCCGCGGGATGTTCGACAGCGTCGCGGTGAAATAGCCGTTGGCGGTGATCGTCACCGGGACATCAACCTTGTCGCGCCCTTCGCCGTCCACTGAAGCAGGATCGGTCGTAAAGATCTGAATCTTGCAGTTGAAGCACGAGGCAGCGCGGGTCGAGGCGTTGGTATTATCGGCGCGGACGCGCCCGGTGAGCCGGCCGGCCTGGTTCAGGCGCAGATTGAACGGCGGGTCGATGTCGTGGTTGGGGTTGGTCGCGGCGCCGTTTGGCCAGGTGGTCTCCGGGTCGAGCTCGATCCCTTTGAGCCCATTGCCGGAGATCTTATTGTCGATGATACGGGCTTGTTTGGTGTTGTTGCCCTGCACCAGCACGCCGTTCTGGGGGTTGGTGAAGATCGTATTGGTGTAAATGTTGGTGAGCGCCGCGCCGCCATCGACGCGGACGCCGTTCTGGCCGTTGGAGACCAGCGCGTTGAACTGGATCGTGGTGCTGACGGCGCCGGTGACGAGAATGCCATTGGTGCCGTTGTTGGCGATCTGGTTGGCGCCGGCCACGTCCACGCCGCTAATCAGCGTGGATCGTGCACCGTTGATGCGCACGCCGTTGCCGGTGTTGAACGCGATCGTATTCTTGAGCAGCGTGTTGGTCAGCACCTGCGTGCCAGTAATGAGCACACCATCGCCGCCGTTGTGGGCGATCACATTGCTCGCGTCTATCGTCGTGCCGCCGATGCGCGTCAAGCGGACGTTGGTATCGATGGCGATCCCGGCGCCGGCGTTGGGCATGCTTCCGGTGCCGTTGGCGGCGGTGCCGATGTAATTGCCGCTGATGATGTTGCCGCTCGCCGGGTTGGAACTCGCGCCCGTGATACGAATGGCATCCCGATCATTGCCCGAAATCACATTATTAAGAGCTCTTGTTCCGTTCCCACCTACAATATTACCGTCACCTCCACCATCGATCAGCACGCCAAAAGTATTACTGACCGGAATACTGTTGCTGAAGCCAATGCCGATATAGTTGTTGGCGATCTTGTTATCGTTGGAACGTGGGCCAAGAATTGCAACCCCTGGTCCATTATTGCCGGCGATAATATTGCGAGTCGAGGCAGTATTACCACCAATAGTGTTACTGCTAGCAGCCCCGGTATTAGTCGAAAAAACCGCAACACCGCCCAGCTTATTCGGGATACGGACATTCAAAAGGTTGTTTGCTCCAATCCAGTTTCCGTTGATGCTGGTGGTGCTACTTTCGTTGACACGCACCCCATAGCCGTTATTACCAGCGATAATATTTCGATATGTGGAGTCAGAGGGGTTAAAATCTGCAGGAGGGCCAATACGGTTACCGCTAGAGCCAAGGGTCAACTGCACACCGTTACCACCGTTGGGTATCGCGGCAGATCCGCTTGTGTTAGTACCGATGCGATTACCAAGGATCTCGTTGTTTGAGCTAAAGCGGATGAGGATGCCATCGTTTGCATTCCCTGAGATAACATTGAATTCACTGTTGAGGGAGTTATTTCCACCAATGACGTTGCCGCTACCTCCCTGGATCATAATCCCGGCAGCGTCGTTCGGTGCAGGACCAGTGCCAGCCTGATTGACCCCAATATAGCAGCCAAGCACCCTGGTGCCGCTGCTAGAGGAGATTTCGATCCCGACGCCGGCCAGATCGCCTGATATTGATGGATCACCACCAAAGTTGATGATTCCAAGCCGGGATATCCGAATATTACTCGCGTTGATGATAGTCAAGCCGCCGCGATTATCGACGTTCGTGCCATCGATGAAAACGAGTGGGCCGGGATTGTTCAATCCTGAAAAGATCGCCTGGGAACCACCATCGATGACAATCTCGCTGACAGACTGAATCAATGGCAACGCATCGCTCAGAGTGATCGTCCACGTTTGGGAGGACGTATCGAAGCCCGGCATTGGTCCGTAGCTATCGGAGGCCGGGATATTGAATTGAATTGTACTATTGCCACCTGCCGCGACCGCTGCGCTGAGTGCCTGGTGAAGCGAACAGAGGTCGGGGAAAGAGGCATCTGCGCCGCAACTAGCGCCGAGCAGGTCACGTGTGGTAGTAACAACAAACGTCCCTGCCGCGCGCGCTGTTGGGGGCCGCGGTGCAGCGGCGAGCGAGGCGAGGACCAGGGAGACGAGCAGGGCCAGGTGCACGGGGCGACGAAGGTGCGACATGCAGATTCCTCTCTGGTCTATCCTGCGCGGCACAATCGGACGCAGTCAACGCCATTTTAACACAGAAGGTACGGTGAGGGAGTAGGAAAGTAGTACTACTTATCGTCCGGATGTTCAACGCCCACATTCTAATAGAACTCTAACACCATTCTTACAACCTGCTATCGCAAGCCGGGTACACTGATACCAGCGCGAGTTGCGGCGGATGGAGTTTATTGCGCCGCATCCGCTGCGCCGTAACTCGTATTCCTGAAGCATGTGTGAGGCACGACTATGGCGAAGATTGTAGGCATCGACCTGGGTACGACCAACTCGGTGATCGCGGTGATGGAAGGCGGTGACCCGGTCGTCATCCCCAATGCCGAGGGCAACCGCACGACTCCGTCAGTGGTTGCGTTCACCAAGAACGGCGAGCGGCTGGTCGGGCAGACTGCCAAGCGTCAGGCGACGATCAATCCAGAGAACACGTTCTTCTCGATCAAGCGTTTCATCGGGCGCAGCTTCGAGGAGACCGAGGTCGAGCGCAAGATGGTGCCCTTCAAGGTGATCAAGGGCCCACGCAACGACGTGCGCGTCGTGTCGCCGCAGACCGGCAAGGAGTACGCGCCGCAGGAGATCTCGGCGATGGTCTTGCAGAAGCTGAAGACCGATGCCGAAGCCTACCTGGGCGAGCCCATCACGCAGGCAGTGATCACCGTACCGGCCTACTTCAACGACAGTCAGCGCCAGGCGACCAAAGATGCTGGCAAGATCGCCGGGCTCGAGGTGCTGCGGATCATCAACGAGCCGACCGCTGCCGCGCTGGCCTATGGGCTGGACAAGAAAAAGGACGAGACGATCCTGGTCTTCGACCTGGGCGGTGGCACCTTCGACGTGTCGGTCCTCGAGGTTGGCGATGGCGTGGTCGAGGTCAAGGCGACGGCTGGTGACACCCACCTGGGCGGTGATGACTACGACCAGCGCATCGTCAACTGGTTGATCGACGAATTCCGCAAAGACCAAGGCATCGATCTGGGCAAAGATCGCCAGGCGCTGCAACGGCTCAAGGAGGCCGCCGAGAAGGCCAAGATCGAGCTCTCGAGCGTGATGGAGACCGAGATCAACCTGCCGTTCATCACCGCCGACGCCAGCGGGCCCAAGCACTTGCAGATCAAGCTAACGCGCAGCAAGTTCGAACAGCTCACCCAAGAGCTGACCGAGCGGTTGAAGGGCCCGTTCCACCAGGCGCTGCGCGACGCTGGCTTGAAACCCAGTGATCTTCACGAAGTCGTGCTGGTGGGTGGCTCGACGCGCATGCCGGTGGTGCAGGATCTCGTGCGCAAGCTGACCGGCAAGGAGCCAAACAAGAGCGTCAACCCCGACGAGGTGGTGGCGGTCGGTGCGGCGATCCAGGCCGGCGTGCTGGGCGGCGACGTCAAGGACGTGGTTCTGCTCGACGTGACGCCGTTGTCGCTGGGTGTTGAGACGCTCGGTGGGGTGATGACGCGGCTGATCGAGCGCAACACCACGATCCCGACGCGCAAGAGCGAGATCTTCTCGACGGCGTCCGACGGCCAGACGGCGGTCGATATCCATGTGCTCCAGGGCGAGCGCGAGATGGCCGCCGACAACATGACGCTGGGCCGCTTCCGGCTGGAGGGTATCCCACCCGCGCCGCGCGGCGTGCCGCAGATCGAGGTGACCTTCGACATCGACGCCAACGGCATCCTGAACGTGTCGGCCAAGGACAAGGCCACCGGCAAGGAGCAGCGCATCACGATCACGGCCTCGACCAACCTGACCAAGGACGAGATCGAGCGCATGGTGCGCGATGCCGAGCTGCACGCTGCCGAGGACAAGCGCCGCCGCGAGCTGGTCGAACTGAAGAATCAGTCCGACAGCCTGGCCTACCAGAGCGAGAAGACGCTCAACGAGCTCGGCGACAAAGTCGACTCGGTGCAGCGTGGCCGGATCGAGGGCCTGATCAAGGATCTGCGCGACGCGATCCAGCAGGAGGACGAGAGCCGCATGCGCTCGCTGTCGAGCGAATTGCAACAGGCGATGTTCCAGGTCTCGCAGAGCGCCTATAGCGAGCAACAGCCCCAGGGGCAGGCGACCGGCGATGGGCGCAGCGACCGCGACGAGGGCGTCGTCGAGGGCGAATACACCGTCGAGTAGCAGCAACCAAACCGCCGAGGCGCAGAGGCGCAGAGCATTTGTCCATGCTCTGCGCCTCTATCTTTTCGCCTGGATGGCTTTCGGAAGCCGTATCCACCCTCTGCGCCCCTGTTGGGGTGTGTTGCGCCTGCCATGCCCTGCCGTCACTCCCCATCTCCTGCCCCCTTACGGGGGTCGGTTGGTTCGCTTCGCGCATCAGAGCGCTGGCTTCCCTCTCCCCCCTCTCCCAACTGGGAGAGAGGGAGATGGTGGGCGTTGGGCGGCGGGCGCTGCGCGAACGCCGCCCGCACGCGCGCGCGGCACAGGTAGGCGAAGATCGCCACGACCAGCGCAAACGGCAGCAGCACATTGCGCTGCAGGACAACAGCCGTCTGCACCAGGTAGTAGGCCAACACGACGCACATAAACAACGCGGCGAAGTAGGCCCAGCGCCGCGCGCGCCACAGGCCCCAACCGATGATCAAGAAGTAGGCTGCTGCACCGAGGTAGACGTACCATGGCGCCAGGGCGACGCCCCAGCGCGGCAACAGGATCGCTGCCAGCAACCACACCCAGCCGACCAGCATCAGGAGCCCGGCCAGCAGATAAATGCCCAACGGGCGTTTGTGCATGGGTGAGCCAGCCATCGGTTTCGAATGCTAGCGCACGGTCAGGTTCTCGAGCGCAGGCAGGGCGACGATCCAGACCGGCCCGGCGTTCAGGCGCACCTCGGCGCCCGAGTCGTCGTAAAACTCCAGCGGTGCCGCCGCCGCGTCCTTGCGCCAGGTCGCCTCGTGCTCGACCCCGTCCATGAAGATCCGCGCCCGCCCGGTGCCGATCACCTGTTGCTCGATCCGCCCCTTCGGATCGCCGGGGATGCGCTCTTCGTGGACCTCCATCACCACGATGTTCTTGGCCCAGAGCTGCTGGCCGGTGGCTGCGTCGCGCGCAGGCTGGCCGCGGCGCGTTCGCAGATAGCCATTGGTGCGGGGATCATAGATCCAGCCGGCGTCATCCTGCTTATAGATGAAGAAATAGCCGATCTGCTGAGCAGGCGGGCGTTGGGCCGCGGGCGCGTCGGTCTTGAACAAGAACCCGACCTCGGGCTGGGCCAATTCGGCGACGTTGAAGTCGGCGGCGGCGCGCTGCAGCTCGGCGCTGCTGGTGTAGAGATTGTGCGGCGCGACCCGGTTCCTATCGCGCACGAAATAGGCCTGACCGTTGCGGCGCAGTGCATCGAGGTTGACGAGCTGGTCAGTGCTCTCGACCAGCGCCAGCCCGGTCGGCGAGCCACCGGCGTGGGCGTAGAGCGGGTGAAAACCCATGGCCCACTGGGCGAAGTACAGGCGTGTGCTGCGCACCGGACCGATCTTAGGGGCATCGGGGGTGATACCAGGGGCATAGAGCGCCATGAAGCGCGTCACGCCGAACTCGGCCAGCGCCTCGAAGACCACCGCCGCACGGTCGAGCCCGGTCTGCGGGTAGGCGTCGGGGTGGTTATCGATCATCACGACGTAGGGGCGCCAGGTGAGCGCACCACGCGCCAGGCCCGGCGCGCCGGTGATCGGGTCAGCGGTCGGGTTTGGGGCGGCGGTCGGCGCGGGCAGCGCAGCCGGGGCAGTGGTGGGGGCCGGCGCGGCAGTGGGC
>FLYN01001803.1_pt1 | contig 12436 bp, 2 predicted proteins | sample 1122621 | NCBI WGS metagenome assembly FLYN01 (sample SAMEA4346792, study PRJEB14843) | hot springs metagenome | biome: Terrestrial Biome; feature: Habitat; material: Sediment | place: India | collected 2012-06-12 | depth 1760 m
CCGGGTTGTCTTCGATGACCAGCACCTGCCGCTTCACCGGGATCACCGGCACCATCGGCTGCGTGGTGCGCTGCTCGCTCACGGGCGTGGGGTCAGCCGCCGCCTGGGATTCGCTCACCGCCTTCGGTTCCTCCGAGATGGCTTGCAGAGGGCCTGTCGTCCCTCGCTTGCCGCCCTCGGTCTCCGGCGCATCCACCGGAATCGTGATGCTAAAGGTGGAACCGACGTTAACTTTGGACTGCACCAGCATCCTGCCGCCCTGCATTTCGACCAGCGACTTGGCAATGGGCAGGCCGAGACCTGTGCCGCCTACCGTGCGCGTCAGCGACGAATCCACCTGCCGGAACGCCTCGAACAGCAGCGGCATGTCCTTCTCCGCGATACCGATACCCGTATCGGTTACGTCAATGCGGATCATGGTTTTGCCCGTTTCCGGGTCAGGCTCGGTGTAGGCGCGGATGGTCACCGACCCTTGCGGTGTAAACTTGGTAGCATTCGACACCAGATTGAGCAGCACCTGGCGCGTGCGAAACTCGTCGCCATAAGCCTTCGGCAGGCCGGATGCCATCTCCACCGAGAGGTTGATCGGCTTATCCTTCACCAGACCAATGCCAATCGAGCGCACCCCTTCGATTACCGGCTTGATGTCGAAGTAGCTGCACTGCAAGTCCATCTTGCCGGCGGCGATCTTGGCCTGGTCAAGGATGTCGTTAATCAGGCCAAGCAGGTGCTGGCCGCTGTTGTAGATGGTCGTCAGGTCTTGTTCCTGCATTTCGGTCAGCGGGCCGTCAATACCCTTCAGGATCACGCGGCTGAAGCCGATGATCGAGTTGAGCGGCGTCCGCAGCTCATGGCTCATGTTCGCCAGGAAGTCGCTCTTCAGCCGGTCAAGCTCGCGCAACTGTTCGTTGGTTTTCTGCACCGTTTCGAGCAGCTGCGCATTCTGAATGATAGCGGACAGCGTACCGGCCAGCGTGAGGAGCAGCGTCAGCGTCTCCTGATCGTAGGCATTAGGCGCTTCGTCTTCCATGACGATCATACCGACGAACTGGACGCCCAGCACCAGCGGCACCAGCACCGCCGAGCGCGCCGACCCGGCAATGGGCAGGTAGCCTGGTGCGTCCAGCGTATCCGCGATAATGGTCGGCTCGAAGCTGGCCGCGACCACCGCCAGCGTATTGTTCGGGTCGTCCATGCGCACCTCGGCCACTTCGGATAGGGGCTGGTCAGACCCGGCCAGCGCGATAGGCTGGATGACGGTGAAGGTGTTGCCCTCGCCGTCCTGGTAAGACCGGGGCAGATAGATGCCAACCGACAGCGTTTCCAGCGAGTCGCGCAGCAGTTCCGCCACATTTTGCAGCGCGTCGGCCAGGGTTTCGGCGGAGGCGGCAACGGTGGCGACGGTGAACAGGAAGCTCATGTCGCTGGCGCGGCGCTCGGACTGCTCAAAGAGGCGCGCGTTGTCAATAGAGGTGGCGATTTGCGCGGCCAGCACAGTCAGCGCCGTCACGTCCTCTTCGGTGAAGGCGTTGGCCTGATTCGACTGCACATCCAATGCGCCCACGACCTGCCCCTTGATGATGAGCGGCAGCGCCATCTCCGAGCGGGTCAGCGGCAGGTAAGGATTCGGGCGATGCACCACACTGGCGTCCGACGTATCCAATGCGATGACCGGCTCTCCCCGCGCCGTGACCTGGCCGATGACGCTGGCGGAGCCTTTCTCCAGCTTGTGTTTGATTGCCAGAAGCTGCTGTCCCGCCTCGCCCGTGCTCGCGCGCAGTTCGGCAAACCGGTGCTCGCTGTCCATCAGGAACACCTGTACGTGGTCGTAATTGAACACATCCTTAATCAGGTCAACCACACGCGGCAGCAGCACGTTGAGGTCGAGAATGGAGCTGGCGATCTGGCTGACATCGGCGGAGGCGGCCAACTGGCGCGCGCGCCGTTCGGCCTGTTGGAGCAGGCGTGAGGCTTCCATCGAAAGCGACGCTTGCTCGGCAAACGCCTGGAAAACACGCAGCTCGCGATCCGTGTGTCGGTGCGCTTCACGCGACCCCATCCAGATTGCACCGATGGGACGATTGCCCGCCCGCAGCGGGATGACAGCCAGCGAGCGCGCATCCAGGCTTTCAATGCCAATCCGCTCCATGTCCGAAAGGCTTTCGTCTTCCTGGATGTTGTCAATCGTCAGAATGGTTGGAGATGAAAGCTGCGGCCAGGCGGGGAATTGATCGGCGCTGAGGGTCACGCCTTGCAGGTTGATGCCACCCTCGTCGTCGCGCTGCCAGCTTGCCGCCACCTGCACCAGACTGTCCTTGCCGTTCCAGTCCGGCGTGAGCAGCAGTGCCAGGAAGACATGGTTGACGTGCGGCTGAATCATCTGGTTCACCACCGCATCCAGGATGTCTCCAGGGCTGCTTGCGTCGGCCAGCGAGCGGCTGGCCTGATACAGGATGCTGGTCTCTTCCAGCGCGCTCTGAATCTGGTCGAACAACAGGATGTTGTCAATCACGACGGCGGTGCTGTCTACCAGCGCGTTCAGATAACGGATGTCGCCGTCGCCGAACCGGCGCGGCTGCTGGTAGGCCAGGAACAATCGGCCATTCGGCGCGTCCTTCACGCGCAGGCTGACCGAGGCCAGCGCCCGGACGCCGCTCAAAGCCTGCAATTCATGCTCCAGCGGACTGGGGTCCTGGATACCATCCAGGTCTTCGATGAAAAAGCTGGTGTCGCGCAGCAAATCATGGCGCACGATCAGGTCGTGGAAATTCAACGGCTCGGCGTCCTCCGGCGCAACCGAGAACAATTCCTTCAGCCGGCTCTCGGTATCGCCCATGAGCAGATAACCCGACCACCAGTTCGCGCCGAGTGCGCCCAGCGCTGCTTCCAGCGCCGCCGTCAGGTCGTTCATGTCGCTGGCGCGGCTGATAGCGCTGGTGGCATTGTAGATGGCCGCCGTTTCTTGCAACGCCGTCTGCGTGCTCTGGAACAGATTGCGGTTGTCAATCGCCGTCGTCGCACTGTCGGCCAGCGTCGTCAGGAAGCGTTCGTCCTCCGAGCGGATGGAATGCGGCTGGTCATAGACGACGACCAGCCAACCCAGCGGCGCTTCGCGCCCACGCGGCAGCAGCGGGATACTGATGAGCGCCCGCACGGCCATAGCGAGCAGTTCCACCCGCGTGGCGTCGTCAATGTCCGGCGCGGCTTCCACATCCTCGATAAAGAGCTTATTGCGCGCGTGCAGGATGCCGGCAGGCAGGTCGAGCAGCTCGCCGCTGAGCGCCCGGACGGTCTGCGCGCCGCTGCGCATCTCGTCGAGCATCACGATAAAGCTGTCCGTCGGCCCCAGCATCCCAAGCTGGATGATGACCGTATCCAGCACTTCGTCCATCTCGTTGGCTTCGGCCAGCGAGCGGGTAGCTTCGTACAATGCAATCGTCTCTTGCAGGTTGTCTTGCAGCGCGTTTTCCAGGCCGCGCAGGTTGCTGATGTCCTGGATGGCCGCCACGATAACGCTGATGTTACCGCGCGCGTCGTGCAGCGGGACGGCGTTCATCAACAGGTCGGTTTGCGTGCCGTCGGCGTGCATCACCGCCAGATCGTCGCTGAACACCTGGCGGTTGCTGCGGGCGGCGGCGAAAATAGGCAGTTCATCTTCGGGATAGTGGACATTCGTGCCCGTTCGGTACAGATTATAGTCCACCACGTTGAACGGCGCGTCGCTGTTGACGGGCTGTTGCAGCAGCAGTTCTACCTGCTTGTTGGCCTGGATTGGCCGGTACGTCACGGGGTCGAGCACAAGCACGCCCGACGGCATGGTATCCAGCAGCGAACGCAGGTAGCGCCGCTCCTGCTCCGCCGCCTGGAACAGACGCCGGTTTTCGACGGCGACGGCCACCTGCGCTGCCAGTGTGCTGACCAGCTGCTCGTCGCGCTCGTCCAGGTCGGCGGCATCCAGCCGTCGGCCTACCAGAATCGCGCCCGCGACATTGCCCCCCACACGCACCGGCGCGGCGATGTGCTTCCCGATGCTTTCTAACTGGCTGCTGTCCGCGCCCAGGAAAGCCGGATAGCTGGCGGGCGCGTTCACCAGCATCAGCTTGTTATTGCGCACTGCATCGGCCAGGGAGTGTTCGGCGACGGTCAGATCAAGCGACATCATTTCCATGCCCGGCATCTGCTGGGCGACGCCGGCAAGCAGGTTGGGGTCCTCGTCGTCCACCAGCATCAGCAGCCAGCGATCATAATTGGCGGGTTCGGCCACGCGTGCAAACACTTCGTTGATGTTGCGCTCGAAATCCGCGCCGATGCGGGTGGCAAGCTGGCCGACTTCCGCCAGCGCCAGCGCCCGCTGCGCTTCCAACTGCGCTTCCTCGAACAACTGCTGGTTCTCGACGGCAATCGCCACCTGATCGGTGATCGCCTGCACGAAGCGAATATACTGCCCGCTAAATCCATCTGGCTGCTCGCTCTCGCAGGTGAGAACGCCGAACCACTTGCCGCGCGACTGGATGGACGCGATGATGATACTGCTGGCATTGTTTTGCTGGAGCGTCTGCCGCAGACGCGGCTGATCGGCCAGGTCTTGATCCAGGTGTTTGTAATACAGCGTGCCAATCGTCTGCCGGATTAACTGGGCAAACGGCGCGGCCTCGCTCGAAATGCGGATGCCGACGCCGTTTCCACCCGCCTCCGCCTGGCGCGTCCACGCATACACGCAGTCCACGTAAGGAGCGTCCGGCGTGGGGTCGGGGCCGGCCAGGTAGATGGCAATCCGGCTCACCTGGGCAGCACCTTGCGCCAGATGCTCGGCGGCTGACGTATAGACCGTGTTGAAGTCCTGCGCGCTGGCAATGGCGCGGCTGGCGGCGTACAGACGCAGCGTCTCGTCGAGTGCCTGGTCGGTCTTCTCCGCCAGACGGCGCTTCTCCAGGAAGGTGCTCATCTGGCCGGTGAGGGCGTAATACACCTCGAAATCCCGCGCCGAAAGCACCTGAAGCTCCCTGCTGGTGGCGTAGAAAATAGCAATCGGCTGGTTCGCGCTGAACAGCGGGAAGGTCGCCATGAAGCGGTGGCCTGCCTGCCGCATCCGCTGAAGCGCGGGCGGCGCATCGCCCTCGTCTGGGATCTCGTCAACCAGAATTTCCGGCTCGCGGTGGCGCAGCGGCGACTGCACCGGCACCAGATACGGCTCGACGCGGTTCTCTTGACGCACCTGCCCCTGCGCCGATTCGGCTACCACGCGCATTTTCGTCGGCCAGCCGGTGCTGTCCAGCTCGCCTTCCAGCATCGCCAGGCCGAAGTTCAACTGCGGGTCGTTGGCGGCGCTGACGGCGGCGCGTACCAGATCGGGCAAGTCCTGCGCCGTGTTGATGATGCGGCTGGCGACGTACAGGCGCTCGATCTGCGACAGCGTCATTTCGGTCTGCTGGAGCAGGAGGCGGTTGTCAATCGCCACGCCCGCCTGGTCTATGAGCGCGCTGTAAATGCGCCCTTCACGCTCGACGAACTGACGGGGCTGCGGGAACTCGACGGTGATGATGCCCCGCCACACGCCGCGCACGTTGAAGGGCACGATTACCGTCGCGCGCGCATCCCACTGGCGGAACAGACCGCGCAAATGGTCGTCCAGACGGGTGTCGCGCTCCGTATCGTAAATCAACGTGGGTTGGCTGCTGCTGAGGCTGCTGAGAAAGTGCGAGTCCGGAATATACAGCCGCATCCCTACCGGATTAGTCCCATCGGCGCTCGCCGTCCAGTGCGCGCTCAGTTCCAGCCACTCCGGGAACGTGCCGGCGGGATAATCGTCAAAGACCCAGATTTGGCCGCTGGTCGCGTCCGTCATGACCGAGCGAATGATGGCCGCAATCAGTTCATCCAGGGTATTGGCTTCGTTCAGGAAGCGGCTCATCTGGTACAGCGTCGAGGTCTCGGCGAGGCTGCGCTGCGTCTCCTGGAACAGGCGGGCGTTTTCAATCGCCAGCGCCACCCGGTCCGCAATCGCTTTCAAGACCAGTTGATCGCCTTCAGTGAACGAGCCAAACGCCGGGGCCGCAGCTGCAATCGTCCCGATGACCTCGCCTCGGATGGCAATCGGCGCGCTCATGGCTTCAATCACGCCGTCATCTTCCTCGCCCGTCACCGGCTGCACGTCCAGCAGGTTGTAGCGATAGTCTGTTTCGACCCCCATTTTTTCCAGCGTATCTTCCCAGGCCACGCGCGTCAGGCGGCGGTTGAGCGTGTCAATCTGCGTGATACGCTGCTGCGACTGGGTGAGCAGACGCGCATTGTGCAGCGCAATCGCCACCTGGTCGGCCAGAAGCTGGAAGGCGCTGATTTCGTTCTCGTGGAATACATTGGGCGTCGTGCTCTGGATGTCCAGCGCCCCGATCACCTTATCGCCGATTTGCAGGGGCAGCGCGAGTTCGGCGCGGGTATCCGGCAGCAGCGGGTTAAAAGCGTGGATGCCCGATGCGTCGCTGGCCGTGTCGTTGACAATCACTGGCTTGCCGCTGCCCGTCACCTGCCCGATGACCGAACGGAAGCCTACCGGAATCTTGTGCCCCTGCGCCAGCAATTTTTCACCCGTTTCACCCCGGCTGTAGGCCAGCACCGCGTTCATGCCGATGTCGTCCACCAGGAACACCTGCGCGTGGTAGAAGCCAAATTCGTCGCAGATCAGATCAATAGTACGCTTCATCAGCACGTCTACGTCGGACAGCGTGGCCGTTTGCCGGCCAATGCGGGCGGCGATTTCCAGGTTGCGCGTCGTGCGATCCGTCTGAGCCGACATCTCGGCTTGCAGCCGGTTCATACGCTCGGTGATTTGCTCGAACGCCTGGAACAGTTCGCCCATTGGGTCAGAAGGCGGGGCAGCCGGCGCGATGCCCGTCTGTCCACCCGCTAACTGCTGGGCCAGCGCGCTCGCCGTATCCAGCGGCTTGAGCGTGCGGCGCAGAATGAAGGCGACAACTCCCGTCAGGAGCAAGCCGGCGGCGAGGCTGCCCGCCAGCGCAGCAACGGAGAGCGTGTTGAACTGGCCGGGAACAAAGCCGCTCCGGTCTACCAGCAGGATATACCAGAAGCTATTCGGGACGTTGGGCAGTTCGACGCGGCGCACCGACACCAGCCCTTCTCCAAACTGGCCCATCAGGCTGTCAGCCGACAGCGAGCGCAAGTAGCTGTTCAGTTCTGGATCGGTGATCGCCAGCGACAGTGTTTGGCCGGTCACGAGGCCGGAGTAAAAGGACAGGTCAGGCGCAGTCGTATCCACGATGTATTCGCCGCGCTGGTTGACGATGAGCAGGCGACGCCCAACCTGGCTGCCGAACTCTTGCGAGAGCAGCCTCTCCGCCAGCGCCGCGATAGGTTCGGCGGCTACGTCCACCTGCACCACACCGAGAATGTTGCCAGTGGTGGCGGCCACCGGCGAGGAGAAGCGCAGCACCGGCACGGGCTGCTGCGTCGGGTCCAGCGGCAGTAGAAGCGTTTGCTCCACGCCCACTTCACCTGCTCGCAGCGCCAGCGCTTCTTCCAGGAAAAGCTGGCTCATCGGCGTGTCTTCCTGATAGCTGGGGTTGGTGGCCTGAATACCATCGAAGTTGGTGACCTCACTCCAGATCAGCCCGACGCGCGTGACAAAGCGCACCGCCAGATATAGGTCTGGTCGCCGGTTAACGATTTCCAGAAAGTCGCGCAAAGTCGCCAGCTGGCCGTCTACCAGCCCTTCGCCAGGAGCGAAACCGCTCCTCGTGATACGCTCGGTTGCCAGCGCGAATTCCTGCTCGGCGGGACCAATGGCGATGGTCTGGAGATCGGCCACCACCGCTTCCAGCTCACGATCAAAAATCTGCTGCGCCGTTTCGACCAGCGTCGCCTCGTGCGCCTGGCTCAGATCGTTATACTCAATCGCCTGAATGCCCAGCGCCCCCGCCACGCCCAACAGCGCGAACACGGCCATGATGATGGGAAAGACGCGGCGCAGGATGTAACGCTGAACGGATTGGCCTGATTTCGCTTGATTAGTCCACGACATCTTGTTTATCCTACCCGGTTATCCTCGTTGGTTGGTAGGGGCGCACGGCCGTGCGCCCCTACATCCGGTAAGATCGAATTAGTGACTGCCATTGCTGTTTTGCCCATCGCCGTTGGCGCGGTGCAGCCGGATGCTCACCTGCGGCGAGCGCAGCGCCTGTCCCACCTCGCGCACCGCCGTTTGCAGAATCTCCTCGATGTCCGTTTGCGCCGTCAGCTTGGCCGCTATCGAGCTGACCAGCCGTTCGCGCTCGGTAGTGCGCTGCGCCTCCTCGAACAGGCGCGCGTTGTCCAGGCTGATCGCCAGACGATTGGCAAGCTCTTGCGCCAGCTGCAGCTTGTTATCGTCAAAGTCCTGCGCGGGCAGCTCCCACTCGACCGCCCCCAGCGCCTGGCCGCGCAGTTGGATAGGCACGGCCACCGGCACCGTCTGGCGCTCGGTCAGTTCGCCCACCACGATCCGATTCTGCACGAGCGCCTGCCGCCGCAGGTCGGACATGTCCAGCCCGGTCTTGACGCCGGCGGCGCTGGACAACTGCTGGACGCGCTGCTCGTGCATGTAACGCTCCCAGGCGGTGAGCGTCGCCAGCCGGTTGCTGCGCTCGATGTCTTCCAGGCGGCGCAGCGACTCTTGATACAGCCGGGCATTCTCAATGGCGACGGCAATCTGGTCGGCCATCGTCTGCAAGACGCCAATTTCGTCGTCGTTAAACACATTGTTCTGCTTGCTCTGCACGTCCAGCGCGCCAATCACGGTGTCGCCCACCCTCAGTGGGATGGCGAGTTCCGCACGGGTATCGGGCAGAAATTCGTTGCGCCGGTGCACGCGGCTGGTGGCCGTATCGCGGGTAACTACTACGCGCCCCTGCTCGGTCGCCTGCCCGATGACGCTGACGCTGCCAACCGCCAGCCGGTGGCCGCGCGCCAGCAGGATGCGTCCAGCGTCGCCTGTGCTCGCCTGAAGCACCGCCCATTCACGGCTGCTGTCCAGCAGGAAGATCTGTGCGTGATAGATAGTGGGAAACCGTTCAACGATCAGGTTCACGACCCGGTCCATGAGCGTCTGCACGTCGCGCTGCGTGGCGGCGTAGCGGCTGATCTCCTGCGTGGCGTTCATGTCGCGGGTGCGCGCGGCGACACGGCTTTCCAATTCGCTCACCAGCGCGCGCACCTGCTCGCGCATCTCCACAAACGCCGATGTCAGCGAGCCAATTTCATCGCCGCGCCGCGCGGATGGGACGGGTTCAAGGTAGTTACCGCCGGTCATCGCCACAATCGCCTGCCGCAGCCGGTTGAGCGGCGGGCTGAGAAGCTGGTTGAACAGGATAACCAGCACCCCGACCAGCAAGGCCGTGCCGACCACGATAGCAAAGCCGCGCGCCCCGCCAAAATAGTCCAGCACGCTGCGAATGAGCGGCGTCGCTTCCACTTCCGTCACCATCACCAGCGGCGTCTCTGGAATAGGGGCGTAATACCCGACCACCTGCACGCCGCTCTCGCCGCCGACCTGATAGGTGTCCACGCCGCTCTCGCCCGCCAGCCCTCGCTCGACGGCGATTGAGTCCATCGAGAGCAAGGCCCTATCACGGGACTGCGCCGGCGTAAACAGCGCGCCACCGCGCGTTACGAGAAAGATATACGGCGACGACGCGCTCTCGCCCCCGCTCAGACCAAGCGGTTCATAGAGGACGTTGGTGAGGTTAAGCGTGCCGACCAGATAACCGATCACGGAGCCATCGCGCCAGTAGAGCGCCTGCGACAATTCAATCGCCGGAGCGCCCTGTTCGACCACCGTTAGACTCTGGCTTTCGCCCTGAATCTGGGCGTTCACCGCGTCTCGAAAGGTGGCCGTCTGCGATTCATCCTGGCCGGCCAGAGTGGTAACGGGGCGGCCCGGCGGAAAGGCGCGCGTCACCAGAATGCCGTTTCGATCCAGCAGCCGCACGGCTGCGAAGAAGCCCTCGTCAACGGGCAGCATCTCCGCTTGCAGGATGGCGATCACCGCCGCATCCTGCGCCTGGCGCGCTTCGACAGGCGTGTTGGGCTGGTGGCTCATGACCACCAATTCCCGAATGGGGTCGAGATGTTCAGGATGTTCGGTAATCTCGGCCAGAATTTCGCGGGCGTGCTCCAGCTGGTCGGTGATCGCGCTGGCGTTGCGAATGCCGTTCTCGGCGACCAGCGATTGAATATTCTGCTGGCCGATCTCGCCCAGGCCGATCAGCACCACCGTGATAATCAGAGCCACAGGCAAGAGAACCGCCGCGACAAAGCCGCCGGTCAGCTTCGCCCAGATCGGCCAGGAAACGAAATTCAAGCCGCGCAACAACCTTCTCATACGCTCTCCTCATGCTGCAAACGGCCCATGCTTTCTGCCCAGGCTTCCCGTTCAACATAAATGCGGGTCTGTACCGCGCCCAGCGCCTCGTTGAAACGCTCGGCGGCTATCTCCAACATGGCGGCGACATCGGTTGAGCCGAGCAGCAGGTTGCCCAGCTCGCTGGCCTTGCGCTCGCGCTGCACCTGCGCCTGGCTTTGCTCGAACAGCCGCGTGTTTTCCAGCGCCAGCGCCAGACGATTCGACACGATGCGCGCCATCTCCAGCTGCCGTTCGCTGATTTCCCGGTCTTTTGGCACCGAAAATGACATCGCGCCCAGCGTGTGATCGCGGAACGTAATCGGCACGTTGATAATTTGCACATCGTCTGCCGTCTCCACCTGCACCTCGCCCGTCGCCAGCGCCGAGCGCATGGTCTCCGGCAGGTCGGTGGCCGCTCTGATAATGTGATCCTCGGTCAGGTCAAAGCCAAGCGCCGCCTTGCCGCGCATCTGTAAATATTGGATCCAGGCGTTCTCGACGGCCCGGTGGCTGCGCTGCTGGTAGGCGAGCAGTTGTTCTTGCAGCCGCTCGGCGGTGCTCTGCTGGGTTTGCAGATCGAGTTTGAGGTTGGCGAGCGTCCGGGTCTGCGCCAGCGCCTGCGCCACCTGGTCGGCCAGCAGCGTTAGCAGTTGCAAATCGCTGGCGGAGAATGGCTCGCGCCGGGCTTTCTGCACGTCCAAAACGCCGAGTGCCTGCTCGCCGTAGGCCAGCGGCACGGCGACACCCGATTGAATGGACGGCGCGAGATGCGCGCGCGCTTCCGCATCGCTTTGCAGCGTCACGACAACCGGCTGCTTCAAGCGCATTGCCTGATGGAGTGCGTTCGCGCTGCTAAACCGGGCAGGGCTGCCCGCGCCCGTACCCGTGCTGCGAATCAGGTTACCCGCCGCATCGAGCAGGTAGACCTGGGCGTAAGCATATTCGAGCCGGTTGCGCACCACGTCAATCGTCTGCGCCAGGATAATACCCTCGGTAGGGTTCGCGCCTAACTGCGAGTGAAAGCCGGCGACGGCTTGCGCCTCCTCCACGTCCAGTAGCGCTTGGCGCACGATACGCTCTGGATTGCCGCCGAAGATATACAGGAAGGACAGGCTCATCCCCAGCGTCAGCACGACCAGGATCAGGTCTTGCGTCACTGTTTCGGCGGGAATGTAGCGCTCGACTGTCGTAATTTGCGACTGCGTGGCGGCGCTGATGATAATGGTCACCAGCGCGAAGGCCGCTACCACGAGTGCGCCCCGCCGGCTCAGCAGTACCGCCGCCGACACAATCGGCAGGATAAACATAATCACGGTCGCGCGGCTGATACCTTCCAGCAGCGGCGGCACAATCGAAAAGCCCAGGAACGCCACCAGCAGCCAGGCGGCGATCACCGCCCTGCCGCTCTGAATAAGCCGATGATTGATGTATACAAAGATGGGCAGCACCAGGAGGACAATGACGATTTCGTACTCCAGCGGGTCGCCCCGCAGGATAGATGGAATGGTGCTGCCAAACAGCCAGACGGCCCAGGCGGCCATCATCACGACATTGACGAGCAGCAGCCCCCTGGCGCGCTGGTAGTCCAGCGGGTTGGTGTAGTTGTAACGGATAGTGAGCAGCCGCTCGCGGATACGTCCGATCATGAGGCCTGTCCTCCGTTCACTGCTTCTTGCGGAGCGCTGCCCAGCCTGATCGCCCCCCGCTGCGCGCCGAGCGATTGACTCAACTCCGTCAAGGTGATACGCAGCAGATCATCTACCGACGTGACCGCCTGATACTGCGACACGATGGCGTTGATGCGCTGCTCCTGCGCGGTGGCGGTCTGCGCTTCTTCAAACAGCCGGGCATTGTCCAAGCTCACGGCGAGGCGCTGCGCTACCGCCTGCACCATTTCCACCGCGTCCACCTGGCTGACTTCATCGCCGGGTTCGACTTCAATCGCGCCAATGACTTCGCCGCGCAGCATGACCGGGACGGCGACCACCTGCCCGTCGCCATTTTCCCTGGTGACCGGCTCGCGCTTCTGGCTGGCCGCCGCCA
>FLYN01006637.1_pt2 | contig 12434 bp, 7 predicted proteins | sample 1122621 | NCBI WGS metagenome assembly FLYN01 (sample SAMEA4346792, study PRJEB14843) | hot springs metagenome | biome: Terrestrial Biome; feature: Habitat; material: Sediment | place: India | collected 2012-06-12 | depth 1760 m
CATGTTTTAGGCCAGGCCGATGCGTCGGTGACGATCGTAACCTACTCGGATTTCCTGTGAAGTAGTTGCCGTCTCCACGTGTTGGAGACCGAGCCGCGGATCATCGCAACCTACGTTGCGACCGGCAAGGCCAGGCTGGTGTACCGCCATCTGTTGCAACTAGGCCCAGGCTCCGTCCGTACTGCCGAAGCCTCGGAGTGCGCCGCCGATCAGGGCATGTTCTGGCCGATGCACGATCTGCTCTACGCGCGCCAGGTGGATGTCTATCGCGCGGCAGACCTGGACGCGACGCTGGTGGGCTTTGCACGCGACCTGGGCCTCGATGTGGCAGCGTTCACCGCCTGCCTGCAGGCCAACCAGCATCTGGATGCAGTGCAGGCCGACTACCAGGCCGCGCAGGCTGCGGGTGTGCGATTCCGCCCCACCTTCGACATCAATGGCGAGCGGCTGACCGGCGCGCAGCCGTTCGAGATCTTCCAGCAGATCATCGAGGCCGTGCTCGCACAGTGATGCTACAACGGGCAGTATTATATCGCCTTTCCGATACGGGTCAAATCGACATCCCAGCCGCCTGCCTTGCGCTTTCTGCTTAGCAAACGAATGCTCCGCAAGGATCAGCGCAACAGCTTCACTGCCAGCGCGGGGAACGAGGCGGCCACTATGGCCTTGAACAAACCAGGTCGATGCCGGGTCGCCCCTGCCCTGCAGGCTGACCCACTGGGCCTGGGTTGCCGCTACGGAGCCAACGGCGACGACCGCGGCGCCCGGTGGGGCGCTCGTCAGCCGGTGTGCCCCGAGCTGATGTGAACTATCCCGCTCCTTCGTTCCCCTCCTGTTCTTCGCCCTTCGTAGTACGCCTGGGCACTGCTTCCCAGCGAAACGCCCGCCCCAGCAGCCAGTCGGTTATCCCTGGCGCCAGCAGACTAACCAGCGTCATCAATCGGTCGCGCCAGGAGACGTAGGCCACGCGCGGCTCGCGGATCGCCGCCTGCAGAATGACCCGTGCGACCTGTTCGGGCGTGGCCGCGCGGGGCTGGAAGCGCCGCCGATCGCGGCCGCTGCCCAGCCGATGTTCCCTGAAAGCGGTGCGCGTCGTGCCGGGGCGCACCAGCGTCACTGCGATGCCGCTGCCGCGCAGCTCGACCCGCAGCGACTCGGTGAGCCGGTCGAGCGCAGCCTTGGCCGCCGCGTAGCCGCCGAGATACGGCAACGCCCGCAGCCCGACCACCGACGAGACGTAGATCAGCTGGCCACGCCTGCGCCGGCGCATGTACGGCAGCGCCGCTTGGGTCAGGTACAACGGGCCAAACAGGTCGACCGCCAGCACTGTGTGCAAGTCGTCGGGATCCAGCCCGGTCACCGGCCCCACAAGCCCCACGCCAGCGTTGTTGATTACAATGTCGATCCCATCGAACGTCGCCAGCGTCTCGGCCACCAGTGCTCGAACCGCCCGCTCGTCGGCGACGTCGGTGGGGACGACCAGGTGGCGCCCGGGGAGGTCCTGGGCCACCGCTGCGAGCTTCGTTGCGTCGCGTGCCGCGAGTACGACATGGGCGCCGGCCGCGGCGAACACCCGCGCTGTGGCCGCGCCAATGCCCGAGGACGCGCCGGTGATGATGACAGTTTTGTTGGCAGGGTTCATCCTCGGTTCATACCGCCGCTAATCGCTTCCGCAAGGTGCGCCGGTGTTGCGATCGTTCGTGAACCCGCCGGGCCAGCGTGTAGTAGTCGATCAGTTGGTCCATGGTGGCGCGCCAATTTCGGCTGCGCGCGTGCGCCAGAGCGCCGGCGCTGAGCTGGGCGTGCAGCGCCGGCGACTGCTGAAGCTGGCGCACGCGCTCGGCCAGCGTGTCCGGGTCGGAGGGATCGTAGACCAGCGCGTTGACGCCGTCCTCCAGGATATCGACCAGGCCGCCGGTCAGGCTGGCGATCACCGGCAATCCACAGGCCATCGCCTCGAGCACCACCAGCCCGAAGGTCTCGTTGGTCGAAGGGAACACCAGCACATCGGCCGAGGCGAAGGCCGACACCAGTTCGTCGCCGTCGAGGAAGCCGGTGAAGACCGTGGGCGTGCCGGTGTAGAAGGCGCGCATCTGCTCCAGCTCGGGGCCGCCGCCCACCAGCGCCAGCCGTACCCCTGGCAGCCGGCAGATCGGGTCGCGCAAGCGATCCACCCCTTTCTCCTTGGCGATACGTCCCACATAGAGCGCCAGGAAATCGTCGGGATGGCCGCCACTCAGCCGGGCGCGCATCGCCGGGTCGCGCAGGTCGGGCCGAAAGCGCTCGGTGTCGATGCCGCGCCGCCACCAACGGACCCGCTTGAAGCCGTGCGCACGCACCTGACGCAGCACGGCGGTTGAGGGCACCAGATTGAGGTCGGCCAGGTTGTGCAGGGTTCGAAACAGCCACCAGAGGATGTTCTCGCTCCAGGGGTAGCCATAATGCCTGGCATACCCCGGCACATCGGTATGGTAGGAGGCCACCAGCGGCAGGCGTAGCCGCCGGGCATATGCGATCCCGGTCGGGCCGAGGAAGATCGGGTTGACGACGTGGACCAGATCGGGTTTGAACGCCCGCAGCGCCCGCCCGATCCGCGGCGTCGGCAGGTTCATGCGCACTTCGGGGTAGAGCGGGAAGCGCGGGCCGCCGGTGCCGATGCAGCAGGCGCCGGCGTAGCTCGGCGGGACATCGGGTGGGCCGATCAGCAGAGCCTCATGGCCGCGTTCCTGCAAACGCCGCAGCGCCAGGCAGAGGATGCTGACAATGCCGTCTAACTTTGGAAGGAAGGTTTCGGTGAAGATCGCGATCCGCATGGCCAGCTATCCAGGGCTCCTCCTGCGGTGATATGCTCATGGGCAGCGCCAGTCCGGGCGCCACTACGTTGCCAATAGCGGTTCGTCCCACACCGCGGCGCAACGCCACAGCGGTTGGTTCCACTGCGCTGCATCGCTGCCTTCCTGCAGTTCAGCCATCAGCCGGCTGATGTGAAACGTCCTGGGCCTGGAGCTCTGCCCTTGCGTGAACACGACCGGAGCAACAGCGGACCTGTGTTCCGTTGCTCTGCGTTTCCCAGCCAGGGTATCAGCCGTGATGACAGGCATGAAGATCTGCTGGGCTGCTGAAAACGCTGCTCGGATGTAGCCCCTCACCTCCGGCGCACCTGTATTATACCTGTGATCCTCTCATCGGCGATCAGAATCCGGGAACTACGCGGCGGGGAGAAGGGCAAGGGGTGAGGGAAGAAGCTGCGGCTTACCCGCAGCGGTTCGGAGGAAACTGACTGCGCTGTTGGGGGCGAGGAACGTTCGGTACGATCAGCCTGCCAGGCAGCCATCGTTGCCTGGGCTTCTGAAAGAGGCACTGCTGGCCATCGACCATCCCCCCAGATCGGTCCGGCGTCGGATCACTTCCTGAGCGGAATTAACGATCAGGCGGCCATCGGCGCGCTCCAGGATCCGGATGAACGTTTCAACGATGTGCGGATCGAATTGCGTCCCGGCGGAGCGCCTCAGCTCGACGATAATTTCGTCCTGCGATCGACCTTGCTGGTACGGGCGATCCGAAGCCATCGCTTCGACAGCATCGCAGACGGCGAGGATGCGAGCTTCCAATGGGATGCGCTCTCCAGCCAGTTGGCTGGGGTAGCCTCGACCATCCCATCGTTCGTGGTGATGCCGGACGAAAGGCGCCAGATGGCGCAACCCCTGGGCTGTCGCCAGGAGCTCTGCCCCTAGCGTGGCATGCCTTTGAATGTGCTCGTATTCTGCATCGGTGAGCTTATCGGGCTTGTGCAGAAGCTGCTCCGAAATGCCGATCTTGCCGATGTCGTGGAGCAAGGCGGCCTGCCGCACCTGCTCCACCCGCTCAGGGGGCAGGCCGAGTTCGACTGCGATGGCGGTCGCGTAGTCGGCGACCTTCGCAGCGTGGCCGCCGACATAGGGGTCGCGCGCATCGATGATTTTCGAGAGCGTCAAGAACAGTTCGTCGTTCAGTTGCCGGATGGCACGGCTGGCGCTTAGGATCTCCTGGTTCGCGCGGGTCAGTTCCCGATTCAGACGCTGCAACTCGCTTACGCTGCGTCTGGTGCCCGCAATGTATTGTTTCTGGGCATAGTGCATCATGAACAGCGGCAAGATGAACACCAGCACGCTCAACGGCCCCAGCGCCGTATAGGCGATGCTCAAGAACAGTCCTATGATGCCGAGGGCCAAATAATGGCTGGCCAGCCAGCGGAACTGCTCGCGCCAGGTGACAGCCGGGTTGGTGCCTTCGGCGAGCGCCATGGCGCTTGCGATCAGGCCAGTTTCGATCGCATACTGGCAAAGGGCAGCCAGGGCCGAAGGAATCGTCAGCACGAGCAGATTCGATACGTGTACGGGGATCGCTAAGGCGCCGATCAGGATCGCTGGCGCTGATCCTGCCAGCACGTGCGTCGCCCAGTTGAAAGCTGTCTGGTAAAAATGCACCTTCTTATAATGCTGAACATAATGGGTCAGGGCGATCGCAGCGCTGGCGAAAACGACGCCGGGGATGCCGGCGACCAATGCAGCAGCGAAAGCGATCGCCACCGAGACCGAGGTCGAACCATCGCCATAGAGCTCCACTTGCAGGAACTCAGCGAGCACGGCGAGGGCAGTGAACAGCACCAGGGCGGGCAGGGTGAGATGAGGGCGAAGCACGAAGCCCAACCCCGTCATCGCCGTGCCAGCCAGAACGATCAGCCCGACGAACAGGGGCAATAAGATGCTTGTGCGGTGAGGCGTGGACGCTGCAGCAGCCGGCGGGTTCGGCTCGATCGCCCTGGAGGCATTGGCAATGGCGTTTAGCGTGGTTGGTTCGAGCGGCACGGCTGCTGCCGGGGCGTTGGCCTGTGCCCCGGTAGCGGCGGGCGCGATCCCCGGGGCAAAAGCGATGGGGTAAGGCGCCGCCTGGAGAGCGTCCGCGGATGTCTTCTCCAGCTTGATCGAATGGGGAATGTCCGAGGCGCACACGACGCAGTTGCGTCCTTTCAGTTTGGCCTGGTACACGGCCACATCGGCAGCATGGGAGAGCGCGGTTGGAGTGGTTGCATCGGCAGGGAAGCAGGCGATACCCAGGCTCATCGTGACCCGGATGGGTGTGGGACTGGTGGCTACCTCGAACTGGGCTGCCTCGATCGCCCGACGAACGCGCTCGGCGAGGGCCTGGGCTTCGGGCAGGCCCGCCTCCGGCAGAACGATCGCAAACTCTTCGCCCCCGAAGCGTCCGGCAATATCGTATTCGCGGATCGTCTTGCGGATGATCTGGCCGATGCCGGCCAGGACGGTATCGCCGGCCAGATGGCCATAGGTGTTGTTAATCTCGCGCAAGAGGTCGAGATCGGCCATGATGAACGCCAGTGGGCGGTTGAAGCGCCGTGCTCGCTCCAGTTCGGCGGTGAATAAAGACGTAAAGTGGCCGGCATTCCACAACCCGGTTTTCGCATCGGTTTGCGCCTCCTTCTTGAGCAAAGGGATCATGAGCGCCTGATAGATGAGCACCAGCGGTGAAAGCGCCAATGGTATCAGCCAGGGGCTCAGGACCCATAGCGCGGCCACGACGACGCCCAGGCAGAGCAAGATCAACTCGATCAAGAGATTTTCGGCGTCCAGCGCGCCCGATTCGCGCCACGATTTTCCGCGTGCCAATACCAGGGCCAGCCCCAGGAGCACGTGGTTGAGGGTGACGTAGATGAGCGCGGCCGCCGTCGCAGCAAATGCCCACGATGGTGTCCGAAGCGCCGGTCCCGTGGTGTTCAGTGCTCCATAGACTGGATAAGCGCCGAACCCGGCGATGCTGTACATGGCGATGTTGAAGGGCTGTAAGTACCAGGCGCTCAGGTACGAGCTTCGCACCAGGCGCTCCTTCGCCCATTCGATCAGATGCGGAATGAGGATCAGAAGGACGAAAAGGAATCGATCCAGCAGGAGCAGGCCAGCGAAGAAGAAGATCGGGGTGGCATAATACCAGGTGTGGCTGGGCGCCTCGGCTTTGAAGAGCTGGGCGAGGGTGGCGAGCGCCACCAGGGCGGCGAACGTCAACCATTGAGCGGGGGTTGGGGCGAATCTCGACAGGGCCGCCCCACTCAGGACCGCCCATGCCAGGAAAACGCCCCAAATATATGCCCAGGCACGACGTGACATAAGCTTCTCCTGGCCGCACTGGCGTGGGATAGGGCCCTGCGAACCGGGCGAGCAACCTCTGCTTCCCTGCGCTTCGGTCTGGCGACTGGGCACCTTAGGAGTGCATCCACCACGTTCGCTTTCACCTGCCAACGTGGGTGGGGTGGAGGGAGCGCAGGCCCGCCCCTGCCCCTCCCCGCCTTGTCAAGATGCTAGCCTGGCGGCTGCAGCATTTAGCTCACTTTACGACTCGCCTGCTACGCAACTATTACCAACCGTTGTGTGTAGAGCGTTCATTTGCCCTTGCCCCAGTTCACACTATTCCAGGTCACACTGCCCCAGCTGGCCGAGCCCCAGCTGGCCGAGCCCCAGCTGGCCGAGCCCCAGCTGGCCGAGTCCCATGCACTGCTCTGCCAGGAAAGCGGCGTGCTACCTGTCCAGAGCAGCCGGCTTGCCTCAATGCCGGTGTTGGCGCTCTGGGTCGTCGTCCCATGAACGGCGGCATAAATGTCCAGCGAGCCGGCACCGACGCCCGGGCTCGCGAGTGGGTGTGCGGTGGCCATGAGGCGATACTTGACCTGATCGGGGGTCAGGTGCGGCTCGTCTTGCAGCAACAGCGCTATGGCGCCCGCCGTCATCGCCGCTGCCATGGATGTACCGGACATGCGGAAGTAGTATTCCTTCCCTGGGAAGCCATCGGCGCGATGGTCGGGATGCTGCCGATACAGCACACTGTTCTTTCTGGACAACAGGCTGACGATGTTGGTGCCGGGCGCCACCAGCTCGGGTTTGCTTGCACCATCGGTGGTGACACCGTATGCCGAGAACGGCGCCAGTAGATCGTCGCTGGGTGTGGGGGTGCCCCGGTCGTCGGTCGCGCCGACGGTGATCACGAACGGGTCGTTGGCCGGGGGATAGAGGATACCATTGTCGGCGCCGGTGCCGTTATTGCCGGCTGAGACCACTACCACCACGCCGTTGAACCACAGGATCTCGACTGCTGCATCCAACGGGCTGGTATGGTAGGATTCCGGGGCGCTGCTGTTGAGCGAGAGGTTGACGACGCGGATGTTGTACTCGTCCTTATGCAGATAGATCCACTCCAGCCCGGCGACCACGTCGGAGGCAGTACTGGAGCCTTCGTTGTCGCTGACTTTGACATTGACCAGGTTGACACGTGGGGCCACACCGATGTAGGCGCCGTTGGACCGCGCGCCGTTGCCGCCAATGATGCCAGCGACGTGCGTGCCATGGCCATAGTGATCGTTGCCGCGATTGGTGAAGTTCGCCGTCGCGATAATACGATAGATACCGTTCCCCTTGGAACTGTCGATCGCAGTCGTGCGCAGATCGTCGTGATAGGCGATCCCGCTATCCACGACTGCGACGGCGATGTTCTGGCCCTGCAGGTAGGGCGCCTCGTTCCATAGCCGATCCGCGCCGATGGTCTGGATGTAGCTCCCCAACAGATGCGTGGTATCGATGCACTGCGTGCAGGATTCGGACGAGCTGGTCTTGACCACGGGGGCATCGAGCGAGACCCAGCGCACCCCGGGCATGCGGGCGAGCTCCAGCGCTGCCTGGGCCGGCAGGTGAGCCACAAATGCGTTGATGATGCGCAAGTCTTTGGTGACCATTCCGCCCAGGCGCACCGCCATTTCCTCCAGATGCCGGTCGGCCACCAATTTCTGCACGATGACGGTCACCGGTGCCTGGGGATCGGCTGCCGCCATCGTACGCAAGAGCAGTTGAGCGCGCGGCACGGCATAGGGCGCCGGGGCTGTGGGCAGGAGCGCTACCGCCAGTGCCAGCACCACCAGAACACTTGCGGATCGTGACCAGCGTGGGAATCGGGATGTTGGAATCGCCTGATTGATCATATCTGCGCTCCGTTCGCTTGTGGATGTGGGTGTGACGTGGATTGTTCCCGCCAGGGGAGTGCGGGGAGCGCCACCACGGAAGGCCTGTAAACCAGCAGCCCGGCTCGTCACGAACCGGGCTGCTGATGCCTGGCGGGTTGAGGATTCAAGCCTCGCTCAGTCGGCAACCCGGCTATCCTGGCTCAACGAGCAGAGGACCCGTGGCTTTGCGCCCCCACCTCTCGATGGGTTTGCCTTTTCGCTTGCGATCGTTATAAAGGCGCAGCTGCTCCGCGCCTTCCCGGAGCCGGCGGGCTCACGCCCGCGGCGAGCGGAACCATGCCCGCCTGTGCGGGCTGAAGGAGGCTGCGCACGTGGCCTTGCGCCCCCACACTCGCCCGGCCGGGGCCAGGCGGCGTGCCCCCGCATACGTCCTGAGCGGAGGGTGTGGCCCTTCACAGCCACCAGCGCTGCAAGTTGACTTTGTATCTATAGTACCGCAGAAAAAGACACAGAAAAGTGACAATTTTGTCAGAGTCGGTGGTGAAAAACCAGTTGCAGATAACGAGTTCGCCAGAATCAAAAACTCTTGACAAATCGGCCAGAGATGGCGTATGCTGGCGCACGGGAAGGCTTATCGTATGACGGTGGATCGTGGAGCCTCGCTGCGGCGAGAGGCGACGAGGAGGTGAGCATGAGCACCCAACGCGGTGTGAAGATCGAGACCTGGACACGGAGCCTGCTGGTCGCGGTGCTCCTGGTATTCAGCGGCGCTCCAGCGGCGCCGGCCCGTGCGGCCACCGAGGTGCTGTACGTCGCGGCCACCGGCCATTATATGCGGGGGGTCTTCCGCGACTTCTGGGATCGGAACGGTGGCCTGCCCAACTTTGGCTACCCGATCACCGAGGAGTACATCGATCCCGGGACCGGGCGGGTCTACCAGTATTACGAGCGGGCACGGTTCGAGCGTGCGAATCCGGCCTCGACGACTGTGCAGCTGGGGCTGCTTGGCCGTGCGTTCCTTGGCAGCCGCAGCTTCGAGCGCGTGCAGCCGATCCCTAACACCAGGCAGCGCCGCTATTTCCCGGAGACCGGGCATAGTGTCCAGTATGGGTTCAAAGAAATCTGGGAGACCAGGGGAGGGCTGCCGATCTTCGGGCTGCCGCTCAGCGAGGAGCTCCAAGAGCAGCTCGCCGACGGGCAGGTGCGGACGGTGCAATATTTCGAGCGGGTGCGCTTCGAATACTGGCCGAATCTGCCCCCCGGCCGCCGCGTGGTGATAAGCGATCTAGGGCGGCAGCTCGCTCCGCGCGAGCTCATGGCGCCGCTTGCGCCCAACGCGCCGCCGCCGGGGCCGATCACGATCACGCCGCCCGCGCCGCCACCAGCCCTGGCCCGCCCGATCGTCCCCGAAAGCAAGAACGCGCGCGTCGTCCCGCTGGCGGGTCAGCCCGGGCAGACGTTCACATTCGAGGCGACCGGTTATCAGCCAGGTGAGCCGGTGGCGATCTGGATGAACGTGCCGGATGGTACGGTGTTGGCGAGCGATCTGCGAGTCACCGCCGATGCCAAGGGCACGATCGCGGGGATCGAGTTCCAGAGCGACGAAGCCGCGCCGCTAGGGGTCTGGTCGATCGTTGCGCAGGGCACCGAGAGCGGCCATGGAGCGGTCGGCTATTTCCGGCTGCTCGGCTCGGCGATCGGGCGGGCGCCAGCGCCCGGGCCAGGGGTGCCGCCGAACGTCGATGCGCGAGCTGACCCGGCCGCCGGGCCGGCCGGCACGATCTTCTTCTTCGACGCGTTCGGCTTCCGCCCGGGCGAGGAGGTGGAGCTAACGATCGTAGCCTCCGATGGGCGGCGATTCGATGCTGATTTCACCGTGCAGGCCGATCAGGCCGGCGCGATCGGCTATGCCGGCCTGTTCTATGCGACTGCGCCCGGCGACCCGCTGGGGTTGTACAGCTTCATCGCGCGCGGGCGGAGCAGCGGCAAAACGTCGACTGCATATTTCGTGCTGACACCCTAGTGCGCTCAAGCGTCCGGTGATGCGCGGCGCGCCCTGCGTCCTGGCGGGCGCATGAGGATGAAAACTGGGGGCGTGGGCATCCCGCCCGCCCGGCGGTTGAAGCCGCGGGCTACGGACGCCGCTGTGGACTGGTCTTCCACTGTGCGTTCCAATCGCCAGGGACGCCAGGGGCGCCAGGCATGCATCATCCCTCCCTGGTGCGCCTGGCGTCCTGGCCGTTCAGCACTCCACCTGGCTCGTTGTGGAGGGACAACTGGCGTGATCCACACCGGGCGAAGGCCGCGCAGCAGGAGCTGGGTGGCCTTCGCCGTTTTGGGGGCCATGGTTGGGCTATCCTGCACCGGCCTGCTCGGCCCGGCGGGCCGCTTGCTGGCGCTGCAGGAACGAGATCACCGTGAACGCCTCAGAGATATCCTCGATGCTGACCAGCCCGAGGTAGGTATTGCCGTCGTAAACGGCGACGATGCGCGTGTTGTGGTCGAGCATAGTCTGGCGAGCCTGGTCCAGCGTCGCGTTGGCATCGACCCTGACCACATCGCGGCGCATGATCCCGGTCACATAGCCATCACGGGTGTCCTCGGCCAGGGCGCGGAGCACATCCTCGCGCGTGACGATGCCCAACAGGGAATTGCCCTGTAACACCGCGAAATCGGGCTGATAGCTGGTCAAAAGGTAATCAACAACCCGGCTCACGCGGTCACCGATCGAGAGGCGAAGCGCATATTTATTGTAGGCGTCGCCCACGCGCAGCGTTGTCAGCACGGCGCGGGCCTGGCCTTCGGCCAGCTCCTGGCCGGCGCCGAAGAAGATGAACACGGCCACCAGCACTAACAGCAAGTTACCGCCCAGCACGCCCAGGACGCCCAGGACGATTGCGAACAGTTGCCCGACGTTGGCGGCAATACGGGTGGCGCGCCGGAAGCCCATGATCATCGCCAGGATCGCGCGAAGCATGCGGCCACCGTCGAGCGGGAAGGCCGGGATGAGGTTGAACAGCACGAGCGCGATATTGGCTGCCAGGAGCCAGAGGAGCAGGGTTGGGACGGAGGGCGTCAGGTCGCGGCCCAGCAACAGGCCACGCTGGCCCAGGCCATACAAGGCCGCAGCCGCGCCGGTGATGGGCAGCAACACCGCCGCGATCACGACGTTGACCAATGGGCCGGCGATCGCGATCAGCAGTTCGTGGAGCGGCTGCTGGGGGTTGCGGCTCAGCAGCGCGACTCCGCCCAGCGGGAACAAGACGATCTCGCGCACCGGGATGCCGAAGCGTTGGGCGACGATGCTATGCCCGAGCTCGTGCAACGTCACGCAGGCGAACAACAAGATCGTCAGCAGAGCGCCGAACAGTGCACCGCGCAGGCCGTAGCGGCCCCATTGGAGCGCACCGAGCACCACGATCAGGAAGAAGGTGAGGTGCACTTTGATGTCGATTCCGGCGACGCGGGCGATACGAAAGGACCAGCTCATGGCTCATTACTCCCAAACAATGGCGGCCACCAAGGAGCGATCGCCGGCGCTGGCGCCAGCGCCGGATCCACAGACTACGCTGCATACGCATCGCCGGTTCAGGCGTCTGCGCAGCTATGGCCAGGATGCCGGGGACGATGGTGGATGTAGTGTAGCACATTATGCTGGCACACCAGGCTGTTTTCTGCTACACTTGTAGCTCCTATAGCCCACCGAGTGCAAAGACCATCCACAACGAAGAGGTGAGCAGCGTGATGGCACCAACGAATACAGCGCGGGACAGCGCAGCCGTGATCGAAGTCGACGAGCGCAACTTCAACGAGGAGGTCCTGGCGCGCTCGCACGAGGTCCCGGTGGTAGTGGATTTTTGGGCGCCCTGGTGCGGCCCGTGCCGTGTGCTGGGGCCGATCCTGGAACGGCTGGCGGCTGAGGCAAACGGCGCATTTGTGCTTGCCAAGATCAACGTCGATCACAATCAGCGCCTGGCGATCGCCTACCAGGTGCAGGGTATTCCGGCGGTCAAGGCCTTCCGCGATGGACAGGTGGTCGATGAGTTCACCGGGGCGCTGCCCGAATCGCGGGTGCGCGCCTGGCTTCAGCGGCTGACCCCAGCACCGGCCGATCGACTGGCAGCCGAGGCAGCGGCGCTGGAAGCACGCGATCCGCAGGCGGCCGCCGAACGCTACCGCGCCGCGCTGGCGGCCGATGCGACCCACGCCGCCAGCCTGTTCGGCCTGGGGCGGCTGCTGGCCGCCCGCAGCGATCCGGAGGGGATCGAGCTGTTGCGTAAGGTGCCGCCTGGCACGCCGTTCTACGCGCGTGCGCAGGCCTGGCTGACGCTGGCTGAGCTGTTCGCCGCCGCCGCCGCCGCCGATCCGGCGCTGCTGGCTGAGCAGGTCGCGCACGACCCGCGCGACCTGGAGGCGCGCTATCGGCTCGCCG
>FLYN01002633.1_pt2 | contig 12420 bp, 9 predicted proteins | sample 1122621 | NCBI WGS metagenome assembly FLYN01 (sample SAMEA4346792, study PRJEB14843) | hot springs metagenome | biome: Terrestrial Biome; feature: Habitat; material: Sediment | place: India | collected 2012-06-12 | depth 1760 m
TCCCCGTCGTGGCCGTCCAGCCCCATCCGCGGTGCTGCCCGGCCACCCAGAGCACGCCGATTGCCACACTCCCCAGCGCCCAGAGCCACAGCGCGCGCGCAGCATAGCCGGCCGCCAGCAGCAACCCCGCCAGCGCGATACCGATCAGCGCCTCGTGCTTCATCGTTCGAACCGGACATGCACCCCGAGCGGCACGCGGCTGAGGGCAGCGTGTGCCACCTGGGCGAACGGCGTCTCGACGTGCCAGTTGACGACCTGAATGCCGGCCTGCCTGAGCCGGCGCAACAGCAGCTCCCGTTCGAGTGTCGCGATCCGGGTCGCCAGTTCCACCGCGCGTTCCGCCCTGAACGCTGCCCGCTCGAAAGCGATTGGGTCAGGGCTGATCACCAGCAGCCGGTAGCCGCGCGCCCGTAGCCGCCGCAGCACAGCCAGGTCGTCCTCGACGAGCGGGCTGATCAGCACCAGTTGCGAGCGGGCGGGGAAAAGCCGCGTCGGCAACTCGCTCAGATCCTCGAAGACCATGCTCTCGCCGGGCTCGGCACGCGCCAGCGCGCGCAGGACCCGCTCGCGCTGGGCCTTGCCATAGCCGGGGAACGTCCAGTCGAGGCCGCCGCCATACATCAGCAGCCCGACCCGGTTGCCGCGGGCCAGGAACACGTCGGCCAGCGCCGCGGCTGCCAGGATGCCGTACTCCAGCAATCTGCCGGCGGCGGTGACCACATCGCTGCGCTGGCGGACATCGAGGATCATGCCCACGTCGGCGGCGCGCTCCTGCTCGAACTCATTGACGAACAGGGTGTGCGGATGGCGGGCGCTGGCCCGCGCGTTGATCCAGCGGGCCGAATCGCCTGGCTGATACTCGCGCACGCCGAAGAACTCGACCCCCGGGCCGCCCTGGCGCGCGGCGATCTGCCCGGCATAGATGCGCGTGCGTCGTGGGCGGATCTCCGCCCGCCGCAGCCGGATCACCGCGGGCAGGACGAAGAGCTGGCCCGGCGCCATAAGCGTGCTGTGCCGCGTGGCGATCCCAAGCAGATCGCTGGCCATCAGTTGGACCCCGGCGAAATGATAGCTTCCGCGCGGCCCGCTGACGGTATACTCCAGCACAATGGTCGCGCCCGCCGCGAGCGGCGCAAGCATGCGCGCCTGGCCGTCAACAACAGTGAGCGATGGTGGGATGTGGTCTTCGATCAGCAACGTTTCGAGCGGCGCCCCCTCGTTCGTGATCGCCAGCCGGACGACGACCGGCTGGCCGGGGGTGGCGTGGGTAGTGCTCAGCGTGCGGGTGGCCTGCAACCGCGGCAGGCGAGGGCGATACAGCAGCCCCGCGCCCAGGTAGACAATCGGCGGGATCGCCAGCGCGAGCAACTCACCCCGCACGGTTGCCAACCCCAGCAGGACCAGCCCATAGATCAGCAGGCACAGCAGCATCAGCCGCGACATCAGCGCCTCCCATCGATCACCGGGACGGCGACCGACCGAACGATCGAATCGATCACCTCGTCGGGCGCGTGGCGCTGCATCCAGAGGTCGGGTTCCAGGATCAGGCGATGGACGAGTGCGGGCCGGACGAACTGTTTCACATCGTCGGGGATCACATAATCACGGCCCTCCAGCGCCGCCTGGGCGCGCGCCAGCTTGAGCAGCGCCAGCGAGCCACGCGGGCTGGCCCCGACCGCCACCCGCCGGTCCTGGCGGGTCATGCCCACCAGGGTGACGATATAGCGTTCGATATCGGGGTTGACGTACACTGCTTCGATCGCCTGGCGCATTTCGAGCACCTCCTCGGCGCTCGTCACGCGCGGCAGCGTCACCTCGTCGCGCTGGCGCTGGCGCCGCCGCCGCAGGATCTCCTGCTCGTCCGCGGGCGAGGGGTAGCCAACCGTGAGCTTCATGATGAAGCGGTCGAGCTGCGCCTCGGGCAACGGGAACGTGCCCTCGTACTCGATCGGGTTCTGGGTGGCGATCACGACGAACGGCTCCGGCAGAGGCAACGTCTCGCCCTCCAGCGTGACCTGATGCTCCTGCATCGCCTCCAAGAGCGCCGACTGGGTCTTGGGCGAGGCGCGGTTGATCTCGTCGGCCAGGATAATGTTGGCGAAGATCGGCCCTTTGCGTAATTCAAACCGGCCCTGGGCGCGGTCGTAGATATAGCTGCCGGTGATATCGCCCGGCAGCAGGTCGGGGGTGAACTGGATGCGCTTGAACTCCAACCCCAACACCACGGCGAAGCTGCGGGCGATCAGTGTCTTGGCCAGGCCGGGGTAATCCTCCAGCAGCACGTGGCCATCGGCGAGCACCGCCGCCATGATCATCGCGAGCAGGGGCCGCTTGCCGACGATCGCCTGCTCGACCGCCTCGATGACGCGGCCGCCCAATACCGAGACATCAACGAGTTGAATCATCACAACCCTGCTCCTCGATCGGTCTCGCGCCGATCACCCCAGGTTCGCATCAACCTTCCTGCCGATCGCGCGCGAGCCGGGCTTCGATAAACTGAACTACGCGCTCCGGATCGAGATCGAGCGGCGCGCGCGCAACACGGGAGCGGCGCCATGCCGGGAACGGCCACCCGCGCTGCCGGAACGACCAGGACGGATCGTGGCGATCGATTCCGGCCTGCAGATAGGCGCGAACCTCGGGCGGGATGTCGAGCGCGGCGCGGGCGAGTTGCTGGCGCAGCTCCTGATCCGAAAGCCGCTCCTGGTCGGCCAGCATCTCCAGCGCCAGGGAGCTCAGCCGATTGGCCAGGCGCCATGCGGCGTAGCCCTTCTGCCCCACGCGCTCCTGATCGGCGAAACGGATCAGGCGCACCCAGCGCTCCAGCCGCCCCGGTGGGTGCCCCGCTTCCAGGCGCCTCTCGGCAACGAACTGCTGTTTGTGCAGGCTACGCCAGGCGATCATCAGCGCGACCAGCACGAATCCCCCCCACAGCAGCGCCTGGGGGAGGCTGCCGATCAGCGCATAGGCGAACCAGGCGCTATACAACAGCGGGATGACGATCACCTGGCCCACGAACTCATCGATCACCGGCGCCGCCAGAGCGACGAGCAGCACGGCCAGGGCGATCAGCAGCAGGCGGCGCCTCATCGCGGCCTCCCGTACGTCTCGGCGATCGCCGCCAGGCACGCGAGCGCCTGGCGCTCCTCGCGCTGGCCCGCCGATCGCGGGCCGTAGCGCACCGCCTCGAACAGCCTGGTGAGCTGGTGAATGTGGTCGTCGCGCACCCCCACCGCCGCCAGGTGCTGCTCGAACTCGCGCGGAGTCATGGCGTCCTGACGGCGAATATTGCGTCGCTCGCGCAAGATCCGCGTCATCTCAAGGTAGCAGCGCATCACCACATCGCGCACCTCGCCGCCGGCGTGCAGCTCATCCAGGGCCGTCTGGGCTTCCTGCGCCAGCAATTCGAGCGCATCGTCCCCGCGCCGGGAGCGGAAGCGCGCCCAGAAGAACCAGAGCAGCCCCAGCGCCAGGAGCAGGACCGCCGCGCTGAACGCCAGGGTCAGCCATGGGGGCGGGGCAGCGATGAACTGCGGGAGCGTGGGCAAGGGGGTGGCGCCCTCTGGTTGTGGCTGCAAGCCCTGGCCTGGCGGGGCCGGGACCCGGAACTGGAACTGCAGGCGCTGAACCAGGTAGTAGAAGAAGAGCGTCCAGACCAGATAATACAGCAGGATCCTGAGCGCCCGCCGGCGCAAGGCTGGGGAAAGGATCAGCGAGATCAGCAGCGCCACCAGCAACACCCAGAACACGCCCGCGAACAGGAGGCCGATCGGCGCCTGAACCCGCAAGTCCATGCCGGGCCTGGCGAACAGGCTGCGCACCAGGCTCGCGAGGGGGAACGGACGCCCCGGTTGCAGCTCAAGCTGCGAGAGGCCGGAGGCCAGCGCGATCAGCGCGGCCAGGGCGATCCCCAGGAACAATAGCGGTCGGAACCACGCACGCCCGATCATCAGCCTGCTATTCCAACGCGCGTTGCGGGTCGGTGGAGGAGATACCCACAAAGGCACAAAGATACCAAGAAAAGTTTTACCCTTTGTGCCTTTGTGGTTCCTCCCCTACTACGCACGCCTCGTTGGCGTACTAGAGCTGCGGCAACACGAGCTCGGCGAACGCCCGCAGCCCGTCCACATCGTCCATGTCGAACCACTGCAGCATCAACTCCTGGACGCCCACGGCCTGGTAGGCACGGATCTGCTCGACGACCTGATCCGGCGTGCCGACGATCGCATTTCGCCTGGCGCGAATAGCCTCGACCGCTGCTTCGAGCGGCTTGCCCGCAAGCTCGGGGACCTCGTGCCGCCAGCGCAGCCGCCGATCCAGCGCCGCCCGATCGCGCCCGAAAAACAGCGAGAGCATCATCGTCCGCCGGACATCGCCGGGCTGCCGGCCGGCCTGGCGCAGCAGGCCGTCGAGCCGGGCCGAGCGCTCGCGAAACGCCTCAGGCGCCAGGAAGGTCGCGTTCCAGATATCGGCGTAGCGCGCCGCGAGCGGCAGGGTCCGCTGCAGGCCATTGCCGCCGACCAGGATGGGCGGCCCGCCGGGGCGCTGTGGACGCGGCAGCACCGTCGCGCCGCGCAACTGATAGAACCGGCCCGTGTAGCTGACCGGCTCATCGGAGCGGAGCAGCCGGGTGATCACCGCGAGGCCCTCCTCCAGGCGGGCCATACGGGTTGGCACATCGCCCAGATCGTGGCCGAACAGGGTGTGCTCGCGCTCCTGCCAGCCGGCGCCGACGCCCAGGATCATCCGCCCGCCGCTCAGGTCGTCCAACGCCGCCGCCTGGCGCGCCAGCAATGTTGGATGGCGGAACGAGAGCGGCGCGACCAGCGGGCCGAAATGGATGCGCCGGGTATGATCAGCCAGGTAGGCCAGCGACACCACCATCTCTAGCGAGTCCTTGTCCGGCGGCTGAGCGTTGGTGAAATGGTCGGAGCGGAACAGCCCGGCGAAGCCGGCGCCATCCACGGTATCGACGATCCGCTTCCAGCGCGGCCAGGTCAGCCCGTCCTGCCCTTCGATCATAATCGAGATTGCGACCATGATGCTCCTTGTAATCGCCACGCAACGCCGGTGGCCCGGCCTGCTTCATAGCTCTGGCAATCGAGCCACCGGCGCGCCAGCGTTTAAAGAAACTCAAACAACTCGGCACGCTCCCACGGGTCCACCGTATCACGGAAAGCGGGCGTCTCGAAGTTGGCAATCGCCGCGCGGGCTTTGCCGATCTCGTGGCGCTTGACGGCCACGAACAGCCTGACGAACTCCTCGCCCAGCGCTGCGCGCAGCACCTCGTCGGCCTCGAGCGCGTCGAGCGCCGCACCCAGCGATGTCGGCAGATCCGTGACGCCGGCCATACCGTAGGCAACCCCTGCGACCGGCTCGGGGGGCTCCAGCCCGCGACGGATGCCATCGATCCCGGCGGCGACCACGCCGGCCATCACCAGGTAGGGATTGCTGGCGGCGCAGGGGATGCGGTTCTCGATATGGGTATGCTCACCGCGCAGGCCCTTGATCCGGATGCCGACGGTGCGATTCTCGTGCCCCCAGGTCGCGTTGGTCGGCGCAAACGAGTAGAGCCGGTAGCGCTTGGCGCAATTGACCGTCGGCGCGACCAACGCGGTGAGCGCGGGGGCGTGCGCCAGCTGGCCGGCGATGAACTGGCGCGCCACGGTCGAGAGCCCATCCGGCGCGCTTGGATCGTCGAAAGCGTTGGTGCCATCGGAGCGGCGATAGAGCGCGTGATGGAAATGGCAGCCACTGGCGCTTTGATCGGCGTAGGGCTTGGTCATAAACGAGGCGGTGTAGCCGTGCTGGCGGGCGATCTCCTTGACGCCCTGTTTGAACGAGAACGCCGCATCGGCGCCAGCGATATCCCAGCCAGGCGCGAAATTGATCTCCTGCTGGCCGGGGCCGTACTCGGCGTTAGCGGTGATGATGTCCACATCGACCGCCCGCAGATCGCGGATGAGCTGGCGGACGAAGGCGCCATCGAAGTCGTTGCGCAGCGTGGCGAAGATCTGGATGCCGGGGTAGGGTGGCGCGCCGGTCGTAGCGTCGACCAGGTAGAACTCGTACTCATAGCCGCTGCGTAGCCGATAGCCGAGCTCGGCGAGCGCGTCGAGCTGGCGCCGCGCGACATAGCGGGGCGCTGCGGCAGCCGGCCGGCCATCGTAGAACCGCGGCTCGCAGATCAGGCGCGCGGTCGAGTCGAGCCAGGGCAGCACGCGAAAGGTGGCCGGGTCAGGAACGATCCGGCTGTCGGGAAACCCGAGCTCTTCCAGGTAGCCGGTGCCCGGCGCGACGCCGGCCTGGGCATCGAAGCCGAGCTGGCCGAGCAGGAAGTTCAGGCCTTCGGCGGCGAAGCGCGCGACATGGCGTGCGGGTACCGTCTTCGAGCGCGAGATGCCGTGGGTATCGCTTTGCTCGAAGCGCACGAACTCGATCTGCTGCTCGGCGATGGCACGGCTGATATCGGAGAGATCCATGGTCGCCTCCAGTCCAGCGCAGTGGGACGGATTCTGCCGTAGGCTGCTGCGCGTGCCGGCGATCCAGCGCGCGACGGCGATCCAAAAGACTCCGCGTCGGCGCGTTGCATCGCCGGCACATTGGGGGAATCGCTTGCAGCATGCCCTGGAACGGGGGCATGGTAGCGGAGAGGCAGGGCGATGTCAAGTGTGGCGCGGGGCGCACACCCGGCCTCCACTCCCACGCGGGGAGATCCTGGTTTGCGTCGGAAGGAGGGTGCGACGCATTGCCTCTCGCCCTCCAACGTCACAAAAGACGCTATAATAGCCCTGTAGTCGGCGGTGCGCCGGCCGAGGCGCGCTGCTGCCGCCAGTGCCCGCTGCGCCGTGACCATGCTGGAAACCGAGGCGGGAGCCATGCCGGAACTCCCGGAAGTTGAACACGTCGCGCGCACCCTGAGCGAGCAGATCGTCGGGCGGCGGATCGTCGCCGTGACCAAACTCGACTGGGAGCGCATGGTCGAGGTACCAACCGTCGAGCACTTCCTGGCCCTGCTAGCGGGGCGCGACGTGCGCGCGACCGGCCGCCGGGCCAAGTGGCTGCTGCTGCTGCTCGACAGCGGCTGGACACTGGCGCTGCACCTGCGCATGTCCGGCGCGATCACCGTCCACGGCCCCACGGCGCAGCCCGACGTTTACACGCATCTGGTGCTGCTGCTCGACGATGGTCGGCAGATCTTCTTTCGCGACACGCGCAAATTCGGGCGCGCGCGGCTGCTGGATGCCGCCGGTCTGGCGGCGCTCGACGCGGCCCATGGCATCGAGCCGCTGAGCGAGGCGTTTACGCCCACCGCGCTGGCCGGGCTGCTCCAGCGCCGGCGCACGCGTCTCAAGCCGCTGCTGCTCGACCAGCGCGTGATCGCCGGGATCGGCAACATCTACGCCGACGAGGCACTCTGGCGCGCGCAGCTCCACCCGCTGCGCGCCAGCGCCAGCCTCGACGCCGATGAGGTCGCGCGGCTGCATTCCGGCATCCGCCTGGCGCTGCTCCAGGGGCTCGCGCACGGCGGCAGCACCCTGCGCGACTATCGCAACTCCTATGGCGCGCGCGGCTCCAACCAAGAGCACTTCACTGTCTATGGCCGTACAGGCCAGCCTTGCCTGCGCTGCGGCACCCCGATCGCGCGGATCGTTGTAGCCCAGCGCAGCACCTATCTGTGCCCGTACTGCCAGCAACAAGACCCGCAGGCCAGCCGATCAGCAGAACAACCAATCCCTGGCTGACTCGCGCCACGCCCCTGGCTGCCTGGTCTCCCTGGGGTGCCCGCTCACCGTCGCGCCAGGGCTGCGGTGACGCCGCGAGGCGTGCGGGCGGTAGCCTCACCCGCCTGCCGGCAGGGCGGTGGCGGCGCCCTAGGCGCTCCCCATCGTGGTTGCCGTGGCACCAGGGATCCGCTATAATGCGTACGGCGATACGCCCCCGTAGCTCAGATGGATAGAGCAGCGGTTTCCTAAACCGCGTGTCGGCGGTTCGAGTCCGTCCGGGGGCACCACCAACCATCGTATTCCAATGCGGTGGTTTTCGTTTGCCCACAGGTCGTCAGGCGATTCGCTGCTCCGTGGTGTCGCTCATGGTTCCAGGTTTATGCATCGCTCAGTTCGTGCACTACCCGGCGCCGCTTGGGCCGTTCGCGCAAACCGTAGCGTAGGCGTTGCGGGCGCTGCGCGGGCTGAGCCCTTCCGGATCGTCCTCGTCAGGGTTCTTGCGTCCTACCTCGGCCAGGCCATTGACAACCGTTGGGCATCGTAGATGATCAACTTGTCGATGGCGAACCACCCCAACCACCCCGCATCATGCCCCACGCTGCGCGATAATCTCGCGGTACGCGGTCGCGGCCGTGGTCGGCACGCGCTTCAACTCGTGGTCGGTATCGAGCTCGATGTGATACAACCCGAAGTCGCTGCTCTTGTCGAACTTGAGGCCCCATTCGCGGTTCGAGGTGATGCTCCAGCAGATATAGGCCGCCACCTTCACCCCAGCGCGCCGGGCACGCTGGACCTCGCGCACATGTCGGCGGATATAGTTCGTGCGGTCTACACCATCGGCGACCTCCACCGAGCCGTTCTCGATGATCAGGATCTCCTTGTCGGGGAACAGATCGGCGTGATACCTGAGCATCCCGTAGAGCGCGCCGGGCCAGACCGGTGCGCGGTCGAAGCGCCCCGCTGCAGCGTCCAGCAGCCGCTGGATGCGGTTGAGCTGGAGCGCACCGATACCCCAGTAGTAGTCGAAGCCGACGAAATCCTGCTGGCCGACACACTCCGGTGGACAGAGGAACTCAGGCAACCGCCCGGCCATGCCCAGATACCACCAGTTGCTGGTCAGGCCGGTCGAGAAGATACTGAACTGCCTGAGCAGCGGGTCGAAGATCCGCAGCAGCGAGCGCAGCAGTGGGATGCGCTCCTGGGTGGTCGCCGCGCGGAAACGGATCTTGGTGTTGTCGCCGAAGATCTGCAGCGCGATCGCGCGCGCCAGGTCGATCTCCAGGCCACTCAATACGCCGGTCTGCGGGTCGCGATAGCCGAAGCCGGGCACGTCCTCCTTCACCGCGACGACGACGTAACCGCGGTCCTGGATGCGGCGCAGCAGCGTTCCCGGCTTCGCCAGCGGCCGCGGCGCGCCGAGCGCTGCCGCGGCTTTGGGTGCCACCATGCCGCTGATATCCGCAAGTGTGGCCCGTACAGCCAGCCGCGGCGGATCGGGGATGGGCCGGCCAGGAAAATGCCGCGCATAGCTGGCTGCCCAGGCGCCCGACTCTTTGAAACGCCGCACGGCATTGTCCACGGCATCCAGCAGTTCGGGGTTGCCCTTGGCCACAGCCGCAGCATACGGCTCGTCGGTGAGGCGCTCGCCGACCAGCACGTAGCGCCCGGGGTGTTGCTGCATCAGCCCGAGCAGGATGGTGTCGTCAGCCAGCAGCGCGTCGACCCGCCCGGCGTCCAGCGCCTGCAGCGCGGCGGGGTAATCAGCGCACACGCGCACACCGGCCTCGGGAATGATCGTCCGCACGGCACTTTCGGCGGTCGAGCTCTTGACCACCGCCACCGCCTTGCCGGCCAGGTCGCGCGGCCCGCTGATGCTGCTGCCAGCCCGGACCAGCAGCATCTGCCCGGCGACGTAGTAGACCTCCGAGAAATCGACCTGCGCGGCCCGCTCGCGGGTCATGGTGAGCGTGGCCACCACGACATCCACCTCGCCGCGTTCGAGCAGGGCCCGCTCGGTGAAGCGACGCCCCTGGCGCAGCAGATCCTCGAAGCTGCGCAACCCGGTCGCGTTGCGATCGACCAGCCGCTGCAACCAGGCCGGCAGGCCGAGCAGGAGCGGGTTGGCGCCCACCAACGCATCGGGCACGCCGCGCTTGATCACCGCGCGGGCGCCGGTGTGGGCCAGAAACAGATTGCGGATGAGCTTGCCGACCGCTGCCATCTGCTGATCGAGCGGCGTGCCCTCCGGCAACCCCGGAGGGACAACATAATCGCGCTCCCACCACGGCTTGATATAGCCGTAGATCAGCTGGGTCGGCTCGTTGAAAGTGATCCAGTAGCGCACCAGCCTGCCGAGCCGGTTGACGACCTCGGCGACGTAGCGTGCAAAGATCGCCGGAAAGTCGTCGGCGATCATGCCGCCGCGCGCCTCCACGTGCAGCGGCCAGGTGAAGTGGTGCAGGGTGAGGATCGGCTCCATCCCGGCCGCGCGGATCGTCTCGATCAGGCGGCGATAGTGATCGAACGCCGCGTCATTGAACTGGCCGGGCGATGGCTCGACCCGCGACCAGGCGATCGAGAAGCGGAAAGCGCTGCAGCCGAGCGACCGCGCCAGGCCCACATCCTCGGGATAGCGATTCCAGAAATCGGTCGCCCGCCCGCGCGGCGTCAGCACACGACGGCGCTCCCATACATCGCGGATGTCCTCGTAGCGCGGGTCGTAGGCCTCACACTGATGATCGGCCGTTGCGACGCCGAAGATGAACTGCTCGGGCAGTTTCGGGGCGGGGCGCAGCGCACGTAGCATAGACTCTCCTGCTAAAACCCAAAGGTCTGCCGCAGCAGCGGGATCAAGAAGTACACCAGGAACGCAAGCGAGATGACCCACAGCAGGGGATGGATCTCGCGGCCCCGGCCCATGATGGCTTTGATGAAGGTATGGGCGATGAACCCAAAGCCGATCCCGTTGGTGATGCTGTAGGTAAACGGCATCAGCGTCATGGTCAGCAGCGCGGGCAGGCCCGCGTCAAAATCGGCGAAGTTGATGTCGCGGATCGCCGTACACATCAGGAAGCCGACGATGATCAGTGCCGGCGCCGTCGCCTCGGAAGGCACCAGCCCGGCGATCGGCGCGAGCAGGATGCTGATCAGGAACAGCACCCCGACGACGATCGACGTCAGGCCGGTGCGCCCGCCCTCGCTGACGCCAGCCGCGCTCTCGATATAGGTCGTCACCGACGAACTGCTGAACGCGCCACCGACCATCGCGGCGATCGAGTCGACCAGGAGCACGCGGTTCACGCCCGGCAACTGGCCGCGCTCGTCGACGAAGCCGGCCTGCTCGCCGACGCCGATCACCGTGCCCATGGTATCGAAGAAATCGGAGAGCATCAGCGAGAAGATCACCAGCACTGCTGCGATCGGCCCGACCAGGCTGAAGACGCTCACGTTGATCCCCTGGCCGATGGTCGAGAAATCCGGCCCCGGCAGGCTGGCCGGCAACGCCCCTTGCACGCCCGGCACCGCCGAGATATCGGCGCCGAAGGCATAGTGGGCCAGAACCCCGATCAGCGTCGTCAACAGAATGCCGATCAGCAAGGCCGCCTTGATGCGGCGCGCCATCAGGATCATGGTGAGCAGCAGCCCGATCACGGCCAGCAACACCGGGAACGTGGTGTAATCGCCGAGCTCGACCGGCGTGCCGCCCTCGACCGGCGTGCGCCGGACCAGGCCAGCGTTGTTCAGGCCGATAAAGAGGATGAACAGGCCGATCCCGACGCTGATCGCCCGCTTCAGGTCGAGCGGGATGGCGCGCATCACTGCCTCGCGAAAGCCGGTGAGCACCAGCAAGGTGATCAGCAGGCCTTCCAGAAAGATCACGCCCATCGCCGCCTGCCACGGCAGTCCCATGCCCAGGATGAGCTGGAATGCGACGACGGCGTTCAACCCCAGGCCGGGCGCCAGCGCGAATGGATAGTTGGTGAAGAGTCCCATGGCGATGGTCATGATCCCGGCTGCCAGACACGTCGCGGTAAGCGTCGCGGGGAACGGCGGGCCCTTGCCTTCCAGCGCGCCGCCGGAGAGGATCGCAGGGTTGACGAAGATGATGTACGCCATGACGAAGAAGGTGGTCAGACCGGCGATCAGTTCAGTGCGGAGATCAGTTCGGCGCTCCGCGAAGTGGAAGTAGCGCGCGATGCCGCTTTCCTCGGCCGCGCGGCGGGCATTGGTGGCCAACGGGATCCTCCTTTCGCAGGCATCTGTAAGCCACTACACGACGGTCTTCCGCAGGTGCATGGAACGCGCCACTTGCACCCTCCTGAGCGATCGTGGCTCAGGGGGCACGCCGATGGGTTGTGGGAACGGGGCAATTATAGCATAGAGTATGGTGGGGCATTGGCTTGTTGCACGGCGGCCACATCGTTATCCCACGTAGCATCTCCACTATAGCGATCGCTGCGCGACTGCGCACCGGCGCGGCAGTGGCGCCCGCCGCGAACGCCGTATGCCGGATCGCCTTGTGGTGCACCCCTCGCTGTTGCTTGACACACAAGGTATAATCATACTGAGAGCGCCTCCTATCCCCTTTTTGACCCGCATCACCTCTCCACGCTCCGCTCTCGTGGTAATCCCAGATGCGCTGCTTAAGTATCTGGACAAAAGTTCTTTAACACCCTGATCGCAGCCCTTTCAG
>FLYN01011974.1_pt3 | contig 12413 bp, 12 predicted proteins | sample 1122621 | NCBI WGS metagenome assembly FLYN01 (sample SAMEA4346792, study PRJEB14843) | hot springs metagenome | biome: Terrestrial Biome; feature: Habitat; material: Sediment | place: India | collected 2012-06-12 | depth 1760 m
GATGATGGCCACGAACGGATACCTAAGGAACAGGATGGTCACCGGAACGACCGCGGCCAGCGGGATCAGGAAGAAGACCAGCCCTCTGGCGATCAGCACCGCCGCGGCGCTCCCGAAGGCCAGTGCCAGCAGCAGTGGCAGCCAGTACGGCAGCACGCGCGACTCCCAGAATGCCCAGGTGCCGCGCGCGCTGGTGGGATCGGAGACCAGCACTTCTTGGGCGGGAGAGAGAGGCGGGAATTGCATGATCCACCTCATCCATATCCATACCGACGAATGAGCGCTCCGGCGACACGCTGGATATCCGCGAGCTGATCGTTCGTCAACAGATTGCGCCAGCGCTCGTCGAGTCTGATCTCCGGCAGGTGGGTTAATCGCATCGAGTTGCCGACAATATGCTGTGGAACCGTCCGCAAGTCCGGCAACTGGACGTCTGGATCGACCTGGCAGAACTCATAGATCCGGCGCAGCATCCCGCGCGGGTCGTGACACAAATCCTCGTAGCGCACCTGGATTCGCCGTTCTGCTGGCAAGGTGCCCAGGGTGACGTGAAGGCGCTGATGCAGCCTGGCCCACTGGCGTGCGGCTTCACGGGCGTCAATGGCGGTATCGCGGCGCAGCCGCGACGCCACCACGCCGCGCGCGTCTCGAACAAGATGAATCGCGCGCACCTCAAGTGGCGCGTAGCGGCGCAGGGCGTTTAGCCGCAGGCGATCCTTCGAGGTATCCACGAAAACACGCTTGCCCGTGGCCTCCAGCACCGACTCGACGAAGGCCACATTCCTGGCGACCAGCGTCTGCAAGCGTCGCCGCTCGCCCGGCCAGGCTCGGAATACGGCGTCGCGAATCGAATCCAGGGTGGTGTTCCGAAACGAGCCGCGGCGCAGTATCTGGATCGCCCGCGGCCCGCCCAGGTTGAATTCCGTATCGAAATGGGCGACGTCGAAGGCGAACCCACGCCCGCGCATAGCGGCCCCGACCGCGCCCCAGAACGCACAGGCCCGGATGCTCTGTCCGCACGAGCACAGGTATGTCTCTGGGTTCTCGCGGGCGATCAGCCCGTTCATCTCGCCGACAGTGGCGATCTGCGGATGCGCCCCTAGCAGGAACGCCAGCAGTGTCGCCCCCGAGAATGCCGATGTCTGAATCGAAACGAACACCGGTTGTTCCACCTGTTTGAACCGGTACGTCATATGCGTTGCGCCGCTCACCGACGGCGGATTACTCGAAGTAGCCAAGAGCCCGCAGGCGATCGCGAATCACTTCCTCGTCCTCGTCCGACATCACCGCTTCGCTAAAGGTCGCCTCGGCGGCCTCCGGCCAGAAGACCATCGGCCCGCCTGCCCGCATCGGCTGGGCTGCGACCAGCGCCGGGTCGATCGCCTCGGTCAGCACGCGCCCGTCCATGTCCGACGGCACGGGCAGGTCCATCAGGTAGAGCACGGTAGGGGCGACATCCTCGATCCTCAAGTGCGGCAGTGCCGCTGGCTGGGCGGCGATACCCGGGCCGCAGGCGGCGAAGATCCCGTCAGGCCGATGCTTCGCCGGCCCGGCGCCGAGCGGTCGCTTCGTCACGACCGAGCTATAGTGGCTCAGATAGTAGCTGCACCCGTAATCCGGATCCAGGATAGCGATGATGTCGGGGATGTTCTCGGCGTATGGGCCGTGGTAATACTCTGCCGCGCGGTGTACCCGCTGGACGATCCGCCTGCCGGTCTCGGGGTCGGTGAGTGCCGCAAGTTCGCGCATGATCTCCTGGCACAGCGCCCCTTTCCCCTGGCCCTCGCGGACGCGGATGCCCGTAATGTTGAAGAAGATCGGTACGCAGTAGGCCGTGCTCCGCTCGATATCGACCACCTCGCCGCGCCTGTTGGTGGCCTGCTTGACCACGCGGCTCCTGGCGAGGCCAGGGATCCGGTAGATGATTCGGCCGATTTTGTCGCGCGGCAGGCCGAGGCGCTTGAGGAGGCCATCCGGGCTCATGATCGACGTGCTGGTAGCGCGCGCGGCGAGCCAGCCGTGCTGTCGCAGCCAGTTGTTGCAGTGGAAGCGCTTGGTCTCGACCGGCCCCATCCCATGGTCCGACATGATGACGATGGTGGTGTCCTCGCCCGCGCGCGCGGCCAGTTCTCCGACAATCTCGTCGAGCCGCACGTAAAAGTCGCGTACGGCCTGGCACAGCCGCTGAACCTCGGGGTTATCGTGCGGGCGGGCGGACCGGTGATATGGCCAGAGGTAGTGCCCCATCCGGTCAGTAGCTGTAAAGACGATCATGAAGAAGTCCCACATCTCCGTGTCCAGCAGTGAGAAGGTCACGCTGGCCCGCTTCTCCTCCATCGTGTGGAACTCTTCGACCAGTGCGAGGGTCGGCGCGGTGAGTGACGGATCGAAGCTATCCACGTGCGGAGTCTTGTCGCTGAAGCGTTCGAGATCGATCTGGTAATCAGTGAGCTGCCGCGACAGCTCGGGTGGGTAGGTGAAAACCTCGGCGCTGCTGGGGGTTAGCAGACCCGTAATCATCACGCCGTTGACCGGCCGTGGCGGATAGGTCAGCGGGATGTTGATCAGCACAACCCGGCGGCCATGCTGCCCCATCACGTCCCAGAGCGTCGGCGACTTGAGACTGTGCGCGCTCACTAGCTCGGGCGCGCCGTCGCCGGCGCCGTCTTCGAACAGTTTGACGAAGTGATACACCCCGTGTTTGCCGGGCCGCTTACCGGTCATAAAGGTACTCCAGGCGGCCGCGGTGATCGGCGGAATACTGGAAGCCAGCGGGCCCCAACTGCCGCTCTGGCGCAGCCGCGCCAGGTTGGGCAGCGTCCCATCGCGAATCCAGGGGTCCAGAACGTCCCAGGTCGCGCCGTCGAGGCCGATGACTAATACTCGCTTGGCTGTCTGCATGCTGTCCCCTCACTGATAGGAGTGATGCGGTGGCCCGCCGGGCACCCCCGCTGGGTGCAGGAGGTTTGGTGGGTCGCAAGCCCCGCTACCCCTCCCCGTCGACATCAACTGCAGTGGACCACATAAATGCGTCCAACCAGATGCTGTGGCAACGGCCCACGCCACCCGCTCCCACATTGGGAGCGGGGGATGGAGTTGTGGGCGTGCGATCGGCATGCCGCACAACCTCCTTGGAAGCATTTAGAAGCGGGACCGCACATAGCGCCAGTAGACGGTCCTGAAGAGGTTGAAAAACTCGAACTCGGCCCGATGCCACCAGGAAACCTCGTCATCGCCCCACTCGCGCGGGAATTCGTAGCCCCACTGCTGCATATACGGGCCAAACACGCGCTTGGCGCGCGGAATAATGTCGGGCGTGTAGTACGACAGGAAGTCCCGCTCTTTCCCGCTGGTCTTGTTGACGATCGGTAGCGGGCGCTGCTGATCGATCCCGATCAGTGCCAACGCTGTGGCAAAATCCTCTTGCAGATTCTCGAATCGGATGACGAAGTCGAACTGTTTGTGCGACAGGTCGCTCCAGGTGTTGTACGGGATCTTGTAGAATTGCTTGAAGTAGGTTGGGAAATCGGCCTCGGTATCGCGAATGAACCGAAACTTGATCGCGGCGACATAGTCGGCCAGCCGCCGCTTCTTGCGCATCTTCTCGGCCAGCTTTGTAAACTTCTGCTTGTGATCGCTGCGGTACTTGAAATAGAGGCTGACCGCATCGTCTAACGGGTTGCGGATGCCCGCGAAGACGAAGTACTGCTTCTCTTCGTGGCCGGCGATCTTCAGGAAATCGTAGTACGTGGCATGCTTGCGCAGGATCGACTGGCCGCCGTACAGCTCGCGCAGCTCGCGGCTGATCGCCGTTGATGCCGTGCGTGGCAGTTCGACAAAGAGATATTTATGCTTGTGGCTGATGATCATGCTTCCCTCTCCGCGCTAGCCGCGAGCCAAGCCGCGTGCGCAAGCGCCCCAGCACCATGCGATCTTCGGGCGAGAGCCCGAGCCTCAGGATCGCGCCCGCGTAGACGGCGAACAGCACCACGATCTGGATGAATGTGGAGATGCCCGACGGCGCGGGCAGCAACTGGCCTAGCTTCGCCAGGCCGATCGCCGCCAGGCCGGCCAGGATCGGCTTGGCAAAGCTGGCATCGTAGGGTAGCAGTCGAAACAGCGAGTAGACCTGGATCATCCGCAGCAGGTTGATCGTGCCAACCGCAACCAACGCCGATGTCGCCGCACCCATCACCCCCCACGGTGGGATCAGCAGCGCGCTCAGGCCCAGCGAGATCCCCAGCCGGATGATCGAGTTGATCAGCTTCCAGCCGGCATGCCCGGTCATATCGAGGATGATCCCGCACATGCCGGTGCTGATGTCCACCATGATCCCACATGCCAGCAGCACCAGCGCCGGCGAGCCGACCACGTAGCTCTCACCAAAGATCGCCAGGATCTGCGACGGGAAGAGCACTATGGTCAGAAAGATCGGCAGGTTCAGCATGAACGACCACTTGGTCGTCGTCTGATAGATGCGCCCCATCTGTGCCCATTCGCCCTGGTCATATAGCTCGGCGATGATCGGGCGCGCGGCGGTGGCGACCGCACTCTGAAACATGCTGCCGACCATGTTGAGCTGATTGGCGACGGCGAAGATACCGACGCTACTGGCGGTGTTCAGCGCGCCGAGCAGTAGGGTCTGGACATTATCCCGGAACGTCGTCATCAGGTCCGAGAAGAAGACCGGCAGCGCGAACTGGAAGATCTCCCGGCTCTCACGGCGGGCAGTTCCAGGCGCGCGCCGCAGCGAGAAGAGGCGGCAGTGCAAGAAGGAGAGCAGCATGGCCGCCGAAATCGCAACGGCAAGACCATAGATCACCAGCGCACCGGCGGCGCTTACCCCGACGACGATCAGTCCGGCGATCAGCAACAGCCGCAGCAGCGGCTGCGTGACATCGCGCGCGAGCGTCGCATACTGCATCTTCTTGAAGCCTTGGGTCGCCGCCGCGATCACATTGCTCAACGTCAGGAACGGCACGACCGCGCTCGCCAGCCGCAGCAGTGGCCCCAGCCTGGGATCGTGGAAGATCCGCACGGCGATCGCGTCGGAGAGCAGGTAGAGACCGCCACCGAGCAACAGGCTCAGGGCAACTGTGACACCTAGGCCAAGCTGGATCGTTCCCCACACCCTGGCATCGTCGCGGCGCTGCGCGAACATCGCGATGTAGCGCACCATGGCGGTGTCCAGGCCGAACGCGGCCAGAGCGGCGATGACCGTCAGCGTCGTTAAGCTCAGGTTATACAGGCCGTAGTGCTCCGATCCGAGCAGGCGTGCCAGCAAGAACGTAATCACCAGCCGGCAGCCGAAGGTGAACAGTTTGCCGACGAACGTGATACCGCCGCCCTTGGCCGCCAGCAGCATATTGCGATCAGCGGCACGCGGCCGTAGCGTATCGGAGATGTTCAAGGCTTCTGGCATAGCACTTGCGCAGTTCCAAACCGAGACACGGTTCTGGAGTGACGATCCAGGCTTTCAGTTCGGCCTGCAGAGGGCAGGGGCGGGTCATGCCTGCCCCTTGCTCGTCACACACTCACCATCGAGCGCGTGCTGGCCGGCTCTGCAAATCCCTCGGTATCCGAGAGGAAATAGACTTTCCCGTAGGTCATGGTTTCAGCCCGCTTCAGTGCGCGCAGCGCTTGATCGAGCAGCACATCCGACTCAATAGTGGTGTCTTCGTCGAGATCGGTGTAGCTGGCAAGCCCGGTGCAGCAGTGCAGAGCCAGCTTTAAAGCGCTGCGCTCCAGTTCGATCGCGCTGCCGGCCACGACCGTCTGCAGGCGCTCGAGCGTCGCTTTGGCCATGTCGCCCGGCATATCGGGCAACAGGAAGGCAAAGACGGTGTTGTCGAAGTGCGCCATGATGTCTTCGTCGCGCAAGTGAGCCGCGAGGCGTAGCGCCGCAGCCCGCAGTACCTCGCGGTGGATCTGGGCGGGAACGTTGTTCAACACCCCTTGGTGGTCAATGTTCATCGCAGCGACAGACAGGCAGTAGCCGTTGCGCTTGGCCCGGCTCAGCTCCTGCCGCAGCCGGAGCACCAGATAGCGCCTGCTGTACATGCCGGTCTCGTCATCAAGAATGCTGGCATTGGCCACCGTCTCCGGAGGCGCTTGCAGGTAAGCGGCCAGAAACGCCAGCCCCACCCCCAGCACCAGCCCCATAATCCCACCGAGCATTAGGTTGAGCAGCTTTTTCGGCTGGATCGGCTCGTCGGGCACACTGGCTTGGTCGAGCGGCTCGAGCTTGTACGTCTCGTAGAGGCCCTGGGCATAGGCTACGAGTTGGGCCCCTACCGCGTTCGTGAAATCCCGCGCCAGCACGGGATCACGCGCCTGCCCAGTGACCTCCAACACGTTGGTACCCGGCAGGAGCTGGCTGGAGGCCATCACAGTGCTCTTTTGCTCGGGCGAGAGGCCGAGCGCGTCGGCCGCCATAAGTTTGATCAGGCGGCTGTTCGCCACCATCGTATAGGTGGTCGCAATTTCGGTACGCCGGCTTAGAATGTCAACAGCCGACGCCAGATCCTTGTTGTTCCTGAACGACGTGTTCAGCGTCACGACGTAGGTGGCACGCCCCTGGTACACCGGCTCCTGCTTGAACGTGAACGCCAGCGTTGCGCCGTAGGTCACCAGAAACGTGATCAGCACGATCCACCACTTGCTGATTAGCGTGTGCAGGTAGGCTCTGAGCTCCATGTGCTTCACCTTCCGTTAGCGGACGAGCCAGGCGCGGTAGAAGCTACCTCAAAACCTGCTCGCGGGTGGGGTTGCAGAGCGGGCAAAGCCTGCTCCTGGCCCCTCCCCCCAGGTTGCGATAGCTTCGTAGCTGTGGAGGGGATATGGGATGAGCTGGTGTCTTCACGAACCGTGGATAGTCGCTTCAGGATACGCGCCTGCTGCGCTCGAGAGCGATCGATAGCATCTGCCTCGTGCTCGAAGGAGGGCGTTCAGCACAGGCCAAGCACGTTTTCGGGTGCTTTCAGCGCGAAAGATGGGGATTGGAGCTCATCCCTAACTCCAAGATCCACCTTACTAAGGTCAGTACTCGATCTTCAGCTCTACGCCACTGTTCATCAGCGAGCGCTGCGCGGTCTCGAGTACCTTGATAATCTTGAGGCCCTCCACACCATCGCTGCGTGGTGCCGCCCTCGTGCGGATGCAGTCCAGGAAATGCTGGCATTCGACCTGCAGCGGCTCGACCCATTCCAGTGGATAGACTGTCCGATCGCCATGCCGGTACGACATGTGAAACTCTTCCTCGGTGACCGAGTAGGGAGGGATCTCCACCCCCTTGTCGTAGATCACGACCTTGTCGGCGACGATGTCGTCGTACACCAGCATCTTCTTACTGCCGACGATCGTCAGTCGGCGCTGCTTGACGGGGTGCAGCCAGCTGAAGCGCAGGTTCGCCATCACCCCGCCCTCGTAGAACATGTTCATATAGACGACTTCATGCAGCCCGCGCTTGATATTGACGTAGGCCGAACCGTGGGCGCTGACTTTGACCGGGTCTTCGCCCAGGATGTAGCTGATCATCGAGATGTCGTGCGGGCCAAGATCCCACATCACGTTGATGTCGGGCTGGATCAGGCCGAGGTTGACGCGGGTCGCGTTCAGGTAGTACACCGTGCCGATCTCGCCGGACTGAATGATCGCGCGCACGGCTTCGACGGCCGGGTTATAGACGAACGTGTGCCCGACCATCAGCTGCAGCTCGCGCTCGGCTGCAATGTCAATCAACTCGCGCGCATGATCGGCGCGCAGCGTCAGCGGCTTCTCGACCAGCACGTGCTTGCCGGCCAGCAGCGCGGCCTTCGCCAGCTTGTAGTGGGTGTTCACCGGCGTGGCGACGACGACCGCGTCCACGCCATCGCCGAGCAGCTCCTGAAAGTCGCGGGTGAGGGCTACCTGCGGGTAGCGCTGCCCGATACTGGCCAGGCGCTCCTCGCGCAGATCCGCGATCATCATCAGCGCCGCGCCCGGCAGTTCGTGAAACACACGCGCCAACTTCGGCCCCCAATAGCCACAACCGACGACCCCGATCCTCACATTCCTGGTGAGGTACTCCTCCGCAAGGAGCGAGATCTTCTGGCGATCGAGCGTGGCTGTCAGTGTCATTACCCTCCTCCTTTGCCACTCACCATCTCCCAAGGCGTCAGCACTATTATTTTGAGATCGAGCCACAAGCTCATAGACTGGATATAGTCGAGATCGATCTGCACCATCTCATCGAACGACACCTGGTTGTGCGCTGTGACCTGCCAGAGCCCGGTGATCCCCGGCGCGACGGCGAGCCGGCGCTTGTGCCAATCGTTGTACAGCTCATACTCGTACGGTAGCGGCGGGCGCGGGCCAACGATGCTCATCTCACCGCGCAGGACGTTGATGAACTGGGGCAGCTCGTCCAGGCTCAGCAGGCGCAACAGCTTGCCCGGCTTGGTGATCCGCGGGTCGTTCTGCAGTTTCATGACTTTGAGTCCGACATCCTCCGGGCGCAAGTTCTCGCGGATGATGCGCTCCATGAACTGCCGGTGCGATTGGTTGCTATTGCCGACGTGCATCGAGCGGAACTTCAGCATCTTGAAGGGCTGGCCGTCCTTACCGATCCGCTGCTGGTGGTAGAGGATCGGGCCGGGTGAGTACAGCTTGATCGCGATCGCGATCAGCAGCATCAATGGGCCGAGCAGCGGCAGGAGCAGCAGGGTGATGACAATGTCAACGACGCGCTTTAGCCTCCAATAGCCCGGCCCTACCAGGATGCTGCTCTTGCGCGCGGGTGAAAGGACAGTCAGGCGTGTGTCGACGTCTCGCATAGTTTCACCTCGGGCTTCAATCAGTAGTCGGCAGCCGGCAGGCCATGTCGCGCTGACCGGCACGTATACCTGCTATGCTCCCCGGTCCTCAATCAGCCGCCTGGCCAACCGCCCGCTGGACGGAGACGCTATCGAGCGACCGGCGCAGAGCGGCGCACACGTAGTCGACCTGCACCTCGGTGATATGCGGGAACATCGGCAGTGAAAGGATCGTCGCCGCCGCCCGCTCCGACTCGGGAAAATCGCCCGCGCGCCAGCCCATGCCGCGGTAGGCTGCCTGGAGATGCAGTGGGATCGGGTAGTGCAGCCCGACCCCAACGCCCGCCGCGGCCAAGTCCTGCCGTGCGCGCTCGCGATCCGGCAAGCGCACGACAAACAGGTGGTAGACGTGTGTGCGGCCTGCCGGTTCGATCGGGAGGACAATCCGCTCGTCGTCCGCGAGACGCTCGCAGTACCAGTGCGCCGCCTGTCGCCGCTGTGCGTTCCAGCGCTCCAGTTTCCTGAGCTTAAGATCGAGGATGGCACATTGCACACTATCCAGGCGACCATTCCAGCCATCCGGAGAAACATGGATATACTTTTGGATCTGCCCATGATCGCGCCAGATGCGCATGTTGCGATCCTTGTCTGCAGCCTGGGTCGTCACCGCTCCACCCTCGCCGATGCCGCCGAGATTCTTGCCTGGATAGAAACTGAACGCGGCGACGTCGCCCAGACTGCCAGCGCGCTTTTCGACGCCGTCGATGCGCTGTGCCGCTCCATGCGCCTGACAGGCATCCTCGATCACACACAGGTTGTACTGCTGGGCCAGCTCGCGGATCGGCGGCATATCGGCGGGCAATCCATACAGATGCACCGGCATCACCGCCGTCACCGGCCTGCCGGTACGGAGATTGATCAGGTGATCATCATCGCCCCAACGGCACTGGGTCTGAAGAAACGCTTCGAGCCGGTCAGGTGACATGGTGTAGGACGACTCATCGATATCCACAAATGCTGGATACGCGCCGACCAGGCTGATCGCCTCCACCGTGGCGATAAATGTATGCGGAACGGTGATCACCTCATCGCCACGGCGCACGCCGCACGCCATCAACGCCAGTTTGAGTGCATCGGTGCCGTTGGCGCAGGCAACCGCATGTGGAACGCCACAAAAGGCTGCAAAATTGGCCTCGAACTGCTCGACGATCGCGCCACCAATGAACGTAGATGTGTCAATCAGCTCACTAATTGCCGCCTGGATTTCGGCGCGTAGCTCGTCGTGCTGCGCACGCAGATCAAGAAACGGGATTTTCATGGTGCTCACCTATAATGGCGTTTGTGTTGTGTGCTGGCCAATGCTCCTGATCGATGCCGTTCAAAGACTCGTGCCTGGTAAAGCCCCTTCGATCCCCAAGGAGATGGTTCTGGTGTGCGCTGTAGTAGGTGGCGCGCCCGGGATCCTGGGCCTGCGGCTCGATCCGATCGATCAATGGCATGGTCTGCTGGAAGAGCACCCAGCCGTACTCGATGGCACGGTGATAGACATCGATAACCTCATCAAAGGCCGGGTAGATCGAGTAGTCCACCTGCGCCACGATCGGACCATCATCAATGCCGGGCGTGATTTCATGGATGGTGACTCCATGCTTGGTTTCGCCGTTCTTGAGCGCCCAATTGATCGGAGAGACTCCCCGGTAGCGCGGTAGGGGGCCGTTATGCAGATTCAATATACGGCGGCAACGTGCAATAAAATCGGCTTTAATGATTTTGTCATAGAAGACAGAAAAGACCAGATCGAAAACGTGGTTCGGATCACTTGCAGCAGGAATGTCTCGATAGTGACCGGATGGTGGATAGGCGATAGCGTGATCATCCGCCCAGCGAGCCAGCGATTCGGTCCAGGACGGCTCAGGCATGACCGGTACTACATGAATGAGCTCATAGTTCGGACTATCCAGGAACCATTGAGCAATCCGAATTGCCAGTGTTCCCTTGCCCATGACAATTGCTTGCTGCTTCATAGCTTGCCATCCATTGTATGCTGCACCCTCTCACTTGAGGATGAACAGGTACTCAACCAGGCGGCAGCGTGCGCCCATCCATAGCTGCAGGAGCCGGAACTACGAGCAGGTGCAGAAGCGTCGGAGCGACATCGGTGATATGCGAGCGCCGCGCATACCTGTGCAGCCCCTGGATGTACACCAGCGCATCGGGCGTGGTATGCATCCCCACCAGCGCCTGCCCCTGAATACGTCAGGTGATCCTTGCCGAAGGTCCCTTTGGGGTCGTAGCCGTCATGCAGGGCCAGCATCAGATCAGGCGCGGCCGCAGCATACGGCCCGTGGTACAACTCTTCACGCAGATAGACCCGCTCGACCATCGCCTCACCGGTTGCGGGATCGCGCATGCTGGCCAATGCCTCTGCCAGTTCGCGGCGCAGCCGTTCGTATTCAGCGCCGGGCACGACACGACTATCCGGCTCACGGCCACGTACATTGAGGAAGATGCGGCCAGGATCGAGACGATACGCCAGACGCGTTGCGGTTATATCTTCCAGACTGCGCGGCTGGGCGCCCTTGGAGCGCAGGTATCCGGCGTCGTGCAGCCTGGTGTTGACGTAGACCTCCTGCTTGGAAGCAGACGTGTCCATCTGCGCCAGCGCGCCCTCGCCAGCCTGCGCGCGGAAGTTCGGCAGCGCGCTGGCTGCGAACAGCCGCTGGATATAGCTATACGGTACGCCGTCCAACCCGATCACCACCACACGCTTCCGGCGCTGCTTGCCGCTGCGGAGCCGATCGAACAGATCCGTTGATATCCTCCAACGACGACCGACCACCGCACTATGCCTGAACACTGGCCGTCGGTGCTCGGTCGTCGCTTAGATGTACCCCAGATCGCGCAGCCGCTCGGTCACTGCGTCCTCCTCCTCCGCGGTATAGACCGACTCGACCCCGTTGGGCGACGCCACCGGCGTGCGCCGCTCGAGGTAGCCCAGCTCCTCCAGTTTGGCGATCACCTTCGCTGCGCTCTGCTCCGGCGTCTCGCGCCCATCGCTGTAGCAGGTCACCTCGGGATTCACGGGCGGCTCATAAGGGTCGGAGATACCCGTGAAATTGGCGATCTCGCCCGCCAGCGCCTGCTTGTATAACCCCTTGACATCACGCGCGGCCAGCGTCTCGATCGGGCAGGCGACATAGACTTCGACGAACCGCCCGATCTGGGCCCGCACCTCATCGCGCACCGCCCGGTACGGCGCGATCGCCGCCGCGATCGCCACCACATCGTGGCGCGTCAGCAGCTGGCAGACCCAGCCGATCCGCCGGATATTGGTCTCGCGGTCCTCCCGCGAGAAGCCCAGCCCTTTGCTCAGATGCGTGCGCACCACATCGCCGTCCAGCACTTCGACTTTGTAGCCTCGTGCGCGTATTTCCTGCTCCACGATCCCGGCGAGCGTCGACTTGCCGGCGCCCGAGAGCCCGGTGAACCAGACCGTGAACCCAGTCGTCATCTTGCTGCTCCTTGTTAGCTGCACCTTGGCGTGAACAATCCCGACCGGCCGGCCGCGGGCGGCGCGGGCGCTAAGCCGCGCCCGGCCCGGCGGGGCAGCGGCGGGGCGGC
>FLYN01001411.1_pt1 | contig 12382 bp, 12 predicted proteins | sample 1122621 | NCBI WGS metagenome assembly FLYN01 (sample SAMEA4346792, study PRJEB14843) | hot springs metagenome | biome: Terrestrial Biome; feature: Habitat; material: Sediment | place: India | collected 2012-06-12 | depth 1760 m
ATGGTGATGGGGTATCTCCCCATCGAGCCGCAGCATCACCCCGCCATCCTGTCGCTGGTCGCGCCTGCTACACCTGCGGTGAAACTGCTCGATCCTTCGCTGGAGATGGTCTGTTTCTGGAAGTCGCAGCGCAGGCGTGGAACGTCACACCGTATACCAATGAACTGGACGGCGAACGCGCGCAGGCGTGTATCGAGCGTTTTGGACCGAAACAGGCGGTGCGCTGTGATGTCGAGCGGCTGCTGGCATCCAACAACGCCTTTGGCGCAGCATGGCTGAATCCCCGTATGACCACGATAAAACCGCGAAAGCGAACAAGCGCGTTGAGTTCGCCTACCTGCGGCATAGCTGGAAATGGCTGCAAGACGGCGCACTGGCACTGTGGTGTATTTACAGCCAGCACATCACTGAAGAGAAGTGGAACTCGTTGCTAGATTAAGAGCAGCTTGCTCTGCCTTGTATTCATCGGTATCGTACCAGGTACAGCGGTAGGGATACTTCTTCTCGCCCCTGTAGTAGGGCGTGAACTTGCGATCCGGGGTGAAATGCTGGAGGTAGCGGCAGGCAATGGTGTGCCAGTTCCAGTGCGGAAACGCCTTCAGGATTTCCCACTGCGGTCTTCCTGCATCCACCATCTCCCGAAGCTGCTCCAACTCTGCCTTCGACCAGTGCTGGCGGAAGTCTCTCCAGCGGAACACAGCCAAGGACTCGGAACCGTCGCGCCAGTGGATGGTCAACTGCCGCCGCACCTCATCCAGACGATTGACGGTCACGTGCCGTGCCAGCGCCTCGAACAACTCGCGCTTGTTGGCGGCGGGAACGACCTGCCAGTGGGCGATGATTTTGTCTAGCACCGGGCGGGCGTGTTCCAGCGTCGCCCGCTGCTTTTTGCCCGACTGCCGCTCGGTCAGTTCCGCGCGCAGGCGCTCGATCTCGCGTTCGTTGGCAGCGTAGCTAGCTTCCAGGTTGCGGACGACCTCCGGGTGCTGCAAGGTCTTGAGGTTCTCTAGGATGGCCGCCTTCGCCCGCTCCGCGCTGCGGATTTCGGCTTCGATGCGGCGCAGTTCGGTGTAGCCGTCCTCCCGCGTGCTTTCGACTGCCGCCTGCCACGCGGCTTCGTCAATCGTCGTGGCTTTCAAGCGTTCCAGCAGCAGGTCGTCGATGGTCTTGTCCATGCGGGTCGCTTTGACGCTGAAGCGCAGTTCCCCTCGCCGATCTCGGAGTGAATACTGGTAGTGTTCATGGTAGCTGTTCCAGTGGGTGTGCATCCGGCGGTGGGGCTGTCCGAGCGCGTCGTCGGAGAACACCAGCCCGCCATACACCGGCGGCGGCACGCTGCGCTCCGCCTTGTCGTGCCGGGTATACGGGCGATAGGGGTTGTAGTCGGGGTTCGGATCGCCGTAGAAGTCGCGCGGCGAGAGGGCGTTGAACGCGAACATGAACAGGTCTTCTTCCACCAGCGGTTCGTGATTGTAGAACCGGGTGATAACCCCCTGGTGGACCCAGTGTCCGATGTAGACCACGTTGGTCAGCAGCTTATCCAGTCCGGTGGGAGACGGCATCAGCCGTCCGGTGAACACCGAGCGATACTCGATCCGCATGTCGGTGCGGAAACCGTCCGGCGTGAGCCTGGCGATCTCCTCCGTTCCGGGGAAGAAGGGGCCGTGTTGCTCGATGTGCAGCCAGGTCGCCCGCAGGTTGCGGTTGAACTGCTTGAACAGCTTGAAGTAGGCGATCACCACCTCGGCGCAGGGATCGAATTTGCGGTAGCGGCGGTAGTTGGGGTTCGCTCTGCCGTCGGGCAGCTTCAGGCGCAGGTCGGCCATATAGCCGGCGATCACACTGCGACCCGCCCACAACCCCTGCTCGTGCAGGTGGTTCTTGCTCTTGTGCAGGCGTCCTTTGACGTGGTATTCCAGAAAGTCCGCCGCGTGCTGCGCTTCGTCGCGGAACATCTTCATGTGGTACGCGCCCATCGTCGGGTGGTTGAAGTTGTAGACGATGCGCGGGGTCATCACCCGCACGTGGTTGCGCTTGCAGGCGTCGATGAAGATGTTGGTCTGAATCTGGGTCACGTCGCGGAAGAAGCGATCCACGTCCTGCGCCGCCACCAGGCTGATCCGTCCGGTTTCGATCAGGTCTACCAGACGGGACATCCCCGGACGCTCGCTGATTTTCTTCGACCCGCTCACGCCTGCATCCATGTCGATCATCAGGATGCTGTCCCGCGCCCAGCCCTGACGGACGAGATGCTCGAACATATCCACGGTTTGCAGGGTCGTGTTGATGTTGCCGATCTGCGCGTCGGTGGACTGGCGGTAGTAGATCGCAGCCGGGCGCTCCACCGGCAGCGGGTCATCGCTGTAGGGGTTGGTCTTTTCCCGGTCAGGGCGTTTGTATTTGTGGGGCATGTCGCTTGGTGCGCTCCTCTCGACGAAAAACGCCCTGTCCTGTGCGAGTGATTCAACAAGACAGAGCGCGTTGGGTTACAATGCTCTCAGCCCTGCGACGTGGTTTCATCACTCGCCGGGTCAGCCGGGTCGGGGTGCTGGTACACTTCGGCCTGGCGCAAATTCATGTCCGAATGGGCTTCAGTGTACCCGGTTTCTTCCAGGTACGCAACCATGCGCAGCAGGGCGCGGTACACCGTTTCCAGGTGGATGCCCTGCGGGGATTTCGTATTCGGTTGTCGAGTACCTTCTTTCGTTACCGCATCAGGCTTCAAAGGCTGGCTCCTCTCCTGCGGTCAACTGCTGAACGGCTTCAAGCAGGAAGTGACGCGCCAGCGTGGATGCGGGGACGCGCAGGCGCTTCGCCAGGTTGTGAACCTGGTTTTTCTCTGCCTGCGTCATGCGGATACAGAAGTAGGTATCCCTTGGCGGCTGCGCCGGAGGGAGTGTGAGTGAAAACGTGGTTACGGTTGGCATACTCGTCTGGTTGTCCTCGCGTGATACGTTGACAGTATCAGCATACCAGAGCCGGGTCGCCAAACCCGTGAAATTCTACAGTCGGGCGTAGCAAAATTACCGTTTTGGGTTAGAGTTTCCAAACGAAGGGGCTAAAGGCTCAAGGTGTAATTCCGATCCAACGCCTCATTGAGCGAGAGCAGCGCGGCGATGCGCCGGGCGATGTGCATGAACTCCCGCGCTTCTTCCGGCTTGAGTGGGCGGCCCAACACCGCTGTTTCGCGGTAGCTCAACCACTTCTTGAGCACCTGGTAGCCGCCGAGCGTATAGGCCCACACGCCAGCAGGCACGCCCCACCAGCAGGTCGTATCGTTCAGATACACGTCGATCAGCCCATCGTTTTCGACGGCGCGACCGCGACCGGGCATGATGCCGCTCCCAGCGAAATAGCCCCAGTTCACGTTGACCGTGAAATCCGGTGGTCTGCCGTCGGCAGTCGTCAAGACCGCGACAGTCTGCAAATCCTCGCGCGGGTCGCCCTGGGTGACGCCGGGGACGGGCGTTTCGACATCCAGCAGCGCGGCGACCTGCCGACCGAGCGCCGCCGATGATTCCAGTATCTCTCGTGTTTCGGGCAGCGGCACGCGGGGCCAATCCTGCCGCAGCGCCCCGGCGTTTTCCACGCGATACGCCGGAGAATGCAGCACCGCCAGCGTGTGAAAGAACAGGGCCGTCTCATCCGCCCCGACCTGTTGCAGATATGCCGCGGCCTCATCGCTCAGGTTCGGCCCACGTCCACCTCCTGCCTCGTCCTCAAAGAGCGTTGCGGCTTTAGCATCCTGATAGAGATATAAGGGAAAACAGTTCGCACCGCGTTCATCCAGGTGGCGGCAGCCAAGCCGGGTTATCAGGATGGGAGGCGTCCAGTCACGGCGCGTCCTCTGCGGTACTACGAGTGTGGGGTTGCCATCTCTAGCGTGTGGGAAATACTCAGCGCGTTTTTCATCGAGAAGTTTCGTTTCCGGCTCCCAATACAGCCATCGGACATCAAATGGGCGAAAGTAGTAACGCACTATGTTGTCCCTCAGAAAGCCGCGTTTGCGGAGTTGGTCACGGATTGATACAGCGTCGTAACGGGCAGAGTTGTGCATGAAGCCCGGAGCAATCTGCCGCATCTGCTCGTGGCTAATCGTAGGGTCAAAGTATTTCTCCATCCGCTCGACTAACCGCTCGCTATCTATGTCTACCAGCACATCATCGCGGCTGGTCTGCACGCCGGGGAATGACGCCGGGAACAATTCTGGCAGCAGCGGCCACGCGAAGTAATCCGCGCCGACTTTACGTGGTTTAAACGGCAGGCCAATTTCTACAACGGGATCGAGGACGCTATAGGCTTCCGATAGTCTCTCGTTTTTCAGGCTGTCGAGCAGCGCCTGGCGGCGTTCGTCTGCGCGTGCCTGATGCCAGTCCCGATAGTACAACGCTGCGCGGGGTTGGCTCGTGGCTGTTCTCGGCTTGCGAATCAGAGTCGCAATCGCGGTGCCGACTTTGATCCCAACTGAACTGCCGCGTATCGCAAACACCGTTTCGCTGGTGTGTCCGTCTGGCGCGTACTCGCTGATGATGCGGTCACCGTGTAAATTGTCGATGTAGACCTTATCGAACGCCTCCTGGTAGCGTTCGCGCATCCCTGGATGGGACAGCCCATCCAGCCAGGAATAATTGCTGATGAAACACACCACGCCGCGCCCGCTCCGGTCGGCAATACACCGCTCCGCCATGCGGTAGAAGCGCACATACAGGTCATTCAAGCCCTGTCCCTGGGGTCGGGGCAGGTTGGGATTATTTCGTCGTGCGATAGGCATTGGTCAGCTCGCGCTCTTCTTCCACCGCCACGCCCGCAAAACCGGAGTAAGGCGGATTGCCGAGAATGACCAGGATTTCACGCTCACGCTTGACCGTATCCGCCGCTTCGCGTTCTTTCTCCAGTTCGGGGAACATCAGCATCGTCTTGGGTTCTCTGGGCGGCTCCCATCCTGTCAGCGCATTGGTCAGATACACCCCGGCGCGCTGTCCCGATGCAAGCGGCGCTTTCAACTGGTTCAGCAGCAGCCCGATTTGCAGATGGGTGATCACAAACGGCGCGGGCAGAAGCTCAAAGCCAAAGATGCGCTCCCGTATGGCCTGCTGGACCGCCTGCGCTGCCAGCGCTGCGCCGTCACGCTTGCGAAGCGTTCCGGCGATGTGGCGCAGAACTTCAATCAGATAAGCGCCTGTGCCGCAGCACGGGTCAAGGATGTAGACCTTTGGATCGGCCAGTCCATCGGCAATGCCGAGTTCGTCTTTCAGCGCGGCATCCACACGGGCAACCATATACTGCACGACTTCGCGCGGGGTGTACCACACACCCAACTGCCGTCTGAGCTGTGGGTCGAAGGCTTCGAGGAATGGCTCATAGAAATACTGGATGGCATCTTTACCGCTGCCCCATTTTGAGCCGTCGCCCCAGGTTGCAAAACCCCATACCCCCACGTCGTAGCCCATCTCATGAAAGAACGCTGCCCGATCCACGCGGTTGAGCGCTTCCACCGTCCAGTTCAGGACTTGCTCGACGGAGAGCGGCAGGTAGGCTCCGCTGGAAAACTGCTCGAACAATTCACTAATGACCGGAACATTCAGCCGCCGTGTATCCCGCCAGAGATCGAACTTTGCGTTCGGGTCGGGATGTCGTTCATGCCACAGCACCCAGGCGCTGAAGACGCCGTAAAACAGCGTCTGCACCAGCGTGGAACGGAAGAAGTCTTCGGCGGTCTGGTCTTCAAAACGCACACCGAGCGCGGTTTCAAGCTGCCCGCGAATTTTGACCAGCGCCTGCCAGTTGGCAGTGTCGGCTTCGATGCGTGCTCTGGCCTCACGAGCGTAGCTGGCGAGAATCCAGGCGACATCCTGGGCGCTGACCAGCGGCGCGTTCCGGCGCATCACGCGCATCAGGTATTCGCGCAGCGCCGTTTCGTGCCGGTGCGCCAGCGTTCGGGGGTGCTGCGCCGCATCCCAGAAGGCATTCGTATCAGTCGCCAGATCATAACGTTCTTCGATGAGAGGTTGCCCGGTCTCCGCGTCCCGTGTCACCAGCACAAACTGATAGTAGTTCGTCACCAACGCCTGTCCGTAGTGGGCAACATAGCGCGCCACCTGCTCACCCTGCGCGATGGTCATCAGATCATCGCTGACCGGCTTAGCTTCCACGATACCATGTGCAGGTTTCTGGTCGTTGGGCTGGTTCTCGTCGAACAAGCCGAGGTCAGGTATCCCCGCCCCAGTATCCTTCGGGTGAATAACGGCATGAACCTTCGGACGCAGTCCCGCGCCAACGTCATTCAACAGGATTTGCAGGGCAGCATAATAGGATGTCTCAGGGACGGCTGCGCCTCGTAAGGTCGTCAGTGTATTCAAATAGGTTTCAAGTACAAACATGCGGGAGTCTCAATTCCGTTTCCATCAATGCTAACAATTTTAACTCAGGCGGGGAATTTATGCTGAAAGGGAGTAAAATAGGCGCAACTCGATCATGGAGTGGAGCAGATGATTTCGGAACACCTGATTGAACAATTGCGACAACTGAACCGCGTAGAAAAGCTGCGGGTCATCCAGATGCTGGCGAACCAGATCGCCGAAGAAGAAATCCTGACCAGCATCGAATACGAGGTGTGGTCGCCCTATGATGCCCCCGGCGCGGCGGCGATCTTGACGGAGATGCTCGAAGAAGCCCGGCGACAAGATGAGTGATGTCGCCCAGTTTCCCTATGTGGCCGTGAAAAACCCGCGCGGCGAGACAGCGCTGCGTCCACTGTTACCCGTAACGCTGTCTTATGGCGGCGCTACGATTGAAGCCAATGGACTGCTCGATACGGGCGCAGACGTGAACGTATTGCCCTACCAGCTTGGGATCACGCTGGGCGGGAATTGGGAGCGGGCGCGTACCGGGTTGCAGCTTTCCGGGAATCTCGCCCGATACGAGGCGCGCGGTATCCTGTTGACTTGTACTGTCGGACAGCTCCCCTCAGTGCAGCTTGCTTTTGCCTGGACTCAGGCGGAAAATGTTCCGCTGTTATTCGGTCAGGTCAACTTCTTCGCCGAGTTCGACGTGTGTTTCTTGCGAGCGCGCGGCCTATTTGAAGTGCGCCCCAAAACGCTGCCCTGAAAGCTGCTTCGCAAAATAAGAGACGGCTGGTTTAACGTCACAGCCACGACGTTTGAGATCACGCATAGGCTGCTGACAGCATCCGTGCGGCGCGTTTCATGTATTTGGGGAATGTTAGTGGATTGCGTCCGATGTCCAGGGCTGCCTGGCGGTAGGTCTTGCCTTCAAGCTGCGCCTGGATCGCCCCGGCGATGCAGACCGCGTGGCTGTACCGCTCTAGCAGCGCCTCGGCGGGTTCGATACGTCCGCTGCGGTACTGCTCGCGCCATTCCTGGTATGGCGAGGTGAACTGACCGTTGTTCGGACGTTCAGCAGGTTTCTTCTCCGGCAGCGTATAGCTGTGACGCTCCAAGAACACCTGCGCGAACTCGTACACGTTTTGTGCCAGTTCCAGGGTGTGACACCAGCGAGTGCGGCGGCATCTTGGCGCGTGACCTGTGTCGTCACGGCGTATAGCGCGACCAGGTGCTTGAAGGAGTCGGCGTACTTCTCCGCCAGCTTGCGCATGATTTGTTCAACATCAATTCGGATGTCGATCTCTGCTGCCCAGGTTGCCCACTGCTCAACCGAGTTCCACCAAGCACTTGGGGCTGAGAATCCCGTGATGGTATGTTCATCCCAATTGCTGCGCCAGTCGTAGCTCATCAGCTCTTCAAGGCTGTCGTATTTGTCGTCGTAGTAGCGCAGGGTCGAAATCTTGCACCGTGCCAGAATAAAAAACACCGCCTGCTGGCGGGTTTTGTGTGCGAGGAAGTCCCTGTTCTCGACGAGTTCAAGCCAGAGCGCCATGAACCCGTGCTGGATACAGTCGGGCAGGTAGTTGGTGCGGTGAATGCCCTTGCCTTTCATCACATTCGTGACGTAGCGCGCCAGATCGTCGTAAATCTGCTCAAAGGTCAGTGCGCCAGCCCACGAAGTCGGATAGGTCGCAATACGTGGAAAAGGACGAATTTGACCGCGAATATGAGAACGGACATCAGAAGTCATGACGAACACTCCCTCGTCACATCGCTGGAATCTGCCAGCGCAGGCGAGCGCTACCGCTCATCCCGCGGCCACGACGCAGAAGGGGGGACCGTCCAGCAATCCCGCAAGGGATAGGCGGGTGGTTCGGTGGTACTGCCTGAAGGGTAGTGCCAGCGTACCGCCCGCTGGTGCTGGACGGTGGGTGTCCCTCGCGTCATACACTCGCCGCGCGGCGGTAGTGCGAGGAAAAGTGAGGTCAAGCTAAATGTGCAATTTGGGGGATACCCCTCAAGCACATTTCTTCGAAGCATTCTATAATTTAAGAGGTTTGAGGTTATTCTGGTGGAGGATACTTTGACTGATGAGCTAAACAACTTGAGATTACATAGAGATAGAACAAGTTCATCACTATATGCTCAGTAGCACTTAAGGAGCTGCGTGTGGCCGTTTATGATTTTAGGCTCAGATTGATTAGCCCAGCTTTCATCGCTGGAAATGATAAAAACAACCCAGAGATGCGCGCCGCGTCAATCCGTGGGCAACTCCGTTACTGGTTACGGGCAATGGTCGGCGCATCAACGGATTCATTGGAAGAAGTCTGGAAACGAGAGAGTGCCGTTTTCGGCTCGACTAACGGTAGCTCTGCGGTGAGTGTGCGGGTATACAGCGATAGTCCTACCAAAAGCAGTAAATACGCCATGCTGCCTCACCGTACAGACGAAAGGGAACGCTCCTTTCAAGTAGCTCTGAAGCCTGGGCAGGTTTTCAATTTGCAGTTGGTTACACGCCCTGGCGTATTTTTACCACCCGATGCGTTGAACGCGCTGGCATTGTGGTCGCTACTGGGTGGCATTGGTCGGCGCTCACGGCGGATGTTCGGGGCTGTGCAGGTGACGGCATCTAAAAGCGTCAATGAGTGGTACACCCAACCACAAACCCCGGATGAACTGGCAACGTTGATTACTGCATTGCTGAACCAGGTTGCTTCAGTACCGCCCTGTGCGAACATCCCAGATTTTCCAGCCTTGAACCTGTCCCATTCTTGGGTGATTGTAGGCAAGATGCCTTATACAAGCTATGAAGATGCTGTTATATCTCTTTTTCGTGACCTGTTACGCACTGACCAGTTCAGGGGCAAACAAGATACTTTTGGACAAGCACTAGGAGGTCGCCGGGCTTCCCCTCTCATTGCACAGGTGCGGCGTATCCGAATGGATGGTGAAGATGGCTACTATCCGGTGCTAACCGCATTGCGGTCAAAACCGGACAACCGTATTGATTGGCGGCACCTGAAGCGTTTCATGGAAGCCGCCGAAAAGCATTTTAACGCCGAGCGCGTGTGGGGAGGCTGGTAATGGCGCATTTATTTCTATTCCAGCTTGGCCCCGTACAATCGTTCATCGCCGCCGGGCGGCGCACGCAGGACTTATACGTGGGCAGCCGGATACTCAGCGAATTGGCGAAGGCAGGACTGACTGCCGCCTGGCACTCATCAGGTTTTCAGCCTGTTTTTCCGATGCCTACCCACAATCACCAACTGCCGCAAGGCGTGCCGCATCGCTTCGCGTTCGTGAGCGATGGTGAACCACAAGAAGTCGCCATGCGAGTCGAGCAGGCTGTACGTGTACATTGGCGCGATGCGTTTGCCCTCAAGGTGTACCAAAATCTGTCGAAGTTGATTGGGGATGGCAACTGGCAGGTAACCTTCAAGCGGCAGATGACGGATTGGATAGAGTTTTACTGGGTGGCGGTTGATTATGACAACGGAGATCACGGAGGCAGCCTCCAGCGCGCGAACGTCGCATTGGCACAGCGAAAACTCGTAAGGCACTTTCCTCAAATCGAAGAACCGGGGCGCAAATGCACGCTCACCGGGTCACAATCTGCCCTCAATCTGGACTGGGCATATCTGAAAAAAAGGCTGGGCGATGAACAGGATATCCTGTTTAGGCCCAACGAATACCTGGGTACGGTGGCGATGATTAAACGCCTCGCAGTCCGATCAGGCTGTGAGCTTGGCACAGCCAGCGGCAGGATTCGCTCAACCCGCTACATCGCGGGGTTAACCGACGATGAAGAGAATGAACAGGATGAACCGGGTCACCGTCAGGAGGGCTATTTCGCGGTGCTGCACATGGATGGAGACCGCATGGGCATACGGTTATCCCAATTTACAAACCTCGAAGACCATCAGGAATTTTCAAAGAAGCTGGCAAAATTTGCCGACCAGATCGTACCCGATATTATCCGCAAGTACGGCGGGCAAACCGCGCAGTTTATCTATGCGGGCGGTGATGATGTACTGGCTCTGCTGCCCTTGAGCCATGCTCTGCGCTGTGCCGATGAACTCCGCAAAACCTTCACCAAGTTAACCGGTTGTACTGCCAGTGCAGGGATTGCCATCACGCCCTACGATTTTCCATTGGATGCGGCTTTAGAGATCGCGCGCGAGGCGGAGGAAATGGCTAAAGACGACTATGACCGCAAAGGTGCTGTCGTTGTGACCGAAGCGCACGGCTCTGGCATGATCCGGCACGCAGGCGGACCGTGGGAAATTGTCACTCTGGTCGAGAAGCTGTACGGCTATTTCAAAGAAGGGTCGCTGTCTGGCAAGCTTGGTTACGAGCTTTTGACTCTCGCCAGCGAGATGACGGGACAAGTGCAGCCGCAAGCACGTCAGGCAGAAGTCACGAGGTTGCTGCGCCGCCGCACCGCAGAAGGCGCGAGTGATGACGTGAGAGAGGCGATAGAAAATCTGGCATCAGAAATCGTGCGCTTCGGCGATGCTGACACCAACGCGCTTGAATCGAATTGGAAGCGGATGGCGCATTGGGTGATTCTGGCACGGTTCCTCGCCCAGCCGACACGGGAGGGCGCAGCATGAACGGGCAATGGGTGTTTATTCAACCACAAGATGTATGGATGTTCCGCGACTCCAAGCCCTTCAGCGCCCAGCAGAACTTCGTTGCTCGCAGTCAGTTTCCGCCTAACCCGCAGACAATGCAGGGTGTCATTCGCACCCATTATCTGGAGTCGCAGGGCGTAAACTGGAAGGACTACGCCGCCGGACGCGAACGCCGCAGCTTTTATGAGATGGTAGGTCATGCTGGGATTGGCAATCAGCCGCCAACATTGGGTGTGCTCAATATCACGGGCCCTTTCATCGCCGCCGTGAATGACGCGAAGGTGGAGCTTCTGGTTCCTGCGCCGCTCGATTTAGTCTTTAATGCAGAAACACGGGAATTCGCCACTTTCATCCCTGATGACCACATCAGTTTTCAGACGAACCAGCCGTTTGCTGGCTGGCGCCCCCTGAAACAACCAGATGGATTTAGGCCAGCAGAAGGCTGGTTATCTCAACAACAGTTTATCTATTATCTGAATGGACAACCGTTGCGGGGAGAACTCCGCAAAGCTGTGTTTGAGTATGAAGATCGCATGGGGCTGGGAATGGATTACCGACGGCGCAGCAATGAATATGGACTGCTCTACCGGGCGCGTTTCATCCGACCTCATGACGACATCGGACTACTCCTGCATACGAATCAGGCTTTGTTCGCGGCAACAGGTTTTATCCGCATTGGCGGCGAGTCGCGCTCGGCAAAATTCACGGTTCTCAAAGATTTCACCCTGCCAGCGATAGCGCCCACTGACCGCTGCAAAATTGTCCTCATGACCCCAGCTTACTTTAGCAAGGGGTATCAGCCACAAGACGGGGATTGGTCGCGGTGGGTGAACGGCGGACGGTTGGTTTCGGCAGTCGTGGGTAAACCCCTTGCAATCAGTGGTTGGGATGTTGCCCACAATCGCCCGAAGCCTTTGCGTCATTTCGTGCCCACAGGCAGTGTCTATTACTTTGAAAATGCCAAGATCACTGGAGAGCCATTCACCGAGACTCCTCAAGGGGCGTACCCTGAAGCGGATTTTGGCGCAATGGGTTTTGGCTGTGTGGCTGTTGGTACTTGGTAATCTTATCATATCATAAGGAGAATCGTGATGAACGAATTGGCGCTCTTTCTTTATACAGAAACATCCCTGCACGCCGGTACAGGCAGCACTGTCTCAGCAGTGGATTTGCCTATCCAGCGCGAACGCACGACCCGGCATCCCCTAGTACAGGGCAGCGGTATTAAAGGGGCGTTACGCAGCCAACTGCTGACGAAAGATTACGAAAGATCACTTTTCGGTCCTAGTACAGATGACATGAATAACCTGAGAAAAGCAGGGCGTGAGAACGACACTTACGCCGGGGCACTTTCGGTAGGGGACGCGCGTATTGTGCTGTTTCCGGTGCGTTCACTGAATGGGG
>FLYN01031469.1_pt3 | contig 12359 bp, 9 predicted proteins | sample 1122621 | NCBI WGS metagenome assembly FLYN01 (sample SAMEA4346792, study PRJEB14843) | hot springs metagenome | biome: Terrestrial Biome; feature: Habitat; material: Sediment | place: India | collected 2012-06-12 | depth 1760 m
TTTTCAGGTCTGGTAAACGCTCCCCCTAAAAAGAGCCACAGCCAGAACATGACCAGCCAGATCAGCGCCAGCGCGGATGCCCAGGCTGTATCGCCTGCCCACGCCAGTGAATCCCACATGGTGATTGTTCCACTAAAACCCCAAAGGATAAGCACGCTGCCTATGACCATGAACAGGATGCTGATTGGTAACAACTCGGCTCCCTCGCGCTTTCGCACCCAGACAAATATTGAGGGCAGCACACCCATAAAATGGATGCCGAAAAAGATGATAAGAACGCCACCGAATCGCCCAATGATGTCTGTTACCATGCCCACGCTCTGGCCGCTGATCTGGTGGATGAAAGCCGTCGTCAGGAGACCGATGGCGACAAACACGAATGTAAAGCCACTCACAAAAGAGACGCCGTGCAGAAAAATGCTGAAGGAACTGTTCACAGGAGGACGGGCGTTTCTACCAACAGCGGTTGAAACCTGCGTCGCTACGGTATTTGTCATACGTCCACCCATATAGCCGATATACGCAGGGACAAGCGGCAGCACACAGGGCGATATGAACGACAACAGTCCTGCGACAAAGGCGATACCTACGGTAATGTCATCTGGATTCACAATAACCCTCGTTGCGTTCCATTTTGTTTAATTGCCATCATGACAATCAAACATTGTCTTTCTACCGTAAAGAGTAATTTTCCTATCTGAATCTTTCATGAATCTTAAATGAGGAAGCCCCTGGGGATAGCAGTATTCTTCGAAAAGTTTATGTTATTGTGACAGTTCCCGCATCGCCAAGCCAGTAGTACAGCCAGCGCGCTAGAAAGGGAGGCGCTTGCACCGCCGGACCCAATGTTGGCGCACCAAAACGGTTGTGCCAGTACGCGCCGCTCAAGACATAATCCTTGCCAAATCGAATGTACCAGGGAATGCCATAGAAGGTCCGTCTATATTCAGCTATAGGCAGGGGAACTCCACTGAAACGTCGCTCCTCAACTGAGTAGCGACCAGGGACAATCTCAACCCCACTGGAAATTAGGGCTTGTAGCACGATTTGATCCTGCTCATAGGCTGTTAAGCGCTGTGCTCTCTGGTCAATATGCAAGGTAGGGTGGGTTGCAGCGGGTGGCTCATCCTCGTTCACTTGATGCCAATAGACGGCCTGCGTCCAGCCCAACAAGTTGCCATCTCCTGTCTCCAGGCCATACCAGATTCGATCCTCTCCGTCGCCTGGAAGCCAGTCAATCACCCTGGCAACGCCGCCATGACCAATGCGGGTAATAAGCGGGGCATCTGCTGCGCACCACTGGCGCACAGGCGCGACGGGCGCAGCAACTTCTGCCCAGAATGGAACAGAGCTTCCTTGATTGATACCTGGTTCATAGGGTGTCATCGGCTGGATTAAGTGTCGTTGTACGTAGCCATCGGGTACTTGATACCAATGTTCGTCGCTTTCATAAATTGGGACGATACTATCAGGCCAAAGCTGTCTCGATGTAAGAGATAAAAGGTCTTTCTCCAGGTGAACAGGGGCGGCTTCCAATGCGCGTCCCTGATACACTTTTTGGCGCGAAACGGTGAAGAGCGGAAACTGAATCTGCGTACTGAGGAGGGCGATGCCAGAAAGTTGTAGAAATCGGCGGCGAGAATAGCGGCCTTTAGACGTTGACGACACGCACCACTACTCCATGAGGAGACGATATTTCATAGCGGGGGTTTTCAACCACTGCTCGCGCCTGGATGAGGTAGTCAGCCGGCGCCGGGGCTTTCCACTCAATCTGCCACTCGATCAGGCAATAGCGTGGAGCTGGCTCAAACGGGACGGGCATCCAGGGGCCATTATCTATGCTGACTTCGATCTGTTTGACCTCCCGCTCGCCCGCAAAGGCGTTTCCACGAATGGTCACGCTATCGCTGGTGGTTTGACGATGAAAGGGAGTGACAATTACAGCAGTCGGCTGCACCTCGCCGGTTGCAGACCATCCTCGCGTTTCCCAATAACCCGCCGGTAGAGTATCCGTCAATTCCACGCGCGTAATCCACTTGGGCATTTTATACCCATACAGCCCTGGTACGATCAGACGAGCCGGGAAGCCATGCTCGACGGGTAGAGGTTCACCGTTCAGCATGTAGGCCAGCACCGCATTGGTTAGCTTCTCTATAGAAAGCCCTGTTACGTAGCCATCAGCCGCGACAAAACGGGCGTATCTCCCTCGTATGTTGAGCCGTTCTAAGAGCGTCTGAATAGATACCCCGCGCCAGGAAGCAGTGCTCATACGCGGGTTGCCGTTGCAAATCAGCGGGCAGGTTACATCTACTGCCGGGAGCGCCAACGTATCTTCATATGACAGGATCAGCGGTGTTTTCACCATACCTGCAATCGTAAATGACCAATAATGGGGATGAATGCTTGGAGGGGCAGAAATGTTCTGACGAAAGTAATGATTGCCTGCTGCATTGGCGTGGACAGGCGACTCCTTGCCATGTATGGCTCTTGACGTGGCTGATAAAAAGCGCCGCCTTGATATAGAAGTGTTTCTCGACACGATGTTTAACTCCCCGATTGTTATATTATAGTCCATTGCCTTTGATGAGTAGCGCCGTGACATAAGCAAAGGCGGGAGGGTGTATGTCGAAAAAGATTGAATTTCTCGAAAGCATAGACATCTTTCAGGATCTTTCAACGCTCGAAATCGAAGGCATTGGCAAGCAAACAACGATGGCATCGTACAAAACGGGTCATCTATTTTACATGCCGAGCGACCCAGGGGAAGTGCTGTTTATCCTCAAACAGGGCCGTGTACAACTTTATCGTATCTCACCCGATGGCCGGAAGCTGATTGTTGCGGTGCTACACGCTGGAGCGATCTTTGGGCATATGGCGCTGGTGGGGCAACACCTGTACAGCACCTTTGCTGAAGCGCTGGATGACTGTCTTATCTGTGTCATGGATCGCCATGAAGTTGAGCGACTGTTGATGGAAAAGCCGCAAGTCGCCTTGCGCTTTCTGGAGGCCATTGGACAGCGCCTGTTCGAAGCAGAACGTCGGCTGGAAGAAAGTGTATTCAAGCGGATCCCGGCGCGGCTTGCTGGCTTGCTCTTACAGCTGAACAACGAAAACGGTAACAACGGCATGCTCAAAGGCTACACCCACCAGTATCTCGCTGACATGCTTGGCACGTACCGCGAGACGGCTACCCAGACCTTGAATGACTTCCAGGATCGCCACCTGATTCGCATCGGGCGAAAATCTATTGAAATTCTGGATCCAATCGGCCTTGAAGATATTGCCGCTGCATCATAAAAACGGAGCGGGATTGAGACCTGCTCCATACATATTTGCTCTGATAAGAGGCTACCGTATAGCGACAGCCGCTTCAACACATCTTGCGCCGTTGTTCCCCACAATAGCGCCGTGACGCACCCCCGCAGGGATGTCCACGCGATCACCCGGTTTCAGACGCAAACGCTGGTTGCTGTCCGGCAGGGTGATTTCGAGCGACCCTTCAATTACGTACAGCACCTTATCGTAGCCATGACTGCGCACGCCGTAGCGAAAATTGGGTGTGTTATCCCACATGTAGGGCCGTAAGCCCTCTTTTTTCATCTCACGAGTGATGATAGAGGAAGTTGGGTGCTGGCTGCTATTCCAACGGGTGAGTCGAACAGAAGCTTGCTTTATGGACATAAACGATGTTCCTCTTAGCTATCGGATTTCATACAACAGAAACATCATATACGCAAAAAGCTCGCTGCAAAATTAAGAAGTGTGATGCTTGTAAATTTTTTAACAAACGCACACGAGGGGGCATTTTACCCTATAAGTAAATTTTTCTGCAAGAGCCAACACGGTTCGCTGATTTGCCGCACCTGTCCCTCATGGTCCAGAAAGCTCCATTGACCGGGATCATCCTTGAAAATGGAATACCCCAGACGCTTGTAAAGACGGCAGGCATTATGGTTGTTTTTCGCTACGGCAATGGTCGTCCAATGAAATCCACGATGCAGCACAATACCTTCTGCTTCTCGGATCAGCTGCGTGCCAATTCCTTTACCGCGAAACATTTCCATCACCCGCAGCGAATAGAGATAGGCGCGGGTACTACCATCTGCCACGTTGCCTTCGCTGCTCTGGAATTGGATGAAGATCATTCCAATTGGATAATCGTTGGTCAGCGCAAGCAGCATCAAGCGGCGACCGGCTTGCTGCTCTCGATAGGCGCGTCGAAACAGTTGCCGGTAGTGGGTATATTGTCCGTACCACTCCAGCTTGGGAAGATCAGCCCGGACTGCAACCCGTAGTGTGATGGACAATTCGATGGTGAGAAAAGGTCTGTCAAGTATCGTCATGGCAAACCTCATCAATCAGGGTTTGAAGGAGATGTTGCTCGTCCTGGTTACTGTGGATTTCACCATCCAGCCAGGCATCTCGCAATCGGCTCAGAACAATGGCGTAGCATGGTCCGGGTGGTATCCCCTTTGCTCGCAGCGTATGGCCGTTCGAAACAGGGTGTATATGTCGCCACTCCAACATATACTTCTGAATCCGTTCCCGCGCTAATGGATACTCCTCAATGATCCAGGCAGCGAGTAGTGCTAGTTCAGGTGTTCCATCTAAGTCACGAACAATTTGACTGGTTCGTAACTGTGGGTCTCTCAACTTTTCACTTATTTGAACCAATCGTGCTACTGCCAGAAGGGATTGAGTAGTTGCCCGCCCAAATGATAGACGCTCGCACCAATCCAGCAGCCTGTCGTGCGGGATTTTGCTTGCCAGAATATGCCAGTAGAGGTCGGTTATGTCTGGCTTCTCCAAGAGCCAGGATGGTTGTTGTTGACGCGCCGCCTGAAAGTGTATCTTCACGTCCTCGTTGAGCGAGAAAGCTGGATGAATGGCCTCCAACGCGCCGATGGCCTGTAGACGCAGTAGCCCCTGCTCTGGCTCGCGTTCGCGCAGCAAAAGGGTGAGTTCATTACGGATTCGTTCGCCGGTTATGCGTTGCAGCATGGGGACCGCCGTCCCGATAAGCTCGGCAGTACGCGGCTCAATTTTGAAGTCAAGGCGCTGACTGAGACGGACTGCTCGCAGAATACGAGTCGGGTCATCTACGAAGCTCAGGCTGTGGAGCACGCGGATTAACCGCGCCTGCAAGTCATTCAGTCCGCCGTAAAAGTCCAATATTCTTCCCATTGAGCCGGCAGGACTGACCTGAATAGCTATCGTATTGATCGTAAAGTCGCGTCGCTGCAAGTCGAGTTTTATCGAGCTGTGATATACCGTCGGCAGGGCAGTCGGGTGTTCATAAAATTCGTTACGCGCTGTAGCAAAGTCAATGTGGTGTGGAAGCCGTATGATGTCTACATCAAGTGCTTGAGCTACTTGCTCATCTAGAATCCATTTAGCCGTACCAAACGGGCGAAAGCTGCTCACCTCGCCTCCATAGCGCGCTTTGAGGCTTTCTGCCAGCTGAATTGCGTCCCCTTCAGCTACAAAATCGAGGTCCAGATTACGCCGGTGAAGCATCAGGTCGCGCACTGCGCCGCCGACCATGTACAGCGTTAACCCTGCCTCGTGGCTGTGCTGTGCGACAGCCTGGATCAGTTGGATTACGCTATCTCCCAGCACTGCCTTCATCTGGTCAATAGATAATGTCCTGGGCTGGGCTGTAGCTGGAGGGTGCGTTCGCGCCCAGTGCTTGATGAGGTCGGTGCGCGTGACAATACCAAGCAACTTTCCCTGCTCATCCAGCACCGGAATCTGCCCCCAGCCGCTCTCAACCATCACCTGTTCTAGGTTAAATACCGAGTCGTTCGGGCTGAGAGTCACTTCGCCGCTCATCATGACCTCGCGCACTTTCAGATCGCCTAGCCCATGTTCGATGGCGCGATCTGCCTCTCGACGTGTCAATAACCCAATCACTCGTCCACCTTCAACCACCGGAAACCCTTCGTGACCGATCCGCCGCAACTGTTGGATGATGTCGCTGATTTGCTGGTCAGGATCAACTGTTTGCACTCCATAGGACATCAGATCGGCGACCCGCGCTGCCGGGCGAACGCGCCGATAGAGTTCCTCCCATAACACGGCCTCTACTTCGTCAAGAGATTTGTCACATATCGTGGCTGCAGAAGCAAACTCGTGCCCCCCTCCGCCAAACAGGCGAGCAATTTCGCCTGCATCCACGACGTTCCCTGTCGCTCTCCCAACTAATTGCAGACTGCCGGGCATCTGTACGAGGACAAATAAGGCCGCTGATTCAAGCACATCCTGCAAGCGGTGCGTGACGCTGCTGATCTCAGAAATATAAGCATCTACGCTCGCCTTTGCAATCGTGACCGTGTATCCCTCAACAGTGCGAGTTTCAGCCGATGCCACCAGCATATCGAACAAATGCTGTTGTTCTTCGTTCAGGGGGGGGGTAAGAAAGCGGCGCACGGTTTCCAGAACTGCATTCTGTTCCAACAACCAGGCGGCAGCGTGCAGGTCGCGGGCAGTGGTCGTGCCATAAGAAAGCGAGCCGGTATCTTCGTAGATTCCCAGCGCCAGCAATGTCGCCTCCAGAGAGTTGATTGGAATGCTTCTCTCGCGGATTTCCTCGACGAGAAGGGTAGTCGCTGCGCCTACCAGGTCGCCTTTGAAGGTTTGATGGGATTGTATTTCGTGCGCCAGGGGATGATGGTCAATGATGTGCACCGGTATGTCAGATTTTACGCGGCGGATACTGGGCAGTCGCTGTGTATCCACCAGCGTTACGTGGCTGATTCTTTTTGCGCGGAGATGCTGCTGGTGGACGAACGGCAGCCCGTTCTGGTACAGCGCGACAAAATCGGCGACGTTTTGATTGAGGCGTGTGGGCAGCACCGGCACAGCATCAGGACTGAGCTTATGTGCGGCTAACATTGCAGCTATCGCATCGAAGTCGGCGTTTTCGTGTGAAAGGATGATTTTCACTGGCGATCTAGCTTTCGTCCAGAGCGCTTGGATTATACTCAGTGTCCGAAAAGGTATGCTAAAAAATGATAAACCAATGAGGACGTTGTATGGATGGGAGCTAGGCTTCTGGCATTGTCCAGGGGCCAATAATCTGACGCTGGAACATGCTCGTCGAAGTAGCAGCGTTAAAGAAGCTTAGAACGGAAAAGGCTATGGCGGCGTTACGATCATCGCGCCCTCGCAGCAGCGAGTACAGGCCGGGCATGATGATGACGAGCCACAGCATGTAGAGATAATACGTAACAAGCCGTTGCGGGCGCAAGCCAGATAAGGTCATGATAATGCCCAGCAGCAATACAACTGCCGCCAGGATTGTGCTGGTGGCAACTGTCCCCCAATAATTGCCAGATATGGGTGTGTTGCGTAATGCCAATACAGCCCCCCACATACCCAGAATGAGCGAGAAAAGGATGTGCATGTTGAACAGTATGGTATGAAGGTCATTGAGTCTCATTCGAGAACCTATTCCTGGATGAGGGTGCTGTATTTGGGCAAGGTGAAGAAGAATGTGCTGCCTTCATTGGGCTTGCTTTTCACCCAGATTTTCCCCCCGTGTCCTTCGATAATGGCCTTTGTCAGCGCCAGGCCGAGTCCTGTGCCGGCATAGCGCCTGGCGGCGCCACCGTCTACCTGATAGAAACGGCGGAAGATTTTCTCGTGTTCCGAGGGGTCAATGCCGATGCCATTGTCGTGGATGCCGACCTGCACCATCGGGCCGTCGGTGTCTTGCAGCATGACTTCCACCCGCTCGCCCTCCGCGCCGAACTTAAGCGCATTATCCAACAGCTTCTCAAATGCGTCGCCGATGGATTTCGAATCCGCCATCACAGGCGGCAATTCTCTAGGGAAACGGGTCACAATTTTCAGGTTCGCTTCCTCAGCACGCGCTGCATTTCGCTCGATCACCTCTCGAATGATGGTCGTCAGATCAACGGGATGACGGTCAAAGCTGGGCGTTTCCAGCGCTTGCATCGAGACAATATCCTCAACCAGTTTAGCGAGTTTTTGCGCCTTGTCCACGATGATGTGCAGCGCCTCACGCTGCTCGTCATTTATCAAACCAAGTTGTCCTTCCGCCAGCAGACCCGCATAGCCGAGGACGTGAATCAAGGGCGTGCGCAGTTCATGGGATACATTCTGGATAAACTGGTCTTTAGCTTTATCCAGCTCTTGCAGTTCAGCATAAGCGCTTTCGAGGGCTTTGGCGCGGCTCTGGAGCGAGTAGTAGAGGCGTGCATTTTCCATCGCTGTGCTAACCACATTGGCAATACCCTGCGCCAGACTGATTTCCTCGTCGTCGAAGATGCGCTCATCGCGGTTGATAAGGTTAACCAGACCAATCACGGCGCCATGCTCGATGAGCGGCACCATCAGGCACGAGCGCCCGCCTTTTTGCACCAGCCACTCGTATTCAACCGGATTGTCAGCCAGCATATCCAGTGTCGCCATCCGAACTTGCTGGCGCTCGATGACGGCTCTCATGGTTGGATAATGCTCAATTAGGAGTGTCGTGCGGGTGTGGTGCGTCCATTCGGCGAATCCTAGTTCGCGCACAAGACGCGTGAAGTCTTCGCCAGCGTTCCATGTCTGAATTCTTACCCAACACGTGTCGTGAACTTGGAGAAGTTGCTGTGCAAGTTCCGTCACCGCCTGGAAATTAGCGGTTGCCAACGTGCTGCCCAACCCTTCCTGCCAGTGAAGTATCAGGTCGTTCACGCGCGCAATATCGTGATCGGTGTAGCTGACCCGTTCATTGGCGCTGAACAGTGTAGCCACGCCTGCGACACTTCCCTGCACCCAGAGGGGCGAGGCCAACATACTAGTCATACCACTGGCTTCCAGGTCAGCGCGGTGGCTGGGGGCGAGGCCATTATGAAGCAATGACGCAACGACAGGAGAGCCAGAGATCAATGCGGCGCGAGTCAGGGGTTCACGCGACAACGGACGGAGCGGGCCACTGTTCTCCGGCCAGAACACATCGCATACCTCGGCGAGCGATTCCAGGCGATACTTACTGGCGTTCCAGGTCATAATGATGCAACTGGCGACATCTAACCCTTCCGCCAGATTGCGCGCGATATGCTCCAGCACATTCGAGAACTGAAGCGTGGAAGAAGCGGCAGCGCTGGCATTCAGCAAAGTGCCCAGTTCAATGACGCGACGCTGCGACTCGTCGAATAGGCGAGCATTGGCGATGGAAACCGCTGCTGTCCCGGCCATACTTTCCAGCAGGCGCACGTCGTCCTGATCGAACACGCCGTTGATTTTATTGACCACTTCAATTACGCCGATCACCTCGTCGGCGGCGATGAGCGGCACGGCGATGAGCGACTGCGTTTGCATCCCGGTTTTTTCGTCTACACCCCGGTAGAAGCGCGGGTCTTCGGCAATATTCGAGACTAACTGCGACTGCGCCTCGCGCGCTACCCAACCAGCAATACCCTCGCCAAGCGGGACGCGCATCCCCTTCATGATGTCAGAGCCTGCGCCGACAGCAGCCAGCACAATGAGTTCATTCGCATTGGCCTTGTTCACGAGGAACAGGGCTGCGCCTTGCGCTTCAACGACTTCTAAAGCGGAATATAGGATGTTATGCAGGGTGTCGTGCAGCGAGAGGTTGGCGGCGATGACCTGGGCAGCGCGATTGAGGGCGAGCAGGCGGCTGGTCTGACGTTCCAGGGCGATTTCTCGTTCTTTGTGGTCGGTCATATCGCCCAGCACGATGACCTGATCGTTGGTTTCGCCTGTATGAGAACGCGAGCGAGACAGCAGCACATGAATAATCTGACCGTCTTTGGTGAGAAGGCGCTGATCGAATTTCATAGTGGCTGCCCCCTCGCGTAGCAGGCCGGTCATAATCTCGTTGCGATCTTCGGGGTGAAAGAGTTCGCCGATGGTGCGACCTTCGAGGTAGTCTGTTGGGTAGCCGGTCATACGCAGCAGGCGGCGGTTGACGTACTTGATTTGCCCCTTCGAGTCGATGACCACCAATCCATCGGTCATCGTGTCCAGAATCATCTGGCGGAAGGTTTGTTCGGTCTGCATTTCTTGTTCGCGCCGGCTAAGGTCTCTAATCAAACGCGAGTAATCCATCGCAATCGCTGCCTGACTGCCGAGCGAGGCGAGAATCTGCTGCGCCCGCAGCGATTCGGTATCCTGGAGATGCATCGTGCCAAGCACCATCACCCCTGACGTTTTTCCGGCAGCGATTAATGGGACGATGGTCAAATAATTCAGCCGCAGTATTTCCAAAGCCCGGTGTAGCGATTGGGTCGAAGATTCTCCTTTTAATTGGGCAATCGGGATATTGACGCTCGTCTTGCGTGTTATCAACGTGGCGCAGAGGGGATTGGAGAGATCAGTTAAAGCGTATTCAGGAATCGGACGGCCAGCGCTGGCAATTTTCAGGAAGTCATTTTCTGCCAGGGAGCCGCTGCTGGTGGTCAGGATTTCACTGCGTAGCACCTGGTCGTCGTTGTCCAGCGCCAGCAACCAGACAAGGTCACTGGGGAGAATCATGAGCGCGGAATGGGCGACCTCTTCCAGCAAACGCTGTACGTCCACCGGTGCTTGAGAGGTCGCGGCCAATGCGTTTTCGATGCGCTGCACCAAATCCATTAGATTGATCGGCTTGGTAATGTAATCTACCGCGCCAGCCATCATGCCTTCGGCGCGTGCATCGCTGGGATTCTTAGCAGTCACGAGGATGACAGGAATACCGGCGGTTTTAGGGTTGGCTTTCAGGCGGCGGCAGGTTTCCATGCCATCCATCTTCGGCATCATGACATCGAGCAGAATAAGGTCAGGGACGTGCTCAGCGGCAACTTCCAGAGCGCGGGCGCTGCTGGTGACGCCTATGGTTCGGTAATCGTGACTTTGCAACCAATCAGTCAACAACTGAACGGTGTCAGGAATGTCATCCACGATCAGGATGCAGGGGGCTGTGCTTCCGTTGTTCGCCATGTATCGCTGTTTTCCCCATGTTATCGTTGTCACTGTATTTTAATGGGGAAAAAACGCACATGCCAGTCAGGGATTGAGCAAATTTACAGCTTTTACGCTGATGGAATCAAAAGGGTCGGGGGATAATGCCCCGACCCGGATAAGTTAGCTGAGGAAAATTTGTGTGAGGAGGACTTCAGCGAACCATACAGCAGTGGTGAGATTAGCAATCATCAAGCCCTGTATCTGAAGGCTGCCGCTGGTATCAGCAGCTTTTGTGCCGCGCATGTCGGTTTTTGGCTTGAACAGCATACTGACAGCGGCGCTGACAAGCAACACCAGTCCCAACCACAGCGGGAACGCCTGTCGCACGACGGCGGCGAGGATGCATGCGGCAGCTAACCCCACAGCCAGATACATAGCGCGCCGGGTATTGTTCTCGCCGAGGATGATGGCGGTGTTACGCAGGCCGGCGGCCTTGTCCATGTCGTAATCACGAAGCTGGTTGTAAAGCTGGCCGTAGACCGAGAACATGGTTGCCGCTGCTGCCACGACCCATACAATACCTGGCTGTGTGTGGTAGGCATAATACCCTGCCAGCAGCAGGAGGCCACTTAACATTAGCGAGTGCGAGACAATATCGGTGATCGGCCATGCCTTGAGGCGCACCGGACGCCAGGAGTACAGATGAGAGAGCAGAAGCGTGATACCGCCAATGCCTAGCGCCCACAAGCCGCCCAGCGCGTATAAACAAAGCGTTAAGGCAGCTACAACACGGCAGGCAGCGTAACCCACGCGCAGCCCGATCTGTCCACTTGTCACCGGGTTGCGGGCTGCGCGTTCGGGGTCAAGTGCATCATCCGGGGCGTCCTCAATATCGTTAATCATAAAGGCATAAGCAACAGCCAGAATATTGGCGGCGGTGACGGCCAGCAGCCGCCAATCCAGGTGCGTACCTTTGGTGTGCGCCGCCAGCAGCGCGCCCAGCAGCGTCAGCGGCACGACGAAAGGGATGTATTCTTTCCAACGTGTCAAACGGATGAGGCCGTGTAATTGGTCGCGCAGGGTTATTCGTTTCAAATTTTCTCCCCCTTGTTGTGCTATTCATGAGCACCACACAGAATAACACCGAAATAAATGAGCCGATACGGAACGAGCTGTGAATTTTTCGTAGCGATGTCGCCTGTTGGCAAGCAAACAATCGCGGTGTATCATGCTGATTATGATGACACCGCGCTTATACGTCACAATGGGCGTGCTATTGCTGTCTGCCTGTAATTTTACCCGTGTCGAAGCACTTCCACAATGGCCCACCGCAACAACGGTTCGGGTGTTGCAGGCCACACCTGTCCCAACATTTGACCGGCAATTGCGTGATGTCCCGACCAGTGAAACCGAAGGTCTACCTCTCGGCGAATGTCGGTTGGACG